>Ga0179593_1660370_pt1 | contig 15615 bp, 19 predicted proteins | sample CZODoug2_1_08_16_FD_185931 | JGI IMG/M metagenome (GOLD analysis project Ga0179593, IMG submission 185931) | Vadose zone soil fungal communities from Angelo Coast Range Reserve, California, USA - CZODoug2_1_08_16fungal (PacBio error correction) | ecosystem: Environmental > Terrestrial > Soil >... | reverse complement strand
CTTTTTTTCCCTTTTTCGATGAACACCGGGACTGGAGTCTTGGCGCTTTTCATTCCCCACGTCTCTCCCCCTTTTTCTTTCAAAACGTCCTGCCCTCAAAACGACTGCTAAAACGTATTTTCCCCCCCCCCCCAGATGGCATTTCCCCGGCCCCCAGAAAACTGGATTTTCCTTGTTTTTTTTTTTCCCCATATTCCCTTTCCCTTTTCATTTTACCCGTTTCAACCGCCTATTCGATTGGTCGTCTTCCAGAACTATACCCCCCAACCCCTCCCTTTCACCCCCCACCCGGTCGCGAGGCCCCGTTTTTTGTTCCTTCGTTTTCCAAGTTCTTCACCTTGCCTTCAGCTTGAAACTCCTCTGCCCCCTTTTTTCCCTTGGTAAGGTCCAGGCGTTGGTCCGGCCCTGATAGCTTTATTCATTTTTTCTTTCTTTTTTTGGGATAATCAACATCCCCACATGTACGAAGCCCCTTGGCGTCGGCGTGCCCTCTTTTTTTAACCCTTGGATGTTGGCTTCCCGTCACTCCCTTTTTTCTTGGGCAGTCTGACTTGCCGAGCCAAAACAGGTCTCGGGGATGTCCCCCAATTTTTTCCGAAAAGGGAGTGGTCCTTTCTGTGGTCTCCGCTTTTTTCGAAAAGGTTTTTCCCTGGCGTGGACCAATTTGGTATTTCAAAATTTTCCTTTGTGTCATTTGAATAAGGCGGTCACTGCCTTTTCTTTCTTCTTTTTCCCGCGTCACCCTGCGAAGCGACCTTTAAACCTTCCTCCCCTTTTTCCCCCTGTTGGACCAAGTAACGACATCTCGTCCTACCTGTTCGAAGCCTGATTTGAACCCCTCGCGTTTTTTTCCTGGCACGAGGTCACTGTGCAGTATACCCACCCAACTGGGTTTTTTTTCCCTCCTTCCCGGGGGTTTTGCTCCCCCACCGGACTCCGAGGTTAGGACAAGTCTTTGTGTCCGCGGGAGGTTCGCCCTCGGAATCGAAACCTCCCATTTTTTTCTTTTCCTTAATTTTTGATTTCCCCCCTTTTTTTTTTACCAGGTTTTCGAGATAGCCAGGTACCCCCCATTTTTTTCGTCCCTTTCCCGTCCGCGGACTGGTCCATGTCGGTAGGAGAAAATCCCCTTTTCTGTTCCTTACGATTCTCCCGATGGTTTTCAACGTCAGGCCTTTTCCGTTTTCCTCCCCCTTTATGCGCTTCGAATTTCTTTGTCCACGAGTGCTCCGTCTGGTCTTCCAGAAGTGTCTCTCCTTAAGTTTTTTTTTCTTCCCTTAGGACCCCTTTTTAAAAGGAGTCTGCCAGTAGAGTGACCATTTTTAGATCTGGTTCGTCTCCCGGGATCGCCGCCCCGGCGAACCACTTTTCTACGTTCAGTCCCCGGCTTTTGAGCGCCCTTTTTTTTCTGGCCCCCCCTTTCCCCCTTCCCTGCCTCATCGACTCTCCCCCCCCTTTACTTTCACCCACCATCGGCCCAACTCCGACATGACTCGGAAGTTATTGGGAGGAGCGGGGTTTCACTTCCTCGGCTCCCCCCCCCTTATCTCAGCAGTTTCACTCATGTTCCCCCTCCCAGTTTTCTTTTTTCCCCCACGCTTTTTTTTTTTTTTCGTGCGGTAGCCCTGAGGTAGCGTGGCATGTCATTTTTTTTCACCTTTTCTTTTTTTTCAGGGTCCCTTCTCGGGTGACATTTGATTTTTCGATCCTTTTCCCCTTATCCTCCGGCACCTGCCCTTTTTTTCCCTTGAGTTTTTTTTTTTCGCCGCCAGAACGACAGCTTGCTACCGCGTTTTCCTTGTATTAACCGGCTGTGTTGGTCCCCCCCCCGCAATTCCTTTTGGATCCCGTGCGTTCTTGTCGCCCTTTTCTTTTGGTTGTCGGCGTCCTGAAGATCATCCCCTTCATAGCGATTCCCCGATGAGTCTTCACACCCCCTTATTGGGTCCGCTTGTGTTTTCGACTTTGTTTTTTTTGTGCTGGGACGACCCCCGGGATAGTGCCTGTCGAGCCACCCCCCTTTAAACCTGTTTGTTCCAGACACACATTCAATTTTTTTTTTTCTTTTGCCGTGGTGTCAAAATCACCTCTGGCCGTACCTTGACCCCCCCCCCCCCCCCCCCCCTTCTGGCCCCTTTGGGCAGTCCTTGGAAATGCCAAGCACTTGATTCCCTACAGCCCTTCTTCCCCTTGCCCGGATATATCGCGAACCCGCTTCCCAAGTAATTGTCAGAACCCTTCACAACTCAAATCTGTTTTCCCCCCAGCCCTTCATAAGTTCCTTTTCACCGGTAAAATCCTATCTTTCTTCCGTTGTACTTTTCCGTTTTCCCCGGTTGGAATTTACCCCCTTCGGAGTTGGCATCGTTCTTTTTTTAGGTACATCTGTTGTCCTTTCCTAACTTTATGCGCTTTCGTTTGCTGTTTCGTTCCCCCCCCCCTTTTTCCTTTTGTCTGCCGCGTCCCCCGTCGATCGTCCCCGATCAAAGTCGCACGTACCCAGTTTTTTCTTCTTTTCCCTCCCCAACCATTCGTTCGACTGTCTGGGCCTTCCCGTCTGTCCCCCCCATCCGGGGCCTTCCACGGTTCCCCATCGACCCTGCTCTTATTCGACGGGCGGAACCCCGGTCCTAAACATTTTCTCATCCCAGTCTCAATTGAATTCCGCAAGTTGTTTACTTTGCCCCCCCCTTTCCCTAAGTATCGTTTGTTTCGTTTTTTTTTTTTTCCGCCCCTCTTGAGTTTTTTTTTCCCCCGGTGAGGCAGCCCATCTTTTCGGCCCTTCTTGAAATTTCTCCCCAAATTTCCCCACATCCCCCAAAACACTTTCCTTCACTTTCCACCAAAGGCAGTGTCCCCCCGCATCGTGATTCCATTCTAACAACTTCCTTTCTTATCTCTGCCCATGCTTGACTTCCCATTCTTTCCCCAGTTTCTTCCTTCCCTACCCCGCTCCCACCAGACGGTGAGTTTTTTCGAAAGTGTCCCGCCCCTTTTCAAGGGGCACTTCCCCCACCCCCGGCTTTTCATTGTAACAGTCGGGGTTTTTTTGGGGCTTTCCCCTTTTTTTTGCTTTTTTTTCCGAAAACCTGTAAAGTTGGTAATGAAAGATTAGTTTCCCTCTCCGAACTTGTTCCCCCCCACTGTCATGAAAAACGTGTACCCCCGTTTTTTCTTCTTCTGATTCCCACTCGGGCGGATCTACGTTGGCACGTGACAGGGACGTGGTCCATCCCCCCCCCCTTCCCACAGACCCGTCGCAGGCCGCGGACCCCTTGATCTTTTGCCTCAAGCAGCCGGTAGTTGCTTGGCATGATGGTTGTCCATTCCCCCCCTGTGCACGCTCCGGTAGACCGACTGGCTTGGCTTGTGGGGGCCGGACACGACCTTTTGATTCCCAAACATGAGGCCACCACGTTTCTCTTTCCCCCCTTCTTCTTACGACTTCCAAAATACTTGAAAAGTTCCCCTTAGTTTCTTCCCAAAGCCCTTGCAGTGGTTTCTCTTTCTCAATCCTATTTTTGACGCCCACAGTCAGGAGCAGGATCGTTTCGGGGCTCGTTGTAAGGAGGGAGTCTTTTTTTTGGCCGGTCCAGCGCATTTGGGTTTCTTGCCTCCAGGAACCACAGAGCTGAGGAACCTTTGGAGTATTTGCTTTGGGCCGGACCTGGGGGTACTCCAAGGACTTCCACCCCCCGAGGAGCCAGGATTGGGTCCGGATGCTTTTCTTTTCCGGCTGGAAATCTACTTAATATAACTGAGTTGACTCTGTATCTATATATTCTCCCCCTTTCCCTCCCGGTGGAGTATTGATTCCTTTCACCTACTTGGAGACTTCCCTACCATGCAAAAGTGAAATTTTCTCAAAGCCGCGCATTTTAATAGGTTTCTCTATTTTTGGTTTGTACCCCAGTCCTCAAGCCACTTTTGGGTATACCTCGCACCTTGCTCATTCGCGTCCGGTCCCCCATTTGACCCTTTCGACATAGCACTGGGTTCCTTTTTGCTACGAGAATACTGCCCAGCGAAAGAAACCCCCCTTCTCCACTGACTTTTAGGCATTCCCCCTTATATGATCGTTTTTCCCAGCCTTTTTCCCTCCCGTGCCCCTTAAGGTTGTTTGTGAGCGCTTTTGTTCGTTTGGCAAATCCCCCCGCCCTTGAATGGTGTAGACGTGGTGTTTTTCGCCCCCTTGGGTGACAGTCCCTTGGGCTTCAGTCCCGCGCCCACAGAGTTTCCTTGAATCTCCCCTCTCGGGTGTTGTCAACGGTTTGTGTTCCCCCAGCCCCCGGCACACTAGCTGCTTTTCCTCCCCTTTCAGTGATTTCCCCCCCTCCCCTGCGTTCCCGTCCCTGCGGTTTAACTAAAAGCTTTATTCCGGCAACCCGGCTTCCGGTCACGGTTTCGTTGCCCTTTGATTTCTTCCCAGGCGTATATTTCTTCTGTCCTTGTTTGGATGGGCCAGTGGGTAACCGTGCACGTTCTTGCTTTTGCTGTCAGTACCCCCCCCACTTTTTCCCCGGTTTTTTCGTTTTTCTTTCCGCGAGCCGACCCCCCCACTTCCAAGACCCCCCACCAACCCAACCGTACTTGCTTGGACCACATTCCAGTCTTTTTTGTTGTTGTCTTCCTTCTGCTTTGGGGACCATTCCCGTCCCCGATCACCCGGTTCGTGGTGGCTTTTTTTTTTTCCCCCCCCGAATTTCTTGTGACGTCCCAGATGATTCCACCCCATTTTTAGAGTCTGGGTGCCATTGTATGAAGTAAGCCGTTTCCTCCTCCTGGTCCCTTTCCGATTGAACATTCGTCGGTGTTCCCAAGGCTCTTTTCCTGTTGATTGATTTTTATTTTGGTGTCCCCTTTTTCTCTGATTTTGTAATGCGCCTGTTTGCTGCCGGCCGGGTTGCTGAAAACTGACTGCTCCCCCTCTATTTTTCCTCTTTCCCTGCAGGAATATGTGACCTTCTCAAGGTCTTCCCCCATGCTGCACCCTGATGACTTTTTTTTCCGCCAGTTCCCCCGGATTTTGATTTTTTTTTCCCCTGTCGCTTTTTTTTTTTTTGGCCGGTCGGTTCAAGTTTGCACGGATGATTTCCCCCTCCGTCGCCCCTTATCCCCCCCGAGATGTTCTTCGTAATCAAACTTTTGCCCTTCGAACTTGGTTTCCCCGGCGTCCGAGTTACTTTTTTTATTTTCTCGCCCGCGGCGATTCCCCCCCAAGGGTTCCCCCCCCCCTTTTACCCTCCCTTGAACTAGCCTGCCCCTTTTATTCCCCCTCACCCTTGGCCGTCACTAAAGCCCCTTCAAGGAATTTTTCGTTTTTAATTCCCTTTACCCGGCCGTCATGCCCGTTACCATCCTTTCCCCATCTTTCCCCTTCTCTTTCGATTATGGTGAGGCTTAAAGGTGTACCTCCCAATTATTTTCTTTTTTTATTTAGTAAAAACATATTTTTTTTCTTTTTTTAAATATGTTTGCAGATTTTTAGATCTTTTTTTTCGCACTCTTTTCTCCGGTTATTTTTGTCTGTCCCCCCAGTGTTTGCATGTTCCCTTTTTTAAATGGCCCCCTTGCAAGCTTAACTTCAGAATTCGTGGTTTTCTCCGCGACGGCCTTAACTTTTGTTCACTTTTTTTCCTCTAATTTCATTTTTCACATTCCCATGCTGTGTCTTCTACCCCCCACCGGCCGTGTTTTTATATGCCACGTTTTTTGTCCCCATTTCCCCCCGTCTGTTCGGTTTCAAGAACCCCCCCCCAGATTCTCCAGTTGCCAATTCCCTTTTTGGCCTATCTCGGCGACCGCGAGTTATCTTTTTTTCCCTTGTATCAAGATCTGGCGAGACAGCCCCCCCCCTCCTCCTTTTCCAGACCGCCCCGGTAGTCCTCCCCAGAACTTTTCCCCTTCTGTTTTTTTTTTTTTTTGTTTGGAAAAAACTTTTCCCAGTTTCCCCTTGGTACCCCCCTGACGACCTCTCGCTTCCTGTCGGTGGTTCCTATACCCCCCCGCACATGATACATACCCCACCCGTGTTCCGTTCCGGTTTTTTTTTTTGAACAAATCTTTTTGAACCCTTCAAGACCGTCCCCCCCGAATTCCCTCCCATGGTAAAAATTCCCAGCCATTGTTTGACTAGCCCGCGTCCTCTATGGGATCCCACTTTTTCCCCCTTTCCGGCCTCTGCAAGGATCGGACTGTCTTCTTTCCCTTGATCTGTGACGGCTTTTTTAATTTTAGGTCCTTAGATGGTCTTTTCCACCCCCCCTAAGTCAACTTGGTAGGTATTCCCTATTGTGGCATGTTTTCAGGCTCCGTTTTAAGGGAGTATTTCCTTTGATGTCAGTACGGGGCCTTTGCACCCTTAATAAGAGACAACCTTGCCGCTTACCCCCCTGACTCCCTGACCTTTTACACGTGGTCTTTTTTCTTCCGGATCCCCAAGCTTCGAAACAAAGAATCGTCCTCCTTCACGTTGACGTCCCCAGCCAACCTTTGACCTCTGACCCTTCCTGATCGTCCCTCCTTTCCCTCCAGAAGGTCTCTTAAAGGCCTTTTTAAGTGTCCCTTCCCCAGGGGACCCGCCCTTTCAGCGACACACGCAGAGTACTTTGTCCCTTTTTTGAAATTTTCCTTTCATCGTTCCTGAGGCCCTTCTCAAGCCATTTCAGTTAAGATTTTGTGGCGGTGTGCTGGAACTCCTTCCCCGTTTTGATTCTTCTCCCCCCCTTGAACGAGTGTCACAACCACATTTCCTTGTCCTGAGCTTTTCGTGCCCTATCGAAACCTCCTGATTGTCACCCTGGCCCCCACGGCTCCCTTAGAGGGACGTTTTCTGCCCCCAATTTTTCCTGGTCCCCGCCCGACTGGTATCCAGTTAGTTATTGTTTCATTTTCCTGTAAACGGTTGGGACTCTTTCCCCCTGGCATGCAACATTACTCATTTTTGGTCTCTTCTGCAGACGAGGTGTCGTATGTTAACTTCCCCCACCCCCCCTTTTTCGGTGAGTAGCTTCGACCATTTTTTCCCCCCCTTCTGATTCCAAGAGGGGGCGTTTAAGTTGTCTTATTCACGGAAAAACAGCGCCTGCTTTGGTTTTTTCACGGCATTAAAAACACCAACAAATTTCGCACCTTTCTGGAGGCGCCCCCAAGGAACACTAATCCGGCTTTCCAGTCCCATCTAGTTTTTTTTTTTAACCCTATCCTTTTTTTTCTCAATTTCATCTGGCGCCTTTTCGCCCTTTTAGTGACCGTTCAGTCAGACCCCCAGGGTTTCGCGGTTTTCCGGTTCACAGAAGGGGACTCCATGGATCGTTTTTCCTTTTCTTTTCTAGAAAATCATCTCACCCCCCAATGATTTCAGCGGATTTTCATTGAGGAAAGAAGCCTTTTTTTTTGAGTCCTCCCCCCCCCCCGACGAACCTTCCGCTGGATCGGTTAGGTTGCCCTCTTTTCCTGGCCCCCTCTTTTTTTTTCCAACCCCAGCCCGTTGATCGTCCCGAAGAGGACTGTCCTATTAACGTGTCCTTTTTTCCCCCTGCCTTTCGGGCGAGGGGTGGAATACTCCCCCCCCCCCCTTTCGATTTATTTGTTCCCGGTTTTTTACAATAAATTTTTTTATTTTCTAAAAACCCCCCTTGCCCTCTTTCTTTTTCCTGTTGTCCCCCCCCCAGATAACCCGTTATTGCGGGGGCACTTTTTTCCTCTCTTTTTTTTCACGTTTTTTATGTTTCGTTTTGGTCAGGCGTCGCGTTTTTGAAATCCCTTTTTTCCCCCTTCTATTAGTGTTGATGCACCATCCCACAACTCCCCCACTTCTTTTTTTACGCCAAGCTCCCATCACCCAACTTGCTTTGTATCTCTCTCTTTTCTTTTTTTCCTCCACGTTTTTTATCTCTCTTTCCCCCCTGAAGTTGTTGTGGCTTGGCGTCACAGGGGCAAGAATTCTGGTTCTTCCTTGCATCTTAATCAGTACACGTTTTCTTTTCCCCAACGGTGCGCTTCCCCCCAAACGACTTGGTGCCAACCTCTCCCCCCCCCCGATGGCCCTCTTCCCCGTCAAAGAAACTGGGTCCTGTTGGGTGTTTACTATTCTTTCTGCATTTAACGGTAAAACTGCCATTTTTACCCCCCCCGATTTGTTGTCGTATTCCCTCCCTATCCCTATTTTCCCCTTCCCTTTGCGAAGGGCACCGTCTCTTGAGATAACTTTTTGTTTTTCCCAAACTGATAATCCCTTCCCGAGGCACAATAATTAAAGCTTTTTCTTTTCTTTCAGGCTTCCTTCTGGCCCCGGCCAAGATAGATGATTCATTTCCTCCTTCTGGGTATGAATCACACATGTAGGAGGGAAATGGGTCAGGGAAGTGTGCTTACTTTAGGTCCCCTTCTTCAACCTGGGTTCCTTCGAACGTCACTCCCGTCCCAGGATCTGCTCTTCGTTTTTTAGCCAAGGCTTCGTGATTTGGCAACAGGCGTTTTTAGACATCCTCTTAGTGTTTCCCCCTTGGTCGGCGAAAGCTCCCAATTCTCTCCGTTTTTTTTTTTCAGCGTGCCAAGGGGAGTCCCAAAATTCGCTTGTTTATAGTGAACCCCCCTTTTGCGTCCCCCTTTCTTCTTCTTCCTTGACGGCAGTCCCCAATGGAGGTTTTCCCCTCACCATTTACTCAAGTTGACAGTACCCCCTTTCGTCCTTTCTGGAACGTTCGCAGTTTAAACCTATGTCAACCTTTTCTCCTTCCAACTTTCCCCCCGAGGTCACCGGGGACCCCCCCTCCTACACCTATGAACCTTTTCCTTCTTGGGTTGCTCACCGACGCCCCTTTTCGCGGAAAGTATCCCGGATGAGTTTCCCCCCCCCCCTTTCGGGTTCCTCTTGGCAATCGAAAAAGGCTCCCTCTTTTCAGGCTTTCGTTTTCCGGTTTTTTCAGGTGTCGAATTTATTTTGCGGGAAAGGACACTAAGTTTTCCCCTCCCTTCCCCCCTTTGGGACGGACCCTGTCCCCGGGAGCTCAAATCCTGAGTTCTTTTATTGCTGTTCCCCACGTTTGCCCCACACTTTTTTTAGACGAAAGCCTCTTCTGATTTTTGCCCCCCGAGGCTTCCTCTGGAGGTCTTTTTTCAGGCCCCTCCTCATTTTCTTTCCCCCCGTTCTTCAAAAGTTGGACGTTTTCTGTCGGGTCTTAGGAAGTTTCTTCCTCTCATTTTTCCTCCCCTCCGTGCCTCCTGGCACTTTCTCCCCCAACCCCCCGTCGATTTCCGTCCCCGGCGGGGGCTTCGGCACGTATTTTCTTTTCCAAAGGGCCCCAACCTGCTCTTTTCCCGTCCCTGACACGAGGGCGATTTCACCTGATGTCATCTTTTCGCCCACATAGCTTTTTTGGTCCCCCCCCCTTTCCTTTTTCTTTAACTTTATTGGTTTCGAGCGGGTTCAATTGCATCCCTTTGCCTTACGGCAATGACATTTGACACTACATTTTTAAAGTCTCCCAGTCTCTTTTTCAAGCCTCTGATGGAGGGTTTCTTCCCCACCCCTGTTCTCAGTTCGTCGGGAATTAATTGGGTCCACCCCCCCCACATGTTTCATTACCCTGGGGCGGCGTGCCATTGTATTTTTTTTCTTCTTCTTTTCCCCTAGAAGCGGGAACTTTCAGGAAGTTTTTAAGTTCTTCTCAGCCCCCCCTCCCCCCCGAACGAGCGAGATCTTAGTCGGTATGCTTCCCGTTGCCGGGTTTTTCAGTCCCCCGTTTTTTTTGCTACCGTGCGGTTTTCCTTTGTAGACTTTTTTTCTTTCGTTTTCTTGTCGAGGCCTATCCTTTTTTGTCCCTGACCTCATACTCGTCGATGGTTTCCCGAGATTCCCCTTTTTGCCAGTGGGTGTTTTGCTTCCGATCTGTGGTTTTTTTCCCCTTTTTCCCCCTCCCCAGAAGGAGTCTTTCAAGTCCTGACCTGTCCTGAATTCCACTTTTTTTCATCGAAACAGGTTGCAATGGCTCACGTGGCCCCTTTGACCCCCCGGCCCCTGAACTTTTTCCGCGCCCAATTCTGGCCTTTTTTCCCTGGTCAGTGCCACTGATTACCCCCCTTCAATCCCGTAGTTTTGACGGAATCTATCTTTTTTCCCTCAAACCTTATTGGAGACCCCCCAACCCTTTCCCCCCCCTTTTTACCCCCTTCCCGAAGGTCTCCCGGTAACCCATCAAATATTCGAAAACTGTTCCGCTGCAGGATGGTACCTTGTCAGGTCCCGTTTTTTTTTGAAGTAACTCTTGCGGAGTCTCCTGTTAGTACCATTGTTTCTCCAATGGGCGGTCCGGGAGTTAGTTGATGGCGTCTCTGTGCCCCCGTTTTTTGTCGAGGTATATCCATCCCCGCCCCCCCGTTGCCCATGACTTCCAAGGTAGCCGCACCCTGTTTCCCCTTCTTTTGCCCCGTGAGCTCTCGTCCGTCGTTTTTCCTCCGGAATGTAGGGGAATTTTCTTTCTTTTCAAGGTCCCTAACCTCTCTTATGCGACGGGCTGTCTTTGGCTTTTTTCAACAAACGTTCTTCATCCCCCCTTCATCATTGACCCCCTAAGGAAACCGTCCCTTTTTCTTCTTTTTTCAAGGACTTGCCCCTTTCAGCGTCCTCCGAAAGTCGCCCGTTTCTTCCGCATGCAGCGCCCCCCGGCCAAGAGACAGTTGGTCAATGCCCAAAATTTTTCCCAACCTCCCCTCCCCCCTTTTTGCACCTTTTTTTGTTGCCACATTACGCAGCTTTTTTTCATGGCATTCCGTGATTTCTCTGATCCCCATGCTTTTCCACCCCTTTCTTTGGTTCCCCCAAATTCCTTTTGATAAGTTCCTTCCCCCTGACTCACATCACGCGGTGAGCGTCAGTTTTCCCTTTCCATCAATCCCCTTTTCCTTTTTGACCTTTCAACCCCTTTTTTTTTTTTTTGTTTTCTTTTCTCCCTTTGTATTGGCTCGCAGATTCCTTTCCAACACTGATTCTTTTCACTGTTACAGAATGGTCTAGATCGAAACCCTTATTTTTTTTTTTTAACTTTCATTCCTTTTAGTGAACCTGCTTGAATCCGATGAACTTTTTCCCCACCTTCCCCTCTCCCCCCGGAAAAGTGCTTAGGTCATCATAGGTCCCCAACAGAAGTTTTCTTCCCTTTGGAGCTGTTGAGCGTCCTGTTGCCGCAACTTCCCCCAGGGTGCGCCGAGTTTTCAGTTTGCTTTGTGATTCCCCCTGAACAGTTTAACCCCTTGGGGGTCCGATCTCCGACGGCGGCTGGGCCTTTGAGCCTTCAGCTCTCCCCTCGGACCCTTCCCATGCTGCCCCACGTAATCCACCCTCTACCGGCGTCTCTTTCCAACTTGCCCCCAGGAACCCGTAGTCACCAGGCAAGAAGGGTATTTTGTTTTTCTTACCCCCCGCTACTCTATTGCCTCAACCGTTCGAGCTGCTCCTTCCCGTCAGGGTTTTGCGCTGGGTTAGCCGAACCCGCGAGCGCGGGTTAAGTCTGTCCTTCCACCCCGATTGTTAAGTTTCCTCCGGATCGTGCTTGAGGACCCTTGCCTGATTTCGGGCAACCAACCTAGTCGGGCGTGTTTTGAGGAAGATTATTTTTTTTTCTATTCATCGATACCTAAGAAGACTCTACTCCTCCCTTTTCTTTTTTTGTTGTGGAGGTATACCCCAGATCGGAAGTCTATGAGATGGTCCTCCCCCCCCCCCCCCCCCATGCCCCCCCCCTATTATCCCCCCCCCAGACCGACCCGAAATCGGTGTTGATTCTCCTGCCCTTCTTCCCCCCCGTCCCCTAAAGAGCAAAACCGATCATCCTTTGTGAGGCCCTCCCGTCCCGGAGCGCTCCCTTTCCTCCCCCTCTGGCCAGTGTCCTGAAGGGCCCCCAGTCTGCTCGACTTTGAGGAATAAACTTTCTTTTCAGTTTTTGATGGAAAGAATCAAGTAAAATGGCACACACCAACCCCGGCCTTCCCCGTTTTGTCGACGTGGGGGAGTTGTTTTGGGCCCAAACAGATTGCCAAATCGTCTTCTTGATGGGTTCTGTTTTTAAGTGAGGAAGTTTGTGTGACGTACACGGAGTATCTAGTCTTCCGGAGACCAGTGAGTTCTTCCCGTCTAAAGGGGGGAAACCCGGTCTCTCGGTTCCCCCCCCCCACTTTCCTCCCTCCCCTCCCCCCCAAGAACATAGAGTATTTTCTTCACACTTGTAGATCCAGAGCGGCAATGATTTTTTCAAAAAGGATTTGGTCCCCCCCCCCTTTTTCCCCTTTTTGATGCCGAAACCATTCCTTACCTCTGAACCGTGAGTCCCGAAGGTCTTGTATCCTCCACGTTTCCCTACGTTGGTCCTTGGACCCAGTGTGCTCTTAGATCTAGACCGCGATTCAGTACCCCCACATGGGGGGTCCCTTTTTTCTTTTTTTTTCTTCCGGGGACCCCCCGCCCACACCACCCCGACTTTCCCAAAAAGGGTTTTCGGTTACTTTTCCGTTCCTTTCTTCCCCCCCTTTCCAATTCTCACCCCGCGGTGGCTTGATCCCCCGTCGTATGACGTCAAAGCTTCTTTTTCAGAATGGTTCCCCCCCCTGAATATTGAGCTTGCTCCGTTTTTTTTAAATTTCCGACCTTCCCCCCGGAACGGTCCGACCAGCTTTGTTAAGTAGTGGTTGCTGCTCTTTTGCTCCACAAACTTCCTTTGTGGTGTTTCTTGGGCTAACTTACCCTATACGTATTCCCTTTGAACTTCCTTCTTTTCCCACGGTGCCGCAAAATTTTTTCGGGAAAGCTTCCTCCCCCTTAACTTCCTTAAAATCTCTCCATGACTCCCCCCCCCGTTTCTTAATGACGTTGACAGGTGAAGGCCTTTACCAAGTCGCTTCTTTAGATTCGTGTCTTCGTGGCAGGTTAGTTTTCGTTTCTTCCAACATTCAGGAGTTTCCTGGTTTTCCCGACCGAGCCTGCTCGAGTTTCTTTCCCATCGCCAACCTGGTTTCTGAGGATTGGCTAACTTTAACCTCTCGGGTTGGTTATGTCGCGATTCCCCCCGGTTTGCCCCGAACATTTGACCCCGGCCTCCCCCTCGACCACTTGTTGTGTCCTCTTGAAACTCCCATGTTCATACCTCCCCCCCAGGCAGCACTATCGTTTTACTTTCCCACCCCGGACCGGGACAGGGAATGTTGCCCTCTAACTGCACCCCCTTTCGGTCCCCTGGTTGCAGGGTTTTTACCCGGTTTTTTTTTTTTAATATTTTGGTATTCATGCTGTGGCCCAACAATAGTTTTTTCCCTCTGTTCAATCCTTTTTATCTTGCGCTGATAGACCAGGCACTATCTTCTTTTTTTCTTGGTACTCATGTCCTTATTTTTGACCCCGGCCATGAAATGATTTTGTTGTTAATTTTTCGACTTAAGGTTGGCCGTTTCATCAAAAGTATTCCCCCCTTTTTGTCTTGTCGCTTCCCCATGGTTTTTTTTATATGTTTTCCGTTTTTCATTCTTCTGAATTGTTTTCCAGTCCCCCCCCTCTCAGAACGCCCCCGCTCCATACAGTTTCCGACTCTCCACCCCCCCGCGCACCCCCCCCCCCCCCCCCCCCCCGCACCCCCCCCCCACCCCCCCCACCCACACCCCCCCTTATGTCGTCCTCTCCAAGGATTTGTTTAACTCCGTCGATAACGCCCCCCCTCTTTTTCTTACCATTTCGGGCGGACCTGTTCCCTGTTTGCCAAGGCATTTTGCAGCTTTAAACAAAGGGTTTCCCGTTATTGTAGAACACGGATCCCCCCTCCTTTCTCTGCTTCCGGCCTAAAAAAAACCCTCCTTTATCCCTCCTTCCAGTTCCGCTTATGTTCCCTATAGCAAAAACCCTACCGACATTTTTCCGGCTCCAGAACTACACAATGACCCAGAAAGTGCCAAAATTTTTTCGGGTCCTTTTTTCTACTGTCACCCCAGCTAGTTCGTTTTTCTTTAATGTTCACTTTACATGAGTGTTCTTCTGGCTTTTTTGGGATAAATCGTCCTGTATTCCTTTTCCCCGCTCTTTCCAATAACTTCTCCACATTTGTAGGTTCCCTGTGGGAGACTTTTGAGTTGAAATCGGATCTCGTCAAGGGAGGCTTTCTCTTATTTTCAATGTCGTCCTTTTTTTTCCCCCCTTCAAAGGTGCGCTCCCAGTCTTTTTTTTTGTCATGACCCGTCTGTGCTGTGCGGGGTGTCCTCCCCCCCTAAGGCTACCCCGTTTCCCCACTAGAAAACCTCTCCCCTCTTTGAAGCGGTTTTCCCCCCCCACTTTTCCTGTCCGGACTGATTCCTTTTTTTTTACTCCATCTCGTTTTTTGGCTCCCTGGCAAAAAAGAATGCGAACTTTTTTTTTTTTTCAGGCGGCAATTGTAGTATTTTTTCACCCCCCCTTCTCTTTTGTCCATATGCCTTTTACATCATGCCCTCAAGCCCTGTGGTGCGAATCTGTTCTTCTCACTGAACCTGGGTGGAGGTTTCCGCACTATGACCACTAGAACACTTGAACTCCACAAACCCCCCTTCCCGCTCGTCTATCTTAACAGTTTAAGTCGAAACATACCTTGTTTTCAGATTTTTAATCCCCTCCGAGACTGTCCCCCCCCCCCCTCTTCTTTCTGAGGTCCGAGGAGTTTGGAACCTTTTCGTTACTTGGTTTAAGTGAACGTTTCCTTCGTGTTTTTCCAAAACCTTGACGCCGGTTTCACTCTCTTTTCTAGACTTACCGGGGTTCATGGACCTCAACCTTAATGACAAACGTCCCGGGGGTGCTTTCGCTCACTGTTTTTTTTAATGCTTTCTTTCACGAGCAGGTCTCATCTTATTCACCCCACCATTCAAAGGATGACAAGCTTCTTTTTAATCCTTTTTTTTTTTAACCCCGCAGGGAACGAAAAAAACCCCCACCTTCTCTCCTTTTTTTGCCCCCCTTCACCCCCATTTGGAACCACTCTTTTATTATTCTGAACTCCCTCGCCTTTTTTTTTTCCATCCGAGAACGCCTGTGGGGCTCCTCCCCCATTTTGACTGAGAAATTTCCTTTTGTTCCTCTTTCCGAATCCCCGGGGCCACCGTCTGGTGTTTCATCGCGGGAAACCTTCAAGCCCTTTCGACATGGTTTATTAACCAAATTAGACTTCTTCTCGCCCCCCTCCATTTGCGATGGTAGTTCAGAGCCTTTCTTAATCACTCCCCCGTCAACCTTAGGGCCGGTATGTGAAGCTGATCGGGATTTTTCCCTCTTTTTGTCCCCATGTGATCGACGAGCGGGTCCCTCCTTTTTTCGCCGATGGCCTACCTTTGGTTTGCTTGGAATACGACCCCCCCCATCCCTCCCTTTTTTTCTTTTTGTACGGCCGAACTTTAGTTATTTGTCCCCCCCCATTATTAGTTCTGGCTGTTGGCCTCCCCATGTTTTCCGTTGTCCGACCGTTCGTTTTCTCTTTACTCCTTTTTTTTTTTTGTCTTAACGGTTTTTTTTTTTTTTTTTTTTTTGTGTTTTTGTACTTACAGATGCCTTCTTGTGCATTCACGAGACCCATTTCTTTGAATGTGGGACCGCCCCTCACTCCAACC
>Ga0179593_1519420_pt1 | contig 15615 bp, 13 predicted proteins | sample CZODoug2_1_08_16_FD_185931 | JGI IMG/M metagenome (GOLD analysis project Ga0179593, IMG submission 185931) | Vadose zone soil fungal communities from Angelo Coast Range Reserve, California, USA - CZODoug2_1_08_16fungal (PacBio error correction) | ecosystem: Environmental > Terrestrial > Soil >... | reverse complement strand
TTCTTGGACTTTTTTACTCTCGCTCGTCCTTGAAGGAAGGTTTCCTCCACCCCACTTACCAGCCTTCCCCCCCCCCCCGGGGCTGAAGATGTTAGCATGGAGATCCGCTTTTTGCGGTCGCCGATCCCGGTCCGATAGAGTGCCTCTCCCCCTATTATAAAGATTCGTAATCAGCCCCCCCCTGAAGTTTTCCCTCACAACCCGGCCTCAGTGTCGTTATGGCACGTGGTCCCCCCCCCTTCACTAAGTTTTTAAGCTGAATGTATTTGTCCAAGCCGGCTCCCCTCCTCTCCCCCCCACGGTCTACGATTATCCTTGGAGGCCTGCCTCGAAGAACACATGCCCCACCCCCTTCGCCCCCAACAGACCACCCCCCCCCCCCCACCCCCCCCCCCCCCCCACCACCCCACCCCATCAACTCCCTTTTTTTTGGCGCTTGACGAGTAGGGATTTGTGCCTTCAGCCTTCCCCCCTTTTTTCTAAAATGATCAGGCACGCTCGCGCTTGATGTCGTGCCCGCCATAATTACCCCCCCCCCAGTTGTCACCTTCCCACCTCTTTGGTTGGGTCCTCCCTTTCTTGCCTGAGCGATGTCGGGCGACCGTTGGACACTCACTTGGCGGTCGAAATTTGGCGCCGGCATAACCGTTGTTCACCCCCCGTGACCGAACTCTAGCTTCAGGTTTCCCTATGGCCTTTCCTTTTCAGTTTGAACCAGGGCCTGACAGTGCAGGCTCGTTGTTTCTTTTTACTTTCCCTCCCCTATTCCAGAAGTGTCACTGAGGCTTTCTTTTCTCTTTTTACGATTTTTTCCCTACGGACACCCTCACACCCCAATGGTTAAACAACCAGACCGCGTTGCGTATCCAAGTGACGCTCAGGTTTTTTCCGGTTAGTTTTTAATAGCAAGTAATTGTTCTTTTCCCCTGAGTGCTCTTTTTCGAAACCTACATAAGGTAGGTCTGTCGAGCATTCAAACATGTCAACACCGGCGAGTTCTACCCCATTCCCGTGACGAATAGTAAGATAGAATTTTTTCCCCCCTTAGCCGTCCTCCCCCACGACAAATGACCATATTCCTCGGAACCCTGACTTCGGTCTCCGTATTCTCCCTGCATAGTCAGTCCACTTTTCTTCGTTTTGGCCGGTGTTTTCCCTTTTTTTTTTTTCCCTAGTGTGATGAGGTATTTTTGGTGCATGGTATTCGTTCCCCCCCTTTCGAGGAATGTCTCCCCCCCGTCAATTTCCTCGACTTTTTAAATAGTTGCCCCATTTTCCTATTCCACGTCCACCTCTGCTTGCTTAATTACGCTCGATCGGTGTCGTGGCTGGCTTCCTGATGGGTGCATACCTTCTCTCTCCTTCGGCCCGTCCTGAGAGATGGCTTCCCCCAATCACTGCGCTTTGAGGTATAACCTGCGGGCCCCTCCCCGATGTATGGCGATGGATTTTAGTAGTATAAGGCGTAGATTTTTGCCGCCCCACGCATTTTTAGTAAGGCGGGCAACACCCGCTCCTTTCTGCCACGAGAAGTCTTGTCTATATATCATGACTCCCTTGACCCTCCCCTCCTGTTTAGCAAGTAACCGTCGTTTTCGGCTGACCCACCACATCCACTCTACTTTTTAGGCCCTAAGCTGTATCTTTCATCGGTGTCTTTTGTTAGAGATTCCCCCCCATTTTTCGGGCCTTCTAACGGTTTTATTGTTAGCTCCCGCGTCGCTTTGTCCTTCTCTCAGGTTCTGTCAGATTCCTCCCAAGGAGATCTCGCCTGTTCCTAGACTCTGGAGTGCCTAGTACTAGAATTGCCGTGTTTATTTTTTTCAATTCTTCCCCTTCCGAGGGATGACGTGGGCCGATGTTGTCCTCTGACCCGGATAGTCCTGGCAACCTGACGTTCCTTCACCTCAGGACCATAGGGTTCAGACCCTCCTTGTGTAGTCCTTCCCCCTTGCCGACATCGAGTCGAGTGGCCCTGCGTCTCCTTGAGCTATTTCGCTTTTTTCTAGTACACTTTTTATTCGAAACCCCACCCGGGTCAGGTTACTTCCTGCCAGCCCTCTTCCCCAGATGCGAAGCCCTTCCCTATTTTGGACAAGTGAATATCTCCCCCCGATTCTTTTCGATCCCCCCTCGGCTCCGCCTTACCAGAATCAACGGTTGGTCTCGGCATTGCCCCTCTCCTTCTGCCCCTCCCTTTGTGTAAGACACTCACAGTGCACATTTACGCCCCCGATGACTCCAGTAAAGTAGACCCTGACATTTTCTCGAATTATAAAATAGGCTCTGACTGGTTTGCTCCTTACTTGTACGTCTCCCCCCACGCGAGAGGGGCGATCACGTGTTTTTCTTCTTTTTTCACATCGAATCCTATCCTCTTTTTTTCAGTCCTAGTAGTCGAAGACTCAACTCCTCGGCTGGTACGCCAATTTCTTAGTCCTCCACGGCCTTTTTCAAGGCCTTCGTCCCGGTTTATGCACTCTCTCCCCTTTTTTAGGAGTTTCCATTAGTGGCGCGATTTTTTCTCCGCACATTTTTTCTTGCCCTCGTAGGTTTAGCCCCCCTTCGACATACTCGAAAGTAGTTCCCTTTTTTCCCCGCTTTTAGGCCTCCCCACACACACGAGACTTCACACTGCGAAGGCCTGTTCAAGTCGTCGATGTCCATTCCTACCTCTCCATAGAGGTTACCCGGCTTTAGCACTTGCTTGGTCATGACGGTTTCTTCTCCTTTACGAACCCAGCCAGTGCGGGGTCACCCCAATTATCTCCCATGTACATTCGCCAGTTCCTCTTTTTTTTCCCTAGGCTTCTTAAGCGTCTTTTTGTTTTAATGACCCTTTTTCTTTGGCAGCGTCAAGTCACTCCCTCTCTGACAGCCCGGTCGTGCTCGTGGTTTCGGAGGGAAGTAGGCCCCAGTACCCCGGTTATCCCTTCCGCCAAGCCGCAAAGAACGAGCGTGTTGCCCTTTCTCCGTGAATTCCGTTTTATTTCCCGGTCCACGAATAAATCTATCTTTTTCTATATGCTCTCCATTCTTCCGGATCAACGGCAACCTTTCCAATCTGCTTGACCACGTTGCTTTCTTAGCATGGACAGAGAGTTTCTTTTTTTATGCCTTTTTTTTAGGATCTTCCCGGAAGTTTGCGTTTGGGTTCTGATCTCTTGCGCCCTTTCCTGAGGTTCTTTTTTTGAACTCTCATAGACACTCCTCTACCCCGAGCAGCGGAAGAGACATTCATTGCGATCTCCACCCAAGGCGTTTTTCACTTAGCGGGGGAACGCTTTGATCTTAAGTAATTGGTCCCCCTTTAGGTCCTCTAACCCTGAAGTAGGTTCCCTCTTTCACTCTCTTTTATCCTCCGTTGGTTTTTGTTTTTTTGAGAATTCCCTCACGTTCCGACGATCTTCTAGCGCCCTTTTTCCGTGCCTAATACCAAATCTCCTGACTTTTTTGAAACCGCCTTGCGGGTGAATGTCTTCTATTGTGCGCTCCGATGCCGGTCGCCGCATCATTTGATTCTTTTTTTTTCTCCCCCCTAAGGCGAGGTCGACCCCTCTCCTTCTACCCCACCCTTTAACACTGCGCGGCGAATCTCCAAACAAAGGGAAGGACACCACCCCCCTTTTTCTTAACTGGAGTAGAGTGAATTCCAGTTTTCCTCTTGACCAGATTGCACCTGTTTTCGTTTAGCCCTTCTTTTTGACCAACAAGCTTCCTTTCTATGACGTTTTCCCTTATTTCAAACGACGACCGGAATTCAAAAGTTCTTCACCGAGAAATCTGTTACGTTGGCGGCTTCCGACTTTTTTTGCAGAAGGCATATCTTTCCCGGCTTCCCCCCCCAACTCCCTTAACCGACGCGTCCTAGTTATGGTCCCCTGACTGAGCTGCACCTCTATTACCGATGCCCTTCTTGAGGTAAGGAGCCATCTCCAACCCTTAGGAACTTTTTCCTCCCCCTTCTTCCTTGGATTCCGTTGGATGAAACTCGCACTGGATTGAAATTTCCTTCCCGAACCACCGTTTCGGAACCCTTACTGTTCCCTCTCTGGCAGGGCTTTAGATGTAACACCCTTCCTTTACGTCCGCCGTTCCCCTTTCTTTTGTTGAAGGCCTCGTTGCGTTTTTGCTCAGACTACTGTGACACAGTAGTGCGATTTTTCTTTGAGCGACGTTAATAGCGGTTCCCCCCGATGCTGAGTCTCCCCCCTTCCCCCCCCCCCTGGATACCCCAGATGCGGCGTGCGGTCCGTGTTCTTCAGGCCTGTTCGTACATCGCAGTCTTTTTGCTTCCCGACGATTAGTACTCGGCTCCACACTACCCTTTATGGCGCGCCCTTCCCCACTTACACGGTCGAGTTCTTTCGAAACTCACGAACCCCGTGATTTACCTTTCTTCCCCCATTTACCCCTTCTACGGACCCGTAAATCACCCGAATATCTTTCTTCTTGCACCAGTATTTTCGGTCTCCTTAGTGCGTTCTGGTACATGGTAAATGATGACCTTCTCTTTTTTTTCCTCCCCCCTGGTGCCACCCTATTAAATTGGGTGCCCTTTTCCTTTCACAAACCCTTCTCCCTTGAGCCTCCCACCGCCGCCAGACCTTAAGGGGAATCTCCCGCAATCGGGTTTTCAAGATCTTTGTGCCTCCGAAGTGCTAAATAGATCAGCTCCTGCTTTTCCTTGCCTGGTTTTCTTTTTTCCTTTTGGTGTCAAGAAGGCGATCCGTCCCCCCCCCTTATCGCTCGGTCGCAGTCGCTTTAGTCACACTAGTACTCCCCGCGATTTTTTTGTATTCCCCTGCGTCGGCGGACCTATGTATATCTCTTATTACTTCGTGTTGCCCGTTCCTTCCTTAAACGAAGGAATACGGCCCCTGCCCGTGGTTCTTCTTTTCCAGACCCGCAAGTCATGGCGGCCCGGAAGCGAGCGTTGGCAGTGGAAGTCACATACTTCCTTGAGTTCCCTTTCACGAACCTCTCCTTTGTTTTCCCCCATAAACCTCCGGTGTCCCATTTCCCTCTTTACTCCCTAATCAGTGTGGGTTTTACGACCTTCTTCCCGGTTGCGCACGTCGGGGATGCCCCCAGCGCCACCGAGCCCGTTGTAATTGCTCGGATGCTGTGGATCCTGCCGAACTCGACCGTTCCTCTCATCTTCGGCAAGAACCTGACTGGTTGGCACGACCTATAGGGCATGACAGTGCTCTTTCTTTTTTTTTATCTCCCCTCCCTTTTATCTTGGGCAAAAGACGCGAACTCACATCGCCCCCCGATATCGTCTTACTAAAAGGGGAGGATACCCAGTGCCGCTATGCCGGTTCTCCCTTTTAACGCCCCCGAGTTTGATGGAAATTTCCCGATCCGCCGGAGATTAGGTCTGAAAAAACCCCCAATTTCGTTCTTTGTGAAGACGATCTTCCCAGCCAATGCGATCGAAGCATTCTCCCCCTCCATGTCCTATTTGGAAATTTTCCCCCCACTTGAACACTCCTGGGTATGAGGTCCCATTATTCTGTTTCGGTCCTTCCCCAAATTAAGGTTGCTGACCCCTTTTATAGCTTCCCCCTCGCTTCTGCAACATTGCATTACATTTCCCGACTGCACCCTCGGTTTGCACAGCTAAAGGCTTCCAGTAATAGGTGCAAGGAACTAGCCTTTTCCCCCCCTGTTTTCTTTGATTTTCGACCAGTCAAATGCGATTAGGAGAGGCTACTTTTCTTGGTTTTAGTTTTAGGTAGTAGTTCCTTTAGTCCCCAAGCAGTCCAACCTTGCAGAGGGACGCCTACCTGAGTAGTGTGACATGCCTGAAGGTTTGGGTGTACTCCCGTGCCCTGTCCCCCTCCCCCCCGTGACCCTGCCGATAAGTAGTCACGGGTCATTCTCTTGTATGAGAAAATTGTGGACGTCGCTCTAGTAGAAAACCCACTTTCTCCACGTACGTCAAAGTTCCCCGAAATAGTTAATTTTACCTGTATTATAAAAGAGCACAAGCCCCCCAAAAGAGAGACAGGGACATCCTCCCTTCTTCTTTTCCACCTCCTTCCTGCACCTTACCTCCTTTAACCCTTTTTCCCCATCTCCTAATCACACCTTCCTACTCCCCCTCATCCCCAGCCCCCCTCTCCCTCTCCTCGTCCCTCTCCTCCTTCCCCCCCCCTTTCCCTCCCTCCCCCTCATATTCCCCCCACCCTACTCTCCACTTTCTCTTACTTCTCCCCCCACTTCCTCTCTTCCCATCGTCTCAATCCTCCTTCTTCACCTTCTACGTCTCCACCCCCACGATCCTTCCCTCCCCATTTCCCCCGCTCCCCTTCCCCCCTCTACCCACCCCTACGTTCTACACCTTTCACTCACCCCCCCTCTCCCCCCCTCCAACTATCCAAACCTCCCACTCTTCCCTCCGACACCCCTCCTACTACTTAATCTAGCCCCTTCCCTCCTTATCTTTTTTTACCTTCCCCTTCTTCCTCTCTATCCCTTTACTCCTCGTCCTTTGACACTGTCGGCATTAGGCCTGGTCACTTAACTTTTTCCATTCGAAAATGCCTTCTTTCTTTCTTACCTTAGTTCCGCCCCCCTTTTCTCGGGCCGCCGCAATTTAGACCGTTCTCTGCGTCTTTTTTGCCTCCAATGAGATTTTTTTACAGCAATAAAGTTACAAGAGGTTTTTGATCCTTTACCTTACCCCTTCTTCTTCGTTTTTCCCCACTGAGGTGGCAATGCTTTCAGTAGTCCCGAATTTATGCGCACGCTTCCCTTTGATTTTTCTTGTGCCTAGGGAAACTTAGACCCAATCTGACTTTCCATATTTTCGAAGTCTCCACCGACCCTTCGTGTCCTCTGGTTTGACTAGAGTCTTGCTTTCCCTTCTCGGTATCAGACCAGGTCCACCTTTTCCATCCCAAGTTTCAGTTTTTCGTCTACGATGACCCAACCACCTTCTGCCAGCTGGATGGCCGGACGTTCCAACGTTTTTTCTCCCCCGAACTTGGAAGAGATTGTTTTTAGGTGCCCTTTGTGTTGGTCTCCTCTTGCACGGTTTTCGCTGTATTCGGTGACGCTATGATTTCCCATCGCCTTCCCGGGAGTGTGAGAGCCACCCTCGGCTTTCAGGGCGAAAGCTGTTTTTAGCTTTTTTCCAGTCCAATCATGTTTCCTTCCTCTGCACCCGAATTGGTCTCTTTCTTCTCGGTGGATTTAATGAAGGCGGACGATATCTTGAGTTCTTCACTTCTTGTTGTTCCTCAGATCCCACCTCGACACGACGCACTCCCCCTCCCCTTGCAGGACGTAAGCCATCCCCTCCGGACAACGCCTTGCGGTGCATCTCTTTTTTTTGGTCCCGTGCCACTCTCGCGGTCGTCGACTCTCTCTTCCCTCCCCTTCGTTGCCCTCTACAACTACATCAGGCGATTTTGCCTCCCCACGCTACCCGAATTCCCTCTCTATTGGTTTTGCTCCCCCCACCAACACCCCACGGAAGGCCCACACTCGCCAGGCGTCGTGAGAATTACCTTTACATTCCGAGCAAGTCCTTTCAGCTTCAGTTTTTTTTCACGTTTTTAGCTTACTCGACCCACCGCTGATCGATTATGATTGTCTTATAAATAGAAGCACGTTTTTCCCCCGCCGGCATCCCCCCCCTTCTTCCACTCGGTTTGGTTGGTTTTCCCTGATTCCGGCATATAGAAGGCCTGCTCACTTTTACTCCAGACGATCCTTCCGCCCTTAATGCGTTTTCCCTCCAGACGCTGCCCCTTCAGCGTGATCACACGAGGCCCCCTTTTGCATATCTAAAAAGTCAATCTCCCCTGCGGGGACTCCGGGATGAACAATTTTGGTTTTGAAGCGGCGCCCGGCACCCCTTAGGGTTCCCGACCTATAGCTGCAGTTTCTTTTTTTCTCCCTCTCAACGACCCACGCCTTCGCTTTTCAGACTCACCTTCTCGTTGGTGTCTTTCCTTTCTTCCTGCCAACGGACGTTGTCGTTGGCGAATTTGTCTCTAAGTTTTGTGGCAAAGGTGAGAGTCGCTTCCAGCCCCCCCTTTCTCCACAAAGATTTGTGCGGATCCCGTGACGTCATTGCTGTCGGGGTACATAGCACTTGGCGTACCCCTCCTTTTTTCAAGTTTCGCCATATCCTTAGTTTTTTTTCTTCAACACTACCTTTTTGTATCGACACGGATCCGTTTAACATCTCGATCCCCTTCCGTGACTTCGGAAACTAAGGCCTTTCCTCCCCGAACTCGGACGACTAGTTTTTCTCGGCCCACGGATTTTCTTCTCCTTTAGCTGAACTTTTTTTAACGCGAATGCACAGGTGAGACGTGTTATAACTGGTTGGTCCCCCAGCACCTCTTCTGCTTTCTCCCCCCCCTGCGCCAGCAGAAGGGTGCCAATCGGGTTCAGATAGATGCCAGTTCCACACCTTAGTTAATCTTTTCCTCATTTTTTTATGGTTCTCCGAAATGGTTGTTCCTACCTGGATCTCTGCCCGACCGTCAGGTCGCGTTTTTTTGCCCAACTCCTTTTACTCGAGTATTGCTTGGGTATTGCCCCTGCTGTTTTTTTTCCCCTTTCTTCTGGAGATTTGGATTTCGCTCGTGTGACGTATATTTCGATCACCCGGCTCGGGGGGCGTTTTCAACTTTAAGGCACTCTTGTTCTTCCCGGATCAGCCCCTTTCCAGTTCATGGCTGCCTCCGTCCGACCTTCGAGTTACGGTGTCTCGATCTCCTACGGAAATTGTTTTGATCTTAAAGCTTCCCCCAATAGTACCTTTTTTCCTTACCATCACACCCGACCGCCGGCCCCTCCATCCTTGTATTAACCTATCTCTTCTCCCCCTTTTCTTTTAGCGATCAACAACCCTTCTCTTTGTCACGGCGCACTGAGGGGGTGGACCGCCCCCGGCAGTCGATTGATTAAGGCACGTAGTTTCCCCCTTCCCTCTTCACACTCTCCCCTTGCCCACCGTCTCCGAGCCAAATAGGATATGAAAATCTTGCGGTGCTGGCCTTGGGCCCTTGCGTTAATGAAGTGGACCCTGATCTTGGCCCTAGGCCTTCCCCTTCCTGGTTTCACGGAACTCCCCGCCCTGGGTTCCGTTCACGGTAACTGACAAAAAGCCCCCTACTGATTCCCCTTCCTGAGGCCTGCGACCTGATCCGCCGGCTTTTTTGCTACTTCTAGCAAAAAAAAAGTTTTTTTTCAGCCCCTCCCCCCCTGCCGAATTTTCTCTTCTTAGTTGCAAGGTCCCGTCCTTCGAGGTTTGCATTCTTCTCTTGACCCCCGATTGAGGGCATTCTTTCATCATTTAGGTTATGCCCTCTTAGACGTGTTTGTCGAATTTTGCCAAGGATGGCCCCCTCGCGCAGAAGACCACCCCCACTGAAGATGAACCCCGGTCTCTAGTAAATTTCTTTCCCGGAACCCTGGTTCCCTCGACGACCTCCCCTAGTCTCGAGGGTCTTTTTGTCGGTAAGAAAATGCGACGATGCGTTTCAGTCTTCTGCTTCTGCGGCGTGTCGGTACTCCCCGACGGGCTTTTTTACATTTGGAAGAGGTCTTCCGACCCCCCTATTCGTCTTGTCTCCCCCCTGAAGTACTCATCTTCGGGGGGATTCACGCCAATACTGCTCGTTCACCGAACCCTTTTACGACGGGACTGAAGTGTTGCATTTTTCTTTGGATCTCCCCCGCGATCTGGTTGTTATGGACGATCCATTTTTGGGCGTTTGGGTTCCGCGTCACCAGTCTGCCCTTACTCTCACAGGTCCGACTAAGTCCGTCTTTCACGTTTTTCCTGTTTTCTAACCCCACATTATTTTCCCACCCTTGTCGGCAGCGCCTTGCTTCACTCATGTCGATTTTTGTTCCCCCATTTTCTTGCAGCCGTTTATTTACCGTCGCCCCGGTTTATTCCGGCGCTAATTTCGACCCAGTGCCTGTGGGTTGAATACAACTTTCATCCCATCTCAAGGCTTTTTCGATTTTCCTTCCGCAGGCTTGCTTCCCCGCAGTTCTGGGCAGAGTACTTCCCCCCCCGAAATCGCTTCGTGGCCACGTTATTTTGTCGTTTCGTAGAGTCTCGGGCGTTGTTCGACAAATTGCCGTCTTCTGATCCTTCTAAAGACCCCCTAGATCCATTTGGATCCTGGATTGCCTCTCGTATCCTTTCCTCAGGCCGTACGCCTCATAATCGATCAGCGTGTGTTCTCTTCTGAGCGCACTTTTTGCTGACCACGCCCTTTGATTATGATCCCTGCGTGTATCCCACGTTCATTTCACCGACCCTTGGGGGTCGCCGCGTTGGTTGGGTCTCCGGCTTTTTTATTCGGGGAGGCCGTATGTCGACATCGCCTGATGGTTCTCCCAGTGGATCGAAAATGCCCTCGGCTTTCCTGCAGCACCGCCCTCACTCCAAATTTCCCATCTCCCCCCGGAACCTTCCTTTTTTCCTTCGCGGGGCTGTTGGTTATCTCACGCTCAACGCGGGCGAGAAGTACCGCTCTTGAGGTGCTCTCCCTCCCTGTGTTGTGACTCTACCCCGCAGTTTTATATCGGCCTTGAAGACGTGCAGCCCATCCCAAAATTACTATGCGAATTCCAGCCTTTTTTTTTTTTGTCGGCCTTTCTTCGCTGTCTGATATTTCTTAATTTTTGTAGCTCGCGGTGGCTACCCCCCCACTACTCCGGTTGCCAAATCAGAGCTCCCCGAATACGCACCCCGCCTCCCCCACCCCTCTACAACAAGGGACGCCCCCCCTCTTGGCCCAAACTCCTTTTTTCCCCTTTTCCCCTAATTTTCCCGGAAGTCAGCATTTTTGATTTTAGGCTCGTAGTCCCCTCGATGATCGCATGGATTAGGGGTCTTTTTTTCCCCTATAGAACCCCTTCCCCCAGACAGGCTATTTCCCCCCCGAGAAAATCGGCGTGAGTTGGCTGGTTATACGGTCCATTCTTGTAGAATTTTTTTCATTCCCCTTACGCTAAGCCCCCTTGTTCTTCGTCTGATGTAGTAATTTCCCCCCCCGCGCACCCTCGCACCCCTGTCTTCTGCCCAGCCGACGGTAATTGACCCTAATGATTCTTTCTGTAGAGTCATCTCCTTTGGATGCAACCATGCTACCCTTTCTCCCGGCAAACCGTTTGCTTACGACTCTAGCTTGGGAAGTTCGATTTTTCTAGGCGTGAACCCCGTCCCCCTTTTCCCGACTTGTGTGCATGCTATTTGCGTGTTCCTGCCTTAACTGTTTTTTTTTTTTTTTTTTTTTTTTTTTTTTTTTTTATTTTTTTTGTTTTTTTTTTTTTTTTTTTTTTTTTTTTTTTTTTTTTCACAAGACCGTGTACGGAGTGTCTTTGGCTTTTTCCCGCGTTGAAAGCTTTGCTCCTTTTTTTCCCCACAATCCACCACACAATGTTGATTCCCAAATCCCAGATTCGGCGCCCTTCTTCGGGGGAGGACGTTCTGTTAGGTAAAATCTAACGGTACCCGCCCTTTTTGCGTACTCTTCCTTTTCTCCACTACTCAGGTATAGTAGAGACTAGTCCCCCGGTAAAAAGTAGAGCCCACTTTCGACCCCCCCCTTTTCTCCCTCTCCGATTGTCGGAAAGTAGAATCCGTTAACCTTGACCCCCCACGAGCCGAGTGATTTTCTTCCCCTTTAGGCCTTTTATGACCCCTTGTCTTTTCTCCTTTTGTTTAATAAAAAATTTTTCTTTAACTCTCTCGGTGCCTCCACTTTTTCGTCAACAAACAGTCCTTGGTTTTTTGAATGCCCCAGCTACTCATGACGCCCCCCAACTCGTTTCCAAGAGCGATGCACGTTCCGGTTGATTCAGATAGCTAGATCGCGTGGTGTTTCCCCCCCCTTCATGTGGGTTTTTCCATCACTTTCGTTCCTTGCTTCTGCAGCTCCCCAGTTCTTGAAGGCGCGCTTGGACTACCGGGTACTTTGGGTATGAACGTGAAGTTATTCCCCCTTTGTCCCCTGGCTATTGAGTTTTTGTTCGGTTTTTTTTGCCCCCATACTCTCCGGCAGGTAATTCCAACGAACCCCCTTTTCTTAATACGAGGGCTTCTTTTTCTTCTTAAAGCAACTTTTGTATATGCCTGCATTAAGAGAATTGGGTTTGATTTGCCCCGAGAGATCATTGACCCCTTCGTTCCACGAAGGGAGAGTCACCGCCCTAGACCCCTTTCCTAAAATTATCCAAACTCCTACACGATAGTGAAAGGAATGAATATATATCTATTTTAATTCCTACTCCCTTTTTGGATCTTTTTCCCCCTTCCCACCGCTGTATGGAATTCGACCGTTAGGGTTGGTATCGCGTCATTACCAGAGCGATGTGTACTTGCATATTGCGTTTACTCCTTGCTTCACTTCATTTAAAAGTCTCCTCTCACTTCCTCGGCCATTCATGTGAATTGCGTCTTTCTGGCGACCGTCAGCCACTTGGGCGTGTTCCGACACTTTTTTTTCCCGACCTCCTGAGAGTTGACGGCCCCTTAAGAGACTAAATAGTGACCTACTTTAATCCCCCGGAAGAATTCTGCCCCCCCGTGGTCCACCTCGTTTCTTATTTCAATTCAGCCCTCCCCGCCTCCTTGCGAATGAGCGATCCCGCACGTCTCCCAGTATTCGTCACCCCAGTTCGTCTTGCCCAGACTTCTTCAGATCGTTTTAGAGCTGACCAGCAAAGTCCCTCGGTGGCCCTTTTATTTTGAACCATTTCTTATTTGATGTATCCATATTCTGGATTTTTTGCATTCCCAGCCCTTCAACGGTCGGACTTGGCAAGTTATCGAGCCCCACCTAGACTTAAGGAAGCCAAACATTTTATTTTCCTGCATTTTTTTCGCTACCCCGAAGAAGACCTCGTGACGATCTCACTACTAGTCCTCGGGATCTACTCCCTTCACCGTTTCCTTGAGATTTTTCCCCTCTGAGATCACGTGTTTATTGTTAGCCGTGTCTTTTATAAATAGCCTGCGTCTTTTGGCCGAGGTAGACGCCCATTCTTAGTTTCTGAAGCTTTTCCTCCCTCTCTGCTGGTGGTTCCGCCCAAGTTTTTTCCCCTAGTTACCTGAACCCGACGACTTGCTGCCGAGAAGTAGCCTTGCTTCAGCACATGACTTTTTTCATTTTGGTTTTCTTCCTCGAGTACCATGTTTGCCCCGCTTAGTCGCTCAAAAGTCCACTCCTGACCGGGTATCCTCCAGACTCAACCAAACGAGCTCCCCCGGCAGGGTTGAAGCCTGGCGTTATGTGTTCCATATACCCTCACTGAGCTTTCTTCCCAGTGTCTCCCAACCTTTGTATGCATTTTACCGCACTTTTTCCCGTACTGCGATGTCCCCTGAGGATCCCAGACAATCTTCTCCCATTTTGTGCATTTTCAAGTCACCATTCGGTTCCATCGGGACCCCTTTAGGTTGGCAGGCGTAGTACGTTCCCTCTATCTCCCACTTAGGCTTTGATTTGTCGTGAGTTTGGGAAGCTGACCACTTCTTGCCGGATTCGGTCGAAGACCGCCACCCCGCGCTTGATTGGGAATAGCGTTCATTGCCCCCTTCGTGATTTCGCACCGGTTCCACGATAAATCCGATCAGAGGTTATCTCTTATGAACGCCGAGGTCACCCTTTTTAACCATCCTAATTCTTCTTGCTTGGACCAACCTTTGCATTTCCCCTACGTGGCCACGAAGTGGTCGGCCGTTTTTTTCGGAAGGTTCGGTACCTCTATCCAGCCCTTGAAGTGGGATTTTCTCACCTCGTTATTCCTGGACCAGATGAGCGTCCCCCCGTCCCGCTTCCGTCCTCATGTCCTCTGAAATCTCCCTTTTCCTTTCGGGTGCTGGTTTTATGGCTGAACTTCCATGACAAGGCGCGCTCGACTCTCGAACGGTTTCTCTTTTTCCTCCCCCCCCTAAGTTGTTGTTGTTGATTTTTTCGGACCTTCCCAGTCCTAACTCCCTCCCTCTTGCAGGATTTAGCCATCCCACACATTATCCACACGAGTCCTTTAACCAAAGACTTCTTTTTCCCCAGATGTCGGCGGATTTGTAGTTTCTCTTTCTCAGCTAATGGCGATCCCGTTTTCTTTACATCCCCTTCATTTTTTTCTCCAATATCAGAGACCGACCCGTTCCTCCCCCAATTTCCGGAGAATCCTCCAACCCCCCGGCCGAACAAAATCGCTGTTCCATTCGCTTTGTCAACCCTTCGGTCAAAGGAAGACACGAAGGTGAAGGTGAATTTCCCCCTCGGCGCTACCAGATAGCCCCCGGTTGGGTGGTTGGGGTGATGAGACCCTGAGATTTTCTTGGCCTGGTTTTCGCCTCAAGGACTGAACCTTAGATAAAACCAGAGACAACTCGTTGATGATCTGTGACTCTTTCTACGCTGTGTCGAAGGTACCCTAAGACTCCGAACACGAAGTGCGCAGTCTCTCTTTTCAGTTATTCCTTTTTCACCGCCTTCTATTCCCAAAGAATTCGGTACACCCTCCCCGCTGAGTTACCGATCTTAGTTCCGTCTGCTCGCCTGGGTGCAAGGTCCTCACTTCCTTCCCCCGGTACACCGTTTTGCGGACGAGGGTAAAGCCTATTGAGGATTTGATTCGTCCCATCCTCTGACCCAGGCTTCCTTCCAGCATCTTGGTTTTTCTGCTTTTTTCTTCCTCCTACCGACGGGTACTTCATGGTTTTTTTGAGCCCATTCTTCGGGTTTCCCCCCTTTTTTGATCTACCCTAGTCCCCCACACCCTAATAACCCCCCACGATCGCATTCGTGAGGATCCAATGATTGCCTTTGTGTTTTTTTGTTTTTTGGGGCCGTAGTCCCATCCTCATCCTTTTGCGAGGTTCGTGCGATGTCCGCCACCCCCAGGTAGGCTGAGCTCTTCCACACGTTTTCGAAGTTCCTTCACCTTCTCAAATACCCCCCCTTTCTCCTCTCTTACGCGCGCATTGTAGCAGTAGAGGCCAACTCCCACATCGAGACTTCTTTCTTTCTTTTTGTTAACCAGGCCCTTTTACTTCTTCTGTTCCCACCCGTGGGTGGTCATCGTACGGTCCAATTTCCGCCACATTTTTTGCGTGTATTACTGCGCGCCCGCCTTGTTTTTCAAAGTCGCACCCCCCCTTTTTTTCTTCTGCCCCCCCGCCAGACCTTTGGATCCATCCATTCACTAAATCTCCCATGCCCGATGTTGTGAAAGATCCATCGCTAATCTTCTGTTGGTCCCTGTTTTTTTTTGACGACCTGAGACCCGTTCGGCCCCCGATAAGTAGAAGAGATTTTCACTAGACTCCCAGGTAGGCATTTTTATTCCCTTCTTGACTTTTTCTCCCCTCTGTAATTTCTCTTTAGTTAGTTTGCCAGGTTGTTCCTCTATCCGGCGGTCGACAACGAATCTTTTTCATTAATACCCGAAGTGTTGATCTGGCTGTCTATCAACCTTGGGCAAGTATCTTACTTACTTCGACATCTTTAAGTTTTGCTCTCCTCTTTGCCTTTCACTGAATTCAATAAGCTTTGGCCCGTAGCCCAATACACATCGAACGGTTCTGTCCCCAACCCAAAACATGCGTTCCGCATG
>Ga0179593_1390158_pt1 | contig 15615 bp, 15 predicted proteins | sample CZODoug2_1_08_16_FD_185931 | JGI IMG/M metagenome (GOLD analysis project Ga0179593, IMG submission 185931) | Vadose zone soil fungal communities from Angelo Coast Range Reserve, California, USA - CZODoug2_1_08_16fungal (PacBio error correction) | ecosystem: Environmental > Terrestrial > Soil >... | reverse complement strand
TTTAATCCTCCCTGTCCTTGGTCGCCTTCCTCGCCCCTCTTCTTACACTTTTCAGCCCCCCCTCTTTGTCAAGACCACCCTGGACACCCCACAGTTCCCGTTGACTTGGCTAGATATGTGTTTTCGTTTCTGCTCCCTTTGTTATGGGACCTCTGCCCCCCGTGTTTTTCCTTTTTTCTCCATTCAGTTTTTCTTGTGATTGTTTAAAGGAGGCCCCTTCCCTTTCGGTTTTCACCTGTTCACTTTGACTTCCTGATTCCTATTAGTAGCTTTTTCTTTCGGATAAGGGCCCTACAAGAGTTTTGCCACTTCCTTCCCCCTGGGGAGGCAATTCCACCAACTTTGTCCCTTTTTCCAGCTTTCCTCTCCACTTCACTTTCTGTTTCCCACTGGTTTTTTGTTTAAAGGCGCTTACTTTCCTCAGAGATGGTATAGCTCAAACCAATATATTTCTGGCCCTGTTGCTTTGATTCCCCCTTGTTTTTTTCCCAGCTCGAGCCTAATAGATGTCAAGCTGTTTATTTCCCGACCCGTCTATTTTTTCAGTGGTGATAACTTTTTTTCCTTTCGTCAGCGGATTTGGAACTTTCCCTTCACACCACGAACGTACCCTACCCCCGTCCTTTAGGTACGACCGTTTTACTTTTGGTGTCTCTTTTTTTCTGCCCCTTCCCGTCCCGTGTTAAGTCATGTTCCCCTTTTTCTTCCTTTCTCTGCCTTTTTGTATTGGCTTTACCATTTTGACCCCTCCTCTGGCTTATTTCGGTTCCCTACGGCCCCATATTCTGTCCCTAAAGCGGCAGGCACACACGGCTTCAAGGGTCCTGATCAAATCGAACAAGGGGCTGAGTCCTAAGCTGTACTTTCCCACATAAACCAAGAATTACGTAGTTTGCCGGGGCGGTTTTCGCGTTTTGATTCCCAACGTGTGCCACTTCTAACGTCAGGTTTTCCTTTCGTTTTCTTGATGTCTACTTACCTTATCTCTGATGTAGCCATTTTCCGCTTTCTACCGTTCTTCCAGTCCTCGAATGGTATTTGCCCCCCTCTTTTCCTTCTGGACTGCAAGTGCGTGTCGTGTTGTACCGGGATCTTTCCCGGTTCTATATGTTTTCCGCCTCTTCCTTGTGAAAGGCCGTCTTAACTTTGTTATTTTTTTTTTCTTTTGGCCCCTAGTCCTTCCTTCTTTTCTACCCTTTTCCGATCACTACTTTGACCACTTGTTCAAGGGTTGTGTTTCTTTTTAACTCAGTTCAGAGATATCCACTCGAAACGTCAACCATTTCTTTCATTCCCCTTGGTGTTTGAACCTCGACTGTCCCCCCCCCCCTGTGTGGCTTAGACCAACTGGGTTTCGACTTCCGCTTTGAGGTCCCATTTGTTAGCGCACCTTTGTTGGTTCATTTGCCCTTTCCCCATTACTTGACCACAGATGTTGTGGTTTTTCTTCCATTGTTCCCTTACCTTTTTTTTTTTTTGTGTTTTTTGTATAGGCTTGTCGCTTTTGGTGAATTTTGTGACCCTTAATGGTGTGACCTGTTCAATTCAACCCCCCCAACTTCTTGACCCGGGGTGTCCCCCGGTGAAGTCCTTTGATCTTCAATTCTCAATTTTTTTTGCCGTCGCGTTTCCCTTTTTTTTCCCCAACCCCACTGTGGCCGTTTTTGGTCCAAGCCTGTACGCTTCTGTTGTACTATCTTCGATTCAACCGGTCACTTACTACCCCCCTTTTTTGTCCCTTTCCTTGGGCCCCCCAGGTGAAGTTGAGTCCAAAGTCGAGACCTCCCCTTGATCGGGAAACCCCCTCTTCAACCTCTTGGTTCTGGTCTTGTCTTCTCCTGATTACCAGCGTTCCGGCGAGGGACAGTGCCTTTTTCTACGTGGGCGGATTTTGCACTTTTTTTTTGGCCCCATTTTCAAAGCCGGGTCTTCCCCTTTGCTTTTTGTAATCCGGAGAGCTACGTCTCTCCTCTTCCAGTCCCTTTATACCCTCAGTGCCCCCCTTTCCCTCCTGACAAACTGTTCGTTACCCAACCACCTTCGAGGCTCTTCCCCTCTCTCTCCGGGTTTTTTTTGTATACAGGCTACGCAGCTTCGTTTTTTCGTGCCTTTCTTCTGTTCACCCGCCGTCCGTTTTCCTTCCTGCTTCTTCATTTCGTGCCTTTGGCCTTCGTGCTTGGCCCATTTCCCTACCCCCTTTTTTTCTGGGGCACCCCATCCTCCCAAACCCATCAAACCTTGTACCTGCATTTACCCCCCTTTTTTGAGAGCGTTGAGGTTACCAGTACACCAAGTAACCCATTGTCCCTTTTTCTCCTTTTCGCCTTTGTTCTCATTGTTTGGTCGTAATCACGAGCCCCCAATCCCCCTTTTCGGTGAATATTCCCACCCTTCAACGCTTTATTTGTCGACCTTTAATTTGTCATCATGGAGGAGTCTCGTGTACTGGCCCCTCTTGCCGTGGCATCTTGGGTTTCGATGCCACCCCCAATCTCTTTTTCTGGCCTCCTTGATTCCCTTTACACTTCCTTCCCTCTGTTCCCTGCGAAGCGGTGACACACAGACTTTGTCTCAGGTGACTTGTCCCCTTTGTCTCCCCGGGAAAGGGTGTCTCCCTTCCTAAGGGAACTGAAGGCCCACTCTCTTTCGGACGCCCCCTCATATTCCTGGCTGAAGAGTTATTTTTCACCCCCAATCAAGTTTCCTTTTCCGAGTCCCCTCTTTTTGGGCCCCAGTTTTTTTTTGATAACATCCCACAATTCTACTTCTTCCCAGTACAAACCATTTTTGAGAGGTTTTGTTCTCATAAAGCTCCTCCCCTGGACCCAGATGCCAACCACAACTCTCTTTTCTGGGTTTCCCACTACTTTTGTCTAGACATGACGCCCCGGTTGCAATTTAGCGTCTTCGTTCCCGGACCTAAATATTTAGTATTAGTCAACCGCCCCCGTCTCTCCCTCTTGATATTTAGCCCTACATTTTGGTGTTTGGACCAACAAACCCTTTGATATGTTTTCAGCGCAGGTTGGAGGTGTCCTCACAAAAAGTCCGTTTGTCGATAGTAACTCTTGTCTTCTATGAGGACCCCCTCCCTTTTTTTTGCGATTCTCATCCTTCTTCCCTCCTTTTTTTTTTTGCGAGGCGGGAATTCTTCTTACAATTGCTGAAAACTGCTTTTTCTCTCCCCCGCTACCGCATTGTCGAGTTCTCTGTGTATGTTTTTTCTCTTTCTCGCTTTTTCAGCTGCATATTGTTATCACCGGCTTCCTCTTTGCCGTTGCCCTTGCCTCTTCATTTTCGCCCATTTTTTAAATGCGTCTCTTTCCCCAAATGGTGTTTAGGTTTCATTTCTTTTTCTGAACCCCTGAGTAACCATTAGTGTGTTTTTTCCTTGGTAAGGTTTCGGGGACTTGTTTTACCAATTTTCGCCCTTGTGTGCTTTCGACGTCCGGGTTTTATGTTTTTTTCCCTGGCCGTGACGTCTCGACCCTTCCCGTCTTGAGTTTTTTTAAGCCGCTGCTTTTCCCTCTGGATTATAAGTTCAGTTCAGCCCTGCCTGTTTTTCACTCCTGTCGATTGGTGTCTTGTGCATGCCACCCCCTTTTTTCCATGGTGCCCCGTTCCGCGTCAATTCTTGGGGGGTCGCTTTGTTCCCCCGAGATCATTGCTTCTTTTTCTTCTTCTGGTGCAGTCCCTCTGCCTTTCTTGTGTTAGATCACCCACTTTTGGTTTTTTTTTTCGTTTTCGCCTGCGTGTATTTCCCCCCCTTTCTTTTTTTTTCCGTCCCATGTTTTTAACGTTTTTGTCTTTTTCCCGCAGTTAACGGGTACCTGTTTGACCTTTTGCGCCCCCGCGGTTCCTTGGGGTTTTCTTGGGATTATTGCTGCCCCCGAAGCCGTACCCGTAAAGTTTTGTTTGGGTCCTGGTTCACCGCCTGTCTTTTTGTGTCCCTTGTTCTTTTCCCCCCAGCCGAGAATGGTTATTTGCACGTTCCCAGTCCTTTCTTTTGTGTTTTCTGTCTCCCTTGCCACAATGGTCGTACGAGTGGGTTGTCCCTCCGGTGCGTTGAAGTTCTTGGCCGCAAGCCGTCCATGAAACCTTTCTTCTGTTTTGCTTCCCGCAAGTTTCTTTGCCCCGTTTTTCAGTACCGGTGCAGTGAATTTGTCGTTTTTGGACCGTGCCACTTTATTTGCACTTCCCCCCCACTTTCCTTATCGGCGTTTGCGTTGTCAGGTTTTGGTCCCTTTTATACCACCCCACGCAGGGGTTTTCTATGGAGGTGGACGGTGACCTTTGCTGTCTAAAACCTAAATCACTTGCGGATACCTCGATCTCACGTCCCCTTTTCTACAATGGGATGCCGTCCTTTTTTCTCTGGGTGGCTTTGCCCTTTCTTACATTGGTGACTTCTGATTAGGATTCGTGTTCCCTTCGCAACAACAGGTGTTCATGCTCTTTCTCGCCCGACCGTCCTGAGTTTTTTCCTCTCCGTCCTTTTCGAAGCCAGACTTTTGCACCCCCCCCCTTGCCTCAATGCAGGTCTTTGTAGTAACTCCCAGTTTTCAGTCCTCTGATCTTGACTTTCTTGTCCATTTCTTTCCCCCGGGGTCCCCCCCGTTGGTTTATACAGGCTGTTTCTACTGAGTCTATTTTCCACTTCCCGCCCGTTTTTCAGGTTGAAGGCCCCCCCCTTCGAACCTTGATTTTTTTTAAACTTCGCACTTCCTTTTCTGCCTTCGATCTTCTTCTTTTTTTTTCCTCCTCTTGTCCGATTTTGTTTTTTTTTTTTTTCGTGGCTCGGCTTCCATGAGTGTGTTTGGCACTTCCTCTTGGTGCCCGGTGCCTGAACACCACACTAACCCCCAAACCGTTTTTTTTACTGGGTTGGCGCTCCACCCTCTTAAGACCCTTCTCTTTCTACATCACCAGGTGGTTTTTTTCACCTTTCTTCAAGTTTTTCTTCAAGTTTGTCCACCCCACACTTTTAAGGGTCACATTTTTCTTGCCTTGTTTTGAGTCTATCTCTGTTTTCACCTTTTGAAGGAACCCACCCTGTCCTTTGCCGCACATTCGTGGTTTTTGTTATGTTCTCCAAGGCTCCTGCCAAAAGGAGAGTTTTTACCTCGTACCCTCGCCCCCCCCACCTTGAGTGTGGTGGTTTTATCGGGGCTGTCAAGACGTCGTGGAGGACCTGTCAATCCCCCGTCTTTTTTTTCCCGTGGAAAGGCCCAGTTTGGGGTCCCAAAGAGCGTCTTCCCCTCGGACCTCTTGTTCAATCAATGATGACTTCTTTACGGTTAGTGTGAAGTTTGTTTTTTTACTTTCTCTCGGCTCCGTTTCTTTCTTGCCATATTTGTTATCCTCCTGTCGTTCTTTCAACTCACCATGACCTTTTCCTTCTGTACCGACACGAGGATGTTGGTTGTTCCGATCTGATTGCACACGGATCTCCCACTGGGGACCTGGGGTGTGCACACTTTGCCGTGGGTACATACAGTGGTGGCGGTTCTGCCGGGGTGTGAATCGATCGCTCCGTCGGTTACCGTTTTCGGCTTTGTGTTGGAAATTGAGTGATGATTTGCTCCTCCCCCCCTGTCTCCGTTCGTCGTTCCCCCATTGTTGGTCTTTTTGGCTGCCCGTCTTGGTCCTTGTCAGGTTCAATTTTGCGTTCGTCCTCCGTCCCTCAGGGTCCGTGTGGACCCACCCAACGCCTTCCACCACTTGAGTAATGGGGGCCACCCCCTAGTAACCCACACGATTCTACCGGCCCCATATCCTCGTTTCTCCCTTGGAAAATGACGTCTCCCCCCCCCACTCAAACTCCTGACGTGTCCAAAGTTTTTTGTTCTTTTTTGGCGCTGAGTTGGTCTATACATCAAAAATCCACGAGCTAAGCATTGTCCCCCCTTCCTGTCACTACTGTATTTGTGTTTACATAGCTGCCAGTTTATTTTTTTCTTGTTTCGTTGACAGGTTCCCCCCCACTGTCCTAACGTGTCATTTTGGTAGCTACACACATCTGTTCTTTTTGGCACGACTCTTTTTTTTCCACTGAGACATCCGGCGGCTTTAGAGGCTCCATTATGGTTGGAGATTATCCTTTCTTTCGCCCTTTAAAATTTTTGTTTCAGTGTTCACCCCCGGTTGCCAACGCCCCTCCGGTGCTTCTTGTAGTGCTATCGGGGAAGTTTGCGCCTCCGGTCTCAATTTCCCTTTTTTTTGTACTTAGTTCCCTACTTCAATTGATTCCCTAGCAAACCCACCCCCCAATGACCTTCCCCGTCTTTCCCCACTTTTACAACCCCTGCGGACTAGGTAACTACAATTGGAGTCCCCCCCCTGGTTCACCCCCTCTCCAACCCAATGCGGACGTTTCTGGGTGCTCCCTGTGTTTATCTGTCAACTTACGTTGATTTTTTTTGAGATCCCTTTCGAGCTCTTGGGACAACATACTTTGTACCCGCCCCTCTAATCAAGTTTTTTTTTCTATAGACCATCAACTCATTACCGGCCAACTTTAACTTGACGTGGAGTATTTACTATCAGTCTTTAGTCCCCTCGTACTCAACACGTTCACCGACACTTCCTTATCTCATTGTAGATACCTGCCCTCCTTTGAGTTCTTCTATATTATTCTCCTCTTTACGCTTTTGGTGTTGCGCCATAGTGATTTTTATTTCTACATTCTTTAACTGGGCATCCCCCTTGGTGTCTAGAGTGTCCGGTCTCATTTTTTTTTTTTCTTTCTCTTTCTAAGCTTCTTTTCCCCCAGTCCACTTGATCAGATTATTGTCTATCCCGGTTTCGTCGGTTATATTTTTTGGATGGGACGAGTGGATGTCCCCTTAATTCTTATTGTTCCTCTGGACCCCTTTTAGATAGGCTTTTGTTTTTCCTGTCGTAACGTTTCGACCCACAATCTAGTCCCATCCCCCCGCTTATTGGCTGGTTTGTACTCTTTTGGTTCCCTTGCAGTAGTGCGTGTTTTTGACACATAGTTTTTTTTAACGTTGTGGATAATAATGTTCCTTACTTTTCTTCCTTTTTTGTAATGTTTTGCCTTTTGCCCGGTATTGATCGGACCCCTACCTGTTGGGTTGAGACCTTCATATCCCCTCGGAGATAACATTGAGTGAGAAGGTAGTTGCTTGTTTTTCCTTGTGGCGGAGTCGTTTTCCCCCCACCTTCCCTTTTTTGGGAAGTCTGTCATTGAATTAAAGTCATTCTTCTTCTTCCTATCTGTCCCGTGTCCAGGTCGAAGTTTTTCATTATTTTTCGCTGATGAACCTGAGTCATTTCGATTTTTTTTTTTCGTGATACCCCCCCTTCCTTGAGTCTTTTTTTTGGTGGTGGACCTGTCTCGCCCCACCTAGGGTGCTGGTCCCAAGCTTTCGCTGAATGCCCCTCTGAAGTTTGGTTTCAGAAGTGAGTTTTTGAACCTGTACCTCTTGTGTCCAACTGTCGTGAATTTTGTTCATCTTCCCGTCTCTTTTTGCTTTGCCTCCCCGCACCCAGCGCCTACCGTTGCCCCACTTTCTTTTTCCCTTACTTTACTCTTTTCCGTTATTTTGATTTTCCCCTTGCCCCCTTTTTCACGTCAGATGTGCTGTCAGTGCCGGTTTTTTTTGATGGTTTTTGCGGATTTCCCCCTTGGACCCTCCGTTTTTGCAGTGAGGTTGTTTTGCGCTCCGGCCATGCGGCCATCCACAATGTAATATCCGTGCACAGATGAATCATGTTGCTTCCGTTTCCCTCCGACCTTGGCCTCTCGCTCTACCCGACTCATTGATTGCTCTTCTCTGCCCCCCCCAGAACCCCCGGAGCGGCAGTTTTCGGTTTCCTCTTTTTGCCACCCTTGGTTTTTTTTGGACGTTGGGTCCTTAAAGTTTTTCCGGGGCGCTGCAGGCGACTTGGGTGCCACATGCTGCGTCGTACAATCCCCCCCTTAGTTTTGACGTGTTGAGGCTAGACCCTGTATCGCCCATATGCTGTCCAAATGTTAACTTTACCGTCTTCTTGCCGTCCCTTTCTTTCGCTTTGTCCCCGCCTTCGTTTCCAGAAGGGGCCTGTCCCGGGGCTCTCTAGGTCCTGTCCTTTCTCTACGAGTACCTCTACAAATATTCCTCGTATGTGTCCCACTTCCCAGCTTTTGGTTGCTCAACTGAGTCTTTGTTGATTCTATATGTTTTGACCAAGTTCGTCCTTGCGCAGACAACCTTTCGTGTTTTTTTTTTTATCCTTCACGTACCGATCCTTTATTGTCCCTCTGACCTGCTAGTTCCGTCCCCCCCCCCCGTTGGTTTGGCCACTTTGGAACGCTGGCCCCTTTTTTGATTTTTGACGCAATTTTCGCCGTATGTTCGTTCAGTGGGCCCCTGTCGAACCGGTGTGTTTTTTTTTTTTTTTTTTTTTTTGTCTTTTGTTGTCATGAAGTCCCTGGTAAGTTCACCCCGTCCTCTTGTAAGATTCTTCCTTTTCTTCCTCCTTTTTGTCGTGTTGATTCTCTTTATTCACGGATTTTGGGACTCAGTGGTGTTACCTTTTCTGGTTTTAGTGCCATTCACCCCAACCCAAGGTTTTTTCGGAACGGGTGCCTTTTCCCCCTTGTCTACGGCTTCTTCCTTTTCTTCTCCACACCCCCTTCCGGGTGCGCCTTGTCCTTTTTTCACAACAGCGACGGTAGAGTTTTCATCTCTTTTTGTTATGGATATCTCTGGTCGCCGATTTTTTGACTCTGCACCCTTGACAACGTTTCTTACTTCCCGTTTGCCCAGGGTTCTAGCCCCACCGTCGATTTTTGACATTTGACCAAACTGCCCGGTTATCTGCTTCCCAAATTTTACCCTTTTAGAGTTCAGCATATTATGGGTTTCACTATTCGTGTTTTTGTGATCGGCACCAGAATTTCCCCCCACCAACATTGTCCTGCACATCACATTTCCACTTTTTGTCTCTTCCGTTGGGTTTTGCTGTAGACAGCGAATTTATTTCCTCACTTAAGGCTTGATTGTTGTTTTGTGTCAAGGTCCGCAATCCCCCCCTCTGTTCACTGTTCCGTGTGTCACCAAGACAAATCCGATGGGTTTTGTGCAGCTTCTTAGCCGAAGACCCTGATACGCGTGTTTTCGGTTTTACTGCCAAGTTTTGTTAGCTCCCTTATGGTCTGTGACTCATTTTCCCCTTGGTTCTTCGGTGCACTCCGACGCCCTCTCGTTTTGCGCTCCCCCCCCCTCTCCCTTCCGGTCTTCCCCAGATCCCGTGCCCCCCCCACAACCTTTTCCTTAATATTCTGCGTGTTGATGGGTGCCAGTCCCCCCACACCCGTGACGACCGGTTACGCCCCCTTGTTTTCCGTGACGGGGCTTAGTTTCTGGTCGTTTTTTCTATACCTCCCCCAGCCCTTGCGGTTTTGACTTCCCTTCGTTGATTTTCTCCCCTTTGTGCGTGGTCCATACTCTTGACATCGATGGTTCCGTGGTCTAGTCCTTGCCTGTTGCCATTCCACTCCTCCCACAGAACCCCTACGTACTCTAAACCTCCCACATGGGTCCAACTAGCTCGTTGTTTGTGTCTTCGGACTTGAAAAACATGATCGTTTTGACCGTCATTTTCCTCCTTTCCTTTCGTTGCCGTATCCCTCCACTCCTTTTTGCTCTCTTGCGTGATGGCTTCTTCCAGCGTGTGGTGTTAAAGGTGTCTGTGCTGGCCCCCTCCCCCCCCCCCCATTGACACAGTCATGCAATTGCCTTCTTTTTTTTCCATCGCCGTTCTGAGCCGTGTTCGAAGGCTTCCGGCCAGTAATTCTTTACTGTGTATTTCTTCTACTACCTTCGACCTGTGGCGAAATCACATGAAACGTGCCACCCCATCTGACGTCCACCATGTACGTACCACACCCCCCTTCGGCATCGCATTTCACTGGCACCAACCTTGGGATCAAGCTATGATGGATCACCCCCCCAACTTTCACTTACATTGGCTTGTTAGCCATACCTTTCGATAGTTTTTTCTTTTATAAAATGTTGCGCCATTTTTTATAGGTGTTTTGACCGCCTCTTCTTCGGAGGTCCCCCCTATTTTACCTTTCTTCCAACGGCCCCCGCCTATCTCCAGCCGGTTATTCTGACTCCTGTGATTCAGCTGTTCCACATACAGTCTGTCGGATAGACCTCCCTGAAAACAACACCGGCCCACTGTTCTTCCCCCCCTGGAACGACTTACTTTCGCCCTCTAGACCGTTCCTTTTTGCTTCTCATTCTTCTTTCCTTTTTCTCCCTGCCTCTTTTTTTCTGGGAGCAGTGTGCATTACGATGATTTCTCGCCCTTCTGATAGGAAACCCTGCTTTATCCCCACACACTTTTTACGTGACTGTTCTTCCCCCCTGTCCGTGTTTTAGCTCTGCTCGGTTATACCTTCTTTCTACCCGTGGCAGGAGATCTTAGTCTCCCCCTTACTGCTGGGGTGTTTTTCGGTTGACTACATGTATCTTTGTTCCCACCGTGTAATTTACCAAACGCGCTCAACGAACACAAGATCGCGCTTCTCCCTTTGGCTAGCTTTTAGCCCCTTGAAAGTCCCCCCCCCCCACCTGTCTTTTGTTGGGATTCTTTTCCCTTGGAGTCATTTTTTGTTTCCCCAACTTAGCCCTTTTTTCCTCCTTTATTAGGGCTTGGATTCTTTGGAATGCATTCTGTCTTATCTTTCCCATGAATTGTCTGGTTTTGCCCCCTTTTCGCCCCCGCTCTGTCTAAGGCCGTGTAATTTGCCTGACAATTTTCCTCTCTTGACTGGGTTGTTAAGATTGGATGCATGCGCCCATACCTCTTTTCCCCCTTTTCATAATCGTGTTCAGACGTTACTTTGGTTGGTTTTGCTTCCCCGTCCTTAAATAGGTTAATTGTTTTCCCTCTTTATGTGAAATGTCCCTCTGGCGATCCACTTATTTGGAGGGTCGGCGTTTTCTTTACCCTTTCTCTGGTTGAAGTTTCCATCTGTCGCCCCCGTCCCTTCGTCCTGTCCCCTGAGTATGTGTCCTTACGATTTGAACCTTGTGACACTTTGTATTTCGCCGCGTTTGCTTGTTTTTCTTTCCATACCAAACGCGCGGGTTACAATTTTCACCAAGTTTCTGAGCTGTTTTCACCGCGCTTTTATTTCTTGATCTTCTGTCCCTACCTCCCGTCCCTCCAGTGCACCAATGGTCCGGTTCCGTCAGTTTTTTTGTTTTTTTTTGTTTGTGCCTGAAATAAGTTTCTTTCCCCCGGGCGGTTGGTGCCAAGGTTTTTTTCTGCACAAAGAATTGCCTCCTTCGAATGAACCGCGGCGGATTCCCCCGCCCGCACCAGCTCCTCACGACTGTGCACCTACTCTTTGTTTTGACTTCTGCATTTGTAATGTTCCTTCCCCCTTTTCTATGGTGAGAGTTTTGCGGTCGAAGGGTTGGGGCTTCTACCTCCCCCCTCGGCTCTAGTCGCCCCAAATGCGCATATTTTGTACTTTTAATGTTGTTACCATTTTTTCAGGTGTCTTCTTTTTCTTCTTTGTGTGTGGTACCGTTGTCTTTGTTTTCCTTTGCATTTTTTTTGCCTTTCCTTTTTTCCCAAAAGTTTTTTTGCTTTTCCGTCAGTAGCCCCTTGTAGCTACCTTTTTCCCTTCCTAACTTACTACTTATGACTTTTTTTGACTTTTTGCCCCGTTTTCTCTGGACTTTCCTTGCGTCTGCCCCCCCATTCCCAGTTTCTACTTTGGCGTTTTTCATCAATCCTTTCAATTTTCACTCCTCACCTCCCACGTGACTTTCTGGAAACGGTTACTGTATGTCTTCTTGGCGACCCCATTCCCCGTTTTTCCCCGTGGCAACCTTTTTGTAGGGTGTATCCCTACTCTTGACCGCTACCTATCCTCTCAGCTGGGTCGCCCTCTGTTTCCGAAACGTGTTTGTTTGCCTATCCCTTTCCCCATCCTTCACTTCCGCCCTGTTTCTCCTTTTCTGCTCAAGGCGCCCTTTTCCCTCGTGAGTGCATGGATCCCCACTTTTTTTTTGTTGTACTGAATTTTCCGTTCATCCAGGGGTGTGGCCATCTTGTCCCTAGACTCCCTCTTTTTTCCCGTTGGTTTTTTTTTTGTCCGATGAATTGAGTCCACCTTGTTGGTGTCATACTCCATAATTTCCGGACACATTGTTTCACTAACGTGCCCCCACTTTTCGACGTTTGGCCTCAAATCTTTCGACCTGCGACCATTTTTTCCCTCATGGGCTTGCTTTTTCTCCCAGTTTTAACCCCATGTGCCGGCCCCTGTCCCCGGTTCAGTCCTTCGCGGACCTTTGTTCTATATGTTATCCCCTTGTAACGTTTTCCTCTGAAATTTTCCTACGGTTGCCACCTTGTCACTGGCTTCTGACAAGTTCTGCACCCTTTTTTCCCCTGTCGTTGGCCCCCCACCCATTCCCTTTTTTCGTCGCCGTTTTTTGCCTTTATTTCCCTTCGTTTAAGTCTCGTTTCTGCTTCAAGCCTATCGCCCGTTCCTTACTGGCCCCTTCGGGTTGTTTTTTATCCACCCTCCCCCCCCAGTTGACTGTTTTTCAAATACATTTCTCTTGGCTGTGGATTCTGGTTGGATCTTTGTTATCGTCGCATTTTTGCACTACCACCTTGACTTCTCAATTTACAGTTCATAAGAGCCCCTGTGACACCCCCCAAAAACTTCACCCCCTTGTGACGTTAGCCAGGTCCCACACACTTTTTGGGTGCTTGTGTTATCCTCTTGCCCTTTAATCTCCTTCATGTTCGTCGTACGGGTACTTCATGAATTTTTTTCCTGTGTCCGCACATTCTGCTTTTTTCCTCCCGTAAGTATCCGTAAGGTGATTTCTTTCACATCAATTACGCGGCCCGGATGGGCCTGATGGGACTTCCCAACGTAACTGACCGAACTTTTTTGTTTTTCCTGCGACCAAGCCGTTTCCGCCAAAATCTCCCCACCCTTGACTTTTCACGTCCCCCATTCTTTGTTAACTTTGCAGGCTCCCCCACTTCACCGGTTTTTACCCCGCCCCCCCCCCCCCCCCCCCCCCCCCCCCCCCCCCCCCCCCCCCCCCCCCGCCACCCCCCTCCCCTTCCCCCCCCCTCCCCCCCCCCCCCCCCCCCCCCCCCCCCCCCCCCCCCCCCACTCCCCCCCTCCCCCCCTCCCCCCCCCCCCCCCCCCCCCCCCCCCTACCGCCCTTCGTCAACTTTTTATCGGGGGCCCGGGCGGGTCGTGGGTGGTTACAATCCTCCCCCCCGCGTGACTCTTCACTTTTCACGACGACCCTCGGCGGCTATACGCTGTACCCCCAGCTAGGAGGGTTTTTGGGCTCTCGTCTTGACCAGGGTGCACCCCCAATTTCCCATCCAGTTGTGCCAACCTTGTAGCTCCCCGCGCGTGTTGCATCGATTTTCAGTCCCTCATCGGTGCAAAATTCGGCGAGTCCCTCCCAGACGTTTTTCCTGTTTTGGTCGTTTCACGTTTGCCCAGGGAAGTTGTGTGGTTACTTTTCGCCCCTTCCAACTGGATGTGTCCAGCGCCTTTCCTCCACCTCAATCTTCTCTTGATATCGGCGTCTACCCCTTTCAGTTTTTTCCCGAGTTCCCTTTTTCCCCCTTCCCGGCTCATACATCAGACCCCCCCACTGACCTTCTGACAAAGTCTACCACTGGTCTTCTTTCATCCACCTTCTGGCCTTCCCCCTCGGACCCCTCCTCCACACCCTTGCTGGGTGCTATTTTTTTCGGACCCCTTTGTTCGTGTGGCTCTTCTTTTCTTTTTTTTCATTTTAGAATTTTTTTTCGGCTATTACGACTTTCCAAGTTCTTTATAATAGTGTGTTTCCCCAGTCCCCCTGCCCCATCGACTCCGGTTTATATTACCACTCCTTTCTACTGGTTTTTTCCACTGATCGTTCTGCCCTAAGATTGTTAGGAAATGACCACGCCCCATCTTACCTGACTTTTACTGGTGTTTCGAGTCCATGCTCCCCTGAATTTCTCCTCGTTCTGTCTCTCTTTTTCAGATCATCGTTGTTGGGGTTTTTTTGTTAGTGTAGAGCTTGATTTTCTCCTCGAAACCCAAATTGCGGTTCTTTATCTACACACTCGTCTTAAGCATTGTAGTCCATGGCTTCACTTTCCTTTTTGCTCTAATGTTTAAGTATTTTCCTTCCGTCCTTTTTCCTTATTTGTCTATTGACCCTTCTTTTCATCTTCGGTGTTGTTCCTGTCTTGGCCTGCCGGTACCCCCCTAACAACAGCTACCAACATGGGGTTTTTTTTCTTTCCATACCCCCCCTGATTTCACCCCCCCCGTTCTCTGTGTGGATATTCTGTTAGGCGGTCAGTGCCCTTTTCTGTTTTCTTTCGACGCCCCTGCCCGTTTTTTATTGGTTTTTAACTTTTAAGTTTGTTTTATGTTTTTTGTTGCCCGCCTCGGTTTCCTTGTACCTAAACTTTCTTGTGTAGTGCCCTTTAGATCCTTTTTTTTTGGCCCATTCTTTCCGTCCTACTTTGCTGTTTCCCTCCCTGTTCCCTTGGATGTTAGGGTTTCATGTTTACCACCCCTTTGTCCCTTCCATTTCTCTCTCCTCTAATTCTCTGTCGTAGAGGAATTCCCCAGGGGTCGTTTTCTGCCCCCCCCCTTTTCTCTCTTTTGGATCATACCCCCCCCCAGCGATTGTCTAAGGCTTTATGTTTGCAATATGGTTGTGTGTGTTCTCTTCCCACTGGGTCTCCCGATTGGTGACTCCATCTCCTGTTTTCGTTTTTGTTTTTCGCCCTCCCTTCGTGTGACTTTTTTTGCACTGTGTTTACAGCCTTTGGTGTTTTGTTAAGCCCAAGTTTTCTTTTCGCCATTGCGACCAGTTTTGCTAATTTTTTTTTTAGGCAGTTATTTTTTTTGCATGGTCCCTTTCTTTTTACCACCCTTCTGGATAATGGTGTGGTCCCTGAGTTCCTTGGTTTATGTTTTTCCTTTGTCATGGCCCCTCTTGTCTGACGGTGGGGGGGAGGCCCCCCCCCTTCGGTTTTTCGAACGTGCCTTAAGCCGGCCCATGTGTACCACACTTTTTGAGGTGCTTGACCAGTTCCGATTTGCTGTGACCGCCACTCCTTTTTCCCTTGCATTTAGTTTTTCTCCCCTAACACTTTAGTGTTCGGGTGGCTTGCGCGGTCTGAATCCGTGTTGTCCTTTGAGAACGAATTTTCATTGTTTTATTTTTGCGTTTTTTTTGCCAATGTTGCCCATACACGTCCTTTTTTGCTTTCTTGGAGAGCCGATTTTGCTTTTTGTTCTTCCATGGCCCATCGGACTTTATTGCCGTTTTCGCTGGCCTACTTCATTCCCTCCCGTGCTTTTGATTAGAGCTCCTTATCATTGGCTTCCCTACGCACCATCCTCCCTTTTTGACGGCCCTCTTCCTCGCCTCGATTGCTACCCCCAGCGCTTGAATGCCCCGCTCGTTTCTCCCCATACGTACCCTTGATGTTTTGTTCCCTTCGTAATTTGTTCTTCCCCGTTCCCCAATTCCTCCCCCCTCGTACTTTTGCATCCCTTGAACACTATTTGTGTTTGTTTCAACCCCC
>Ga0179593_1809314_pt1 | contig 15616 bp, 23 predicted proteins | sample CZODoug2_1_08_16_FD_185931 | JGI IMG/M metagenome (GOLD analysis project Ga0179593, IMG submission 185931) | Vadose zone soil fungal communities from Angelo Coast Range Reserve, California, USA - CZODoug2_1_08_16fungal (PacBio error correction) | ecosystem: Environmental > Terrestrial > Soil >... | reverse complement strand
TCACGCTCCGTTCACAACCATTTCCCTTCTTCTTACTAGGAGATTTCTTTTCCTCAAATCCCACATGTGTGCACGACTTGTTCCGATTTCCTCCAGATCCCTTGTATGACTGATTCCATTGTTTTTTCTACTGTTCCAAATCCCCAGGGCGGTAGTTTCTTTTCTACCCCATTCGCTTTTCCCCCCTAAGACCCGGATTTTTACAACCATTCTCTTTCTCTCATTGGAATTACGGCGTTTTTCTTCCTGTTTTCATCTCCTCTCTATTGGTTTTATTTGTCTCTTTTGGGGTGGGTTATGTTTTTTTGTTTTGGGTGGGACTTTATCCTTTCCTCTTGTTTCAACCAGTGATCGAAGGATTCTTTTCTTCCCCCCTCCAGGTTTCGATGTCTGTTCCTTTCGACGTGCTGTTCTTTTTTTTTCTGGCATATTTTTCCTTCCTCTTTTGAGGACCACTCTAACTTTCTTCTTCAATTGGACCCTTTAATTTATAGTCGTTCCCCCTAGTGGTTCCTCTATTCTGTACCTATCTTCTCTATGCGCGGATTGTATCCAAGTTTACGACTCGTCTGAATTTTTTAATTTTCCCCTCCTCGTTTATTTGCGCCTATAGCTGTACAAGGACCCCTCCCTCCCTTCCAGCCTTAGTTGTTCAGTTTTTCATCCTTCCTTTTCTCCTTTAACTGCATGAGTTGTCCCTCTACTCACCTTAGATACGGGTTGGAGGTCTTTTTCCTCTCCTCTTCTTTATGAAGTAGGCCGATTACATTTTATGGCACGCAGGCAGGCGACCCCTGAGTCCCATCCTTGGTTGGGCTAATCTTTTCCACTGCGGGGAGGGCCTGTCCAATGCAAAATTGTCTTGCACCTTCCTCACTGTTTGGGGAGCTGCGGTGTATTATTTGTGGCTTGTCCCATGCTCGATTATCTCCCCTTAGTTCCCCCCTTATTTTTTCTTTGTTGTTTGCTTTTTTGATGAGACACTGCTCTCCCTCCGCATGTTGGTTTACCCTTTTCATTTGAGACTTCAATTGAGTTTTTTTGCCCCTTCGGAAGTTTCTTCGATGAGCAGAAGGATATTTCCACTGGAGGCGGGGCTGCGAGTATCCCTTCCCCCGTGCCTTCGTTTTTGCGCGTTATTTTGTAGATTTCTGCCTCCAGGATTCCACTTTTTTTCCTACGAGGGAATCACTTTCTTCCCTTCTGTGTGACTTATTGCTTCCTTTCGCCTTCCGTTCTCCGGGCGCTTTTGTGGTCTCTTCTCCGTGACTTCTATCTCTTTAGTCGTTCTCATTTCTCGGGAAGTGTCCCTTTCCTGGAGACCGTTAAGTATGGAAATCCTTGTAAGATTACCGTCTTTTCTTCTCTAGACCTGTGATATAATACTTTTCCCCCCTTGATGCTGGGTTTCTTCGAATGATCCTTTTTCTTTTTTGCCCCAATATTACAGCGCCCCCATCAACTGATCACCGCACCGGGACTTCTTTTTCTATTCTCTCCCCTTGTTTAGGGTGTTTCTTCTCTGTGCTCTCAGTACAGATTTTCCCCCCAATCCTTCCCTTCCTAGCATCATTTGATACACTATGAGCTCTTTGTCCAGGCGTTGCCAATCCCTTGTTCTTTTTGTCCCCCACTCCCCTTGAAATTCCCACCCCACATCTCTTTCTTCGTACGTGTTGTCTTCCTTTCCTCATCCGTTCAGCTTTGGGGATCTGTGCGTCAGGAAAGATCGATCACTGACCCTTTCTTTCTTTCCCAGGCTCCTTTTTTCTTTCCCCGCGTGGATATGGAGAATGTTCTGGTCTTTGGCCAACCCTTTTTTTGCGTGTCGAAAAGTCGAGATCGAAGGTCGTTGAACCTCATCCCTACGCTTTTGAAGTCCTTCCTTTCTGCTGCGTCGTCAGCTCCTCCAATTCCCCCTTCTTTTCAGTGATATCGGCGGGCCCGTTGTATATTTGTAAGCCTCCCCATGTTGTGTTGAGATTCTTCTCCCTCTGATTCTTTCCTCCACCCATTGGTCTCTCATGGCACTGGAATTCCTCCTCGGGTAAATCTCAACAGGACTCTGGCTTGTTTGCTGCTATTAAAAGAACCAATTTCTCCCCAGAGTTTTTCTACCGCTTGGACCCCCTTTTTTTGAACTTAAGCACCATAGATGCAAATACGATTTTACTTCCCGTCGGGTAGTCCCAACCTCCCCCTTCACTTTTCTCTTTTTTTTTGCAGACATTTGACCTTAGCGCTTTATTTGAGCCACTCTTACGTTCACGGAAGGCGTCCTTCATTACTGTTGTTATTGATCCCTTCCCGGGTTTGTTCCCTTGCAATACCCTTCTTTCGTGCCACCATACTTGCCAAACCTTGATAGGCTCTATTTCCCGTTTTCTTCTACGATTGCCTTCCAATGACTGACCAGCCTTTCCCCCCCACCTCCTCTCCCCCCCTTACTGTCCCTTGCTGATCAGTTACGGATCCTTGTATCAAGATGGCTTTCACCTTCCTCTCTCTCCCCAGCTTTCCAACGCAGAATCCCCCCTTTCTTCGGCCATTATCCCCTTTGGACTCTCCCATACCTGTTCTTCCCCCGAATTTTACGATCCAAGTTGCGTCCTTTTCCCGCCCCGAGACGCCTCCTTTTTCCATTCTCACCCTGCCAATTTTTCCCCCCCCCTTCCCTCGACCCCAAATGCCAGCCCCCACTCTCCTTTTACATACGTCAAGCGCGACAGAATTCCCTTCCCCTCCCTGCCCGCATGGTCTCCTACCACGCTAACGCTCTCCCATCCTTTCCACACGAGAACGCTTTTTCCCCCAGTGATCGCGCTCTTCCCCTCTCCCAGCCCTACAGCCCAATCAAAGCGCCCGTCGTTTCCCTTCAGTCTTCCCCCTTCCTTGGGACCCAAAACGCATGCCGCCTCGACTTTCCCCAACCTTCTAGCGCTGCCCCCCCCTTCTGCCCGAGCCCTTTCTATTCGAACCAGTACCACATACCCCTCTCCCTGACGTCTCTAATAGAGATGTACGAAAAACAAGAAGACCGAGTTGGTTTCGCCCTCCCCCCCGGTCGATTGTTCGTAGAGCTGTTTTTCTCCCCTTTGAAGTCCTAAAAACCCCCCGGACTTGAACTTAGCCAGTTTTCGTTTTTCTTCTTTTCCTCCCTTCGTCAACACAATCATCCGCCCTCTCCTTTGTTATCCCGTTGTAAGATTCTCTCTGCGCACTCTTTCATCTGTTTACAGTTAATGAGCTTAACCCAGCTTTTCCGCCCGACTGAAAATTTTCCCCACTTTTCCCGACCATGGCTGTCTCTGTTACAGGGATTTCCTTCTTTCCCTCCAAAACTCTGTTGGAAAGTTCCCCCAGGCTTCAAGATTAAATCCCGGCTCATCCGGTCCTTTTTTTTCGTTGAGGAAATTTTTACAACAATCCCCGAGCCCCGGGAGGTCGTTCCATTCCATTCCTTTCTTCCTCCCGTCTCTTTTTCCTTTTTCCTAAAAGTCCTCCCTCTCTTTTCCCCGGGGGACGGAGTTCAGCCAATTCCTCAGAATATCAGGGTCTTTCCGTGCACCTGCTCCTCTAACGTTTCGTTCTTAGTTGGTCGCTCTACCCTCTTCACTGTACATCGCGGATCCGTTTGTGTCAAGTCACGCCCTCCGTGAAATCCTCAATGGCCATGTCAGCTGCATTTGTTTGTCCCCCCAAATTCATTCAGTTCTTTCCTTCCCTCCGTTTAGAGGGCACAGAATTTTTTTTTTGCTTTCCTCACACCGTGCCCCCCCTGTACTCCATTTCAGACTGAGGTCCCCTTTTATCTGCCCTCGATGAAGATTTCTTATTCGCGACTCCATTCCTTTTCCTGGATTGGTTCCCCAATCCTCCATAGTGATTCCTCCCCGTTACATTAAGTCTGCACCGAACTTCCCTCCTAAGTATATCTAGTCCTCTGGTCTCTTCCTTCTTCTCGTTTGATGGTGTCGACTGCTACTCAGCGCCTGGCTTTTCCCCCTTTTTTTCCCCCGACATTTTCGGTTAATCTTGATTTTCCTTATCCAAAAGCGGTCTCGTTAGTCCCCGATTGTTCCCCATTGCCTCCCCCCCCTCCCTACTTCGACTCCTGGTCCTTTGTTCCCCCCCTCAAAATATGAGAGATTTCAGACCCCTCCCATGCTCGACAACTTTAGCTAGTCATTTGGTTTTCGCCTCTCCTCTCTCCGGTTTTTCTCTAGACTAATTCGCCCCACCCCAGGCGCTCTCTCTCCTCCTTTAACTGGGATGGTTTATAGCTATCGTGCAATATGAATTTAAGGTCGTTTCAGTTCTTCTTTTGTAGGCCCTCTTCTTTTCTCCTTCTACCAGTTCGTTGAAAGAATTCTCTCTTTTCGTAATATGAAAGTTCCCCTCCTTTCAGCGTCAAATGCAAGGAATGAGCTCTAGAGTCCATTTCTGACCCCACCATGGCTTTAAAATTCCGCTCGTCCTGCCTCACCGTGCTTTCCCTTTTCGTTCTTTGTCGTTCCTTCTTGCAACATTTTTGGTTCCCAAACATTATGGCTTCCTATCCAAGTAGCCCTTCCGCACTCCGCACTCTTTTCTCTCCCCCCTTTGAAAGGTCCGCAACAGACTTTCCCCTCTTGATACCTGTGTGGGTATGGCGTTTTCGTCCTTAACCACACTGCAGTAGGCCTGTTCCCCTCCAGTGCTATTCACGTTTCATTTTGGAACTAACCTTTTGGTGTCTTTTTCCCCCCATTGCATTCCGGTTTAGTCTCGTCCCGTCTGCTGTTCACCGTTTTGAGTCTTTCGTAAACGCCTTTCTTGCAACCCGGCTCGGCTTACTCAACCTTCTTCCTCTTCGTTTGGAGGATGTAGTTTTTTTCCCTGTCTGTCTCCTTTAACGCGGTTTCCCTGTTCCTTTCCTTTTTGAGTCACCATATGACATTACTTTCATGGACGTATCTTCCTGTCTTCGTTTTCGCAAATCGTTCGTTCATCCTTTTCTTGACTATGTTTCCGTCGTTTGGCTCTCTCTCCCCCCCCGGGCCCCTCTCTTCCTTTCTAGAATTCCTCATTCTCCCCCTTTCCCCCCCTCTTTCTTTCATTGCTTTCTCGTAAATAAGGCCCCTTCCAAACTGTTCCAGTTTGGCCCTCTGTCTTTAGAAGTCCTCCTGAGCAGATTCATGTTTTTGTCATAATCACTCTTCTCCATCCGAGGTTGTCAGGTGATGACCCCTGCCTTTTTGTTCCGGTTTTTTGGGTTCCTTTGTCATGAAACCCCCTCCTGATGCTGTCCACCACCTGAGCCTCTTGCTCTTGGGAGGGTGGGCGGGCATGCCATTCTAAATTTCCTCTGAAGGACGGTCCTCCTCTCCCCTCCTTTCTCCCCGCGTGGTTTCTTGTTATTTGTTTTCTGACCATTTAGCTATCTGTACGCTCCTGTTGCTTTACGGTTGTGTTTCTGTCGTTCCTTTGTCCCCGAGGTAGTCTCCATCGCTTTTGTGTACCTTTCAAGGTTCTAGTTCAAAATGCAGGTTTTGTCCCGCTGGTTCCTGGCCGTCTGCTTTACGGCTCTCTTTATTTGACGGCCTTTGGAGTTCTTTTCCCGTTCCAAAGGAGTTTCGTTTTCGTTTATCTTTCTCAGAAGTTTCTTTAGCCCGCTTTGGTTCGCGGCCTTTTTCTGTCTGCGTTTCCCCTTTATTTCCCGGAAGGGTCTTTTGTTCTGTCTTTCTGTGCTTTTGATTCTTTCCTTTTCCTTCGATTTACGCATGACGTCGGCTTCGGTTGCTGATCTCGTGTTGGCGCGCTTTACTCATCATTTCGTTACAGATAACTATTGGGTTCGTCCAGACCATTTTCTTTTATGCCTATCATCTTATGGTTTGCGCTTTTGGCTTTTTCCCGTTGGACCTATACATTCTGCTGCAGCTTCATCCCCCCCCTACTTACAGAACACGGGACGGTCTGCTGGGCCTCCCCCCTCCGCTGTTGAGGACTTTTCTGTCATAACATCTCTTAACTTCTAAGAGAACTTTGATACCCTCTTCCCATTTTTTTTGCCTGTGCGTTTGGTCCCCCCTCCTGTCTGTGGCCTCCCTTGGTCCTTTTCCCACACCGATAGTGGCCCGTTGGCTTCGCGTTGGGGCTTTGGGCTCTCTTTTTCTATCCTTCTTCGCTGGAGTAAACTCAGTCGGGTAGTCACTTCCCAGGTGAGCCGGTTGGTAAGTCCTAGTTTTTGGATGTCGTTCTGGCTCTTCGTTGTCCTATTCTGCCCCTTGGTTTTTCCTTCCCCAACGCGTTTGGTTCCTTCACTTTGAGTTCCTTCCTACTCCCTCTTCTGTATGCGGGATTCCATGCGCACCTCTTCCGGTTTTTGACCCATTGAATCCCCCTTTCGTTAATTTTTGATCTCCTAGAGGGTTTCTCATCTCATGCCCCCCATCCCTTTGTCCCCCCACGCCTGCCGAGAGGCTATACTCCCCCTCCCCCCTTGATAACTTGTTACTAGGCCTTTCTGGCTCAATCAGAATCTTGCTTTCTTCTTTTTTTCGACTTCCCATGACCTCCTTCTCGATGGGATACAGTCCACCCCTTCCTTTGAACTTCCGTTGCCCCCGTTGCCCCATTACCCCTTACCCACCCCAGTTTTGATGTCACCAACCGACCTCCCACTTTCAGGTTATCGGCCCTCTTTCCTACTTTTTCCCCATTAGCGACTTTTCCAATCGCCCCCCTTCCTAGGCACGCCCATTTCGACCTTCGCCTCACTCTGTGTTTTCTTTCAGCCCTTTTCCCGGGTAGGACTTTTCAACCCCTCCCCCTGTTTTGTCCCAGCCTGCCAAACTTATCTGCTCCGAGGGCATTCAAGTTTCTCTCACTCTTTTCAAGAACTGTTTATGAACCTGAGCCTCTCCCCTCCGTTTCCCCCGCCCTTCCAAAAAAGCCCCCCTTGCTTCCCCCCCTTCTTCTCAGACGTTTTTGATCCAAACATTTTGGGAGGTTTCTAATACTCCTCACAGAAAAAAAAGCCCCCTCATCCAGTTTTTGCTAGGCATTATATCCCAGTTTCTTCAAACGCACAAATGAAGGTCTCCAACGTGTTACCCCCCCTGGACTTTCTCCACCTTGAGAGGTCGCTCCCGCAGTCGCTTTTCGTCATCTGCACGTTGCATTTCTCCCTTTTGCAACCATTAAATGCACCCGCCTTTACGCTGCCTTTTTCTACGTTTTCCCCTCGCCCTTGACAGACAATTCTTGCCGCGCCCCCCTCGGTGGCACAGTACCACCTCCGATCAATACTTCCGTTCCCCCCCCTAACGTTTTCGTTCTCGCGCCCCCTCCCCTTTATCTTCTTTTCCTCCTTTTATTCCTTTTCTCTCCTCAGTGATTCAAACTTGGCCACCCAACTCTTTCCCTGTCTCTCCCCTTGTATTCCCCCCACCATCGAATGAAGTTAATACCGGGTCCCCTTTTCGCCCCTTACGACACCATTCACTCCAAGTACAACGATTTTTTCACTAAGTACACGTTTCACTCCTACCGCCCACTCCCCGTCCCCCGCTTTCCTGTTTCAACTAACCCCCACGCGGTGATTACTTCTTTTTTGAATTGTGAGTCGACCACCCGCCCATTTCCGCCTGCTTGTTTTTCCCGTTTTGCGTTCAGTCCCCCTGAATGAGTGCTACTTCGTTAAGTCCCCCCCCCTTTTTTTTCCCCATTCTGCAAAGCTTCCCTTCCCCCTTTAAGCTTATCCAGTGCTGCTTCTCTTTACTTCTCTTCATCTCTAGACGCATTATAAACGCCGCCCCACTTTCCCCTCCGAAAAAGCCCGTCAATTTCTTCCTTTTAGTACTTCCAGAGACCCGTTCCCCCTTTTTCATAACCTTCTTGATGCCTTTTCTCCCGTCACTGATCAATTATATAAGGTTCCGGTCCCTTTGATTCTTTACGATCTGCGGACTACACCCAATTACCTTTTTCCTCCCATCGTTTCTCACCCTAATTCTATGCCTACCCGTTTTTAATATGTTGGTAACTCCCCCGCTCCTGACTCCTTGTTTGTTCTTGATTTCCCCGCGCGCATTTTTCCCCTCCCTCCGGCTCTTCAGTTTTGTCTGGACGATCACTATCACTTTTCGTCTTTTCTTCCTCTAGTTCCTCCAAAGCACAGAACCTTTATTTTCCCAAGCACTTTACTCTCCTGAACGACGGGACTCCTGGTCCCTCGAGGGTTTTCCCCCCACTTATCCGTTCCTGTCCGGGACTTTGTAGATGGAAAGTGCTCATGGCCTGGTTTTTTCCCGTTCACTTTTCCTTCACCCACACAGATCCTCCTTTTTTCCAGTGATGTCTTTTCCCCTTACTCTGCTGCCCCCCACTCTTATGGACTGTGCGTTCAATATAAATTATTATTCTCATTCCGACTTTGGGTTCCCGTTCCCTCTATTGCGTATTGCCCCTCTTAAACCCCTTCTATCTTTCCCTTAACCCTCTGTCGAGGCATCTTTGAGCGCGACTGGACTTCCTTTGTAAGACATGCGTGCTCTATGTTGGTCCTGGTTCCATTTCAGCACATTTTGGGGTTATTTCTTCTTCTTCTTATCAGAACAGATTGGTTTCCTCTACGACATAGTAGAAATACGCAGATTTCTGAAAGCTCTTCGCACAAACCAACGAATTCAATATTTTCGCTGTGGTCGACTAGTGGCCCATACCAGGAGGCTCACTTCGCTGAAAGACATTTTTTCCAATTCCTTTCTCTCATCCTCCGTGTTGTAGAACCGCTCCACAAACAAATCATGAGCGTCGCTCCGTTTCTTTTCTTAGTTCCCCCGCTCCATATATTTTTTTCCCCCCCATGCGATTTATTTTCGGCCTTGTTATATTCCCTTTATTCAGGTCCTCCGGCCTTTCTATTTGTTCGGACTTACCATCCAATCCCCCTTTCCCTTTGATTTACCCGTCCCTTATCGAGTCATGGCCCTCCCTCCTTTGCTTTCCCCGTTCCCCCAGTACAATGTTCATTCCCGCGTTTATTCGGTTTCCCGTCCTTTTTTGGCGACGCTGACTTCACCACATCCAGGATACTCTAGCCATATAGACCGTCAATGAGTTTCCCTGTCCCTTGTCTCCCACGCTACCTTAAGTTCTTTTTTTCTTTCCTTCAATTACTTCTTTGTTCATTAACTTCAAGCCCAAGGATTGACTGGCCTACACGTTTTTTCCTAATGAACTGATGATTACCCTACCAGTTTGCGACCCTTCCCTCTTCGTTCTTTCTGGCGGGCTTCTGAGTGTGACTCTTTTTGAATCGCCCCTCGTTTCGCACATTGCCAGGATTCAAACCCGACTTACGTTCTGTTCTTTTTGCTTTTTTCTCCCTTTTGACCCTCCCTTAAAAGCTCTTCCTTCCTTGAAGTCTTTTTTGAGTACATATGCCGGCATGTTCTTTGCAGTTCTCTCTTATTTTCGAAACGTGTTTCGCCCCCCCACCTCCTGAGATGTTGCCCATGCATTCCGCTCCCCGGTTATCGAGCCCCCACTTTTCCCTGACTGCGGCGGTAACTTTCTCCTCTTTTTAAACTTCCCGCCGATAGGTCTGAACGGCGTGTACATTCCTCCCCCTCCTACCGTCCCCAGTAAGGAATTCTTTTTTCGTTCCTCCCAGTGTTTGACTTTCTCCGCTCATTCGAGTGGTGATCTGAATTGTGAACCCCGCTCAGAAGTAACTATAGCACTTTTAGTCTGTAACTTCTGATTCCGCTTCTTTGAAACTTGCGGATGCTTCGTTATCACTTCCAATTGTCTTTCCGCATTGGAGCCTGCCCACCGGTCGCGGTCATAATTAGATTTCCGGGGTTTTTTGGGCCCTCGCAAACAATACGTCCCGTATTTATTTGCTTTTTCCCGGGTTCGTTTTTTTTTTGTTTCTTTGTTTGATGAGCTCCCCCTACTAGTTCTCGGGTTGTGGTTCCGGTTTTTTCTTTTGAGTGGCGGTCCTTGTCCGATTTTTCGTCACCTTTCTCTCATTGGTTTTTACATCCTGTTAGGGATTCTCCCAACGCCTCTTTTGTGGCCTCCTGACCGGTCTTTCCCGCCCCTGTTCTGTTTTTTTAGTGTCTGGTCGCGTAATCACCTTAAACTTCTTTCTCGGGGGCGCGTGACTGGTCTTGCTTTTTATCCTTATTTTTCATGGTGCTTTGCTGCCCTTGCTGGGAATTACTTCTGTTCGCCGGACCGTCTTGCTCTCCTGGGGAGTTGTCCTTTGCTGGAGGGCCTTCCTTCTGCGTTTTCTGCCTCTCGAGTCGCTCCGTTTTTCCTCCATTGCGAGCCCGGTTGGAGCGTCCTCTCTTATTGTAACATGTTCCCGAGCCCTTATGCTCTTTCAGATAACTTGATTCCTTCCATATTCCTTTTGTGGGTGCTTTTGGAAGATGCTCCGGCTTTGGACAATCTCAGTTCTCCCTTTCCCCATTTCCCCTCTCCATCACTGACTGGGTTTCTTACCGGGCCTCCTGGGGTGTCCTGCGATCGTTCCCAGTACGATCCTTCATTTTTCCCCCACTAGTACCCTCTTTTGTCTTGATCCCGGTGTGGAAATGCCCGTTTTGGGCAACACCGTGGCCCGTGCAAGACCCTTTTGTTTCTGACAGTGACCCCACCCTCGTTAGCTATTCCGTTTCTTGTCTTTCCGTTAGACGCTTGGCCTTGCGAGGCGGTCCCTAATGCAGGAACCCACTTCGGTTGGTTGGTACTAACGTCCTACGGTTGGATCGCTTGGTATATGGTCAATTCTCAACTGCTCGCCTTTTCCCCCTTTTTGCCCGATGTAGATTCGCGATGGTTCCTTTTCGTTTTTTGACTTTGCAGCTCCCGCCCTGCATTTCCTTCCTCCCATTCGCATTGAGTTTCCCAAATTCTCGTACAAGGATGTTCCTGTTTTTCCTTTTCGCGGCAGCAGTTCTCCCCGCCTCCCCCTCCTCATTCTTGATCTCTTTCAACTCTTTCTGTCCGCACCCCCTCCTTGGACTTTTCAATTGGTGACTTTTCCTATTCCTCTTGAGGAAATACCCTCATGCCTTTACGCCCGGAGACTAAGTCCCTTCGCCCAGGCGCCTCCTTTCTGCACAAAATGTTTGAGAATTCAGCGAAAACCCGTTCTCTTCCTTCTTCCCCCCTCGATCCCCCCCAAGCATTCCGTTCTCGGCATCCTCTACCTAGCTTTTCCTTTCAAAAAGACCTGGCAACCCCCTTAGATTCTCCCCCTTCCCTTTAACCCCGAGATGGGTTGTCAGCCTCGTTAGTGGATGTTGCCCCCCCAATCCCCCGGTTTTATTTTCCGCACCCTTTCCAAACAGCTGATCCGCTGTCTCAACTTTCCTTTTTTCTTCTCTTTAGATTGATTCTCTGTTACCTAAGGCCCTCCCCCCCCCCCTCGTTTCCCGTCATTCTAAAACCTATTCTTAGTCTTCTGACTATGAATCCGTGGGCAAATCTGCGTTTATAAACTTCATCTTCCCTCCCCCAAAAAGAACTTTCCACCTCTTCTGCATCTCACTTTTGAGTCCCCATACTTATCTTTTCAACTCATTTTACAGAATTACCTGTCCTCCGCCACACCCCTGGGAGAGACGCGGCTCTCCCCTTATCCTCCCTAAGGAGTTCGCCGTCCGCCCGGCTCCTTGCAACCAACTCAACCCCCTTCCAACAGAGTCACCTCCGTCACAAGCGCCTATAAATCCTCCTTCTGCACCAACGTTTCCCTCCCCTTCCTTCCAGCCATTCCCCTCTCACCCGCGCCCCCCTCACTACCTTTTGTGATCGCCTCCGTCCAATCCCAGCCTGCCTTCAACTTCCCCCCCCAATAGCTCTCCATAGCCTCTCTCCACACCAACCTTTTTTTTAATTGATCCCTCACCTTGCCCCCCCCCCCTGATGAGCGACGTTTCATTGCTCTGTGACACGTGACTCAGCCTACCCCCCTTTTCCCCCCGCCCCAGAAAGAGCCGTTAATCGATAATCTGCTTTCCGAACACCCACTCACTCCCCGCTTTTGCGTCATGCCCACGCGGGCCTCGGCCTTTCCCTTCCTCCTCTCTTTTTCTCTGGCGTTCCCTCCCCACCCCACCGTACCGCCACTCCAGAAAGACAATTTCTAATTTTCTCCCTTGCACTGTTCCTTTTTCCCACTTAGTAAAATCTCCAAGACGTCCTACCGCAAAGATTCCTTCTTTCCCTCCGTTCCTCGTCTTTATTCTTTCTATTATGGTTACCTCTCAGCTATTTTGCTTCCCCCTATCCAAACGCTAGTTTCCACACTGGCTGCCCTCAGGTACCAATGCAGTTTTCCTTACTTGGACTTACCTCGCCTTCCACTCCCTCCTAATGGCTGTTCCAACTTTCAGTTGACTGAACTTAAAAGCATTCCGGTCCCCCTTTGTCTCCGAATCCGCTCTTTTATCATAGTTACAACCCTCTTCCGTTGGCCACTCCTATTCTGATTCCTTCATCCCCCTCCTTCCCGTTTTTCAGTGAACCAGCTTCATCCAGAAGTTCCCTTGCGGAGTTCACCCCTTTCACAGTCAAACACCCCTCCTTGCCCATTCAGTTTCCATGATTTTTGAATCCCCTTGACTTAAATGGTTTCTCACCGAGGGCGAATCCTCCCCTCACCCTACCGCGAAAGGTATTTTTGACCTGATTTTGTGGGCATCCCCCCCTTTCGTCCTCACGCCGGAATCATTTATTTCCCAGCTACTTCGCTTGTATTAATCCGTTCCTTTCTGGCCTTCCCGGTGTTGTTTGTCCCCAGTTCAATCCCTGCCTGTGGGCTAACAGTTCCCCATGAAAAAACCACTTTTTTAGGGGCGACTGGTTTCTTTTTTTCCGGACCGCATGCTTTCCTGATTCCTACTTCACTCCTTTGCTCTCTTAGTTAATCACTCCGCGTGGGTAAGTCATATGCGTTTCTAGAACCAACGTTTTAAGTCTGCCCTCCTAACTTTTTTCCCTCCGCATTCTTGGCTTTCGATTTCCTAGCGGCATTTGGGACGCACTTGCTGGGGTCTATTCCACCTTTTGCAAGCAGCTTTCCCTTTTTCCCCTAGATAAAGTTTTTTGGTATCTTGCCTTTTCTTTTTTTTCAAGTCTCAAACACAATTAATCCTGGATCGGTCACCGTTCTTTCGGATTGTTGATCGTCCCCCCTCCTCCTCTACGGACCAACACAAAAGAATTTCCCTATTCGCGGTTTTTTTCGATACTTGACCATCCCCGAGCGACCCCATTCGGTATTCATTCAATTTTTTTGCGGATTATCTATCTCTTCTCCCTTTGTTGTTGAGAGCTCAATTTTCTCCCCCCATTTTTTAGCTAGCCCTAATGTCGCTCATTCTGGGTCTTATATTAGCGTTAGAATGACCTTTTTTTTCCCCTGGTCACGCTTTTGCGAGTTTTTTCGTGAGGCCGTGGCTCCCTCTACCCTTTTTAGCTGCGAGACCGTTTCTCTCTTTTTTTCTAATCTGAGAAGACCAGATTTAACCGATCGAGTGAATCGACCGCCCTGCTTCGCCGCTCGAGTCTCAATGGCCCCATCTAATGTCCCCCCCCGTCCCTCTCCCTCTCAAACCTTTGATGTTTGACGTTCGTCGGCAGTCCTTGGTTTGTTTTTGTCACGCAGCCGTGTATTACCCCCCTTCTGGCTTTACTACCAAAGGTATCTTCCTTCGTCCCTCGTCATGCTGTGCAGACGCATGCTTTCCGAGGTCGAAACTTATCATCTGTCTTGACCCGTACATGTTTTTGTTTCATGAACGGTTTAGTCTGGCTCACTTGCTGGCTTTCCGTTCCACTTACAACATCGCCGTTTTAAACGTTCCCTTTGTTGCCCTCCCCCCTTCGTTTGCTCTCTTGCCATGCAGTCTTCGGTTTGTTACGAGGCTCTTTTCACTTTTGCTTAAGTTCGATGTAGCGTTTGAGTCTTTCTTCTCTCGGCCCTCCCCCCCGTTCTTGAAGTGATTAGTCCTGCCACATGTGGAGGCCCTTTCGCGGAGATGTCGTTCTTTCTCGCTGTGAATCTTTCACCCGCGCGTTTTCCCAATCTCTCCTTGCTTTTGTCGTGAACCAGATTTTATGATGCGTCCGGACGAATAGCCTTTTTCTATCTCTTTTTCGCAACTCGGAGGTTCTTGAGGTCTTTTTTTTAAAATTCTTCCGCTATTCGCGGATTCCTCTGCCAAGGCTCTGGACGGTAATGGCCGTTTAGCATTTAATTCCTCCCCTTGACCCCACTTGTCCCCATCGTTCCTTTCGGCTTTGGAAGGAAGGCCATGACCCGCGTCCGTCCACCTTCCTTTCGCGTCGCCCCTTTTTTGACGACCCGCCTTGTAGATTTCCTTCTAGTTTTGAAATCCCCCCCTTCTATGTAAAAGAGAATCCTGGATTACTCTGTCTCAAAAGTGGATTGCCTCATTCATTGCCCGCGTGGCAGTTCCTTTTTTTCAGGAAGGCCCGCAGTCTGAGCTTCCTTCTCCCCCTGAGTCGCTGGCCATCTTTCTTCCTTTTGAGGTGGTTTTTTCTTTCCAACTCCAAAAACCCATGAGGCCTTGCTAATTTCTACCGTTTTTCCGTTTTTTCCTCATCGGGGTGCGGATGACTTTTGGGTTTAAATTGAGCGTCGATTTACTGTTCGCGGTATGTTATAGCCGGTGTGTTTTTCTGCTCCCACGGATTCTCCCCATTTGCGTCGTATTCAAGCTTTCGTCTATTTGCGTTCCTCTGAGGTTGCTGCGCTCAAATGTAGTTTTGTGTTCCTTTTGTTCCTCCTGATGTAGATTGAATCGGGACTTTTCTCTTCGGCGGAATTGTATTGGCTGGTAGCGTCGCGCCTCCCTCCCCCCTTAAACTTACCCCTTTTGACCGTCTTGGCGCCTGATCGCTTTTGTATCTCGTCTATTTTCACACGATTCGTGGTGTCGTCTCCGGTGGGCATTGACGTTTCGTATGCGATCTTTCTTTTGCCAGGTTCAGTTGTGGACCCGTTTCTTTTTTTTTTTTTGCTGGGTTTTTTTGCAGGGCCGTAGGTGACGGCGATCTGCTGATCTTGGCGGGCTCCCTGTCTTTTGTTTTGTTTTCGTTCCCGTTACTATTTCCTTCCTGAGATACGTAGGTGTGCTCGTCTTTCAGTTAGGTTATATGCATCACGTTCTTTTTTTTCCCTTGTGCAGGAAGTAGGAGTGAGAACCAGCGTTTTCTCCTTCTACTAACCCCCCAATCCGCACGGGACTTAGTTGTAGCTGCGTCTGCCCCCTTTCCTGTGTGTTTTGGAGTACTTGTCTAAAGATTCAAATCTTCCGCTTTCCATAAGAGACCGAGTTTTTCCCTTCGTTGAGGTGGCCCCCGTTTCTGTTTTTTCAAACCTACCGGTTTCTTTGCCCAGGGTAAAGTACCTTCTTTGAACTCCACAGATTCGTTCTATGTCATGACAGTTTGGGAGATCTATTCCTGACGCTTGATTATAGCCGAGAGCTCCATCATGTTCCTCTCCTTTCCAGGTAGGGAGGTTGTCCCGGACCCGCCGTCCTGGTAGTTTCTCCCCTCCAACTCCGCCGAGTTAGGACTTTTT
>Ga0179593_1321702_pt1 | contig 15616 bp, 30 predicted proteins | sample CZODoug2_1_08_16_FD_185931 | JGI IMG/M metagenome (GOLD analysis project Ga0179593, IMG submission 185931) | Vadose zone soil fungal communities from Angelo Coast Range Reserve, California, USA - CZODoug2_1_08_16fungal (PacBio error correction) | ecosystem: Environmental > Terrestrial > Soil >... | reverse complement strand
CCTCGATGCCACGTTTTCCGTTACTTTTTTTTTTTTCTTTGCACCTTTTGCACGATCCCTCCGTTAGCTCCTGAGCAACACAACCCTTCTGTGCTGTTAGAGGAAGTCCTCCTTTTTTTTATTAGCTCCCCCACCCTTTTTCTGTTTACCTCTTTTTCGTGTTGTAATGTTCACCCCTTTGTTCTGGAGTCACCCGTGTGTATGCTACCTTTCTGTTTTCCGTTATTTGCTGTTTGGTTTTTGCCGGTCTCGGATCGTGTTAATCCTCCTTCCCCCTTTTCTCCGACCCTTGCAATCCGTCCCCCCCGCAGAGATGATGTCTTCTTACTTTTCCTTTCCCGGTCCATGTCTTTCTTTATCTTTCCTTGGTCTTTTATATGGACCCACGTAAGTTCTATTTGGAAGGGGGCAACCAGGTTTCCTTCCCGCTCTACGGTCCAAACCTCGGTAGCTATACTCATTTTCACCTGCCATTGAGTCCTCCTTTCCTCAGAACCCCCTCATGACTTCGCTTCCTTCTGTTTTTTGCGTGAGCCCTATTTTTACCCTCCATGTACTTGACTGGTCCCCCTTCTTCTTTTTCTTTCTATTTTGTCATGTCCTATTTTTTTCCTTAAAGTCTTTCCCCAACCCGCCCGTCTTTCTCCGTCCCCCTTCCGTCGTTGTCCAACAGTGGTTTTCAAACCCTCCCCCCCTTGATTTGTTTTTATTTTTTCTAGTTTCTGTGCAATTTTACTTTTCTCTTCAATCTCCCTGTTGCACCCTTGTCCCCTTTTATCTTTTGGTGCCGTTTATTACCACCCCTTTTTCCTTTCCGGGTGATCCCGAAAACCCCTGTTAACCCCCCTCGATTCTCCCTACCCATCAAGACGTCTAGTTTGGTCTATTGCGCGTCCGCCTCCCCCGTCTTCCGGTATGTCGTCTTCACTGTTTGTATTTCTTTTCCTTTCCCCCTTGCATCGTCATCTCCGTTCCCCATTGTTCCCGGTTTCCTATTTCCTCTTGGATGAGTTTTTCCTTCCCTCTCCTCCCCCTGTACTGTCCCTGTTACTATTGTCCCTTGCACATAACTGTGCCCATTACGGCCGGATGTTTTCCCTTTTCATTTTATTACCTGTCCCCCTATTTCCCCTCTCTGATGTTAGTCTGGGCCGTAATGTTTTTTTTTTTCCGTTGTTGTTTCTCCCTCTCCCCCTCTGGTTAAATCTCTCAATCTTTATGAGTGTGTCGATTTCACGGTAACACATTCTCCAGCTCTTTCTTCTGTCAGCCCCCCCTCAATGCCTTTCGGTTCCTTCTTGCCCCCCTGGAAGAGCGTGTCTTCGTATTGCCTATTTTTTCAAGCATATACGCGACCCCCCTCTTTTGTTTTTCTTGTATATTCTATCTCCCCGTACCTTTTTCCTGGTTCTACTCCGCTGACGGGTCCCCTTTGCTTTGGCCGTCTGGATTTTTTCGTGTTTCCCTTTTGTCTTGTTCGAGCACATTTTTGGCTTTGGGTTTTTCTTGCCCTTTCCTTTTGGGTTTCCGCACTACGTGCGTCCATAGGTGATTTTTTTCTTGTCCTTCACTTTTTGGATTTTGTGCCTCTCTGTTTGCATTTACCACCCACTTTTTTGGCGTTTTAGGACCCTTTGCATTCTCTGTGAATGGACCCTTCGCGTTCCCCATCAACCCCTCATTGGCTCCGCACCTCTGGGTCTCTTTCTTTCCTTTTTCCCCACCTCGAGTGCACGCCCCGTGCATCAGGATTACGACTTCCCCAAACCCCCAGTCCTAGCCCGAATGTTTTCCCCAGTTTTCCTTTTTCTTAACACAATACAGTCAACAGGTTGTCATGCCTTTAGTCCACATTGTATCTTTCCTCCGATATTTTATCCGTGTATTTCGATATCTTTATGTTAGTGGTCGTCCTTCTTCCTCCTCCCTCCCCGCCTCCTTTTGACTGCTTAACGATGTTTCGCTTCCCACCTTTGTGCCTTTGTGCTGTTGTGCTCTGTCCTTGATCCCAGTATTTTTTTTCCGGATTTCTTTTTTTCCCCTCTCGGCCTTCTCTTCTCAGTAACCCTGAGTACAAGCCCCTCTCTTTTGTCTTCTTTTTCATTTCCTGTGTGCACTATTGATTTCCTCTTTGTTGTAATCCGTTTCCCGCTTTTTTTTTTTGCCGTTTTTTGCTTTTTGCCCTCCTCCCCCCGTTTCCCGCCCCCCCCTCTTAGTCACATTTTTTTCGTTGTGCTGAATTTTTTGATTGTTCTACGATGTCTACGGAGAGTGAATTTTGTCTGTTGTTCCCCCCTTTTTGCTCGTGCCCTCCGGCGCATTTTGCGGCTCCCCTTGTTCTTTTTCTTTGCGTACTTCATATAGATTCCCTGTTTTACTCTAATTTACGTGTACAGTCCCTTGTACCCAGGCGTAGGTCTGTTTCTCGCGACTTCTTTTCACTTTTCTTCACGGGATTTCTCCCTCTTTCGCTCGTTTCTTGACATTATTCCACTTAACGCAGTGTCTGTTTTTTTCGCGCGTTCCCTCCGCCCTCGTTCGTCCCCGGGAACTCGGCTGTTCTGTCCCTCCCTTTTGTGCTGTTCCCCTCTGTTTTTTTTTCTCCTCGGAGGTCCCTTTGCATCGTTTGATGATATCTTGTGTGTACCTGCATCCTCCTCTTGTGCAGTCCCGCTGCTTCTGTCGGTTGTTCAACCTAAGGTCCCACGGGTCTCTTTTTCTTCCCCCCCGACCTATCCTGTTTTCTTTCGTTTTCCCCCCCTCACATTCCCCTTCCGCGTCACATTTGTGTCCTCATTCATTCCCACGCACCACTCTTTTCCACCGTCATCCTCGTTGTACTCTTAACATGCCCGTCTTCTTTTCCTTTGCGATTCCTTTTCTGCCAGCTGGGCTATCCTGACCTTCACCCCTTAGGTTGCCACCTTTTTTTTTTTTCGTAGTTCCTTTTCTAGCTTTGTATTATTTCCTTTGATAACCAATTTTCCCCTGACCTTTCTGCCCCTTGTCTTGTTTTCTGCTCCCGGATCAGGCCCTCCGTTTTGATTGTCTGCAGTGGACGTGTTTGGGGTTGCCGTTTTGTCACCAGCGCTGTTTTCCGACCTCGCATAGTAATCCTTCGCTTCTTTCTGTTTTTTTTGTTTTCTCCCCTCTCGATATCTGCGCCCACTCCGTTATTTTTCTATGTTTCTTTGGTGTCAACCATTCCTTGCACATGGATCCCATTTGTTGTTCCCCCCTCTTTTATTTCCCATTAACTTTTCATTTTAAGACCGATTTGACATTGTTCGCCCCCCCCCCCCCCTTCTGAGGACCCGACTTCCTTTCTTTGTCCCCCTCCTTTTTGTATTTTGCTCCTCCTACTACCATTTCTTTCTTGCTGACTATCCGTTATACCGAGTCTCCCCTCTTTTTCTTTTATCTGACAACATTATCTTAGCGGATCGGTTTGGCCCCACCTTTGTTACCAGGATACTTAGATTGATAACCAAATTCTAGTTTGAGACCGCCTTTCAGTTCTTCATGGGACTCTCCTTCCATCTGTTTTTTTTTTCGAGTCTCTCTAATTCCCTGCCTGACTTTTTTCTTTTTTGGTGTAGTGACTGGTCCCCGTCTTTTTTCTGGCCATATTTTCTTTTCCCGTGTACTTACGTCCAGCCCCCCCTTTGTTGTTGATCTCACACGCATTTCTTTTCTCGGTCTCGTGGTAAGTCGAGGTGTTTTTTGGTGTGCCTCATCTTTTTTTTTTTTTCCTCATTGCCCGTCACAAATTGTTTGTATTCCTGTGTTTTTCCTATAACCCTTTCCCAATGTGTTCTTTGTTCCCTATAAGAGCTTCTTTGATTGGCTTTTTGGTTAGTTGTTCCCTGTCCTCCCCTCCCAACTTTTCTGATTTGACCAATTATTATGTGTTCCTCGCCTTTTTGTCCCGCTATCACATTTTTTTTACCTGGTTGCTTGGTATCCCATTCTGAGAATGAGGTTTATTTGATTTGCTTCTCTATCCTGTTTTTGTACCCCCCCTTTTGTAAATTTTGTGACCATCCCTTTGCGGCTTTCTCCCCCCTGCTTCCTTTTTTCGTCGTTTTTTCTTTCGCTTCTGCCTTCCCCATTGATTGGGGCAGTAACCCCCCCACAAACGATTGTGGTCTTTTGTGCATCTCCGTTGTTTCCTTTTCTCCTGCACTTTCCCATTTTTTGTCACTGGCGACTTCATTCCTTTTTTTGTTTCTCTTCGCCTTTTTCTTGTTCGTTTTTTGATGTTTCCTCTCCACCTCACGGCCTTTTACTGTCATGCGCGGTTCCTTCCCTGATATTTGTTTCCCTTTTGTGGTTCCCAATGCGCATGCCCCTTCTGTATCCTTCGAATTGCCCCTTGATTTTTCTTTACATGTTTTGCCTATTTTGTTGTTTCTTTGTCTCTTGCTTACTCCCGGGCCGTTCTATTTTTTTTGTTTGGCTTTTTTGTCCACTTTCCCCTCGCTGTGTGTTCCCCTTTTTTTGTCGGATAGTTGACTACCTCAGAGTTTCATGGTATATGATGTCCTCTCCCCCTTTTCTTCTCTCTACCGGCTTGATGTTTGTTCAGTTTGTCTCCCCTGCAATAGCTACTGCCTCTCCTTATTTTGTGACCCCCCCTATTATTTCTTCGTTGTTTGTTACCCCAGGAATCCCTTGGTCCTCTTTTCTCCTTGTTTCCCCCCTTCATTTATTCAGGTTGCTTGCCGATTCCCCCCCACCAGACCCCCTTATGTTTATTTCTGGTTTCCGCCTTTTTTCCCTCGACCGTTGCATAGTCCTTATTCTTCCCGATTCCTTTCATCCCCCCTTCTTTCCTCTGTTTGGGCTAACCCTCTATTAGTGTGTTTTTTTTTTACTGCCCCCTTCTCTATCCATTTCCCCTTTTCCTTTTTGTTTTCCTTGTCTTCTCTTCACCGTTATAGTGGTCCCCCCAGGCCATTTTTTATGGTGATTCACTACATCACTACCCGTTGCATGCAGTACCCCCCCGGTTTTACTGCAACTTTTTTCCCCCGATTGTGGCCCGTTTTTTGTCAGTTGGACTTCTATTGCTGTTCCCTATGGGCCGGGACCGACTTCCATTCCCTAGGACCCACGTGTTCCCCATCATCGCGATATTACCAGTGTTTTGCGGCGCTTTTGTTTTGTTCTTTTTTCCCCCATTCTTTTCTTTCCCTTTTTCACGCGGTTCCTTTTCCCCCATACCTCCCTTGTGCGGCAGCTTCACACAGTTCCTTTATTCCTGGCTTTTTTCCACCCTCGGCCGGATTTTTTTTTCTCCTCTGTTGTTTGTTACCCTCTCTTTCCTTGGTATTTGTTATGTGTCCTGGTTCCCTTTCTTTTTGCTTATCTATGTGTTTGGTCACTCCCCCCTGTGCTGCAAGTTGTGTCCATTTCGATGTGTCTAGTCCTTTCCCCCCTGGCCCACTTTTTTTCCGAATTTTTAATTGCCACATACGTGTTTGTACTTTTTTTTTTTTCTTTTTTTCCCGCTCCTGACGTGTCGCATTCTATGTTTCTATGGTATTTTTTCAGCCCCTATGGTCCCACTTTATTTTTGTTATTTCCCATGTGCCCTCGGTTCGTTGGATTTTGGTTACGTCATATCCATATACTCTGCCAATGGTTTGGATTTTTCCCAGTTCGGTGGCCTTTTTTTTCTTTTTCCCTATTCTTTTTCTCCCCCTTTCCTTCTGCTTTTTTTTCCCTTTTTGTATTTTTTTTCTGTCTTTACAGTGGTTTTTGACATTTACGTCTCTTGACACCGTTCTCCTTTTGCACATGCGGTTCCCTTGCCCCCGCCGACGAGGTTCCTTTCGCTGCCCCCTTCTCTCTGCAATTTCGGTCTCCTCTTAAAAAGCACCTTTGCGTTTCCCTGCCTTTTGGGTTCGGTGTCCTTTTTTGGGGTTTTTTTCTTTTTCTTCCCGTTTTCCATGTTAATCCTCATTAAGCATCTCTCCCCCTTGGAGCTGCACAATGCCCCTAATGTTTTGTTGGACTATATCCACTCGCTTGAGTCTGTTTTTTTCGTTCTCCCCCTTTTTTATATACACTGGCACCCTTTCTCTTTCTGCCGATGCTGTTTACCCCTTTTTATCCATCACGTCCGTCACTGACCCCCCACGCCGTTTTGTCTCCGTTTGTTGCACGCCCTTCCTCTTTCATTCTTTTCCCTTCTACCCCTTTTGCCTCCCTGATATCGTTCAACGCAACTCACCTTTTTGATATAGAGGGCCACACCTTGGCGATTCTTTCTTTCTTTAGCCTTAGGCAATCTGTTACCAATGCTTTCTTCCTCGCCTGTTCTTTTTTGTATCCCTTAGTTTCCGGGCTGAACGGTCTCGTCCTCCCTTATCTCCTCGTGATTTTTTTCCCGCTTTTGACGACCATGTTTTCCCGCATTCTTTCCTTTTTTTTTTGTCCCTTATTCCTTTCCTGACGTGCACCGTCATGCCATTTACCTGTATTTTTTCATCCTCTGCTCGAAGTTTTTCCTTTTCACCACTTGTCTTGCTTGTACCCTGCCCCTGTCGTGTATTCTATTGTCTTTTATCCTGGCACTCGTTTCAACCTATTCCGTTTTTTTGTTGTGTCTTTTGCATGGGCCATGAGAATTCGCCCTATTGCACCTCCCTCCCCCCCCCTTTCTTTGATGCAATCGTGTTAGGTGTTCCTTTTTTAAGGGATATACCGTGTTTTCTCCATTTTGTTTTTTTTCCCCTTTTCTCTTTTCTTCCCTCTCATTTTCCCCCTCCTATCCCCTTCCCTTTATGTTCGTGGCGGTGTATTTGTATTCTTCAGTTTCTCTCAGCAGCTGTTTCCACCTAAGTACATTGGCACTTCTTTTCCTTTATCTTTTTAGTCCCGTGGCTCGTCGACCACATCCTTTTTAACCTCTTCGTTGCCCCTTCTTTTTTCTCTTTTCCTCTCCTTTTTCCCCTTTTTTTTCCCCCCGGTTTTTTTTCTCCTCTTGGTCTCTCGTTTGTTCCTGACTTCCCCCTGTTCATCTGCCGTACTTTAACACCCGCCCTTGTTCCCCTTCCCCCTTTCCTTACTTTCCCTCCCCATTTCTTTTTTTTTCCCCTCCCCTGGGATTAGTGTTTTTTGTTTTATTAATGTTGGTTCTATGACCCTGGTTATCTCCCATATGGTGTTCTTGGTCGCTTCTGCCAGTCCTCCAACCAGAGTGCTCTTCCTTTTTTTCCCTGTGACGGTTTTCCTTTTTTTTCGTTTCCGCTCTCGCTTCCCTTACTTTTTTACCTTCTTGTTCTTCTCTTTCCCCCCGGTTCGGGCCTGGTTTGGGGGAACCCCCCGCCTCCTCTTTTTTTTTTTCTGGGTCATAACGATTTCACCTTTTAAATTAACCTGTCTATTTTTTCTCTTCGTCCACCTTCTTCACACCTATACATTCTGATGTTTTTTGCCCCCCCCCTGTGTATTTTGTAACTGCCAAAGCGTTAGGTCTCTAGTCGTCAACCTTTTCTGTTTTTGGATCGAGTTTTCTTTTCTATTCCCAGGTCCCTCCACTTTTTTTTCCGACCCTTCAATTTACCGATTTCTATGTCTTTCCCCTTTTCATTTGATGGGCCTTCACCACCAGAGCCCTGTAATACGTATCGCGATCTTAGCCCTCTTACTGCTTGTTTCGTTCGTATACCGAGTTCCCTTCCAATGTGGGCGAATGACTTTTTGTTTGGACGAGATTTTGTTTTTGAATTTCCCCGCCTTTCTGTTGAACCGTTTTTTTGTTTTGGACATATCTTTTTCCTGTTCGATCATGCTCAGTCTTAGTAGGTGTCCCTGGAATTTTTTTGTGATTTGTCTTCACCTTTTTTTCCCCTCGTCTGTGTTTGTTACGTTACGTTGCAGTGTCGTTTCCACGAGATATCGCCTTCGCTTTCCGTTAGTGGATGCTCTCCCTCCTCACCATATGCGTGCAACCTGATTTCTTGTAATAAACACCAGGTTTTTTTCCTTCCCAAGTCGTCCTCAACAAGCTGTGTGTCTTTGTCCTCTCTATTCGTATGGGCACTTTGACACCCTACTCCGCAGTGTTTTGGTGCCCGACACACCATGACTCCTGTCTTCTCTTTTGCAGTCGTTTTTTTTTGAGACTTCCACACAATGACTGCTTGTACAGGCCCACGTGACTTCTAATTCCCAGAGGTTTTTCTTTGTTGTTTGTTCTTTTTGTTTGTCTCCTCGTTACTTTCCTACTTACGAGCTCTTTTTGGGATCTTGCCCCCTCTCTAGGAATTTGTTTGGAACCTCGTGCTGGTTCTCTTTCCCCTCTACGACTAACCCGAATTTCCTTCCGCCGTTATGGTTGGTTTTTTAACCATGTCCTACGGTGTCCCTAACAAACCATTTTGGTTGGTATGCCGGTCGTTTCATTTGGTGATGTTACGTCTCGGTCCTTTGGCTTGGCGGGATTTTTTTCCCAGCTTTCTTTTCAACACAGACCACACGGAACTTCCCATCGGCAACCAACGATGCGATGATTTGTCTCGTCCGTGTACCGTTCCCTTTTTCATCTATGCGCCTAAAGAGCTAGTTACTGTACAGCGGGACCCGGTCCCGGGTTGCCCTCTGCGCGTACCATCGCGCGTCCTCTCCCGTCTTTGAACATTGCGCACGCCATGTTTGCACTTGTTCCGCCCTGTTTACCCGCACTGCTTATTCGCAAGTTTCGTCGGCCGGCTTGTTGTCGCTTTTAACACGTCGCTCGTTTCCCTTTGTACTCTTTGTTGGACTTGTGTTTATTTTCTTTACACCTCCGATTCTTACTGGTTCTGACTTGCGAACAGTGAACGCTTCGGTTCTTTGTCCCTGTTGCCTTGGGTTTGGGTCACCACACCCCGCTGTTGTGTGTTGTTTCCTGCGGTATTTCGGGATTTTGTGAGGTAATCTACGTGTGGACTCATGTTTTTGACCTTTCCCCATAGCGCGGGCCCTGTTGCATTGTTCTTCCCTAGCTTTTTTCTTTGAAAACCATTCTTTTGTTTGTGACTACCTTTCTGTACTGGGCGACCCTTTTGCCTCTCGTTCTTCGTTTTTCTTCGTTTGATTTCCTTCTATTGTCCGTGATTGAGGTTACTCACCTTTGTTCTTTCGCCACCTCTTTTGATCCTGGTTCACATGTTCTTTTCTTTTCCGTATCTGGCCCCGACGTTCGTGAATCTTTTTTGCCCATTGTCGGTCCCACTGTTTTTCTAATATCGTCCTAGTGCATTTTCTAAGCCCGGAACATGCCCCCTACGCAGGTTCATAGGGTTCATACCCTTTTTTTTCACTACCTGTCCCCCCCCCCCCTTCGTCTGTCTCTGAGGTGCCACGCCAGGAGTCCCTTGGCCCCCCTCCCCTCCCTACCCTCCCTGTCCCCCCCTTCTTTGACAGCTTTTCAATAATACCGCGTCTTTTTTTGTTTTCAGGGTCCTTTATTTTATTCATTGCATGAAATGTCATAGCATAGTCCGTCTTTTTCCATATCTGGCTTTCTCTAGTCCCCTCCTCGGTATTTGTCAGGCGTATTGTCAGTTTTGCCTGCCCGTCAGCAAGTTTATTCAGTGTTTCTCGTTGTCTTCTTTTTCTTTCAACAGATGTTTTAGTGTGCTTTACTTGTGTTTTCCTTTCGGACCTTCTTTTTTTGGTTTAGGGCAACCTTTGTACCCGGAGATTTACGTTTGCCCATTTGGCCTCGATCCTGTTCTTCCCGCGGTCTTGATTGTCATTGGACTGCCCCCCCTCCGACTTGTTCTCATTTGCATGTTTACTTCCCTCTTTGCACCCACAGGGTGGTTCTTTTTCCTCTTTGTGCATGTGATACATTTTAACCGCATTGGATCTTTTCGCGGATTGATACCCTTTGTATGTCTCCCCTCAACCCCCCTGACAAACGTTCCCCGTTTCACGCTTTTGCTATCCCCCTTTCTGCCCCTTATATCATGCGCTTCCTTGTTCGTCTCTGGTTCTTTCTCTGCTCGATGCCTCGTTGTCCAAACACACGTTTTTCTTACTTACCTTTTTCGTGCAATTTCCGTCACCCAGTTTCTTTTGCTGTACAAAAACGTGCATTGTCCCCGCTGTGCTCTTGTGAGTGAGATACTTGTCCTCGATCCCCCTAGCGTCGTTCCGTTTCTGTCTTTTTTTTGCTGTGTCTGAGGCGATCTCTCTATTCCCTGTTGCGTGTGGTCCACCGTATTTCCACCTTTGCTCCTTTTTCCCGGCTTAACTTTTCCTTTCACAGGCCGCGTTATTCCTCATCTCGGGACGCGTGACCCCTCTGCCTCCCCCGTCGTGCTTCTTCCAGTCTCCGTCTTTCCGTTTTTTTGACTTGCAATCCCCCCCCCGCATTGAAGTTTTGTCTTCGTCGTTGTTATAGCTCTCCTGACGCCTTCCTCTGACGAGTGGCCCATGGCTCGGTACCTCCTGTTTGGCGTGCTTTGAAGTTTTTCTACTTTCGGCTTTTACTTTTTCTTTTGATGCTCTTAACAGATCGTTAACATCGTTTAATTTCACCATGTTTTAGTGGCGTCCTCCTTCGTTTCTACGGCTTCATTTCCCCCCCCTTTTGCCCCCTTCTCTCCCCTTGTCCCTGAACCGTTGATGTATTAGGGATTCGTTGCTGCCCCTTTCTGCGCGTGTGGTCCCCCTCGCCCGCCGTTGACCCCGTTTTTCTTAATTTTTCTATGCTTTTGGGTTCTGTGTCAGCCCCCTACGCGTTTCATTTGGATTTTGTTCCCTTGACATGTGAGGGTCCCTGGTCATCCTAGCTTCGGTCCGTGGCATGTAATGTCCCCTACCTATCCTGCTATGTCTTGGCGTCTATTTGATGTTGTTTTGTTCAAACTCTTTCTTTCATTCTTTAGTTGCTCGTGTCCGCCGTCCGTTTCAATGGTTTTTTCTCTGCATGAATCTTTTCACCTACCTCGGGTTGCAGTTTGTCTTTCACTTTTATAATAGCCCTCTGGTCACGCTTGGATTTCTAAATCTCCCTGGTCGCCCGAGTCCTCCTGCGATTTGTCAATTCTTGCTTCGCACATCTTGTTCCTCTTTTTTTTTCTGGCACCATTTTGGAACCCCCTTGCGCATTACCGTCGGGCGTCTTCTTTAGGATCAGCACACGTCCCTTTTATTGTTCAGTTCGGACGTCCCGGAAGTCACCCCCTGAAGACTGTTCTTAACCCAATTGTACGTTGTGTGGTTTGTTTTTTACAGCGTATGTACCGCGCCCGCAATTGCTCATTTAGTTCACTCCGATGTGTTATTCTTTGCTTTTCCCCCCCCTTTTCTATTTTTTTATCTGGCTTTGTGTGTCTCGACCATAAGTATTCCCCGTTTTTTCATAGCCCTCGTGCCCAACTTTTCCCCAAATTTTACATTTTCTGGTGATAATTGCTGGATCTTTGGCCCTTGTAATTTCGTTTTTCTCCACCCTGCCGCTTTTTTGACTGAGCGTAACCCACTATTGTGCGTTCTCCTTCCTTTTTTCAGACATCTTTGTCCAGCCAATGTGCTCTCTCATTCTAACACGAGTTTTTTGCTTGTTTCTTACTCCCTTTCTGTGACTTTCCCCCCTCGCGCTATTACGTGGATTTTTGAGTCACCATAATTTCTTTTTTATCTACACAGGGTAAGTTCGCTTCTTCCCATTTTTACCTCAAGCCTCCTGTTACCATGACATTGTACGAGCTCCTCCCCCATAGAACGTCACTCCTCTTTCTTTTCATCTCATCACCTTGTTTTTGGTTTTTTTCTGAGATGAGGTTATTGAATTTATGGGTTGCGTTTCCCCTCTCTTTCCTTCCTTTCTCTTTTGTTTTCCGCGCAGCCGCTTGTCGGTTATTGATCGTGCCCCACCACCCTCCCTCAGTTCTTTCGACGTGTCCACCCCTCACTGTGTGTTCCCCAAGATGTGAGTTATCCTTCCTGTTCTTCCCCCCCAGAGGTTTTTTACTTGTTCATTCCGATACACACCTAGTTTTGGATTGCTGTTTTCTTGTCAAGCCCAATTTGACTGATGTATTCGGTTTGGTATGTTTGATCCCTTGGTACCTTTTTCTCTTTTCAATCGGCTCTTTGTCTCCCCCCCCAATGTGATGATTTTCTTTGTTGACATTTATTGTTCGTCTTTTTTCTAACTCCCCTTTTGTTGGCTGCCCTTGATTGCTTGTGTCGTTGCTTGTCTGCTCTTATCACTGGTTTTTTTTCTTTTTCCCCTTCCCTTTCCTTGCTGGCCCCCTGATTTTTTTTTTTTTCTTTTACGCGTGTTTGGATATTCCCTGACTCAAATGTTCCCTTCATCTTCTCTTCTTTTTTCTTTTCTTGTCTTGGACTTGGGCCATTCTTTTTTACGCCCTATTCTTTTCAGTCATATCCTCACCGTCCTTTGTCTGCAACAACCCCCCCTCCTTTTGTTTTTTTCACGCGTGCTGAGCCCCCCTTTTTGCCTTGCTTTCCCCCCTTGACTTTTGGTTTCGGCCCCGTTGTTTGTTTTCATTCTTATCCCTCTTCACATTCGTTGTGTTTACCCTTTCTTTTTGGCCCATTGTGGGTTCCCGGCCCTTTTTTATTGATTGCATGACGTGCATTTTCTTAATGTAGCCTGTGTTCGTTCTCTTTTTCCACTTTTGACGTACCTTGTTTTTATGTGTTAGTCCCCGTGTTCTGCAGGCTCGATTTCTTCCCTTCCCCCCCCATGTCAGGACTCCCTTTGTTAGATATTTTGTTGACCGATAGACCCCCACCTCTCCATCATTTTCCGTTGTGAGTTTGAGCGCGAGGTTTCGCTTTTTCCCCCGCAGTGACAACAAGCCTTCCGCAAGTTGCTTGTCGGACCACGTTTTGTGTATTTCTTTTTCGTTTATTGTGCATCCCCTCAGTTTTGACTTTGTGGTTCCCTCATGGGATTTTTATCGCTAATAACTGGTTCTGGCTTTCGACTGATGCTCCACCCACCCCACAAATTCTTTCTCTCTCCACAGGCCACCTGTGTTACTTTATTTGTATTCTTGCTAACACATAGTCTAGATATGCCGCTCCCGGGTGTTAGCCCACCCTCTTTTTTTTTTTCCTCCTGTGTTTGCAGTGTCACGTTTCCGTTATCAACAGTTTTCCTTTCGTTCCTCCCTCCCCCTTCTCGGTTTAGTGTACATATGTTCAATTGCCTCTTTCCTCATACGTCTCCCCGATTGCCAGTTTATCCGCCGAATGTTGGTTCTTCTTTGAGCCAAGGTTGTACCATGATTTCCTTTAAGCTTTCTTTCCTCTTGATTCTTTCGCAGTCGTCGCTACTTTCCCCAATCTCGCAAGCGGTTGTCTTATGGTTTGTAGTCTTTTTTTTTTTCTACTTTTTTTTCTTTCCTCCCCCAACCTACTTTTGGCCTCAGGGAGGCCCTTGCCCCCACGTTGTTCACCGTATCCCTTTCGTTTCCCTTTTCCTGTTTTTGTGCTGTCTCCCGCTTAATGTTATACCTTGTCCTCGGACTGTTTGTTAACTTTTTCCTATTTTTTTTCACTAATTGACCTAGCATTGTTGCTTTTGTGTTTGTTCCCGTTCCGTCATCCCTCTCCACTTACAACCTTTTCCCAAGGGCCTTTTTCCGCCCGACATTGATCCTAGCTTCTTCTTGTCCTCCGCAAAGTTCCTCCTGCTGACTCGTGGTACATATGTTAGTTACGCCCAATATGTCTACTTATTATCTGTTTTGCCGGCGCATCGGTTTTGATTTCCCCCCATCTTGATTGACCTTTAGTTCTTTTGGAATTTGCATAGTGGTTTTGCCACTTGAGTCCTTTCTTTGATCTTTTTTCTCCCTTCTTTTTTTTCCCCTTTTTCTGTTTTGGCGCTCTCCTTTTTTTTTTTCCCCCTTTTTGAACCGTGTGCATCCGATCCTTTCGGCCACCCCAAACTTGCTCCGTCCGCTTTTATTTGCGTGACCCGTGGTTTTTTTGTTTTGCGCTGGTCGAGCAGTTACCCGGGTTAATACCGCACTTTTTGCCTCATAGTTTTTGACCGCCTCTCATATTCGAGTTTTTTTCCTTCTCTTTTTTTTCCCCTCTTTTCTCCGTGTGTTTTCACTTTTTCTTTTTTTTGTGCTCGCATCCTTTCCCCCCACATCCCCTTCCGGCACGATCCCTGTGACTCTTTGTCTGCTTACTCATATTTTCAGGTCTTGGTAACTTATCCTTGGTGCCCCTTTTTCGTAGCACATGACCCTTGTTGGCTATTAGGCCACCTGTACGCCACTCCACTGTGTCCCTGTCTCTTAGTAGCCCCAAGATCGCTCACTTGACCCATTGTTGTCCATTTCTTGTTATTTGCTTTCCACGTTTCCCTTCCCTTATTTCCTTCTTTCTTCTCTACCGATCTTTTTGGTTTTTCTATTTCCCCTCATTCGCTTGCGCCTCTTTCCTTTTGATACGCGCTTTTCCGTACCTACATGCACACATTACCCTATTTCCACCATTTCTCGCCTTGAGTCGATTTCTTTTTCCTCTCAACTTCAGTGTCGCAAGGGCATTTGATGTTGAGTGAAAGTGTACCTTTTTCGGCCTTGTCGGTACTTATGCCCGTTAATTTTATTTTCGTTTTGCTACGTAATTCATGTCTCCCTGATGACATTGTCTGATATTTTCTGTGTCTTTTTGCGCCTAACTGGGTTTCTTCACTGGTTGCTCCGCTGCTTTCTGTCTTCCCCCTCCAAGCTCACTGACTCTTCTTCCTTTTTTTCTTTTCCTTCCGTCGCCCTCCCCGTCCTTGTGTACCGGATGATTCTTCTTTTTTTTCCCCTTTTTTCCAGATCGCCTTCTTTGCGGGGTACTTGACTATCTTGTCCGACTTTTTACTGCTGTACGTCCATTTTTCCTTTCACCCGACGCTTTGCCGTGTTTCACGCTTTGCATCCCCGTCGAATTTTTCCTCGTCTTGTGTGTCCCACCATTTTTTTTGGCTCTGCCGGGTGATAATTGGCCTGTGTGCCCCTGTGTTTTGTTTGAATTTTACTAGTGTCTGTCTGCTGTCAATACTCTTTCTCCCTCCCCCCCCTCCTCTTTTTTTCGCGGCCCCTTTTGGACATACCATCACTCTGCAGCTTTGTTGCCCCTTATTCCTGTGTGTTCTGTTGCCTGCCCAATCGGCCTTTCTGTTTTTTAGAGCCCCCAGGTATCGATTTGAATTTTTTTTTTTGATTTTTTGCCAGTATCGACCCACTACCTTTTTTTTCCCTTTTCTCCCCCCGCTCGGTTGACTTCTTGCATCCTAGACTTGCCTCACGTGTCCCCCCGTCCCCCCCCTGAAGGTTTACGTCTGGCTCCTCTACTCCGATAGTCGTGTTTGCGACCTAGATGTTACTCCTCCATACTGGTTTTATCCTGTCTGCTGGCTTTGGTCCGCTTTTGATCCTGTATACCCTGGGTATCCGTCCCCCCCCTTTCGCTGTCCTTGGTCGGCCCTGATCCTGTCGCCAGCAATGATCTCCCTTTAGCGTCATGTTTATTTGGGTCCTTTCGGTTGTCACCGTGACCATTCCATCGCTCGTTGTTTGGCTGACCGTTGCCGGGTCCTTTCTTTTTTTTGACCCCTCGAGATCCACGT
>Ga0179593_1685238_pt1 | contig 15617 bp, 26 predicted proteins | sample CZODoug2_1_08_16_FD_185931 | JGI IMG/M metagenome (GOLD analysis project Ga0179593, IMG submission 185931) | Vadose zone soil fungal communities from Angelo Coast Range Reserve, California, USA - CZODoug2_1_08_16fungal (PacBio error correction) | ecosystem: Environmental > Terrestrial > Soil >... | reverse complement strand
AAGCAAACAAGGGGGCGGCCAAATTCTTCCTCCCTTCTCTTTCATCCCCCCCCCCTAGTCGGCACGCTCTTATCTCCCTCCTTTTTTCCTTTCCTATCTGTATGCTCCAGCACATATGGCGGAGATATAAGATAGAAGGCAGAATAGGGTTGATTAACCGGGATACCTCCCTCTTCCCCTTTTCACAGACACCCCCTTGTTTCTTTTCATATCCTTCGGTAGCCAAAAAAAGATTATAGAAGAATCCACCTTCTCCTCCCTTTTTTTTTTTCCTTTTCGGGGATCATTCACACTATAGCTGGAGAAGTTATATTCTGCCGTAAATCTGTCTCCTTCCTCCCTGATTTTGTCTGCTCTTTCGCCTCTTTTTTCCTTTTTTTTTTTTTTCCCCCCCCTTTTTCGCGATAAGAATAGGTTCTCATCCCGGCGCTAATTTGAGAAAGGACAGTTCGCTTCGAATGGTTTTGTGGTAGCTTGTTTCTTCTTTTCCCTTCTTTTTCTCTTCCCCCATGTATTCACCCACGTCCCTTTTCCGTTCTTCTTTTTTCTTCCCCCCGTCGTGCTGACAATGGAAGAATGGACCCGTCACAATTTTCCCTTCTTTTCTCCTCTTCCAATGATTTTTTTCTTTCCCTTTTTCCCTCCTTCGCGTTTCATCAGAAAGTATACCGCCCGAGCGGCGGACGGCTTCCCTCCCTCCTCCTCTCTGCTATGATATGTTTCCCCTCTCCTCTTTTTCTGGCTTCGGCCTTGCCCCCGATGACCCCCCCCCAGTGTTGGCATAGGTCCCGTGGACCCTGAAAAACCAGCTCTCCCCCCTTCTCCATTCCCCTTCTTCCTTTTGTATTGTTTTCCAAACGTTCCCCCTTCCTTTTTTTCCCCCCCCTGATGCTTTGGCTGCTTTTATGTTTCTGTTCCATGTTCAGCAATATTCGAAGGATTCGGCGATGGCGATCCTTCCCTCTTCCCTTTTTTTTTCGTTTTATTGATAATTTCAGGTCATTTTTCTTTCTTTTCCCTTTTCTCCCCTCTGACGGATTTACCTCCGCGTTATTTTTGCTGCTATGCCGAGAGATGGAGCTGAAGAACGCGCTGGTTTTCCCGGTTTTGGCTTTTCCTCGGGTCCTCGCGTCCCCTCCTCCCATTTCTTCTTTTTTCTCTGAATCAGTTTTTTCCCCTTCGAAAAAGATGGCGCAAAATGAAAGAAGAAATGCAATGGCGATTCAATTTCTTTTCCCCCTTTTCTTCCCTTTCTTTTCCCCTTTTTTTTCCCCTCTCATCTTTTTTTCTTCTTCCCCTTTCACTTTCTCTCTTCCTTTTCTTCCCTCCGAGTTTTTTTCTCTTCTTTTGCCTTTCTTCTTTTTCCCCTTTTTTCTTCCGGCGTACTTATCGGTAGGGGGAATTAAGAGAAAAAGTGTAAAGGTAGTGGATGATGGATTGGCCCTCGTCATTATTTTCTCCCTTTCCTCTTTTTGCGCTTACGTCCTTTTGTGTACCTTTTTTTTCTCTTCCTGGTGGGTATGGAGAGCATAAGTAATTTATGAAAAATTCTATTTTTCCCACCATTTTCCTTTGTTTTTTGCAGGAAGTCCTTTCCGTCTTTTTAATTTTCCCCCCACTTTTTCTTTCTCCGGTGCTCACATATATGGACAGAATTAATTGATTAGGAGTTGTAGAAATAAACAGGTCTCTTTTTTTTTTCTCTCCCCCCATAGGTCTTTTTCCTCTCTTTTTTTTTTTTTTTCCCTTTTTTTTTCTTCCCTTATGAGTACGATTAAGATCTGCCCTCTTCCCCTTTCTTCTTTCTTTTCCCTGTCCTGAGCGCTGGAAATGCGGACGAATACGGGCTGATGTGAGTGGCAAGGATTGTATGGCTGCTGACAGACATTTCTGCTTGCCTTCCCCCATTATTCCCCCCCCCTTTTGACCAAGAAATTTTTCTTTTTTCTCCCTTTTTCCTTTTTTTCTTTTTCTTCTCGCAAAGGATTTGCGGGCCGGCAAAAAAAAAGAGGGAGTAAAAGAGGTATAAAGAGTGCTACCGTTTCCCTCCTCCCTCCTCCCCCCCTCGAGACCTTCTTTTTCTTTCCCCCCTCTTCCTTCTCTTCTAACGTACAGCTAGTTCATCTGATGGGATGAGTAGAGGAAAAGGGTAGACCTCGTTATACTCTTTTCCTCCCTCTTTTTTTTTTTTTCTTTCCTTCCTTTTTTCGACTCACTCCCCCCCTCCCCCTTCCTTTTCTTTCGCTCCCCCACCATGGAGAGAAAAGTTGATTGGTAAGGTCCAAATTGGGGCCATACTGACTTCCCCTCCTCTCTCTTCCATAAAAGAAGGCCTCCCATCCTCCCCCTCTCTTTTTTCCTTTCTTTGAGAGCCAAGCGAGGCCGATGACAAGAATTGGCAGATAGTAATCGTAAAATAAGGGATAATCACCCCCTCTACTCTCCCCTCGGAGCGCCCCCCCCCTTCTTTCCCCCCCTTCCCCCTCTTGATGGCCCTACAACGGCATGAGCAAGGTAGGATTGTAAATGAAGGGAGCCTCCCCCCTCCCTCCTCCCCCTCCTTTTTTTCTCCCTTTTCCTTCACCCCGTTTTCCAGATATACCCGGAGTTGCGTACGGCACCTAAAAGAGGGTCAAAATTTAGTCCCCCCTTCTCCTTTTTTTTCTTTTTTCTTTCCCCTGTCAAGGTCCCTCGCCTCTTCCCCTTTTTTCCCCCCTTTCCCCCTCGCTTGACAAGATGCGGTTTAGAAACATCAGGAAGAGGGAAAATCAAGCCACGACTTGGACTCCCGGGTTTATTCCTTCCTCCCCTCTCCCTTCCGCCGGGACTCCCACCCTTTTTTTCCCCTTCCTTCTTTCCCCCTCTTTTTCTTTTCCCCCCTCCCCAATGCGAAATAGTACCGGCGATCAATCTCAATACGCAAAGATAAAAATCCAAGCGTTGCTGCCCTTCTCTTTCCCTCTAGGCTGTTCCCCCCGGTCCCCCCCCCCCCCCTTTCTTTTTTTTTCTCAGCCCAGGGCACGAAATGAAATCCCATTGGCGATTGAATTATGCATTTGCGCCAGATTTTCGACCTTTTCCCCCCTCTTTCCCTTCCCCCTCCTTTTTTCCTCCTTCTTTCTTCGCCTGCGGCCCGCGGTTCCGATAGCACAACCGGGAAAACCAAGCGCGTTCTGCAAGATTCCACTCTATCCTTTCCCTTACTCTTCTTTCCCCTAGGTAAATAGTAACGCTTCGACGAGCTTCTTTCCCCTTTCCTGTTGTTGGCTCCCCCCCCCCCCCTTTCCCTTCTCGTCTAACAGGTGCAGCGAAGGATAGAAATCGAAGCCTTAGAAATATTCTTCCCCTTCCCTCCCCCCAAACCTTCATCCTCCCAAGTCCTCCCCCCCGCCCTTCTTTTTTTCTTTTTCTTTTTTTTTTTCCCGTTTTTTTCTACGATTTAGCCGTGCTGCGATGGAGGAGGTGAGAGCTGGTTGCTTTTCCCCCCTCTCCCCCCCCGGTAATTCCCGTCCTCCCCCCCCCCCCCCCCCCCCCTTTTCCCTCTTTCTTTTCTTTTAAGCGATCAGGTCGATGGCTTAAGACTGAGAAGAAGTCCGCGCTCGGGGCGGTATAATTCGATTTCCACTCCCCCCTCTCCTTGGGGTTTTTTCTGGGGGTCTAAACCTTCTTTTCTTCTTTTTTCCTCTTCTCCATGGCTTTCCTTTCTTCCTCTCCTTTTTTCGGCCAGGTCAGCACTTAGGTTCGAGTCCATTCAAGCCATTCCAATCCTCTTCCCCCCTCTTCTTCACTTGAAGCAAATTCCCCCCTTACGCCTAACTGTGCCATTTTGCGCAAATTAGCGCAGGGAGGAGAACTATTGTATAGCGCAAAGTTATGATAGTCCCCCCCATTTTTACCTTTCTCCACGCAGGAGAACTTCTCTTCCCCTTTTTCCTCCCCCCCTTTTACTTCGATTTACTGCAGAAGAATTAACGTACGCAAGAGATAGGGAATGATCCGCATCCGCCCCCTCCTCCTCCTTTTTCCTTTTTTCGTTGCCTTTTTTCTTTCCCTCCCCCCTTTCTTTCCTAACCCCATTGCCCAGCAACCAGGGGCGGAAAAAAGTACGGAATAAAGGATATCACGTTAATCAACCCTTCTCCCCTGCCTTCCCCCCTCTTCTTTTTTTTTTTTCTCCTTCTCTGGGACTCTCCTTTTTTTTTTTTTTTCTTTTTTTTTCTTTCCCTTCCCGCTTAGAGAGAAGGCAGAAAGGGTTGATGAAAGGGATATGCCTGTTAGCCGGACTTGTTCCTCCCCCTTTTTTTTTTTTTTTTCCTCTTCCTTTCACCTTTTCTTCTCTATCTTTTCTCCCTTCCTTCCTTTCCCCCTTTCCTCGCCACGCTTGGCCAAACTGCGGGGAGGATAGAGTAGGCAGGGATAATTACCTATCTTTGGCGACCTTTTTCCTCTTTTCCTTTCCCTTTTTTTTTCCTTTTTCCTGAAATCCTTTCTTTTTTTTCGCTTTCTTTTTTCCTCCCTTTGCGCGATACGATATGTTCTCCTCCCGGCGCAATTTGCCGCAATGGAAGTTCGCTTCGGAATGGTTTTGTGGTATCTCTTCCTTTTTTTTTTCTTAATGAATCTTTTTTCCCCCCCTTTTTTCTTTTTTTTCCCTTTATTGACGACCGGGCGAACGACTGGAAAGTCACAATATACCGGCCTTTCTCCTCCCTCTTCCCTTCCTTTTTTTTTTTTTCTTTTCCGCAGACGCCTTTTTCTCCCTTTCCCCTCCTTTTCCTTTTGTATACCGCCCCGAGAGGAGGACGGAGAGCCAGACAGAAGCCATCGCACCTTCTCCTCTTTCCCCCTGATTATGATCCTTTCTTCCCTCCCTTTTTTTTTCTTCTTTTCCCCTTTTTGCCCTGCAACCCGCTCGCACTCGCAAATTTAAGAACGCATAAAGAGTTATACAAACTTGCACCGCCGCCGCGTTCTTTTCTCTCTTTTTCTTCTTTTTTGTTCTTCCCTTTTTTTTCTTCTTTCTTTCTTTCCTTTTTTTTTCCTCCCTCTCGCGCACTGTTATGAAGATAGGCTTGTTTTCTTTTTCTCCTTCCTTTTCTCCTTTTTTCCCCACAATCGTTCCTTTGCCTCCTCCCTTTTTTTTCTATGTACCTCCGAGTTATTTTTGCTGATATTGCAGAGATCTTGATCTTGAAGGACGCGCTGGTTTTCCTTTTTGTTCCTTTGGGCTCGTCTACTCCTCTCCTTTTTCTTTTTTCCCCCCCAGGTTCGACAAGCTGGCGCAAGGCAGAAGGGAAAAGACCAATGGCGATGTCAATTTTTTTTCCCTTTTTTTTTTTCCCTTTGGGTGGCCCTTTCCCTTTTTTTTTCCTTTTTTATTTTATCTTGCCCGTCTTGATGATTGATCGCAGTAGCTATTTCGGCATTGAGAGTGCTTCTACTTCTTGCCCGTTTTCCTTCCCTTTTTCCCCTTGTGGAAAAAAAAAGGGTTCTACGGCGGACTATTGTTTTTTTTCTCCTCGTCAGTCGTTGTTTTCTTCCCCCTTTCCCCCCTCCCCTTCGCTTTACCCGCTGCTGAAAAGTAGGCTGGATAGAGGAGTGAATGCTGGAGACGGTGGTCCTGGCTCTCTCCTCCCTTTTTCTCCCCTTCCCCCTTTAGGACTCTCTCTTTTCCTTTTCTCCCCTCCCCCTTTCCCTTCTCCCTCTTCCCTTTGCTTGTCCTGCGGGCGGCCAGGGATAACCGTCAGGGAAGCCCCCCCCTTTCCTTTTTTTCCTCCCCTCCTTTTTTTTTTTCCCTTTTTTTTGGTCGCTCGGCTTGACTGCATCGTGCCCCCAAAAAAAAACGCCGGTGTGCTTCTCCCCTCCTTTCTCCCCTCTTTTTTTCCATCAGGCCTCCTTTTTCCCCCTCCCTCCTCTTTTTTCCCTCCCTTCCTTTTGATTTATTGGCTGTTTAGGCCTGCTGCAGACATTTGCTGCTGCAAGTATCAGGTATGGCAAAAAATGTGGACCTGACAAAGCACACTTTTTTTTTCCCCTTTTTTTTCCCCGTCGTTTTTTTTCCTCCTTTTTCTTTTTCGAGACGAAAAAAAAAAAAGAGGGCGTCCCACTCTTCTCCCCTCTTTTCCCCCCTTTTTTTTCTTTCCCCCGGGCATGTCTTCCTCCCCCCTCTCTCTTTTTTCTTTTTTCCTTCTCTCTCTTCTATCATGCTGGGATGCGTTCGCGGAACGGGGAGCACCTCGTTATAATAGGGAAGAAATAGGTTGTTTCGGCCGCCATCGTTGCCTCCCTCTCCCGAAATATGAGACCGAGACAAATAGAAGACGGCGATCCCCCAATGGAGAGCACTTTTTTCTTCTTTTCCTTTTTTCCCCCCTTCCTCCTAAATGTCTGACGCCTCCTTCCCTCCCGTCCCCCCCTCTTCCTTTCCCCCTTTTTTTTTTTCTTTTCCCAAGCGCGGCCGATGTCAAGAATTGGCAGATAGTAATCGTACGCATTAAGGGCGTAAGCAACACCGAGACGATGGAAGTCAAGCCTCTTTCCCTTTCTGAAATCCCGCTTCTTTCCTCTCCCCCCCCTTTTTTTTCTCCAGGTAGTTGTCCATGAGGGAGCCCTGCCGACCGAAGGAAGACAAAGGGAGAGATCATTCGAACACTTTTTACTCCCTTTTCCCCTTTTTTACTCCCCCCCCTCCTCTTTCTTCCCCCCTTCCCCCGCAGTCAGCGCAGCTATCCAACCGACGTTTCAGCAAGCGGGTAAAGCGCAAACGCGGATGGCCATTTTCCCCTTTTCCTTCCCTCTGCAAATCCTCCTCTCCCCTTCTTTTCCCCCCCGTTTTGGCCACAGGCTACTGTATGAATTAAAACGGGCAAGAGAGAAGCCAATATCCCCTTTTTTCCTCCTCTTTCCCCTCAGATAAAATCCCTCTTTTTTCCCTTCCCTCCTTTTTTTCCCCCCCCCCCTTTCGAACCTGGGGCGGATAAGGGGCCAGGGCACGAAAGTGAAAATAGCAATGGGCGATTTCCTTATGCATTTGCGCCAGCTTTTCCCTTCCCCCTTTCCCCCCCTCCCCACCAAGACTCTTTTTTCCCCTCCCTTTTCCTCCTTTTCTTCTTCCGGTTCCGATAGCACAAACGGGAAACAAGCGAGTCTTCAAGGATCAAGAGCGCGGTCCCCCTCTCTCCCCCCCCCCCCCTGGTAGGGACCTTTTTCTGCCCTTCCCCTTCTTCCCCTCCCCCATTATCAATAAAACTGCCGAGCTTTCATACAGTGCCGCGAAGGATAGAGATCGCCGCCTTCGAATATGTGAACATGGACCTCCCCCCCTCCTCCCCCTTCTTTCCCCCCCTACAACTGGTCTTCCCCTCCTTTTTTTTCTTTTCCTTTTTTTCCCTTGTTCCAACATTTGCAAAAGGTAATCGGAAAAGGAAGCCCCACCAAGGATAGCGTCGTTCAGCCTTTCTCCCTCTTCCCCTTTTTTCTTTCTTCAGTGTAGATTTCTTTCCTCTTTCCTTCTTTCCCTTTTTCTTTTTTCGGAACCGACCATGTCAAAGAGTCGAAACGGCGTCGAGGAAAAGAGATAACCCCCCTCCTTTCTCTTCTCCTTTTCTTGTGCCGGGTCAAGTCTCCCTTTTTCCTTTTTCCCTTTTTTTTTTTCCCCCCGCGGTGTTAATACAATGAAGAAGCCAAGACTCATCAGAAAGAATATCCTCGCTCCCCACACCACCCTTTCCCTTTCTTCTTGAACCCCTTTTTCTTTTTCCCTTTCTCCTTTTTTCCCCCTGGAAAGGTCAGCCAGGAAAGACAGAGAAGAATGAGAGCAAAAACCAAGCAGATTTTTTCCTTCCCCCCCCCTCCTCTTTCTACGATTAACGTTCCCTTCTCCTTCCCCCTTCCCCCCCCTTTTTTCCCTGCTTGGCGGTGAAATGGGGATTCATATAGCCTTTTTTTTTGCTAAAGCCTCTGTCTCCCCTCTTTCCTTTTTCCTCCCCCCCAATGCCGGCTAACAGGATATAACGGTTAATCAACCTGAGTCGGACGTCGATCTTTATAGCGCCTCCCCCCCTCTTTTTTCTCTTTTTTTTTGAGAGAGTCCCCTTTCCCTTTTCTTCCCTTCCTTTTCTCCTTTTTTTTCTTACTTGTGGCAGAAAGGGGTTGAGTTGCAATGGTTCGCCCCCTTCTTCTCTCTCCCCCTTTCCCAAAAACACCTTCTCTCCCCCCCCTTTCCTTCTTCGCGATGCAGGGTCATTACACGATATCTGGAGAAGTTAATCGTCTGCCGTAACATCTTCCCCTTCTCTTCTTCCGTGGATTTTTCCCTTTTTTTCCCTCTCATAACTTTGCTTGCCGATACGAATATGTGGCCCCCTTCCCTTCCCCGGCCAGGTCGTTTCTTTTTTTTTTCTTTTTCTTTCTTTTTTTTTCTATTTCCATGTATGTAAACAACGATTGTAAGAGTATGGACATAGGCTTGAATTCCCTCCTCCTTCCTCTTTTTTCCTGGAAACTCCCCTTCCCTATTTTTCCCCTTTTTTTCTCCGTTTTCGACTAGTTGAAAGGGTAGCGGATAAAACCCCTGAAAGCCTGCGTTTCCCCCCCTCCCCGAGCGGTCTTCCTTTCTCCCTCCCCCTTCTCCCTTTTTTCCTCTCATTTTATTCTGAACGAAGCGAGCATTGGTGGGGAGGAATTGAAGAGAACATTTGGCAAAGGGTGTTGCTCCCCCCTTCCCCCCATCACGGCCCTCTTCTTCCCCCCCCCCCTTCTTCCTTTTTTTTTCTTCCATTCGATGATTTGGAGCTGATGTTTGCTGTTCCATGTAAGCATATTAGAAGGAGGAGATGGCGATCACTGCGCGGCACCTGTTCTTCCTCCTTTTTCTTTTCCCTTTCCTTTTTCCCCACTCAGAGTTTTTCTCCCCCTCCTTTCCCTTCCTTTTCCTCGTCTATTGCGCGCTCGTGATCTTGAAGACGCGCGGGTTTTCCCGGTTGGGGCTATAGGAAACCGCGGGCCTCGTCGACTTCCTTCCCCTTTTTCCTCTTTTTTCTTTTTGCGAATTTCCTATTCCCCCCCCCCTCCTTTTTCCCTCCCCCCCCTTTCGATTTCAATTTCGTGCCCCTGGGTGATCCGCCACAGTTAGGAAATTTTGGTGGCCCATCTTGATTTTTGCCTTTTTCCCTCCATCAAAACGTCTTTTTCCCTCTTTTTTTTTCCCTTTTTCCTCATCACAGTAGCCTGTGGCCAAAACGGGTTTTATGAAGGAGGAATGATAGGTCTGGTGTGCCTTACGATACACCGTCGTCACTTTTTTCTTTCTTATGACTCCCCCCCTCCTTTTCTTTTTTTTTTTTCCCTGGCGAGCCTCGCCAGTTCGACAATTCTATTTGGACACGAAATTTGGACCGCTTTTTCTTTTCCTTCCTCCCCCCTTTCCTTTTCTCTTCCCTTGTGAGACTCTTTCCTTTTCCCCCGGTTTCTTTTTTTCCCCTTTCTTGCGCTGATGGTCTCGCGATCCAATCGCGGATTTCAAGAGACAGGGGGTGGGTCGCTCTTTTTTCTCCCCTTCCTTTTTCTTCTCTTCCGAGTACTCCCTTCCTTTTTTTTTTTTTTCCCTATCTCTCCCTGGCTCCGATATACGGGTGGAATTTTATTGGCCGGAGTTTATGACAGATGCAAGAATTTGCTGCAGATCATTCTTTTCCCCCCCCACCTTTTTTTTTTCCCGGTGCTCCATTGGTGTTTTTCTTTTTCTTCTCCCCACCCCCCTATGGATACAAGAGTATAACGAGGTGCTAAAAGGGGTACGAGACGCAGCCCAGCATGGAGCCTCGCTGTTTTTCTCTTTTTTTTTTTTTAGAGATAGACGCTCTCTCTTTCTCTCTTTTTTTTTTTTTTCTCCTTTTTTTCCTTCTCCCTCCGTGGCGCAGCAAGACCCGAAAATGAGACCGAGCAATACGAAGAAGGCGATCCACAATGAGAGCACTGTTTCTTTTTTTTTTCCTTTTTCCCCCCTTTCCTTTTCTCCTTTTTTCCATGCAGGACAATCCCTCCTTCCCCCCCCCTCCCTCTCCCTTTTTTTCTCCCAAAAGAACAGCAAAGCGAGGCCGAGGCAAGAAAGTGGCAGATCGTAATCGTCCGCTAAGTTCCCTCTTTTTTCTTCCTCCCCCCCGGAGAGTCCTTTCGCTTTCCTTCTTTCCCCTTTTTTTTCTTTCCTTTCGGCCTGTCCATGAAGGGAGCCTGCCGCCGCAGGAACGAAGGAGAGATCATTCGAAAAAGGGGAAGCAACTTTTCCTCCCCTTTTTTTTCCCAAAGCGTTCCCTTTTCCTTTCCTTTCTTTCTTTCTCCTCTATCCACCGAGTTTCAAGCAGCGGGTAAAGAGCAAAAGCGATGGAAGATGAGTTGATAACCATCATGCGAGGGCCCCATCCCCTCCCCTCTTTCCTCCCTTTCCTTTTTCCCCCGAAAGATCCCTTCCCCCTCCTTCCTTTCCCCTTCCCCTTTCCCCTCCCCCTCCCTCGACATAGTCTACAGGCGATCAATCTAAATAATGAAAGTAAAATAAAGAGTTGCTGCCATGAATAGACCTTTTCTTTCCCTTTTTCCCCCCCTAGGGGCCCCCCCCCCCCCTTTTCTCCCTTGTTTTTTTTTTTTTTTTTCTCCCCTTTCCCCCCTTTTGATTTCATATGGAATTTTGACGCAAGATTTTAGAAATGGTAAAACTGATCATATAGCCCACCCCCCCCCCCCCCCCCCCCCCCCTTCTTTTTTTTCTTCTGCCGAGGGCCAGGCAGGTTACGATAGAAAAAAACGGGAAAACCAGCGCGCTTCAAGATCAATCTTCCCTTCCTTCCCCCCCCTTTTTCTGTATAGGTTCCCTTTTCTTCTCCTCTTTTTCCCCTTCCCCTTCCGGCTTCATAAACAGGTGCCGCGAAGGATCGAAAGAGAAGAATTCGAATATGCCTGAACATGACCCCCTCCCCCCTCCCCTTTTTTTAAATTAAGCCCCCCCCCCTTTTTTGTCCTCTTTTTTTTTTTCTTCCCCGCTTGTTGCGAGCTGGGTGCAGGGTAAAAACCTTTGAAAAAAGGTCATCGGCAAGTCCGCCCCCCCCCCCCCTTTTTTTTTTTCCTCCAGGTTTCCCTTTTTCTTTTTCCTTTTCCTTTTTCTTCTTTTCTCACACGCGATGCTTCCGGGTTTTAGACCGAAAATGGTCAAAGAGTCGAAAGGCGTCCCCCCCCGTCTTTACTCCCTCTCCCCCTCCTTTTCTCCAGAACCCTTTTTTCTTTTTTTCCCCCCCCCTTCCCCCTCTTCGACAAGGGCGGGGGGTGTGGTTACATACAATGGAATGAAAGCCAAGTCATCCTCCCCCCTTCCCCTCTTCCCCCCTCAGCGACTCCCCTTTCCCCTTCTTTTTTTCCCTTCCCTTCCCCCCTGGAAAGGTCAGCCAGACGCAGCGAAGAATGCGAGCAAAAATCCAGCAGATTGCCAGATCGACGCCCGCCCTTCCTCCTTTTCTCCAGAGATCTTTCTTTCCCTTTCCTCTTCCTTTTTTCTCTTCTTTCTTCAGTATAGAAGAGTTGTTTGGTAAAGAAGTAGATGTCAGAAAAGTTGCTGTTCTCCCCCCCTTTCCCCCTTTGTGAGTGCCCCCTTTCCCTTCTCCTCCCCTTACTCTTCTCCTCAGATGTGATGGAGCATCTAGATATTTTAATAATACATCAGTGGTGGTTGTTGAGAGAGATGCTCCAGCACCCTGGGCTTTCTCCTTCCTCTTTTTTTACCGGGAGATACCTCTCTTTCTTTTTCCCCCTTCCCCTTTTTCCCCCTCTTCCTGTAGCAAACAACTTTCTATTACGAATAAAAGCTTAAATGGCCAGCTTGGCCCCCCTTTTTTCTTATGCTCCTTCTCTCTTCCCCTCGTCGATCCTGCCATCTGATGGATTTTGATCGCAGTCTTCGCTGCTTTTTTTTTTTCTCTTTTCTTCCCCCGCTACGATTTTTTTTTCCCCCCCTTTCTTGCCTTTTTTTTTTTTTGCCGCGAGAGATATTCTTGCTGATGAGGCTTGGATTCCGGTCCCATTGTATGTAACCACCGCCTCCTTTTCTTTCCTTTCTTTCTCCGCTCAACCGATTCTTTTCCTTTTTTTTTCCCCCCCTCTCCCCTTATCCATGATGAGGGTTCATGTAGCTTACGCGACGCCCGTTTTTTCTTTTCGTCTCCACCCCCCCTTTTTTTCCTTTCCCTTTTTTGTTTTCTTCTTTCGGCGCAAGCGAAGGGGGGGGCCCCCCAGCGACATGATCGCTACCAAGTTCAACCCGGCTTACGCGCTCCATTTTTCCCCCTCCTTTTTTTCTTTGGAAGATTCTTCTTTTTTTTTCATTTCCGCCCTTATTCTCCACTTTGGCACCGCAGCCGCCGTTCGGTCTCCGCCGGCACAAGGGTAGTTGTTGGTGTCTGAAATTGCGCTGCTTGTCGTTCTTTTTTCTGCTTTTCTCCTTCTTTACTCCCTCCTTTTCTTTGCTATTTTCGCCACCCGCACAATAGAGCTGCGAAAATAATAGGCAGTAGAAAGCGGACGATGTACCTCCTGTCGTTTTCCTTTTTTTTACAGAAGATTTTTTCCCCCCTTTTTTTCCCCCCTACTTCACTTCGGCCAAAAGAGTCTGGGATTGGGACGATTATTGATAAGGTTAAAAGTTAGAAAAGATGGCGCAATGCAGAATGCCCCCTCCCCCTTCTCCTTGCCCCCCCCCTTTCCTTCCTCCCCTTTTCCTTTCTCTGGTAGGGACAGACTAATTTATATTATGGCCTCCCCCTCCCTTTTTCTTTTTTTCCCTCTCGAAGGTCTCCTTCTTTTTTCCTCTTCTCTTTTTCTTTTTTTTTTTCCCAACGGGTTTATTAACAGGCGGGAACTTATCGGTATGGTGTGAAGTAAGTTACACAGTCGTCAAGTCGTGGCTGGGCTTCCCCTCTTCTTCTCTTTTTCGGTGCGTTTTTTTCTTCCCCTCTTTCCTTTTTCTTTCACGGTCCTGGCGAGCTCCGCATTGTAGAAACATTCTATTTGGAAGAAAATTGGGACCCGCTTTTTTAGGTTGCCGTACTCCCCCTTCCTTCTCCCTTCCCCCCTTTTTCCTTCCCTTTCCTTTTCTTCCTCCTACCTGTCTCAGGACGTTGTAGAAACGTAAAAGGTATTGAGCTGATTGGTCTCGCGATCAATAGCGTGTTTTCCTCTTTTTTTTTTTTTCTGTGTGATCTCTTTTTTTCTTTATTTATTTTTTCTTTTACCCGAGCGCGAAAGGCGAAGATTTAAGGGATGATGGTTATTGGCAGCGATTTATGGCTGCTGCAGACATTTCTGCTGCAGTATCATTCTCCCCCCCTTTCCCCTTCTTTGTCTATCCATTTTTTTCCTCCTTTCCTTTCTTTTCTTTCCCCTTCCTTCTCCGTCCCCCGCAAACAAAACGAGGAGGGAAAAGAGTATAAAGAGGTGCTACCCGGCGTCCGCGACTCCTCCCCCTTCCCCTCTCTTTTTTCCCTTCCTAAGACTTTTTTTTTTTCTTTTCTTTTTCCCTCTTTTTCCCCCTGGTCGCACCTCGTTATACTCGTGGACGCCCTCGGGGTTTTGAGGAGAAATCGTTGCGCAGCAAGACCCGGGAAACAAAAAACCCTCTCTTTTTTCTCTCCCTCTTTCCCTTCCTCCTGCCCTACAGTAGGCAAGCAGAACATAAATAGGCACAATACCCCCCCCCCCTTTCCTCCGCAGAGCTTCCCCCCCCTTTTTTCCCCCTTTTTTTTTTTCTTTTTTCTTTCCTCTCTCCCTTTCCCTATCAACAACCACCGAGGACGAGGCAGTCAAGCCGAGCGAAAAACGGCGCGGAAATCCTGCTATTTCTTTCTCCTCTCCCCTTTTTTTCCTTTTTCTCCCCCCCCGGCTTCTCCTTTCTTCTTTCCCTCCTTTTCCTCTCTTCATCGCAAAAGGGGAAGAACACGTGTTCCAGATAGAATCGGAGTTGCGTAAGGAAACTAAAAAAGCGGTCCAAATTTTCGGGCCCCCCCCTTCTTTCCTTCGCCAGCAGTCCCCCTTCCCCCCTCTTTCCTTTTTTTCCCTTTTTTTTTTCCCATTTCCCTTCCGAGGGCCAATCAGCCACGACTGACGACGGGTATAGTAAGGAAACACCCCAGAAACGATAAGTCGCCCCGTCTCCCCCCCCTTTTTTTTTTTATTCCCCACGGGCCCTTCTCCTTCCCTCCCCCCCCTTCCCCTCTCCAAATCCAAGAGTTGCTGCCATGAATAGAGAAAGTAGGCTGTCCCGACCGTCCAACACCCTCCTCTTTTTTCCGGGCGGCTTTTCTCCCTCTGCTCCTTTCTCACCTTTCCCTTCACATTTGCGAAAGCTTTTCGAACTGGTAAATGATCAATATCGCACCAACACCAGACTCTTTGTGTCCTCTTTCCTTTTCTTGGTCCCGCGGTCTTTCTTCCCCCTTTTCCCTCTTTTTTACAGTAAGCAGCAAAAATACGCGGAGGTTACACGGCCGCTTCGACCGCGAGGCTGGCCCTTTTCCCCAGCCCTTTCCCCCTCCCCCCTCCCCCCCTTATCAACTAAAAAAAATGCCGAGATTCATAAAAGGTGCACGAGCAGGATAGAACATCGCCGCCTTTATAATTTTTTTTCCCTCACATAAGCCTCCCCCCCCCCCCTCCCCCCTTCTCCCTCCTCTTTTCCTTTTCCCATTTTGAGATCACGATGTAGCCGTGCTGAAATGTGGCGAGGGGCGAGATGGTTGAAGGGTAAACCCCTTTGCCACACTTCTTCCCCCCCTGCTCAGCGTTCTTTTCCCTCCTCTTCTTCCTTTTTCTTTTTCCTCCATCTCCCCTCTCTTGGCGGTATACTTATAAGATGAAAAGCGATTGATTAAGGGGTTTTAGCCGACCATTTTCTTCTGAAAATTTTCTCTCTTCCTCCCCCCCTCTTCTTCCCCCCCTCTGTTATATTGTGAAGGTCACAAGGAGGAAAGGTAAGTAACTCGGTTCGCTTTTCCCCCCTTCACCTTTTTCCCCCCCCCTTCCCAGATCATTCAGCAAGAATATCCCGCTCACAAAAAAAATTACGAACGAGAACTGGCCATGGCGCCACTTCTTCTTTCTTTCCTATTCGTATCCTCCTCCCCCTTCTCCTTTTCCCCCCATCCTGCGAGCAAAATCCAGAAGATGGCATCTCTCTTCCCCCTATAATTTTTCCCCCCCCCCTTCCCCTCCTTCCGCCCGACAAGTTTGGACAAGATTGGAGAAAGTGAAGGGATGTTTATTCAGCTTTTTTTTTTTCCCTTTTTTCCTTTTTAGAAACATTGCCACGCAACCCAGGGGCGGACCAAAATGTAAGGCTAACAGTTCTCTCCCCTTCCCTTTCTTCTCTGTTGATGTCTTTTCCCTCTTCCCTTCCTTTTCTCTTTCAATGATCGACGGCAAAGACTAGGCGTTGATTAACAAGGATATCATGATAGCCGGCTTTTGGCCGTCCCTTTTTCTTTTTCCAGGCACCTTTTTCTTTTCTCCCCCAAAACTCTTATATAATGAATCAACCCCCTTTTTTCTTAGGATCTTCTTTTTTCCTTTTCCCCCTCCCC
>Ga0179593_1671206_pt1 | contig 15617 bp, 14 predicted proteins | sample CZODoug2_1_08_16_FD_185931 | JGI IMG/M metagenome (GOLD analysis project Ga0179593, IMG submission 185931) | Vadose zone soil fungal communities from Angelo Coast Range Reserve, California, USA - CZODoug2_1_08_16fungal (PacBio error correction) | ecosystem: Environmental > Terrestrial > Soil >... | reverse complement strand
TTCAAGCCCATTTTCCGTTTAATATTATTCGTTCCGCGGTTTATTTTTTCCCTCTCTCCCCTTTTTATGTTAAGATATTAATTTTTCTTTTAGCGATATTGTTTTTTTCCTCAAAGTAGGGCCTTACACTATTTTGATGTCTTGACTTTCCCTTCTGGATTGAACTAGTTTCCCCCAACGTTGGGGCTTTCTCCCAGATTGTTGGCTCCTCTCTTCTGGGACGGACGGCTTCCCCCCTTTTCTCAGTTGATTTTTGCTCCAGTTTCTTCCTCTTCTCGAGCGCTTCGATAAAAAGAGTGACTTGAGTCCTTGCATGCTTAAATTGTGGGTGTTCAGTAGCGCCTGGCCCCCCCCCCCCGCAGATTCTTCTCTATCTCTTTACACCCTCCCCTGTCTTTGCGGTAATGGGAACTTTTTCCTTCAAGGCAGAAGAGTTCGCATCCTCGCCCCTTCTGATTCTCGTTTTTTTAATGATTTCCCTTACCTCGCAGCGACCCTTCGGAATACGCAGCTGGCTTGTGTCCCTTCGTCATTTTCTTCCACCTTTTCTTTTTGGTGTTTGTATTTTCTGAAGACGATAGCTTTTCTCTTTTTTTTGCGTGTTGGAGTTTCTTTCTCCCTTTTTCGTATTTCGTTCTACTTTATTCTACGCTTCACCCCCTCTTTTTCGATAGCGGCCGGCATCTCCCTTACGTCGTTTTTACCCGGGGGGAATCACCTAGCTTTCCTTTGTGCCTATTTGCTCTTCGCTCAACTCGTCCTTAGGAGTCCATGCGATGGCTTCAAATTTCCTTTACGTCTTCTTTGTCAACGCTCCACTGTCTCTCGAACGAGTAAGAAATCTCCCGCCTCTCTTTGTCGCCGCCGCTATGATGGGGTGAATTTTGGATTGTTGGCTTTGGAGTTTCACCTTTGTGTTTCGCCTCGTTCGCCCTGTCACGTGGGAATTTGGGGCCTCGCCGGAGTCAAGTTAGAGTTACTTCTCCCCTAGAGAGAGATTTCCTCTTGCCCTTCTCTTTTTCCTTTTCCAATAGTCAGATTCACCTCCCCCCCCCTCATGTGAAGTTTGTTTTTCTTCTTGTCCTTAAATTTTTTTTCTCTCTACCGGTCAAGCTTCCCCGCATTTCCCGTTCCCGCTAACCACGCTGGTCCTAGGACTTCTCTTCCGTCCGCTCTTAAGATTTACAGTTGAGCAGTTCTGTCTCAAGATTAGTTATCATTAAGCTCTTCAGCGCTTCGATCCCCCTTGCCCTTCATGTTCGGTCCCCTGCCCTCCACGGACCTTTTTTCTTTTTGCTGAGCGTTCGTTCCGCTCTTCCGTCTCCTTGCGCCGTATGCCTTTTCGAACTCTTGTTTACTTTGCATTCGTGCCCTTTACGATTTCCATTTTTGCCCGCCTAAGGTGTCTCTCTCAGCGCAAGGACCCCACTTTAGCTTTCCGGGTTTATTCTTTTTTATGCCCCCCCCTTCGGCCTATTTTCCTTCCCTTTTCAGCACCGGTAAGTTATCGTCTTTTTTGCACCTACAAGGACTCCTCCCGAAGGCTTTTTTCAACTCTCCTTTTTCCCGCCTTTACGCCGCTCTCTTTCTTTCTGCTGCGCAGCGCGCGAAAAACATTAAGTGGTCTACACCCTTCCCTCCGCCATTCCTACAAGTCTTTGTTTCGTTCCTCTTTGAATCCTTCCAGGATGCATAGGTTGGATCTTCCCCCCAGCTTAGAACTTTCTGCTTGGAAGATTTCGCTCATCGGACTTCTGCCGCCCTTCGCAGTCTCTTCCTTTTGTTTTTGTTTTGTAGTCTCCTGACACTCCTGATACCCCCCCGCGGAAATCTCCCTCCACGGGATCTTCTGAGGTCTGTGGATGCCTTCTTCGGAACTTTGGTTTCCGCTCCTCTAAGTCCCAAAGGGTCACACAGTTTCCTCTCGTCTCTTCGTGATTTCTTTTGGTAAGTCTGGATGCTCCTCCCCGCTCTCTTGCAGCCCCCTCTCCAAAAAGCCTACTTTGTGCCCCCATGTGCCTCGAGTGTTTTTTCATCCCCCCTCCTTTCAGGCTTCCCTCGTTCGTGTCCCGAGACAATGCGGTTGTCCACTCTGGTCATGCCTTTCTCCCTTACCTCTCCACATTCTTTTCTCTCTCCTCGGCACTGTATCATGGGTTACTTTCTTGTGTCTTTTTTCATGACCCAACAGCTTTTCCTACCCCCCCTCGATTCCCTCTTGATCAAAGAGGACGTATTCCCCCCTTTTGCGCACGCCGCGTCATTTCTCCCCTTAATAATTGTCTTGATTTTTGGCTCCTCTTTCGCTCTTTCCCGCTCTCTTCTGTTCGCTTTTTTTTTCCCGCACCCTCAAGCTTTCTTTCCTATGTAAGTCTTGTAGTCCCATTACGATCTTCTGACCGTTCCATGTAGAAGTCACATTTTTTTACTCATCGCGCGCTCTTTGTTTTCCTGCCCTGTCTCGACCACCACGTTCCCTTTTTCCTCCCAGATCGACTCTTTCCTCTTGAGTGCAGCTCAGTTACTTAGGTTTTTGACCTCAACCTTGGGATTTGGTAGGTACTTTGCTACACACTTTTTTGAGGCTTTGGAGCTCCCCCTTCCTTTCGTTCTTTTTGTTTAGGTTTTACCCATGTGCAGGTTGGGGATAAATCAGCTTCCCTTCGGAAGAGATTTCCTCTCTCACAAAAACCGGTTCCTTTTCTTTCCCACACAAATGACGCGTTTTGGATCCTTCTTTCCGTTTGTCCTCCTCTGTTCCTCTTGCCTCCTTTTTGATCACCTCCCCAGCTCCCGACGACTATTGTTTCACTCTTAATAGAGGAAGAGTACCCGTATGAGACTCCAATTTTGAGGTAACGTATCTTGCACCGTCCCCTTCTCAGTTGCTCGGACGTTTGTTTAGTGATTTTACTCCTGGATGTTTCCAACGTCCTTGGGACCGCCAATTTTTTCCCTCAAGGCGGTTAAGCTTGCTGCAATACAGACCAACATTGCGTTACGCTGCCCTCTATCTCTCTCTTTTCCCTTTTTACTCTTTTTTGTTTTTTCAGGATAGCGGCCACAGGTTTATGTCTGTATTTCGCCTCCCCCCCTCCACCACCTCTTTTTTCTTGCGTTTGGTCGCTCCCCAGTTCCGTGGGACCTCCCCAGGTCCTCCCCGGGTGATCCCCCGAGCAAAAATGGATCTCCTTTTTCCCTACTTACATCGCAACAATGGTTTTCCCCCCCATGTACTAAGCGTCTTCTCGGTCAACATTTTCGTCTTCTCTATTGTGTTCCTTTGAACTTTCCTCCTCTTTCCCACGTCAGCATGTGATCCAAACACGTCTTTGCATTTGGTGAACCCCTCCTTGTCCGCGTTGAGAGGAAGTCTTCTTTCCGAACATCTCCCCTGAGTGATTATCCCACATCCTTCCCCCAATTCCCTCCAGATACTTCTCCGATAGTGGGAACCACTCAGAACAAATCCCCCCCTTCCTTTTCAACCCCTTCCTCAAGTATTCCATAAGCAGGGACTCCCCTTCGGAGACGTTGAGCCGCCCCTGCGACCCCTGGTTGGCGCCCCCTTTGCCTCCACACCTTCCCCCCCTGATTATTCAAGACCCGCCACTTTCCTTCCAGGCGAAAACGGTCCCATTTCTCGCCAGTTCTCCAACCCCCTTCCACCTCCAAGAAAAGATTTTCTCTCTTTGAGCCCTCATCGCCCCTCCCAATTCCTCCCCCCTTATGCGCTTCATCCTAATAAAGAGCCCTCAAGGTCCGCCACTGAGTAAGGTTAGTATAATCTGGATGAGCCCCTTCAGTGGTGCCTACTCTGCTTTGCTATCTTTCCTACCTTCGAGATGATGATCCACTCACCCTCCCTTTACCCTTTGTTATCTACAGTTCCCGCCTCGATAAAAAGCCTTTAGATGCCGCTGTCCTGCCATTACCCTCCGTTCCACACCACTTTCCCTCTCCCCCCTCCACTTTTGGTGCGTAGTTCTTGAAGCACTAAACCCAAGCATGTTTCACTCTCCTTTTTTCTTTTATTCGTCTTCGTATGGCTCTTATCACATACTTTTTCCCATACCCTTCCTACGAACCTATCTTTTTTTGGTCAGTGTTTCAAACTCTTAATAGTACGACATCTTCCGCAACAGACTCGATTTCGGCTCCCGGGCAGCTTTCACTTTCTATGAGTCAGATACCATTCCCACCCAAAGGGCCAGTCCTCGACTTCGTCCTTTCCCCAGTTCTTCTATAACATAGCGTGGAGAATGCGCCTTCCTCCTACTTAGAAGCTATTTATTCCCAACCCATGCAATACCTGTTAACCCCATGACTCCCTGACCCGCTCTCTTTCACAACGCGTTGTTAGCCGGTGTTTCGACCATTCATTTTGTTCTTAAAGCTTCCCCTCTTCGCTTCCCTAGGAGATATCTTCGTACTCTTAAAGATCGTCGTTCCAATAGTATCTTCTTTTTCCCCTTTCTCCAACCGCTCATTATCCGTACTTCCTTCCCCCCACGTGTAATTACTTTCATCCCTTCCTTGGTCCCCCCAAACACGCCCCCCTCCGTGAGATTGTCCGTTCTCCTAGACTATCCCCTGAGGTTGCCAATATCCCCCCTCTAAAGAAAATGTTCCCTGGTTTCCTCGTTCGTTTTCGGCTCCTGCTACTCTGATCGGCCTTTTCAGCCCTCTCAGACGATCATAACGCATATAAACAACTGTTCTTATTCTTCCGAAGCAGTAAGGTTGATTCAAGCGCGGACTTCCGCTGATCTGGCTCCAGGACTGCAACCCCCTTCTCAGCTGTCCCCTTCGCCTCTTACGCCCCAGAGTTGTTCAGTCTTAGGTACCTGGGACCTTTCAGTGGCAGCACCTTTTCTAAGCTCCTCTTGCAACTCTTGACTGACAAAATATCTTGGCCCGGCAGCACCGCGTTTCCGCTCTCCTTCCTTCTTAGAAATAGATGGAAATCGTTCGCAGGTGCGGCATGAAACTCCCCGGTTTTCCAGGCGCGGTCCCTCGCCACTCTGTAAAAGAGGGCGACATCAAAGGGAGCAGTGAAACTCATCAAACCCCTCATTTCACTTCCCCCCGCTTTAAGCTCCCCTTCTCCCCTCAAAGTGCCTCGCTTCTTTTGCCTATTAGATATCTTTGACCAAGAAGATGAATCCAAGGATTTCCTGCCACGCATCCTTTTCCTCTAAGTCCCTCCTTCAGCGACGCGCCGCTTTCCATCCTCCTCCAACCTCATCATAGTCTCTGAAGGAAGCGCTCTCCCGCGTTGTTTGGACTCTTCCCTCTCCCTTCCAGTGAGACCTACATACTTCCTGAAAGGAGAACGCCTTCCCCCTGACCGTTCACCCAGCCTCTTCTTTCAGCAAATGTAGCCACCCCCCCCCCAAATAGGAAGGCAAGTCACTTTGATGTCCTTCAGCCCCCTCCCCCAACGTGTTTAACAGAAGAAGAAAGTTCTTCTCATCCCCCCCCCCTTCGCGGCACCCCCTCTCCATATTTCTTCCGAGTTTCTCAACGGTGCGAAACTTTTATCGCAATCCCATTCCGCATGCTTCATTTGGTTCCCTCTCTCTACCCACTATTCTCCAGGCAGGTCTCTTTAAAGACCCACCCACTGGCTTCTGCATTTCTATTCTTAACTTTACTCTTTGATCCCTCTGAATCTCCTGACGGCCAGAAATCCACTCCCTATCTGCAAAATCCCTCACTCTGTACAGCGCTCTAGCTCCCCCACGATGTTATCACTCCCGCCTTTTTCCGTCCTAGGAAGAACTTGTTTTCCCTTACCAACCCGTTCAGCCCCCCATACGTGTCGCGAGGCCCTCCTTCCCAAGTCCCCCCTTCTGGCGCCCCTTATCTCTTTTTTTTCCTGTCCCTGGTCTAGTCCAAGAAATCCCTCGGCCCTTTGTTTTCAACGCAAGCAACTTTTTTTTCCTTGACTCCTTTTTTCTGCCCCCCTGGCCTCCAAAAATCAGATCTTTCGGCCGGTCGGATCTGCATCTTTGCAAGGTCCCTAGTCCCTCCCAATCCTGTCGCCTTCCTCCTTCTTCTGCACCGGGTTGTCTTTCCGACTTCGTGTCGATGTTGAAAAAAACCGATTTTCCCATGAACCCGCGTAGTAGTCTTGAGATTTCCGATGGTTTTGATCTTCTTCTCCCCTCCCCTAACCTTTTTTTGGACCCTCCAAAGCTCAAAGTCATTCTAATCAGCCCCCCTGTCCAAGCCTGAATAAGACTTGAAATTTCCTCGTTTTGTGGCGACTCTACCTCCCCTCCCTCATGCCTCTCTTCGGCCTCGGTGTATTGAATTCGGCCTTTATTAATGAACTTTTCCAAGAATGACTCGGGATCCTTCGCGAAATATCGTCATCGTTTTTTTCCCCCTTCCCTGCTTCCCTTGGCACTAGGCTTCAGCTGGTTTGCTTTTTAGTTTACGAGCAATTTCTCGGATGAATTCTTGTCGTCTTGACCGTAGGCTGCGCCCGTTGTCGGTGAAGACGCTCTTTGTTTCCCTCCCCCCGTCGGGCTCGACCTAATTGGGTTCCGTCTTTCCTGTCAACAATTTGACGGTACCCTCGTTTCACTCGCAAAGTCTGGTTTCCCCAGCGTGTTGGACGATCTCTCGGACGGCTTCGATGTTTCCGATGTGCAGTTCGGAAAGCTTCTCCCCCGCTTTTCTGCTCCCTGCTATACGTTAGAATCGGCATGGTCCTGCTTTTTTTTTCCTATCTATGACTTGTCCCCCGATTTCGGATCTATCGTTCACCATCAGGAGCTTCATTCCGGTAATGTACCTTCTCCCCCCTTCCTCCTGGTTTTTTCCCCCCCCTTTACCTCCCTCCTCTATATTTAGGTGTGAAGACAAATTGATCATCTTCCAGAAATTGGATTCTTTGGTTACACTTCTTTTTGTGCTGGCTGGTTACTTTCCTTATTGCATCTCTATTTTTTTGTTTGTTCCGCTCTCCATTATGGTTAACGGCGTGTTTTTTTTGTTTATAGTCACCTTGCTTTAGTTTATGGCGTCTCATTGATTCTTCCCGAGGTCTCACCCTTGAGCAGAGTCCTCCTGAATCTTCAGCGATCGCTCTTCAGGGATTTGCAGGTTTGTATCCGCAGCTTCTATCAGGACTCGACTCGATTAGCAACTCTACTGTTAGCCGTCTGGCAGGCGTGGCTTACAATCTGATTCTTATGCTTTCACCTCAACTATCCCGCCCCGATGCAAAGCAATACGCGCTTTTCAGGAGTAATCAGCGCTTTGTTTCCACTTCAATTCTTTTTCCGTTGCTGGAGTTTCACTCGCCTGTTTAGACGCCTTTGACTTTTCTTTTTTCCCTTCTCCTTTTTTTTAGCTTACGCACCTGCGCGCTTTCCCCCCCCTGCTTGCCCTATATGTCTTTGGGAGAATAACATTCGCTTTGTCCCCCTCCCCCACTCCGGTGCTGGAAGTTGCTGTTCTTTTTCATCAAGATTTTTTTTTGATACTTCGCGTCCTCCTTGCTGCAAGTGTCCCAGGTTGGACCTGGTGACGAAAACGCGTTGTATCGAGGCGCGGACGGCCGCTTCCTCGGTAAAGGTCTTTTTTCTGGATAAAGTGGATTCCTGCAGCGCTGCCGGTCGATCAACGCGGCTTTTTGACTCATGCTTTGACCCGGAAATTTGTTGCTTTTTTTTTGCTGAGAGGTCCAGTTCGAGCTTCTGGATAGCGCCAGAAGGATGACGATCCCTTCACCCTTGCATTCGTGGCCGGTTTCTTTTTATCTTTTTTCTAAGACGATAGTCTATTTCTGCAAGGCCACTCTCCACGGCTGGTCGTTTCATGCCCATTCCCCCCGACTTCCCCTGTCTTTTCCACGTTAAGAAAGGGACACGGTAAGTAGCTTCCGAAGGCAAACAGCTCCGACTGACGGCGGCTTCCAGACGAGAGTAAAATCCATGCGGTCCGATCTTCGAGTCTCTTCTCTCTGCAGAGTTCGTGAGTTAGGAAAACTTCTCTTCGCCCCACCCTCCCCCGTCCACAAAACTGTTGGAGAGAGAGCGCGCGTTCCGCAGATTCGGTGAGGTACTTTCTATTTTTTTCCCCACCCTGATCCCTTGTCACCCCGGAGATGCCGCGCTCGCCTCTGACTTTAGATTGCCGAGGAAGAAGACTCTCCGTCTTGAATTTGGCAGTTTTGTTTTTTGCGGAACTTCGCTAGCGGCCAATCGACCGCATTTGATTCTGACCCCCCCCTGGGATAAGAGGCTCAGCGTATTCGTAACTCTGCTTGGGTACGCGACTCAGGATTCAAGGTAACAAGTGCTTCGCTTTCCCTTATTTTTTTGAACTTCTGCGCTATAATCCATCCAAGACTCATACTTTCTCTTCCCAAAAGAGTCAATGTCTTCTCTTTTTCGGGCCAAAGTTGTATAATCGACACTCAACAAAAGACTTTTCACGATTGCGCGACCCCATGAGGTGGTTTTCTGTGGTAATTCTCTCACGTGCATCTAACCTTCGTTGGAGCTCTGGAGCGATTCCCCAGGATCTCCTTGAAGGGGGCCATTGATGTGAGGGGTGTTTGAAATCCTCTTCCCTATAGCGTTTTCTCTCTAGAATGAAGAGATTCGCTCCTGCGGACGTAGGAACCACTCCTGGGGAGAACACGCCCTAATTCTACTACCTACCCCCCACATAATCATGTTTTTAAGTGCCTTTTGCTCCCCCCCGCATTGAATGTCCGTGTCCTTGGTGAAGTTTTGCGCTTAAGCACGCTGGCGAGTGGTGGCAGTTTCCTCAAATGGCCCGCTCCTTCTTCCTTTCAAGCTGTAGAAGTCCCCTTTGTAGGGAGAGCGCCCCCCCCCAGCGCTTGTGCAATTTGCCCGGGCCTCCCCATGGTTCTCTGCCGCACCCCCTTCTTTTCCGCGGTTATGCATTAGTGCAGCGACCTTATTTCCCTTTTTGAGCCACGTGTCTTCTGGTAGCGTTGTCCCCCCAACGCGTTTTATCTGTGCTTTCTTTCCTTTTTGGTAAAGTGATGTGCAGGTTTGGCTCCAGCTTCGCTGTGCGGCCTAGGATCACTCTGCTCCCCTGGAGTTTTTTCAAAAAATGCATTTTCGACTTGTGGTATCTGCTGCCGTTTTCGCGCTTCCTACTAGTCTTTCACCCCTAATGAAGACGACCTATGTTGAACATCGTCCACTCGAGGACGCTCTCTGTACATGGAGGAGACCAGCCACTTTTGCCTTTCCGGTCTCTTTTCCCCTTAGATTCATTTGGCCTCCAATGTCGTGATAAGCCTGCTCTTCCAACGGAATTTTTCTCTCTCAACTCCCCCCGGCTTCGGGTTGAAGGAGGCGCACTACAGGATTGTTTAGCTGCAGCTATCTCCGTTTTTCTCCCTCGTTGTTGTGTTGTCTCTTCTCTCGGCACCACAGTGTGGGTTTTTTCTTCCAACCCGCTGGCCTTTTTGACCTTTGAGCGCCCAAGTGCGTTCTCATCCAGGCGTCCCTGTTCTCCCCCCTTCTCGCCACTGTTTTACTGCGGAGTTGGCCCAGTAGGCCATCGACACAAAGTTTTCATCCATGTACCTAAGTTCCCCTTAGCTTCCTCTTTCTATTTCGTCGGCATTCGGACTTGTTAAAACTGCAGCAGTCTTTCGCGTCCCCACCTTTTCCTTTACAACCCCCTTCCTGGTTTCCTTTGGGGAAAACTAAACCTCGTTGAGTGGCCCCGGTACGAGACGGCCTATTGCCACAGCCTCATGCTTCTTTATCCCAAACTGCACCCCCCCCCCTCCCACCGAAGCACCCCTCTTCGCTCCCCCCCCCTCTTTTGCCCCAGAGACATTAATACCACGTGCTTTCCCACCGTACTACTGTCTAAACATCACCTCCTCTTTGCGATCCTGTGCTGAACTTTCTCATCCCCCCCCTGAGCTCCCTTTTTGCAGCATGAACAAAGCGCCTCGCTAGGCCCTTGACCAATGTGAATTCTACATTTGCAAGTCCTCAGTTCTCGGCTACAAGAATTTTTAGCCAGCCCCTCCCCGCGTGCGGCCTTCCCTTCAACCTTTTCCCCTCAATTCCGAACAAAGGATTTTACAGGCGCATCGACTACCTCCGAAAGGTCGCCACCTCCCTTTTCCCGGTAGTAGACTTCGCTGTTCCCCAACATAGCCGTTTGTGTTTTACGTCGCGTGAGCATTGGTATATCTAAAGAGATTCCGAAGATGATTTAATCCTTCCCGCACATCCTTTACCCCCTCCAAAGGGCCGCTCCTTTCTCTCTCAACCTCGTTGTTAGATGCAGCTGACTGCACCCTCCCATCCCCTTCCCCCCACTTTGTTTCGCCACTCGCCGATTAAGGTGCCGTCGATCGTTGTTGAGCCCTCCACCTCGAAGTGGGAAGCACTCCCTTTTTTTCCTTGAGACTTGAGTCTTCGGATGTGATCCTCTTAGACTTTTCCAAAGACCAACCTCCCCGAACCGAGAGTTTTATTTCCCTTTCTCTATCGTAGGACTGGTACTAGTTACGAAGTTTCTTCCGCCACAGACCCGATTAGCTCGTGACCAGTATGCGGCTCTGGATTTTATTTAGTTGAAGACGACCCCCACCCCCCCAAAGGGCCATCCCCTCGACTTCGCGCGGCGGCCCTATAAATCGTTGGGTGCTGAAGCGCGGCATCTCTTCTCCCCCCGAAGCTGCTTTTCTCCAAAACCTATGCTGGGTACCTCACCGAAGCCCGGCCGCGCTATCTCTCCCCCTTTTTAGGCGGCGGCACAAGGTGTTCCCCCTTTTCCCCCCTGTTTTTTCTCTCTTTTCTCGCGCCCGCGGAGATATCTTCGTCCGACATGTTAAGCTCGTAGAAGGCCTTAGTCGCGTACTTGTCGGTGCTTCTCCACCTCTGATATTACCGTTCTTTTTCAACGTGAAGTAATGCCTCTCCCTGTCCGGGTTCCTCCGACCCCCCCATACCGTTCGAATTCCGTGCAGCTATAGACGAGCCACTCTTTCGTGCCATAGAACCCCTCCCACGGCCACCCGCATGCAAGGGGTAGTTCGGCTCTGTCCTTTCTTCCCGCCAGGATCGGCCTAAGCCGCCCGCTCAGCAACGTATCCCCAAAGTGCCTTTTTATCGGCTTCGCGCCCATCGCGTGCTTTTAAGCGGTCCCTTTCGCTGCCGCTGTCATTCACCCCGACGCACCATACCTTTACCTCTTCTTGCCGGCCGCAGCTCTCGCTCCCTGCGTCAGGTCCCGGGACACTTGCCTGAACCGGTGATACGCTACCCTTCCACCTCTTGATTCCCCCTCTGAACAGACGGCCGACGTTTTTTTTTTGTCCTTTCTGTTTCCCCTGTAGCGAACTAGAGGGGCAACTTCGAGAATCGCGCCGGTTCTCGAAAAGCGCGTACTGCAGGCGCGGCCCGCGAATCACGTAAAAGAGGGTTTTTTCTAAACCGGGTGTTCCAGTGGCCCCTCCCCTCCCCATCCCCCCATCCCTTAAATACCCCGCGCAGATTAGCGCGGCGACGTTGCTCGCTCGCGCGTATGTTTGCCTCTTCGATATCGTTTCTACAGAAGTGAAGAACTACGGCCATCCTGCCGACAACGTTCCTGAGCTCCGCTCGGCATCTCTCCGCTTTCCCCCAACCTGCACATCCCTGATACCTCTCCCCCTGCCGGCGCGCTCTCTGTCACCCGGTTGTTAGACCCTTCCAAGAAGAATGAAAGTAGCCCCATGACGCCACCCCCCCCCCACCGCGACTAGAACTCCCCCGCCGTTCACCCCCCTTTCCCCTTTTTTCTCGCTCCTTCTCCACACCCCCAAACAAATAGTTCCCAAGAAGTGATCCTCTTAGCCAAGCCCTGCCGTAGTGCACAGCCGCTAATTTTTTTGAGAAGTATCAAGTTTCCCGGCACACGCTCTTTTGTACCACCAGGTGCGAACCTCTCAGTTGCCACGGCCCTTCCGAATGAAGCTCTGTTTTTCCCGAGCTGATAAACATAAAGATCGCCCCTTCGCTGGAGGAAAGACAAACTTTCTCTCCGCTCTTCCTTCTCTTATTTGAGAAGCGCGGCATTGCCGCCACATCGAAGCCACTCACAGAGCTGCAACCTGAATCTCACGACTCTACGGCCGCGCTCTCTTTTTTCAAAACGTGTTATCCCCGCACTTTGCCGCGTTCCTCATTTCTGATCGTACAAACCCGTCAGCCCCTAGTGTCCGCCTTCACGACGGTGAATGGGAACCCCCCCCCCCCAAGACGAGCTGCGCCCCCCTATCGCCTGAGCCTTTTCCATACGGGGCCGGCCGGCCCCACTCAGTCCTCTGGCCCTGCTAACCAAGAAACCTTTGTCCCGCCGAAGTTTCTCCTCAGGGCAAGCCGCATGGTCCCCCCCCCCCATCAGATGACGCTTTTAGTCGGATCCGATTCCTTGCAAGTTCCCCCTTAAGCCCTCCTTTCTCCCTTTTACTTAACCGGGCGATAGGCTTAAGCTGCACCGGTGAGTCGCTTCGTGTTTTCCCTTCAACAAAACTATTGCCCTAACAGCGGGTCTCAGTGGGATGATCCTGGAGGCGTTCTCACGTGGTTTGTTTTGAGAGAGCTCACTAAAGTCAGGAATCAGCCCACAAAAGCTACTACGGGGCCTGTGCCCATTTTGTGGACGCCCGATTTCCCCGCCGGTGCAGCTTAAGCTTTTTAATTCGCCCGGGTTATTGAATTTCCCCTCGGTCTTAGACCCTTCAAGAAATGCCTCGTCCAGACGCAGAACTATTGATTTTGTCCCCATGCCCTTCGGCCCCTCTCGGTGTACCAGCCAAGGTTTTTTTTAAGAGCAAGATGAGAAGCGCTGATTTCTTTTTTCCCGGACCCGTATTTTTATACCGTGAGGGGCGCCTTTTTTCTTTTGTTCTCTTTTCACCGTACGGCCCTTCCCCACACGATATTGGGCTTTTTTTTTATTACTTGCGGAACAGTCTTCCCAGGTAACCTTTGTCTGCGAGCGCGGCCGGCCCCCAGTGAGAGTTAAAGTTATGTTTCCCCTTCGGATAAAGTTTATCTGATTTTCCTTGAGATGAGCGCTTCGCTCACCGCTAGACATCGGCATGCTTCTCCTTTGGGGCTTTCATCCTAGTTTGGCTTGGCGATTCATTAACACCCACGGAGCTTCATGCGACCGGTTGAACGTGCGAGACTTCGCTCGTTCGCACGTTTCTTACGACTCTGATTCTCGGGTTTTAACTGGATACATTCGTCGACGGAATTGCTGCGGCTGTGACCCAGTTGCGTGCTTGGCTCTTCCATTTTCTTCGCTCCTTTTGTTGGGTGGGGTTCTGCTGAAGCGATCGCTTTAGCTTTAGCTTGGTGAACGGTTTTTGGAGTTTAGTAGCCGTGCTTTTTGTTTAGTATGGCAGGCGTAGGCCGAGTCCCCACGCGTTTGGAGCCTGCTTGTTCTCATTTTTCCTGTTTGGGATAAAGCAGCTTCGATGGCGGCAAGCGCTGTTCGCTCAACTTTTTCAGAGTCAGCGTTCTGATCTTAAAGATCAACGATCGAAGAAGAGGCAAAAGCCCCGCGCGAGGCCGTCTTCGCCGCTCTAATCTGGCGGCCCAGTGGCAATTGGTATGTTGTGAGTTTCACAGTGCTCTTTTCTCGCGTTGCTTGTTAGCTGGCATCGCCTGTGGCATTCTTCTTTTCTCGCACCTGCGCGATCCGCGCTTGCCCCTCGATTTCGTTAAGAGAGAATAACCTCAGAGTCAAAAGCCCCACCGGTGCTGGCCGTGCCTTTTTTCTATTTTTTCATCAACTTGTCTTTATCCCTTTGCCCCCAAGCAAGGGTCCGTACCGCCAACAACGCGTGGTGCCGAGAGCGCGGTCCTTCTAGCCTGCTGTAAAGGATGTTTCTGGATAAATGGCTGCATAAGCCCCGGCCCGTTTTGCGCGCTTCGCTCAACGCTCTAGCTTCGTCAGGGCATGCGACACGGCACTTGTTGAGAGGTTGCTGAGCTTAGTTCTTAGGACGATCTGGCACCTTTCTCCCCTTTTTTAACAGGGAAACCCTTGCATGCGACATTGTGTTTCCGAGGGTCTATGGCGGACTCCGTGGCTTCTTCCGTCTATAGCTACGGAACATCGAACTGGTCGTGTCTGCCCAGTTCACTCCGCCTCCCCCTTCTTTTCCCAGACCTACGGTAAAGTATCCGGTTTGTAACACCCAAGGACGCGACGCAGGCGGCCTTCGACCGCTCCGCCAGGTCGTACCGAAGCTCGATCTTGACCGCGCGAGCGTTAATTCCAAACAGTGAATGGTCTCGAAACACCTTTCAGCCGCCTAACCAATCCTTTCGAGAGAGCGACGTAGGTCGGTGAGGTACCATTTCTTAGGGTCGCACTTTCGACGTGCGTAGAGATGCCGCGCTCTCAACGCGGCGATCGAATGGCCTTTTTTTCGCGAACCGAGGGACTGGCCTTTTTTGTAGTTCTCTGCTGCCCGATGGCAATCGACGCATAACTGGCGATCGACACTATAAATTTTGCCGGAAGACTATTCGTACTAGTACCCTTGGTAAGCGAGTAGGCATTCCAATCCCTTTGAAAAACACTCCCGGAGTTGACGTTGGTGGAAGTTGGCTGATTCCCCCGAAGACTCATAGGCCCCAGCCAAAATGCGAGTGCCCCCATGCTTGTGCTCGATTTAGGCTCACCCCCATCTTGACCCTTTAATCGGCGAGTGCGAGACATGCTTTTTTTTCCAGTGTTCTGGTCATTGCAGTCCCTCAGAGGCAATCTACCCCACCTTTTTCTCGATGCCCGCCGCCTTGTAAAGGGATGTGCGGGGGGTTTCCCCAATCAGGCTTCGATCAGCTGTAGCTCTCCGCTTAGCTCAATGCTCTTAGGAACACGGCGATGCGGGCCGAGAATTCTAATAACCCCCTTGGATTGGCTGGCTTTTTCCTCTGCGCCCAGCGTCTTTGTGCCAGTGCTGAGCCGTTGCGCTGTCGGTCCTTAATTTGCAAGCGTGGTCTTCTTTCCTTTTCTTTTCTGGCTTTATGACGTTTCAGCCTGTAGAATTTTTTGGGTCGGCCTAGGCTTTCTCGCTTTGTGCAATGCTGCCGGCTCTCATACACCATGTTTTACGAAAGTTCGCGCACATTAACGCGCCTGCTTCTTTTTGCAGCGACCTTAGTTTTACTTGGTATCGTTCTGGTCTGTGCCCCAACGCGTTGGCGCGGCGCTTCTGGTAGATTCGTGAGTTTCTTTGCAGGTTTGGGATAAATCCCTGTGCCAGGAAGAGATGTCCTCCTTTCAGCGTTAGGTTTCACCCAAATGCACCGCGCGCTTGTTGGATCCTGTTGTTTCCGTTTGTCCGAGAAGACTGCTAGTTCCGATGCGCATCCGAATGAAGACTGTTTCTGAAAATCGTTTCCTTTCCTCCGTTTTGAGTTTTAGAGCCCCCTTGTTGCGATGTCCGTCTCGCCCACGTCCTTCGATCATTGGTTCTGACGTTTGATTCACCCTGTGTTCCTCTGGATGAGAAAACCAAGGAACGTGGGCGCTCCACCCAACAAAAGGCAAAGGCAGGTTTTGTTTTCACTTTTACTACAGACAAACACTTT
>Ga0179593_1407653_pt1 | contig 15618 bp, 12 predicted proteins | sample CZODoug2_1_08_16_FD_185931 | JGI IMG/M metagenome (GOLD analysis project Ga0179593, IMG submission 185931) | Vadose zone soil fungal communities from Angelo Coast Range Reserve, California, USA - CZODoug2_1_08_16fungal (PacBio error correction) | ecosystem: Environmental > Terrestrial > Soil >... | reverse complement strand
TTTCATCCTCCTGCCGATGTGAAGTTTCATTTGTGTACTTGGGTTTTCTCTGATTGCTCATCTTGAGCTCATGGGCGCTCATCCCCCCCTCGCCTCTCGCATACTACCCCATTTCAGTATGATTAGTCTACGTGCAGGAACGCCGAATACGGCGCAAACTGCCCTAACTCTAGTTTTTCAACAGTACTTATTTTTTTTCTATTTTTCTTTTCTTCTTACCCCGTCGATAAGACCCCGACGAATGAGTAGTTTTTATCTATCTACCCTCCGGTTAAAAGACTTTTTAATAGAGAAGGTCTTGTGTTCTTTTCTCCTTTTTGTCATATTTACGGTCGAAGTTCTCCCTAGTTTACAATGCTCCCTCAGATGACTGTCCTTTGCAACACGTCCCCTCCGGCCAATGCAAAATCCTAATCTCTGTTGTTTTTGTGACCCCCACGCTTACCGGTCGGCGACCGACCTTGTCACCTCCTAGTTTTTGAGAGATCTCTTTTTTCCACTCCAACCAATGGAGGTATAACACCAGCCGATCATTTTCCTCGCTTTTGCATTTTCCGGCTTTGATCTTTTTGAGTGCAACATATGCGTACCTTGTCAACAACAAGCGTGGATTACGGGCGTTGGTCATCCACTTATTACGGTCCCGCGCTCTCACCTACTTTTACGATCCAAGGTTTCCTTGGTGTTGTCTTAGCCTGACGCTATTCGACCGGTCTTAATGTCTCCTACAAGTTGTCCAAACTGCAGCTTTGGGTCAGGGGGCGATTGTCAGGTGGTACATTGGCTCGGCCCTCATACGTGTCCATGGTTCTTTTTACCCCGTTAAGTTGCTCCTCTTCCGCGCCATTTCTGATCGAATCGCTCCTCTATTCGCCCCGAGACGGAGACGACGCCTACGTGAGAAGGATACGCTGCGCTTGTACCCCAGAAGCCCCGATACAAAAGGGAGTCGTTAATAACTCGGGTAACCTCCCCCAGACCAAACACAATCTCCCACAAAAGAAAGCAGACTCCTACCATCGGCGGATCAATCGCACCGCGACCCGCCCGCACCGAACACGATTCCACCGGCACAAATCAGAATCCAGGGTGTGTCCTCGCCTCAGTTTCAATCCCCCCTCTTCTTCCCTTTACCAAGCACTCCTCCCCCCCCCTCCCTTCCCCCCGCCACTCCTTCTTTCCTGCCTCTACCTAATCTCACCGTGCTTCTCCCGTCTCAATTTCTGACGTCCCTGCCCTATCACTCATAATGCCCACCTATGCACCTCTTCTTTCTCCCCAGCCGACACTACCTCTTTTCCACCCCCTGAGCCAGTATTCCACACATCCCCTTCCCCCGCGGTTCGTCCCTCATTTTTGTACCAGCCCCCTCGTTCCCTCTCCCCCTCCCCCCACCTCTCACCAGCTCCCCACTTCGTGCCCCCATCCCCTCCACCCTGTGGGGAATCGTATCCGAACTTGCATCACCAGTCTCGCTTCGCAGGTCTTGACTTCGCGGGCACACCCTTATCTCGGTGGATGACCCAAGTTATAGGGTCAAGTTCCCTTTTCGACTTTTTTTTTCCGACTACTCTTGCGTATAAACGGCAAAAGTTGAAGTACACAGGAGATTGTACTTCGTCTTCCCGGATAAGTTTTAGATTCCTTTCGGGCCATCCTATCTGGTCGTCAAACGGTTTTACGCGACGTCCAGCGCTCTGTCCTCCGAGTTCAAGGGTATATTTTCACGGGAATGGCCCATATGCTTTGGAACTTTTCCATTTTGTTTTTCGGGAACAGGCGGCATCTGAGTCCTTTTTCTTCGTGCAATTCGCGGAGTTGCTTTCTGCGTTGCCGAGCCCAATGACCTCGCACGTTTTTAGTCTCTGATATTGTGGGTGTTTGGCCCTCGCTGTTTCGAGAAAGAAGTATAGAGCGCTCTTTTTTGCGTTTATTCCTTGGCGTAGTCTTTTGTTTAACAGACCTATGTAATCCCCCGCGGCGAGTAGTCTTCCGGCGAGCTTCATCTCAGTCCTCCTTTTTCTCCGCGCGCCCCTTCCCGAAGCAGGGCTGTCTTGAAATTCTCTTCTGAGTGTCTATCTGAGTTATCATCTGCCTAGAGGAGAGCCTTCGTTTACCCTTTCGATCAAAGCAGTTCTTGAAAGAAAGCTTCGTTATCAATGTTAATGGAGGTCCAAATCTTCGGGGCCCGTCTTTTCTGATTAGGTAGCAACCGCAACCCCTCCCCTCCTAGTAGTATTCAGGGGGCGTTGCAACCTTTCACGCTTACCAATTGACTCGGAACTCTCTTGTAGCCTAGGAAGTTCGATGGGATTTCGACTCGAGGAGCGTTTTGCAGGTGACGCTCCCCTGAGGACTCGCGTTCTAGATCACCCCCCAGAGTCGGCTCGGGCCGGGGACTCCCCACCAAAGACCGTTCGCTGCCAAGGTAACCCCCGCCGATTCGATAATTATATCTTAGACATCTGTGAAAGAGCCTCGAAGAGACGGGAGTCTGGTCCTATGCCCTACGATTCTCCCGTAAGAGAGAGGTTCTGGGTTGGGCAAATCCTATACGAAAGATTGGGGCTCCATCAGATGGGACTCCTGATTCTGAGGAGAGTACTTTCCCCCCCCCCGGGACTCTATGCCTTAAAGCTTACCCTCCCCCCCATCCAAAGCGCAGAGCACTGAACCTCCGATTTTTTTTGATCATGAGGACCCCACTTTACTTTGGGTTCCGATGCCCCTTTGCTCTCCCATCCCCATTCCCTTCTTCGAGCCGCCTCTTGAAGTGTTTTAACCCTGTGTGATCCCTAGTCATTACCATCTTTTCGGTTATACCTCCCCCTTTTCCCGGCAACTTGAAGAAAACAGAACTTTTTTACCAATGTCGCCCCCTGGTGTCTCACAGCGTCCATTCAACACCGAATTCTTTTAAATTTCTCCGCGCTTCCGCAGGCCTCGATTCCCTCCTTTTTATGCGTTAATCAAGCCCGCTGACTACCACTCCCTCTGCCTAATATTTGCCTACTTTTCGACGTCATTTGGTTCGGACCACTCTCGCTGTGAAAGCATAACTACTATTCAAAGTTATTGTCTTCTACAGTGGAAAACCTCGTACATCACTGTTTTCTATGATCCTCTGAACAAGACAGCTCCTGCCCCAGTCACGTTTCCTAGATCATAAACCGGGTCCTTCTTCTAACTCAGAGTTGGGCCGATCTTCCCGAGACTATTTATAGTCGCGGAATTTCTTCCCGGAGATTTCAGAGACGTTACTTCCTCTTCCTTGTTCCCCTATTATAACTCTTATATCCCCCTCTTCCTGTAGAGCCGGTTGGCCTGAACCTCTGCCCGTCGCGGATGATCTCCCCTTCATGGAGTTGCCTTGACTTTTTTCCTACTGAAGACATTAAGAAGGCCCCATAGGTACGGCGGCAAGACGTTGTCGCCATTTTTTTTCGTCTGATCTAAGGTGACGTCTCGTTATTCTCTCTCGACGCCTTAAGACCTTTTAGAGCAATAAGAGACCACATCGTTCCCCACCTGCGTCCACCCACAGCTAATACCTCTTTGCGGTCTTCTTGCCCCATCCGCTCTTCTGGTAGAACGCCCCCATAGAATTCCCTTCAACCAAATCTACTCTGAGATGCCTGCGACAACGTATCTCTCTTCCAAGTGCCCCGTGACTCCGGCAGCTCCCCCCATGATTTTTGATCGTGACCCTGATGATTAGCGTCTTACACCAAGCTCGTTCCGCAGCACAGTTCTTCTGCAAGAGTTGAAACCCCCTTTTGCGCGAGTCGTCGGTTACGTCTCATGCATCTTTCCCGTTGTAAGTACACCGTCCGCTTCCTTCCCCTCTAGAAGTGTTCCTTTCAATTAGTTTTTTCCATGTCGGAATCCGTCCTTCTCCCCCTTGCACGCCCTTCTGAAGGCTGGGAATGTTTTGTCAGAGTGAAATCTGTCCCCTTTCCTTTAATTAAAGCAATGTCTTCGCCTCTTCCCCCATATCTAGTCCCGCTTCCAGCGGTCTGCCTGCGCAAGTCAAGGATTTAAGACGAACTTCATCACTTCGCTCTTTCAGTTTTCCTGCCTCCCTGTGCGATGTCTTGTATCGTGCGGCTGCAGACCTCGCCAGGTATTGATTGACATGACTGAGTTACATCCTTACTTGCTTTCATTTATTTCCTCGCCCTGTTCATGATACTTTCACGTATTATTTTATTTTACGAGCTGGCATGTCCCATCCCCTCTCTTTCCGCCTTCGAGATTTGATCCCGTATTATTTCTTTGTCACCTTTTCGCGTTGAGAGTGTTTATTTTACTCTCTGTCTCTTTTAGGTCGTTTTCATTGCTTTCCTAGAGACACCTGAACCATTATTTGTTTTTCTCTTACATATCTCTCTTTTTCCAATTTGTTGTGAGAGTGAGTTCGGAAAGAAGACAACCAAATAATGTTTCATTCTTCTCGCGGACCACCTACACCGGCCTTTTGATAATACAGAAATTCGCCAACTGTCCGATCGCCGCCCCTCCCCGCGCCCCCCCCGTGCAGCTTCCGATTTTGGGAAAGGCCGTGGTCTCCTTCCCTCAGGCTGTCCCCCCATCGCTTTCCCGCAGCCCTCGATGAGTCCCCGAAATCACTTAGGAAAGCTAATTCCCCCCCTGCGCTTGAAAGATTTCCCGTTATGGATGTCTCTCCTTAAGTCGCCCCCCTTCTTCCCTATTTAGACCTATCTACCTGCCCCCCCCTGAACCGCCATTGGCTTCAGGACACGCACATTTTCCTTTCGGATTTACTTGAAGGGCTTTTGGCATTCTTGCTTCTCCAATCCCGTACTGGTCGATCTTCTCCCATCCCCTTTCTGTTTTAGGTAGACGGTCTGAGAAGTTATGGGTCCGCGCCAAATACCCGTCGATGGCTCCAATGTCCACTCCATTCCTCGCTTTGACTTTTTCGTCTTATTTTTTCCGTCATAACAGCTTCTAAACTCATGTGCATCCCGACCTCGACCCCGTCAGACTTCTAACGGCTTACCCTCCCGATGCGACCCGTACCCTTTGCACCCTTCGACATTTTCGGGTTGAGCCCTTTTCGATCTGGCAGGTCCCCCTCCTTGTTTCAACCCCCTGTACACCCATCGGAATAAAGCCAGCATTGCCGTAACGATTTTCCGGTGGTTCCCCAGCTGAATGGCTTAACTCTGAAGTCGTGGCAGACCTGCTTGCTCTCAGGGCCATCGAGATTACTTAAGATATTAGATGCTGCTGTGCTTTTTTTCCGCAAGTAGCGATGCCCCGTAAAGGATCCTTGAAATAGGGTAGTCCATTTTCCGGGAACCTGGAAGTTGGAACGCAGGACACAGATGTTTTCATCTCTTTCAGCGCACGCCGAGTTTCTTTCCCTCCTCCTACACGCAACGCTTGAAGGATCGCGAGCAACATAATTGCCCTTCTTTCACTGTGCTTTCAAGGCCCTTTCGGTTTCCCGTGTTTTTTGGAAAATTTAGAGTACACTCACCCGTAGTCTCCCCCTTCTCGTCCCTCACCATCGACTTCGTGACGTGGTCCGCTCACCGAATCAAACCCTTCGCTTTAGACACCTCCCGTGCCAGTGGCCGGCCGAAGTGACACCCAATTCTATTCATTTCTTTCTCTGCAGGCCCGAATAATCCCTCCTGTGAGACGTGTCACTCTTTCCTTTGCCTGCTCCCGATACTCCATTTTTTATGCGTACGATAGCCTTGACTTAGGCTTTGATTCTTTTGGTTTTAATTTCTATTATTTAAAAGCGCTAGGCTGGTTTAAGACTCTTTTTTTTCTTGGGAGTTCCTCATCCGTCAATCTTTAACTGCTTCTTTTGATTGAGTACCCACATGGCGCCTTGTTTTTGCATACGTTCTCTAACCCTGCTTGTCCCTTGGAAGCTTTTTCATATGCAGTTGATTCGTTCTCAGTGTCTTTTCGATCGCCCCCCCCGTATTGGCTCTTTGGTCGCCCGGCGTTGCCCTGTCCCAAACTTTGGAGTAAAGACTTTTTTTTGTGTTTTATTTCGACACCCCATCTTCTTCTCTTATTTGTGTTTTTTCTTTTCAGTTCGGAACCGCGGGACGTTGTTTCTTTCAGACTGACCGAGTTCATCTCTCGCCCTTCAACTTTTCCCACGGCCCTTTGTTCTTGAAGTTTGATGACTGTCTTTAGTCAGAGGCTTGATATAAAAGATGGAGCCCCTTCGAGTACTTTTCTCTTTTCTGCTGGAGTTTGCTTTTTAATACGAGTCTCCTTCCCCTCGTTTGACCGAAATTTGACGCAAATGGACATTAACATCCCACACTCGGGATAGTGCTTCCGTAAAACCACCCTTTCAAGACTCCTCAATTCCGTTCGTCCCTAGCTCGACCTCTTTAGCTTTTTTTTAACACCCCATGTTAGTACCTCCATATAGTCCACCTCCTTTTTTCCTTTTCGTGGTAGTCCTAAATGGAGAGTCAGTTCAGTCAATCCCCTTCTGTCCATTAAGGTCATGTCAGCATTGCATTCTGACGAGACTTTAAGCAACCCACTAAGAAACCTCCGTGGGTTCGTCAATTTCTCTTTTCAATCAGTTCTCCGTTCTACCCCGCAGTCGAATTTAGGTTCCCTCGACCGTTGCTCTGCCAAGAACCTTGGAAAAACCTTTCTTTGTGGTAAATGCCAACATATTTCATAAATATATTGGGTCCGATTGAGGCAGAGCTCTCTAAACGCACTTGCCCCCTAGCTTCTTTAACCGCTAATTCACAACCCTAAAGAACGCTTCATCCCTGCGTTCCTTAGCTTACGCTCTTACTCGATTAATCAATGAAGACGTTAGAAAAGTGTTCGTATCGCTATTTCTGTGTGTCTAACTGGACTTCACATTCAGGACTTAAGCTAAGCAATTTTCAGTAAGCCAAAAGCATACAACCACTAAGATTTAAGACGATACCGCTTCAAAACACCTTTAGATTTTCCTGTTTATTCTTTCAATCCCCACCTCAAGCGAATGTAACCTTACATGCATACGCTGGTTTCATTTTTGGACATTTCACCTACCTTTAACAGTTGGCACAGAGATATGTACAACTCTTCTGAACAATCTCGATACCTTGCGTCTTATAGATACCGGAGAGGTCAATCCCTAGAGCCCCCCCATCTCGGCTACACACGATATGTTATAATTGTTAATCGCCTTCATTTTTTTCATAGTATCCTGTGACTCCAGTAATCTCGTTCACCCCTGTCAGGTAGCATAACTACGTGAGATTATGCATTGAGCAACCGTGATCTTCCTTGGCTAACCCATCACGTCCCTCAATTCGAGTTGTCCAGCCCTTAAATAATGGTCTTCTATCTCGTTGTCTCAGATCCCACTAATAGTAACACCTGGTTTTTTTGAGTCTCAGGAGGCAGGAACGACATCCTTCTCTTCTTTCTTTTCTTTCTTCCACTGATTCTTGGGGTCCTTTTTAGCGCGTTTTCTTTTTTTTTCCTCTTTTTGCTCCACGTGTCCTTTGCATTGAGCCCTTCTGTGTTAGTTAAGAGATTTTCGTCGATCTCTCCGAGTCCGTCAATGGTCGCTGGTTAGCGCTAGCCACCCATTGGCTCCTTGCGTGCCTTCGCCTCCCCATATTGCCGGACGAAAATTTCCTTTCCCCTACCCCACAAGGTTTTCAACCCCCTGGACTCTGAGTATCTCTTCCTTATCCAGGTCTCGAGTGACCTTCCTTCCAGGATCGCCAACCACAGACCGGCCCTCTGACACCGTAATTTTCGTCTATTCCATGAGAGTAGGGTAACCCGTACTTGCCCCCTCCCTTCTCCATCCGTTTTTACCTTTCTACGCATCCTTTTTACGGACAAAGACTCCACGTTCCGGACCTGCCCCCAATTCGGAATCACGTCTCTTTCTGGGTTCTCCTCTTAACATTTGGTTTGGGGTTAAAGAGATCATCTGTCATTAGACGCAATAACCTTTCATTTGTGTGTGATTGAGTTGAGCTAAAGACACCCCCCAAAACCCTATCGAGTAGGACAAATTTTGATGTAAGTTCTTATAGATTTTGACTTTCATGAAGTGGAGCTCTTTTCAGTTGCAATTCTGTTGTACCCCCAAACTATGTTGTTCCTTCTCTTCTGGTTCTTAAGACGGAACTGGTCCCGGAGACTTAAGGCACCCTTTCGAATCGTGGTTCCGGCACCTAGGTTTAGTTAGAGACCTGAATTTTCCTCTCTTAAGTGTCCTTCCTCGTTGTGGAATCTGAGTCTTTTTATCGCTTTCCCCTTTGTTTTTTGACAAACCCTAGCGATTTGTCTTTGTCCTCTTCTTTCGTTCGTTCCAGATTCCATCACGTGACCATTTGTTAGCCTCCATAGCCACCCCTCTTAAGCCAATTCGAGAATACCACTATAGCGACTCTAAGGAAAGAATCCTGAAGGAAGTATGGCAACCTGGTATCGAAACCCCCGCTCTTCACCGGCATCAGTCGGGGTCATCAATCTTCGGTCCAGCCCACGACACCCAACAACGAGACGTTTCCATCCCCGGTATGTTCGCCCTGAGTTCTGAACTTCAAACATCCCTGAGGGTTACGATGTCTGATTTATTTCTTACCTTTTCCCCCACTTCAAACCCTTTGCGGTACACGCTTTCGGTCCCCCGCGACAATAAGCTTCCTCGCTAACGCTGGTTCTTCTACAATACTCGCTCCCGTTTCGCACATCTTCGGTCGGAGCCTACCACGAAGAGGACGCTTTTTCCTTTCCCCCCCTGACGCACTGGGCTCCTGATGAGAGGACTTCTTCAAGCCGTCCCTGGTGCGCTAACTAATGACTTGCACGAGATGTCCGGGCTTTCGCGCTGGTTCTCTTCCTTACTAACCAGCCGCAAGGCGTATATTCCGCGCTTCGCTCGAGTCTTTGCATGTTACTTTGCCGCTGTCGTTTTTAACGTTTCATTTAAGCGATGCCCGTCTTGCCTTCTTTACAATTGCTTTCGTATTTCCCCCAGGATTTTAGGCGTTGATCAACTACATGTGAACGCGCGACTCGTTCTTCTCCCTTGAGTTTTTTTTGGCACGGGTTGGGCTTTCCTCTCACGATTGAGCTTTTTAAGCTGATTCGGCCGGCTTTTTCCCCGACTCTACTGCTCACGAACCGATCATGTCAGGCGTATTATTCCTCGTATTCGTTCAAGTCGCGATCAGTTGTCGTGTCCCAACCTTGGCTTGACCGATCTTCCGTTGCTTTTGTAGCTCTAGATATTATCCAGTAGTTCTTTAACTGTTCCCTTCGAATCTGTCATCCCCCCGCTAGTTTTGACTCCATCGCTTCGTGAGAGATTTGTTTTCCCGTTTATCACCCTTTTCTAATTTTTTTGAGCGTGCTGGAGAACTTTGAGCGCTTCTTCCCGTCTTTTTAGCCCGTTCCCGTTTGCCACGCAATCAATAGTATCTGACTTCCCTGGACTTTGCGGTGCTCCTTTGTAGGATTCTGCGCCCTCCTATGCTAGAGCTTTCTTGACTTTTAAACCGAGTCTATGTTTCAAATGTTGTTCAGACTCACCCCCACTTATGCTGACCCAGCAAGCCTCTGCCCGTACTACTTACACTTGTTTGAAAGATCACACTTAGATGGAACGCGCACCCATTTGCCTAACTTGTCGCGTATTGTGTGCGACGATTTCGGGTTGACCGGCAACCCCCCCGACGCACTCTTGGCATCCTCTATTTTTCCTCCGATGTATGGCTATCTCCATGTCTTAAGTAGGAGCTCTCCGATTACCTCTACTCCCCGAGAAATTCGATACACGTTCCGTCTATGAGCCAGACGGTATCGCCCTAGTGACCTGCTCCTCCGACACTTGTAGTCACATGACCTTTTGCGTTGAAAATTGTGTGCGAGAGCCAGGTTTATCCTCCAACGGAATATCACGATGGTCCTATTTCCATACACGACCCCCGTTTAGATGCGTCCCAGATGGTTTCGTGACAGCTCTTCAGAAAAAAAAGGTGAATCATTTCCCCCTGCCCCCAGTCCATCCCGCTCAGATTGAATATCTTTCCCTTGATGAGTCTGATGATTTTACCTTCCAGCCACAAAAAGACCCATCACACATCTCCGGACTGAATCCGCTGCGTCCCGGCCCAATGGCATCCCACCGAGCACGTAGTTTATCCCCCCATCAGCCCCCTTTTGTAAAGCAGTACGATTTTCAGGAGCAAACCACACCCCCCCCCCCCCCACATTGCCCCCCAAACCACCCTTGTTTACACCTAAAATTATCTTCATCAGAACCCCCACGATTATCTCCCCTTGCGCGCGGTACCCCACCCTTCCGCTAGCAGTAATAGGCCGCGCGCCTGTCTCTCCTTTCGCTGCTTGCTTCGTGGCCCCCGGCGGGCGCGCTTGTGTAGGCGAGACAGGTTTTTCCCCAATTGCCTTGCGGTGCAACTTTGCGCTCGCCTTCCTGCCTGCTGTGTGATTAGTTTTATGATTGATCTAGCTCAGCAGAGACCAAAGTTCGACTCGTTGGACCTGGGACAGTTTAACGTGGCCTGCACACAGGGGCACCATGAATCGTCCCCCTTGTTTATGCTCGTGCTAAACGCCTTTCCGATTGTATAGTAGCTCAGCAGCCTCTTTGTTTTTCTATCTCGGATTTCCCCACCCGCCCGGGTTGCTACCGCTTCACGATCACTTCTAGGCCTGCGTACGCCCCCTCCCCCCATTCCAGATTACGATTTAAACCTCGGGTGGATGAAGTTAGTAACTTCTATTTGGTGCCGCCACTAGCCCTTCCTCTCAGACTTATTAGCCGCAGCATAAAATTCCCCCCTTCTTCATTTGGCACGATCATAAGTGCTGCCAGTTTCCCTGACGATGCATGTTTCCTGATTGCTCGTGTTCACCATGATCGTTTATACGAAAGATGACTTGCCGCTCTCCCCCCCCCGCTTCCCTGCGAGTTTTTGCATGTCACCTCTTTACTACTCCTCTTACAGGGTAAGCAGTTTCGATCTTCCATGTAGCCTACCCTGCCCTTTTTCTGCCCATCGTTCGCAGCGGATCATCCCCCCGTCCTTCCGGCAACAGACGCCTGTATTCAAGCGGAATTCTTGGCATTGGAGGCCCACTCAACTGGTTTTAATCCCTTTTTCCGCAGCAGTCGCGAAGAACTATAATGCTCCATCATTCCTTTGCTTCCTCCTGCATCGTCCGCTACCGTCAGCACGTGACAGAAGCCCTCAATTCCCTCTTCCTGTTTTGAAGAGTGGGAAGGAGAAAGTTGAGACCTCCCCCTCACCCAACACGCCCCCCCCAAGCCCCCCCCCCCCCACAAACGCCCACTTGCTCCCTCCCCCCCCCCCTCCCCCCCCCCCCCCCCCCCCCCCCCCCCCCCCCCCCCCCCCCCCCCCCCCCCCCCCCCCCCCCCCCCCCCGCTAGTGAATAGTTCTTCCCCTCGGTATCACGTGGGCAGGATTAGAGTGTTTTACTCATTTACTAATTCTTCTGGCCGACCCCTAACTTCGTCCTTGGTCTTTTTCTACTTATTCTGGAAGGTAGACCTTGAACTGTTTCCCCCTGACTATCCCCCGTGTTGCCGCTGCCATTCCCTTGCCCTTTAGGCAATCTGACAGTCTTTTCTCCTTTTTTGCACTTTTCTTTCTGTTGTCCTTAGATTTTGGTTCTTAGGGAGTTTCTTTTCGTTTCTCGACTCAATTAACTTCTGCTGTTTTTTTTTCTTCGCTTTTTCCTCAACCGTTTGTTTGTTTTGAGACCTTTGCCCCACAAACCCCCCTCATATGCAGTAGCTCTCTGGAACCCCACTCCCCCCCCCACCTTCAACTGAACCTACCCCTCCGGGCCATTCCTTCTGACAATTCCCTACCAAAAGAGAATATAAGGCCCCCTATTATGAGTCAAAGGAGACCCGGGTTTCAGTCATCCCCCCTGTGTGCCTGGACTTACCCGGTATACCGAGCTGGAAAAGGATTTATCATTGCCCTCCCTTCCCTGATTCCTCGCTAACCACTAATCCGGTCAAAAGAAATACATAAACACTCCTCCATGGCGTACTCCCCCCAGCCTTTCAATTAATTCTTTTACTTTCCAAGTATTAACTTATCGATTTACGCCTGCACCGCTTAACCAACACGCCCAACCGCCACAATGGCTATGGAAAGAAACCCACCATTGTATCCGTGAAGAATTGTGGGATGTTCCCCAGTGATTTGGAGTTCATTTGACCGAGGCATGCGCTCCATACCCCCCTTTTCCCAGTATTTTCTTGAAAGAGTCTTAAAGCCCGATGCTTTCTCGCTCCTTCCCACTTAACGAACAATTTCTGAATAATCCCCCACCGTACAATTTTCCCTCGTGAAATTGAAGGTTAGACTTACGATGCATCTCCCGTCCCCTCTGAGACTTCCGGGGTTCAGCAAGAACAGGCGTTCGCCCATTTAATTATCCTAAGGATCTTAAATTAACTAGAGTTTTTCTTTTCAACTTTTTTCAAGTATGGGACCCATACCCTTTTTTTTCATTCGAGAGCAAGAAGATCGATCGATAATCCACACGTGCTTTTGTTCGCGACCCTTTGGTTCCGCAGCCGTGGGCACCCCAGTACTTGCGCGCTGCCTGCACAGGCATCTGTGGTTCGCGTTTGCCTTTCGATATTTTGAGCTTGAAGAAGTTCTTTTGAGCCCTTCTGATTTTGCTGGGGCCCCCCAAGACTCTTGCTTCCCCTCCGGTCCTAGAGCGTTAACTTCGGCCGGGCCAGGGTCCGTTAGCAGGAATGTTACTCTCTTCTTTGCCGCTCTCCCAGACCGCCCCGTTGACCTAAAAACGCCAACGCGCATTAGTAGACGACGGAATTTCCTGCGTCTCCTCCCGTCTTTTTTTCCCACCCCCGGAAGGAGCATCCGAAGTCCCCTTCAACGGTGGAGGACCGAATTCCCCTGGCCGAACTCTCGATAATATCTTTTATTTTCATTCAGCACCCGCCCGATTACCCTCGCGCATCCAACACGGCCGATCGTTCCCCCCCCCTTCTCAAGAGTTAAAGATTGACGACCTTGATGGTGCCTTTCCGAAGCTCTTGAGTCGACCTCTGCCTGAGAATTCTTTTAGAAGCACTAGCCTAAGACGTTGAGTGAGACCTTCGCTGGTTAAGCCCATTCCGATTTAATCGTCAGGAATGACTGCCCCTCATTGCCTGTTACCCCTTAGTTAAGAGGCCCCCCTCCACTTCTCGTGAATCGAACTCCAACAAGCTAGGCTTTCCCTGATCCACAACTCGGTGGGTAGAAATCCGTGAAAAGGCTGTTATCGAAGATTCCGTGCTTATTGGTAAACCTCACGTGCGAGCCTATCTGTACTCGTGTATTTTTGAGCTCTCCTGAAGGTACGGTGCTAATAGCCTGGCCTGGACAGCTGGGTAAAGGTTTGTATTCCCTAGAGGTGAAGTCTTTATGCCTTGAAATAATCAAACTAGGTAAGCTACTTCCCAAGCGATTTAGTGAGCTGGAGAAAAAGTCCCTTCTTCTTACCAATGTTTTGTCCCGATTCTTTTTAAACAACCACCTCTTGCGCTGCGTAATATAGGCTCTTTTTTTTCGAGTGGCAACTATCCTTTGATTAGCCTGGGACGGCTCGTCCCCCGTTACCTCCACCCCATTGTGCACGGAAATCTTCGTATCGTAAGGCAAATTTGATGTTGATGGTTTTAATCATGTAGTGGTAAGCAGACTTCACTGATTTTCTTAGTCATCTACTTAATGGTGATGTGTTGCCTTGTCTCTGCTCCTAGTATCCCTTATCTTCTAGAAGCCAGTATGAGGTTCATGAACCAGCCTGCTTCTTTGTCTTCCACCCAACGTGCTAGTTGTTCGTACCCCGCAACATATTACGACGCAACAGAAATGTCCCCTTGACCTAGTCTACGCACTCCCCGTCATCTGACCAAATGAACTAGATCTCCCAGATTTGGTAGGCGTATTTCGGTGTTTTCTTGACGCCGACTTGGGAAGTGGATTCGCACCTAGGGGCAGGGGGGACAGACGTCGACCTCGGCAGCCCGCTGCTCCCATAAGCCAACGGACTCATTGTAACAGCCACTCGGGTTTTCACAAGTTTCATAAATGCCGCCTCTTGGTTCTGGCTTCGAGCACTCAAGTTTTTCCGCTTTGCGTCCGTCGGGTCGCGAATTGGTTTCTCACCTCCCCCTAATGCTACCAAAGATTTTTAATCACTTTGACCCCCCTATTGAGCAATAAAGTTTTTCTTTCGTTGGGCGGCAGTGAACAGCCTCCTGCGTGTTATAATAAGTGATAGAACTATTACCCCCCCCCCCCCCCTACCTGATCATCCGGTTCTTTTTTTTCGAGAGAGGACCCTCGATCTCGCCGTCTCCTCCACGCAGTTCCTTTTGCGTTGTTCGTCTCGAACTGATGTCCCCAAGCCTGCCGGAAAAAACTTTCTTCACTGCCCCTTGACTTGTTAGGTCCCTAACCACCCCCCCGCGCCAAACTGAAAGATCTGGACTTCGTAAGAGAGGTTCCAGCGCTCAATGTATCCCAGGTCCCATCTCTTGTACCCCCGAGATGACAACACTACATCATCGTGGTTCCGATTTATTACCGTCCTCCCGTAATCTTCCTTCTTCCGGTTCCAACATCTAGGAACTCTCCCAAGTGAAGGCTACCATCCCCTTGTCTTCACCTCCTCTACTGTCGATATGAGCGCCCTCCATCTTCCCCTAGCTATGATGTTGACTAAAATAATTCTTATAATGGAACCCATTCCTTTCGTTTTTCGGGCGGGTTTTTTTGTCCCTACAAGTAGTAGTTTTTTATTAGTTTTTTCCATTTCAAAGAGCTTTAGCTCAGATCAATCTTAGGCGTCTCACTGAAGAGATTCTAGCCAATTCCATCAGCTTCTTAGCCCTTTCTTTTCTCCGTTCACCGAGCGACTGTCTTGTTCCCCCTTCCCTCGAATTTTTTTGTTCGGACATAAAATAGGACCCTCACCCCTACTGGGTGTCGTTGTTCGAGTCGAATAGGATCTCCCCTGAGAAGTCCGGGCTACGTGTGGACTGGGCCGGAGGAGAATAGCGTCTCTTTTTTGTAGCTTGAGTGTTCTTCCCCACCATCCTTCCTTCTGACGTAGTAAAGTATCTTTTAGTATTTTATCTTTCGCCGAGCGCCCTTCTCTTTCCAGTTTCCGACCTTCTCCACCTTGAAGCACAGATGAGTCTTTCCTTGCAGCAGCTTCCCGACACCTCAGCCCTAGCGACACTGACCCACACCAGAGGTTTTTCCCAACCCACCAGGACGATTTTGTTTTAGCCTTCACCAATAGCCCAGGTTTCGTCACCTCTCAGCCCAGCGATCTCCTCGACCACTTTTCCGGTGAGACCCCCTCCGGGGTCTCGTGCAAAATGCTGTCAGCTTTCACGTCCTTTATTGAACCACGCCCCCCCCGTTTTTTTTACCCGCCCTTCATTTATGTCAAATTGTCTCCCCTCTGACCCTGTCAATGCCAAAAGCGCTGAGAAAGTGAGTCCTATTTTCTGTTTCTGAACCTCCCTATTACGTTTAGTCGTGTCACAGATTT
>Ga0179593_1335643_pt1 | contig 15618 bp, 20 predicted proteins | sample CZODoug2_1_08_16_FD_185931 | JGI IMG/M metagenome (GOLD analysis project Ga0179593, IMG submission 185931) | Vadose zone soil fungal communities from Angelo Coast Range Reserve, California, USA - CZODoug2_1_08_16fungal (PacBio error correction) | ecosystem: Environmental > Terrestrial > Soil >... | reverse complement strand
AGACGTCCCGTGGGGAATCTCGCAACTGCCGAGTTCTCTCTTTTTTTGAAGCATTAGGTTCTGTTACCCCCCCAATCTTTGAAACATTGGGATGTCGGATTCTTTGCCGCTGTGTCCAGGAGCGCTTTACATAGGTTTCTTCTCAGCTGAACCAAAATGAAAAGCTTCTCTAAGTCCAATTGCCACCCATTCCAGTTTTCTCGGCTTGTTCCTGATGTCGCGGGCCTCCAGCTTCTAGGTCCAGGCCTTCTTTCTTTTTGCCAGGTTGCGCATCTCGTTCCGTTTTCCCCCTTTAGTTTCCTCACATCCCTGCTCGAACGCTCCCAAGCTCCTATATGACCCCCCCTGTTTCTCTTTGAACGTGGCGGCTCGTGACGGTCTTTCCTGTCGGTTCTTCCGCCGTCCCCCCTTCCTTTTACCGCTTTTCCTCACGGACATCTGTATTTGGTTCACGGTCCAAACTTTATTTCCCCTCCTGACTTGAGGATGAGCAAAGTCAATTGACGAATCGAGCGCTGTCTGGTGAGGAATTGGTCCTTGGCCAAGACGCTTCCTTCCTCCCCCTTTTTTGTTCTTGTCGAACTATGTATTTGGTAGATGTGGGTGCGGGGCGGTTTTTTTCCACATACTTTCCCTCCTCCGTTGCCTTACTTGAGTTTTTCACCCAAAGCACTTCAGTTAAGAGGCCTTTGCTTGCGGCCTTTTTCAGAGTCATCCCTTGGCCTTTTCTCCTTGGCCATCCCAGTTCTCGGCTATGTGTTCCCTCCCCTTGGCCAGCTTCCATGCCTCTTTCCGGCCAACCCGATCAGGCGCCCTTTGCAGGCTGTGCCGTTTCCCCTCCGGACCGATTTTTTTGTTCCGTTGTCTTTGTTTTTCCCGCCCCCTCGCCCTTTTTCGACCCCCAGCCATCCTCGAGGTTTTCTCAACCGCGTGTTCATAGCAAGTTCCCCCCGCGCCTGTCTCTATCTCAAACATTCGTCAGTTTCGTTCCGGGAGAAAGACGACACTTCTTTCTTTCCTCGGTTTTCACTCATTTACACAGGTAAATACCGCCCTTCTTAACGTCCGCAGCTTTTTTCTTTTCTCCATGCGTCGCATTTTCCGTCCTCTGCTTTCCCCACTTCTTCCCCGTAACGCGGTTTTTTCCCCAGAAAAGCTTCTACGCCCGTCGCTCCTTCCCTTCCGCCTACCTCGCGTTTTTCGGCCCGTTGTTTCGTTCAGTCAACCGAGTCTTTTGGCGTTCGACAATTCCTTCCGACCATGCCTCCCCTTTCTTTCCTGCGCGAGCCTTTTTTCTCTTTTACGTTTTAGCGCTTGCTGGATCCACTTGTGCGGCCGTTATCACCAGTCTCGTTCAATCGTCCGAACTAGTAGGGAGCCAAAATTTTGAGGCATCGACGCACGTTTTTCTTTCCCGGTTATCGGCGGCTGCGCCTTTTCTCCCCTTTCCTTTCTTGCTCCCCTAGGAACTGCTTTATCCAGATGTCTTGTTCTCGCACATGTTTTTTTCGTTCCTTCCAAGGGAAGCACCAGCTTCCTTTCTCTTATGTTTTTTTTTGCTAAAGCGACGGCCATTTAGTTCCTTCTGGCACCACCCCACCCACGCTGGCGACCTCGACGATTGCGGACTCGCCCCGAATGATAGAGATCTCCCTTCCTTTTCGTATGTTTTTGAGATCTCCTCCTATCCGCACCGCCATCGTGGAGCGTCCCCGCATCTTTCTCAATGTCGCCGCTTCTTTCGGTAAGATTACCACATGCGCCGTCGCCGTGTCCACTTTCTCCTATGTGAAATCCGCGCTGGTCGTGACCCTTTTGTAACACTCCCCTCACCCCCTTGCTCGATAGTGTTAGGAGCGGGTCTTTTTCAACATTTTTTCCATCGGGATGACCCTTTCTACTCCAAGACGATATAGGTGCATTCTTCTCTTTGTTTGTTCGAATTTTCGTACGCGCGAAGCCGGGTTTTTTTCTTTCCCCTTGAATTGACCGGGGGTCGAACTTCCGCCCCGCATCTCCCGTTCTTTGCGTGATGTCAGGTTTGGTACATCGCCTGACGCCGCGGAGGACAGCATGACGCTTTCGTCCTGAATGTTGTGTTCGCCCCCCCCCCCCCCCCCCCCACCGTTAAAGGTTGACAATGAACCGCACTTTTTTCCCTCCTCTCTCCGCATCATGTCGTCGTGGCCGCTCTTTTCGTTAACGATGCTCTCCCCGGTGTTGATCTCCGAAGACGTTTAAATTTCTGCGGGCGCAGCCGACTGCCTTTCTTCTTCCCTTGTTCATATGTTTTATATTTTCGGGAGCCGATCGCCCGATAAGAGCTCGTTTGAGTTTTAGTGTCATTCCTCCGGTTTTTTTTCCCCATGAAGGCCTCTCTTCCTGTTATGACTTTTCCGCCCCGGTGGCGCTTTCTCACGATCTACGCGGTTGTCGCCGCGTTGTTTGGGTTTTGTAGAGGCCGCCGCTTTCCTAAAACCCCCCCAAGTACATGTCATAGCCCGTTCCCGGCTCGTCGCATCGGCAACGTTTCCGTGCAACAGTACGCAATTTGCATGTTGCAGGGCGAGAGTTTTTTTAGGAGGTGCCTTTTCTGACCAATCTGCGGCGGAGACCTGCGTGCCTGTCTGGAAACCCACTTTTCCGTCTTTTTCGTGTACATCGCCATTTCTTTGCCAGCCACGCTCCGGAAACGGCATCTTGCCTTGATTAACCTGCACAGCAACAGCTCATTCGTATTTAAGACGATCCCCCCCGTCTAATGACAAGAACGTTTTTCGCCGGGCCCCTTTTCATCAGCACAACCCCCGTTTCGAGCGCTTGGTCCGCAAGTATCACGCCCATGATCGACGTGTACCTCGGTCCCCGAGGCTAATTGCCTGTAATTCCCTTTCCTTTTTTGTCAGATGGTAGAGAAAGGATGCACCGAGCGATGTGTCGGTGATTCAGAAGCAAACTTCCGGCCGGGCCGCGTCGACTGAATTTAAGTGCGCCGCAGCACCCATTCTCCCTCCTCCACAGGTTTTTTCAGTGCCTTAGGCACGAGCATTTGCTCGCAGATAGGTCTTTGAACGTTGGTTAAAGTAACGTAATTCATGCGCACGGATTTTCCCCGTTCTATGACCGTGATTGAGCCGCTTTCCAATTGCTTCGCAGCCATTCCGCAACGTTTGATTGGTGGTACTTGGAATGGGTACGCCCTTTTTAAGCTGTCTTTTGTTTTCCTTCCTCATGTTCAAGCTGCTAACAGTAAGCCGTCGCATCCAAGCCGTTTTCTTATGTCCCTGGCCGAGTGGTCCAAGTTAAGTGAGAGATGTTCGCTGCGTCGGCAATTGTTTTTAGCCCTCCCCATTTCTCTCTTTTTTCCTTCCCCCTTCCCCCTTTTGTTTTTGTTCTCGCCTTTGTCTGCTCGAATTGCCTCGCGTTAACTGAGACGGCCTGCCCTCCGAGGAGGAAGACGTATCGTCACGTTTTTTTTTTTTCTTTCCTTCCTGTCCGCGTTGTCAGGTGATTTCGGCGCGCGGTACCTTTTTTTTTTTGTTCTATGAACCCCACATGCCACGCTTGACCTTTTCCTTCCACTGACCCCCCGAAAAGTTCGCCCCAGTTCTTCTCGGCGCGTTCCATTTGGGCCAGATTGGTGGCTGTTTCCCATCCCTTTTTCGCTTATTTCAGTTTCCACCCCCCCCCCCCCCCCCCCAACCCCCCCCCCCCCCCCCCCCCCCACACCCCCCCCTTGTTTAAGACTTTTTAGGCCAATTTAAGCGGGCCCTCCTCTGCCCTAGTAGAATCGCTTTAGGATCAGTTGACGAAGTCCGTCGTTCTCCGTGCGATGGCCCTTTTAGAACCTGCAGCTGCTCCCCCACAACACCATAGCTGTCGGTTAAAAAAGGTCCTACCCCCAAAATAGGCACCTCGCCTGGAAGTATAGCGCGAATCATCTCATAGCACCTAAGCTTCGATTAAGTCAGTTTTTCGAAAAACGATCTTCTACCTTTGGTTCTTTTCTGCAATGATGCAGACCATGGATAACCTTCGTTTGTTGGGGCAGCGGTTTTCACCATCTCGTCCCTTTGAGATGTTGATTGATTGTCAAAGCCCTGCGTTTAAACCGGTGCAGTCCATTGCAGTCGGTCTTCCGTGTGAATTTAATCTTCCCCTCCTCCCGTTCGTCTTTGCTTTTCATTGCGTCATTCACTTAATTCTTTTTCCTTCGCACCCGGACCAGGTACATCCCCTACCTTTGCCTTACTTGCCCCACGCCTCGACGACTCCCCTTATCTCAGGGATTTCACTGTAATATTGGTTGCGGGGCATGACTCTCCGGTCGACACCCACGCCCATCCCTATCTGATCCCCACCGCAGAGTAGTCCTTCCCCCCTCAAACGCTCTTCAGATCCCATCCCTATCTCCAAAAGGCGATTTAGTAGTTGAGCGAAATCCCCCTCTCCTCCGAGGAGGTCTTCTGGCGTTCCCTCATCGCTACCGATCTTCCCCTCCAATGCTCGCCCCCCCTCAACTAGCTCCTCCCTGCATCCGTTAGCCTAGGTCCCCTGACGATTGACCCCCTTTGCGGGCCGAATTCTCCCTCCATTCCGTTTTTTCACGAATACCCCACCCCCCCACCGACTCGAGGGCCGACTCCCTGCTTCTGTCCGCCTATTCGCTCCTTTCGTTTTCTTTCAACCGCTTCGACGTTCGTCCCGCCAATTCTATGCTCCCCCTTTCCCTTCCTCTTCCCATTTTTTTGATGTTTTTTTTTTTTTTTTTGTTCCCGGTGCAGCTAGGTTTCCCTTTTTTTTTTTTTTTTGTTTTTTTTTGACGTTTTTTCCCTTTTTTTTTTTTTTCACTGCGTCCTGCCCTGTCGCGCCCTCGGAGTTTTGTTCTTCCACCTCTTCCCCCTTTCGACCTCTCTTTTTTTTTGTGAAGACGCGGGCCCTAGAGGTCCCGGTCTTTTCCTTTGTTCCGTACGAACCCGTGACTAAACCGACCATAAGGCGATGTGATATGAATAATCGTCTCCCGGCAATCTTAAGGCTAGCGCCCCGAAGAACTAGCCTTGACCCGTGCCGATGCGAAGAATAAAACCCCCGAAACTGTACGACATGAGTAAAATTAACTCCCCTCCACCACCACAGGATTCCCCCCACCCCCCGCAAGAACCCCCCTGTCTGTACCCTGAGGTGAGGATTTGTGTTTTGTTTTGTTTTTTTTTTTTTTTTCTTACTTTTTTTTTTTCTTTCACTTTTCTTTTTTTTTTTTTTTTTTTTTTTTTTTTTTTTTTTTTCTTTTTATTTTTTTTTTTTTGATTTTTTTATTTTTCTGTGATTTTCTTTTTGTTTTTTTTTGAGTTTTTTTTTTTTTTTTTTTTTTTTCTGTATTATTTCTGTACTTCTTTCTCTTTTTTGTTGTTTTTGGGGGTTTTTTTTTTTTGTGTTTTTTTTGTTTATTTTTTTTTTTTTTTTTTTTTTTTTTTTTGGGTTTTTTTTTTTTTCTGTTTATTTTTGAGCATCTTCTTTTTTTTTTTTTTTCTTTTATATTTTGTTTTTTCCCTTTTGATTTTTGTTTTTTTTCATTGTTTTTTCTTTTGGTCTTTTCCTCTTCCCTTTTTTTTAGTTTTTCGGAGGGGCCCAGTTTGACTTGTTTATTTTTTCTTCTTTTTTTTTTTTTTGAAATATCTTTTTGTATGACTTCTTTTTTTTTTTTTTTTTTTGTTTTTTTTTTTTTTTTTTTTCCATTGACCGCCCCCATGAGGAATCTTTTTGTTGCACAGCAGCAGTGAAGCCTTTCTGCAGGAGCCCCAACACCCCCCCAGTTGTGTTTTCCTCCGTTAGGTCCTACAGGCTTGGGATATTTTTTTGCCCCGTGTTTTTTTCAAACTGGCTTCCCCTGATCTAGGGAGGACCTCTTTGCCCCCCCCTTGTGTTTAACTAGACTGTGGAAAGTGATGTTCCCCCTCCCCTCTGTCTAATTCTTGCCTCCGCGCTATCCGAACTTGTCCCCGGAACTTTATTCCAGCTTCTTATTTTAACACGTCAGTGACCTCACGACACGTCTCCCCCTCACCCGCCCCTCGCTGGTACAAAGTAAGGCTGTAAACACTGCATCTAGGATACCTTTCTTCACACATTCGTTTTATTTTTGCCATTAGACATTCTTTTTCCTCTTTCTCCCCTTGTATGTATTTTTGCATACTCACTACACATACACGGAAGCCCTTTTTTTCTCCCTTTCTAACCCCCGGACAAATATCAGCAATGGAGACTAACCTTTCTTTTTATTCCCACATCAATTCCCGTGAAAGACCCTTCAGAATTCGTAGGATCGATGGTGTCTAGATTCCCTCCCCTTTCTTAGTCTCTGCACCCATTCGTCCTCATGTACTGAGCTATTTTCAGGTTTTTGTTTGGTGTTTGTATAGTCTTTTACTTGTCAAGCCTACATAGTTTGTTAGTGTTGAATATGATCTCCACCCTCTCCTCTGCCTGAAGAAGCCCGCCTATTTCCCGTCTGCACATAGAGGTGCCCCCCCCTTCCCCTCCCTTGATAATCTGCCCGTGGTAGTTGGTTTTTTCCCTTGGTTTTTTTTCTAATTTATTTACCGTTGTTTCCTTATAGAGCGTGTTCATTAATCTGTTTATAGCAACTTAGACCTTTTTTCCCCTTCCTTTGCCATGAGGTCACCCCTACCTGCGCTTATCTTGTCGACCCGTCCTCAGTATTTGCGGCCCGGGAGAAACTAACTGTTTTCTTTCCCCTTTTCTATCCAACATTTCCCCTCCCCTTTTTTTCATTAGACTGACGCTCCTCTTCGCCTAGGAGCACCGCCCTCTTTCATGAACGGTTAGCCCAGCCCCTTTTTTTTCATCTTTGCTTGCCAGCTTCCATCTTTTCCCGAGCAAAATTCCCCCCCCTCCCCCTCTCGTGTCTTCCCAGCGAATGCAGCGACGGACCTTGATACTACTCTCCGTATCCTCTCCCCCCGCACCACCTGCCGACTGCCCGTCTTTCTACCTTAAGGGTCCCAAACCCCTACATCACCACCCCCCCCCCCCCCCCCCGCCCCCCCACGCTGCCATGAATACTGGCAGTTTTTTTTTTCCCAAATACCCCCCCCCCGCCCAAACTTTCCCCCCCTTAGAGACCGGCAGCTTAGGGTTTTTTTTTCCCCTCCAGCACGCCAGTTTTTTTTTTCCGAACAGAGGCCCAACCCTTATTTTTTTCATTCCTGTTGCCCTTTTTTTTGATCCGCTTTGCGGTCCTTTTATTTCGAGCCTTCATGTCCTGAAGTCCCTTAATAAGCGAACTTCCGTTTCTTCCGCCTCCTTAACATTCTCACGAGTTTTTATTGTGATGGTGATATCTTGCGGCTCCTGTTTTTTTCAAAAAGAGTACTGCAAGGGACTCTCCCCCCCCTCTTATTTTTTCCCTATTGCCGTGTCTGGCAGATAGTTTTTTGCTGTTCATGCTGCCACTACTTGGCTTCAGGTACCTTCTCTCAACATCTCTCCTGACCTTACCTGTCCTCGTTTCTTCGTGCAGACTGCTGTCCAATGACCTTCACTCTTGTATTTAATGAAAAAGTTTGACCCCCCATATCATAGAGAAACTTCCTCTTGTTCCTCATTTTTGTCGCACTTTTCTTGAGCCACCTAATACCCCTCCCCCCTTGTTTTTTTCCTTGACCCTGCATGCAAAACAGATTACATTTTATCTCCCTTTCTTCGCCGCTTTACACTTCCCGGGAACCTCATGTAGATCCCTCATGATGTTGCCTGACTAGGAAGATTAGTTTTTTATTCCCCCCGAGGAGGTAGCCCCCCATTTCTAATTTCCCAGCACCGGTATCCGTTAACCCAAACTCGTCAGATCTGGTCTTCGAATGCACAGCTTCCACCTGTGCCCTTGTCGCTTTTTTTTTCCCGCGTACGCGTACTCCCAGTCATCCGCCCTAGAACAGTCGGGGTTCCCCGAATGCACAATTCCGTAGACTTTTTGAAATTTTCCCAGATTCACTCCCTTCCTATTCGCAATACTTGATGCCCCTTTTTTCCCGGTACCAGCATCTTCCTTATAATACCCTGCCTGTCCAACCCCCCATGTCTGCGCTTTCCGCCAGAAGTCTTCCACTCATTGCTTATCCCCTTTGTGTTTTTTTTTTTTGATACCCCTTTTCCTCCTTCCCCTGTATAATTAAGTTTTCCTCTTATTTTAGTCCTTTTGCCCGTCCACAATGCACGGTAATTCCACTCTCCTGCCCCGAGTGTTTTTTATCTGGGAATAATCACTGGATTTGTCAGAACTTTTTCCTCTACATAGATGTTACCAGCTTTTCGCATGGTACCCCCTTCATACTTTAGCTGCGTATGCTTCCCCTTTTTTTTCTTTTTATTCATTTTTTTTTTAGACCCCACTTTTAGTTTGATTTCTTATCTAATCGTGATAGCTAGTCAACTTGCCTCTGACTCCGCTTCGCTTGATGGAGCCAGATCCCTAATTTTCTTCCATAGTCCTTCCCCAGCGCTACCCCCTGACAACTGTTTCTTCACTGTATAGGTACGAACCTTCCTTTTCCTCCGAGTAAAAAGCTCTTCCTTTAGCCCTACATGATTCATGCGTAACACTCCCGCATGATTTATCCCAGTTTTGGCAACACCCCCCCCCCCACTGGACCTGACAGTTTTTTTCCCCTTTCCAAGCCTTCCACTACCCCCTGCGACTTGACGAACGTGCTCCCAGTGAGGTTTTTTATGCCCTGCTTTTTTTTTATGTCTTTCATTCATCCCCTCTCTGCCAGGCTTAAGCGCCGGCCCTAGTGTCCCCCTTTGCCCCCTAGTACAAAACCTCCCCGGCCCGCCCAGATATTTATGTTTCTCGAACTCCCCCCAGACCCCCCCCCCCCCCCCCTTCCATCATATTCTTTTCCAGCATTCCCGGAAGTGTATTGGCAACTCAGATTTTGAGCTCAAACACCCCCTCCCCCCCCTACAAGCACTCCTCCTCCATAGTTACATGTTCCGAAAGAGCTTAACCCCTTTCTAATGTCAGTTCCTTTCGCCTCGCCTTTTTTCGTTGGCACCCCCCCCCCCCACCAATGTCTTTTTTTTTTGTTCCGCAATCCAACGCTCGGATCCCCGCAGATTGATGCTCCACTGTAAGCCCCACCTTTTTCTCCCCATTTTTCAACACAAGGCTGCATGTTACACGCAATGATAAGTACACCGCGGATTCCTGTCATGACATGCCATCTGTGGTTCGGTCGTTGCTCCCGTTGAAATGGACGCCTCTCTCGCCTGTGACTTTGTTCGAGCCGAACTCCCGACACTCTTCCCTCCACCAGCTTCCCCCTACCCCCCGCAGACGGTCTTCCTTCCTAATTTCGCCCCGCCCCCTTCTTCCCCTCCCTAACATAGGAGTTTTTTTTGCAGGCGCAGTTTCCGTTCTAGAGCCCCGCACGCCCCGAGCCCTGAACGGACACAACGCAGAGCGTCATGATCATTTGGCATTCTTTCCATGGTGTTGTCCTTTCTCTCTTTTCCCGTGCTTTCTCCCACCGTACATGCCCCGTAGCCTATACTTATATAAGCACCGCAGGCGAGTTAGTGGTTACCATCTCCACCTGGGACATTCACAATTCCCACCCCCCCCCCCCTCCCTTTCCCCCCCCCGACAATATTCAGTGGTGACTAAAGTTTGGACCCGCACCTCCCAAAACGGGACCCTTAGCTTGTTATCCCTATAGAGCCTAGACCCGATTGTTTCGAGTGATGAGTTCTTTTTTCCCCACCTCCGCACGCACGTTTTTCCCCTCCTTTCTAGCCAGGCTCACGTTCCCCTTCCTTTTCCCCCCTCACCTATCCATCAGATGTCGCCCTCCATTCTCCCCCCGCGCCCCCACTCTTTGAGATAGATTCTCTTAGCATAGCATAGCAGCACCCACGTTGTTTGGTTGACCCCTCTCTCCCTTCTGACTCTGATGATGATTTCCCTCCCGCACCTTTTCTTTTTTCTCCCCAGTCAAGCAGAAAGAATATTTTTATCGGCAGGGACCCCCCCAACCCTCCGAAACGTCTTGCCCCCCCTCCACCGCTCCCCCCGCTAAAATTTTTTCTCTGGTACACCATCGACTTCCTGCTGTGCCGACAAAGGAATAGGGTGCCCCCTTGCGCGCGCAGTTACCCCCCCTCCGTCAGATGAAATTTGAAGCCCGACCCCCCCCCCCCCCCACCTTCCCACCCCCCCCCCCTCCCCCCCCCCCCCGCATCCACCACACGGCCACCCCCACCCCCCCCCCCCCCCCCCCCCTCCCACATTCCCCCCCCCCCCCCACAGCCTCCCCCCCCCCCCCCCCCCTTTCGCCCCCCACCAAGACCCCCCCCCCTGACCAGAAACACACACCCCCCCCACCCCACACCACCCCCCCCCCCCCCACCCCTGACCGCACGACCTCCCCCCCCCCCTCCCACCTGTCGTATTGCTTGCACTCGAATAGCCACCCCCCCCCCCATAGTCATGGTTCCCCCCGGGGTTTTGTTTTCTTTGGAAGCACTTTTTTCTGAGCCCCCCGGTTCTCTACCCCGTCGCAATGATAGAGGAAAACGCAGCCTGGACGCATCCTGATCGAACCGACGTTCCCTTCCCCCTCTTTATCGACGGTCCCGAGTTTGAGGAAACCCACATTATTGCCCCCCCCGCCATTTTCTAAGTGAAGGCACGATCGACCCCACCTACCCTGTTTTTTTCTCGCTGCTTCCCGTTTTTGCATTGTTTGCAGGCCTGCGCAGCAACAACTATCTCCCCCCCAGGTTCTCTCCTCAATTATTCGATGAAACTTATCAAACGCCATTTTGCTCAGATCCCATAGTCCTTCTCCTTTCGATTACCCACTTTGTCCGTTTTGGACCCTTTGCTCAGGATGCCCTACAAACGAACGCCTTGGCCTACCCCCGCGCACCCCATTTTCCTTTGAAGCTTGCTACCAGAGCGGGCGTGCTGAAGTGTTTCTTCTCTGTTGTTGCCGTTTTTTGGTGTTCTCGCACTTCCAGGCCACTTAGTCGATCCATGGCACCCTGCCTGCGCTGCATCTTTTTTGTCTCTTTGCGTTTAGTTTTGCTCTTGCCTTCTCATGCCCTACACTCCCTGTGTACTTTTGTATACGCTATCTTGGATTCCCGTGAGACTCCGCCTTTTGGCGGGCTGTTTTATTCCTCGCTCTTGTCTCTCGCATTTTCTCCCCCCTCCTGGTACCCCGACTGCCGAATCCGTTTAACGAGCCTTGCTTTTTTGAGGTCAGCTTTTTTTTTTTTTTTTTTTTTTTTTGTGTTTTTTTTTTTCTTGCCCTCTGGTGTCATCACAGTCATTGGATGCCAGGCGCCCCGGCTGTCTTCTTAGCCGCCAAATGAGAAATCCCTCTTCCCGGTGCGAATCCCATAGCCCTCCCCTCACAATTCGTCTATCTTCGTCCGAGCTCGCCACCGCGAAAGAGTATCCAGTTCTTTTTATGTTTATGGTTTCCATGATGGCCGAGATGTACCGTCCTTCCACCGCCCCTTTTTTTTCCCCCCCCAATGCGATGACTTTGACCCCCTTTTACCCGCCGCCTTTGGTGGAATCTTAATGTCTATCTTGTTTCTGAACGTAATTATCCCACCGGCTCCTTACCCATCTTTTTTCTTTTTTTTTTCTCCCTTTGCGCGCCTCCATCACTTGCGCAGTCTCTGGTCGGCTACGATGAGATTTTTAGCGCGACGCCTTGTTTCCCCAAGAGAAGTGTCATTTTTCCCGCAAACCTTCTCTTTTTTTCCCCTTATATTTGATAGGGGACGATTGCATAGTAAGAATTAATCTTTGCGTTTTTCCCCCCCCCCCCCCCCCCCCCCCCCCCCCCCACCTGTTCCCCCCCCCTTCCGCCCGACTTTTCCCCCCCCACCCCCCCCCGTCCCCCCAAAAGGACATACGTTACTGACTACCAGCTGTGCAGACGCTGTATCGTACTTGTATTACCGAACCGAATTTTTTATTTTTTTCCCCGCGCGTGGTCCTTAGTTTTCCCCTACATCTTCCTTACTATTCCAATAATAGACTTGAGTCCCCTCGCTCCGCCCTCCTAGCTCCCCTTTCTAGCCTCCCCCTCCGCCGGAAGGACCTATCTACAATGCGGCCAATCTCGGAATTGTACACTGATTTCCCTTCCCTTAGGAGCCAGTCCGACGTTTACTTTGTCAGTCAGTTCCTTTCCCCCTCCGTCCTAGCTTACCTCATGTAGCACGGTGTGGTTTGTTGTTTTCTTTTCACACTTGACACCCGCTGACCTTAATGTGATTCCCCCTTTCCCCCTCCCCCTTTGAAGAACTTCTGGTTACACGCGATACTTGACCTTCCCCTCACAGTGGTGTAGATGGACAGCCACCCCTCCCCCCCCTAGCGAAACAGCCAGGTGTTCTTTGAACAGGAGCCAGAGCTGTGAGACTCCCCCCCATTTGCGTCTGACCAAAAGCTCTGCCCTCCTATCACTTCCTTATTTGGATTTCGATCGGAAGCCCCCCCCCCCCTCCCCCCCCCCCCCCCCCCCCCCCCCCCCCCACCCCCCCCCCCCCCCCCCCCCCCCCCCCCGCCACCAACCCCCCCCCCAATATCCTGACCTACACTTGTCGGCCGATGTAGTCGCGTCCCTCTACCCCTTTACCTCATGATTCTTTTGGTGACCTGTTTTGGCTCGATGACCCTCAATACGTGCTAGCTCGAATGGTGCTATTCCTCTTTCCATGCTCCTTCTATACTCTAGGATTGTGACTTTTTGCTTTTCATGGATCGTCTTCCCCCCCTTTAGCCGTCATTGTAGCGGTTTTTTTTTAACCTGTTGTTGAGTGGCCACCCAAGAGCTTTTTAGACCCCCCCCTCAGTCACTGTGCCGCCTTGGTGTGGCTGCGGCTCCCCGAGTGGGTCATCGACCGGCCGTTTTTTCGTTTACATTCATAGCCAGTTTGCTAATTTGTCGTTGGCTCCCTGCATGCCGTCCAGCTCATCGGCCTTTCTTCCATGTTTTTGCACACCCTCAAGCGACTGTTCTACGTTGTCCGACCTCCCCGCTGACTTCGGAGTCTCTTTGTATTACACTCCTATTTGTTGGCATCTTTCGCGCCGTCCTGCCACCAAGGGCCCCCCCCCATAAGCGATTCCCCCCCCGCGGACTCTTCATAGAACCTTCACACCCCTCGCCTGCGGATTTAAATTCTCTCCAACCACCCTGCTTCCCGCACCCCTTTTTTTTTTATTTCCCCCGACGCCGTTGAGGTTCACATGTCCCCGCCCCACTAGGTTTCGGCGACTGTATCCTAGAAAGGGTCGTCTTGTCCACTTCACACTCGGCGTTGAGCCTTAACTTTCCGCTCTTTTGATGAGTGTAATATTTTTTTCCACTCCCCTCCCACTTCTGCACAGTTTAATATGGTGTATTAGCCGCCCTTCCCTCACAGGCTCCCTCTGACCCAGAAATGCAAAATGGCCATTTCCTTTTTTTTCCCTCTTCCCCAGTTTGCACGTGGAAGAAGAACATTTGCTACGCGCCCCACGGCGGCTTGTCCCCCTCTTGATCCGTTTTGCTCCGCCACGACACCAGACCCACCACATATCTAGGACTCTTTTTTTACCCTCCTTTTCTTCAAGTTTTTTTTGGTGTGAACGCACCCAAATACGTACTCCAACGTGCTGCACTGTCTGTAGCCTGTCGGATTCTTTTCCTAGGATGCTCTAGGCCCTCCCCCCCTCTTGTTAGTGCTTTCGTTCCAACTACGCAGACGAGGCCTGGTCTTCGACCCCATACTGACTAAGTTTTAGTCTCCACTTTATCCCTGCTTTCGCCCCTCTCAAGACGAGTATCTTTGCCAGACTCCCCCCCCCCCCCCCCCCACCCCCACATTCCCCCCCCCCCCCCCCCCCCCCCACCCCCCCCCAACGATGAGGAAGTTTTCTTTGTTTTCCTCCCTTGGGATATTCCAATGTGACTCGTGCCCCCCCACCGCCTTCAGTGTTCCAAAGTTGTAAAATCTGAGCATCCTAACCCTACTGGCTGCCAAATATTTTAAAATCATTTTCTATCCATTCCCTCCTCATATGCACATATTTTTATTAATTCTCCGCGCCAGACCTTACCCTTGTACCTCCGTCCACTATCCTTTTTTCTTAGTAACTGCAGTTTAATCCTGTCTCCGCTAGGTCGTTCATAGTGTTGCCAAATGTCCCACGAGCCCAAAGACCTTTGCCTCGCCATGCCACCTTTCTCGCTCATGACTCTTCCCCCCCCCCCCCCAGTTCCCCCCCCCCCCCCCCCTTGACCCCCATTCCCGCTTCACGTTTCGTTTCCCCGTCTTTGCATAGCACTTTCTGTTATCTCACTGCAGTCCTGCGATCACTGTCTTTCGCACGCTAGCCGTTTTCTTGGCGCCTGCCTTTTCAGTCCCTCGACAACCCACCCACACAACCACGCATTGGACCGCCCCCCCCCCACCCCCCCCCCCCAACGTTGCGACTCATCCTGTTGCGTTTTTTTTCTTATATCGCATGTCCACCTTTTTCTCCTTTTTCGTTCTCCTCGCCTGGTTTGCAATGAAATGGGAACGTGTTCTGTGTCTCGTCATTCTGCCCTTCCCACTCCGTAGCACGCTAGTTTTCCCCATGTTACTCGTGGCAGTTCTTCTTTCCCCTTTGTCCTAGCCGATCCCATCTCTTCCCCTCTTACAGACCCCCCGAGTGTGCCCGCCCCCATAGTCTTGATGTTACTTTCCAACAGCATCTAGTCCTGTGTTGGGAGTCAGGTTTTGAAACATCCATATGCCCTGCAGAGGTTTCCCTTTCGCGCTCATGCTTGACTTGTGCCGTACTTGGCGATTTGTCCACAGTTACGTTTATGCTAAGACCACTCAGCTTCCTCCCAACCTATCCCCCCGCTGTGGTGCAATTCGAACAGGTTAATCTTTCCTCTCGCCTGCGGCTCTATCGTGCTGCTTTTGTTTCTTTCTTTCGAGTCGCTAATTCAGCCCTGCGTTCCCTTCTCTAATTTTTGCACCCGATCAGCAAGGTAGCCCAAAATGTACCTTATGTTTCGGAGTCTTTTTTTTTTTTCTTTTACCACACCCATGAGTCAGCTCTGCCCCGTTGTTTTCCCTCTCCCCCCTCTCGTCACTTCATTCACTCCCCGATTTTATCATCCTTTTTTCTTTGTTTGGGGGTGGTGGTGTTATGTGGTTGGCCCCCTTCCCCTCCCATGGATCCGTGTTTTTTCTCGTTTTCGTGTTTTTCGACTTTCCACCACTTTTTTTTGAGTCCCTGAGGACGTTTCGGCCCCGGGAGCCTACTTGTGTTTTGCTTTCTCGGTCCTTCTTCTTCCGTCCCCTTCGCCGCACATACTTATAGCGTGGTCGCCGACCGTGCCCGGTCCGTTGCTCCTCAACATGTCGTACCCACGTTTTTTCCGTCTTGCACGGTCATTTTTTCAATTTTTTTTTTTTTTTTCCCCCCTTCGTTTTTTTTTTGCCGTGCTTTCTACTCGCATTTCTGTTTTTTTGAGCTCGGCCCGGCATAGCACCTTTCTTCCCGCGTCGTGCTATGTCTCCGCACAA
>Ga0179593_1633682_pt1 | contig 15620 bp, 24 predicted proteins | sample CZODoug2_1_08_16_FD_185931 | JGI IMG/M metagenome (GOLD analysis project Ga0179593, IMG submission 185931) | Vadose zone soil fungal communities from Angelo Coast Range Reserve, California, USA - CZODoug2_1_08_16fungal (PacBio error correction) | ecosystem: Environmental > Terrestrial > Soil >... | reverse complement strand
GAGGAAAGCGCCCGTCGCTTTTCATGAATTTGTTCCCCTCTGTTCCTTCCCGCCGTATCGATACCCAAGGCGCTGCGGTATCTAGTTTTTTTTTCTTTTTCTTCGCAAAGTGGCAAAGTTAATAAGAACCTTTTTTCCCCTTTCCGGAGGCCAACTCTCCCCCCCCTTTTTCCCTTTCCTCTCCCCATCGAGCATACGTGATATCAGATTTTTTTTTTTTTTTGATGTGTAAAGTAAGGTACGCGAAGGCGAAAGGCCCTTTCCCTCTTCTTGACCCGCTCCCCCTTTTCCACATTGGGCAAGCCGTGCGCGGTGAGATCGCCCTCTCTTCTTCTTCCTTCAGAGAGAAGCTGTCCGGCAAAACCGCCCACCAGCTTCTTCCCCCTCCTTTTTCTCAAAGAATCCCACCTTCTCCCCTTTCCTCCCTCCTCCGCTCACCAAAGCAATCAGCAGCCCAAAAGTTCTTTGCCCCTTTCGTTTTTTAAATGAGAGCACCAGAAGACACCGCTCCCTCCACTCCCTTTCCTTGGTGTTCTCCCGCCGTCCTATGGACAGCGCATTTCAATCGAAACCATTCTTCCCCCTTTTTCCTATCGCTACGCCCGGATACAAAGACAAAGCGGAAGCCCCTCCTTTCTTCTCCCCCTATCCTGTCCTCTGGTCTCTCAGAATTCTGCGAGATTGAACGCAGGCCGTCTTTTTTTTTCGTGACAAACAACGTAAGTGACAATCCCTTTCCTTCTTTTTTTGCATTCCCTTCCACCCTCCCTCTCACGCGGTGTACCAGATGACGATGTTCGCATGGTCTTTTTTTTCCTGTCTCCCTCTGGTAATGAAGAAATCGGCATGAAGTGGGACTTTTTTCCTTCTTTTTTCCCATAACCTAGACTCCTTTCTTTCTTTTCCATTTCCTCTTTAAAATCTCCTCCGTTTTGTTTTTCTTTTTCTTCTTTTTCTTTTTCTTTTGGGATATTCTGATTTATCTCGGCTTTTCCTTCCTGACAAGCCTTGAATCGATCGCTATCTCTTCCATGCAGAATAAAGAAAGGCAGAAAACGATTGGTTCTTTTTTCTTCCTTCTTCTTGTTATTAGCCGCACTGTGGATTGTAAGACCTTTTCCTTCCTTCACTTTATCTGTCTCAGACCCCTCTCTCCTTTCCTAGTTTGTTCGTTGCATTGAATTTGCTGGAGACGAAGGAGGGATTTTGCTTCCTTTTTTCCTTCGTTCCGGCTTTGTTGGAGTGTGGTGATGGTGGAATGGGTCTCTTTCTCTCTTTTCTTCCGAGGATCACCCCTTTTCTCTCCTTATCGTGGATTTCATCCTGTCCCTCTGCATGAGACGGTGGAGATGGCGGATTGCGGTTTTTCTTTTTCCCTTTCTTTGCGATTATTTGTTTCCTTTTACTTTTTTTGTTGTTTTCTCCAGGACAGATATATCTGGGGCCAAGAGAACCTTCCTCCTCCCTTCAAGGCGTGAAAAGGGGGATGGTCCTCTTCTTCATTCTCTTCCCTGCGCGGACATTGACTTTACATTCTTTTTTTCCCCTTATATCACAGGAGGCGCGATGGATAGACTCTCTTTTTTCTTATTTTTTTTCTTTCTTCCCTTCTCCCCCCACTTTCCGCGCTCGAGAAATGGATAGGGACCTGATGGCCATCGCTTTCCCCTCCTTTTTCTTCTAGTTAAAAGCTGCGTAAATGCTGATAATCTCCTTCCTTCTTTCCAGTTCTTTAGTCCCCTTTCTCTTCCTTCTTCCAGATCGAATAATCGCAATGAGGTGGAGTTCTTTTTTTTGCCGGCAAGCTCCTTCTTTCTAAGTTTAGTGCTCCTTACTTTAACTGTTTTCTTAATAGTACTGGGGTGCTGTTTTTTTTTCCTCCTTTTTGTCACAAGAAGCAATCCCCTTCGTTCTTTTTTGGTCGACCTTCTTCTCTCGGTTTTTTTGAGCTGGCAGAACGTAAGCAAATTTCCTTTTCTTCCCTCTGTCTGTCACAATGAATCAGGGTGAGATTTTTTCTTCAAGGATCCCCCTTCGAATCTGAGACAGCGGATGTTTGCATCCGCGACGCTTTTTTCCGAAATTCTCGTCTTCTCCGCATCAAACGGAGAGGAGGAGGAATAGGGCTCCCTTCCCCCCTTCTTAAAGTATAAGGGTATGAAGAATTTCATTCCTTCTTTTTTTTCGTAAGAGCTCATTCCTTTCAGAAATTCAGGAGAAGGAATAAATGTGTTTTAATTGTGTTTATTGTTGTTCCTCCTCCCTGGGTCGTCTCGCCCCTAGGACACAAACTGATTTTGCTGGATTTCTTTCCCCTCCCTCCTTCCTTCTTGACGTGATCAAAGGATGCAAGAATGGGGCGTAGGCGTTTTTTTTTTTTTTAGATTGTTCCATCTTTCCTCTTCCTTCTCCGCCGCATAAGTGGTGAAGAGGCCAGCAGTGATTGAAGCCTCTTTCTCTCTTCCTTATCCCTCAAGAGACAAACGCTCCGAGCTCGCCTCTCTCCTTTTTTTTGTGTTGTGTCTGCTAGAGCGGAGGAGAGTTTTTTTTCTCTCCCCTTACTTAGGAAAGATAGGCGTAAATAACGGCTTTCTTTCTTTTTTATTTTTGGCTTTCCGCTTTTTCCCACACCAAATGACATCAAATGATCAAAGACGCCCCGCCCTTTTTACTTTTTACAATTCAGAGAAGAAAGAGATTAGACTTTTCATTCCTTCTCCCTTTTTGGCTTTCTGAGATTGAGGGGTTTTCTTTTCCTTCCTCTTGAGGAAGCGGGCAGTGTAGTACGAGCGCTGCCCTCTCCCTTTCTCCTTTGTATGCACTTTCTTCTTTCCTTTTTATATCCTTCCCTCTGCAGAAAACGTGAAGACTGGACTCCTTCTTTCTCGCGCAGTTGAGTGGGCGCGATCTTTCGTCGTGGCCCTTTCTCTCTTCTGTCCCCCCCCGTGATAAGATTATTAAATAACGTGTATGCCGCTCTTTCCATTCTCATTGTGGAAGAGCGTTATAACAGCGCAGCCCCTCCTCTTTCAGTCCCCCCGTATTGTCCTCTGACGGAAAGCGCAGCTTTTCTTTTCCTTCCCCTTCGTTGCAGCGCCAACAATGCCATCTTCTTCTTCGGACGTTTCCATCTTCATATGTCCTTCGCGAAAAGGTTCTTGACCCCCTTTTTGTGCCACCGGCAGGCTCTTTTCCCTTTCATTCTCCACTGGCAAGGCACATCGGAAAGACTTTTCTTTTCTCCCCCGTGCGAGTTCCTTCCCTTCTCAGGCTTCCCTTTACTATACCCACGGCGCTGCGGTATCTTCGTCCTTCTCCTCCTTTCTTCTTTCTTCAGTGGACCAAAGATAATCCTCCCTTCCTTCCCTTCGGCGTTCCCTCCGGCCAGCAAACAGCGGAGGACGTCTTCGTTTCCTCCCCTTTTGTAGAGGTCAGACGAAGCACATCTTCCCCGCCTCTTTTTTCCCCTTGTCCCCTTGTTTGTTCAGCTTTTCGGAGGCAACGAGTGAAACAGCGATGCCCTCCCTTTCATGGGCACGCCGTGAGCAGGGGAAGATCTCAATTCTCTTTTTTTCTGCTCGTGCTCTTCCCAGATTCCATCCCCCCTACTAGGGCAGCGAATTATGGCGATGCTTTTTTTTCCCTTTTCCCTCCTGCCTCCTCGAAACAACCAGAAGCACTCATCCTCCCCCCCCCTCCTTCTCACAGCTAGTCCCCGCTCTCCCCCGTGCTTCCTACACGATAAGAGACCACTGATGCCTTTCATCCCCCCTCCCCCAGCCCGGCGATGGCGCGCCTTCAATCTCCCATTCCCTCCGCACTCGTCCCCCCCCCCCTCCCCCTGCCGCCCCAAGCACTCCGGAAGCGCCAGCCCCTTTTTTTTTCTTCCTGCCCTTTTCTCTCCGTAATTGCCATAAGCGGGGCGATCTCCAGGAATTTCTCTTCTTTTTGTGGTCTTCGTGCTGATAGCAAACGAAACCAGTGCGGTTCCCCCCCTCTTCCCCTCTTGCCTTTCCTTCTCTTCTTTCCACCGTAGTCCTTTTCCCCCCGTCGCTAGCGCAATCCCGCTGTCATGAGAATCGGCTGCTTTTCCTTCCCCCCCTCCTCTACCCCAAATAAGGAGAAGAAAAGATTCCCTTTTCCCCCCTATTCTCTTTTTTTTGTTGTTTGAGTTCCTTATTTTCCCTCCTGTCACTCTTTTCCTTTAGTTTGGGATATCTGATTTAGCTCGGCCTTCTTTTTTCTTCCCTTTTATTTCCCTTATAATTAAAGAAAGAGAGAGTAATATTCCATGCTACCTCTTTCCCCCCGATTGGCCTTTCCCCCTTTTTTCGTTTGCGATAGAAGAACTGTGATTGTCATTTCCCCTTTTCTTTTTTTCCCCCCCTTCATCAGAATTCTGAGATTAGCCCGGTGCTGGGAATTAAAGGATTCTCTTCTTCTTCTTTCCTTTTTGGGTTGCCCTTCCATTTCCTCCCCCCATTGCTTTTGTGATTGTGGTGAGGGTGGAATGGGTTCGATTTCCTCTCTTTTTTTCCTTCCCTTTATTCTTTATAGGCAATACAGTGGGAGATTTCTTCTCTGGTTTTTCTTTCTTACCTCTCTCCTATGCCGGTGGAGACTTTGGATGCTGATTGAGTTGGTTTCCCCCCCTTGTTTCCAAGGGGCAGGATTCTGTTAGAATCGCCCACTTTTCTCTTCTTTTTTTTTCTTTTTTTCCCTCCCCCTCTTTCTGTCCCCGACGATTATTTGGTAGGGAGCGTACGGACTTTCTTCTTTTTTTTCCCTTTACTGCAGCGTGGTGGCAAATATTTTGACGCCTCTCTTCTCCCTACTTTACCAGTTTTCTTCCTTCTTCCCTCGACCAATCGTGATATAAAGGAGGCGCGCCTTTTTTTTTCCTTTCGCATGATGGTATGGACGCCTTTTTCCTCTTGCCACTACGCCTCTTTCTTCCTCTGTCTACGAAGATAAAGACAGCGCCGTGTTTTTTTTTACTCGAGTAAAGAGAAATCATTCCTCCCTTTTTCTTTAGTCCTGTTTTTTTCCCCCTTCCTCTTCGTACAGATAGCAATCATCGCCTCTCTTTTATCTTTCACGTCTCGCCGGGACGGGGAAGGCGCAGGTCCTGTTCCTTCTTTTTTTTTCCCTCCGCTGACTTTTCTAGTTCTCCTTTTTCTTTTTTTTCACTGCAACGCCTTGGCACAGACGCAACCTTTTTTTTTGCCGGATGTCCGAAGAGGTAGGCGCCTTCTCTTCTTTCAGCACCCTCCTCTTTTTTCTCCTACCTTCTGTCGGCACAATGAATCAGTTTTTCTTCCTCCCCTTCGTCTTGCAAGGAATACGGTATTTAATCTCCCCTCCTTTTTTTTTGGTGCAACTTTATCTTCGCGGTGGGAATAGGGCGTACATTTCAGAAGGAAACGTGTTTATGTTTCAGCTCGGAGCATTTATGAATACTCCCCCTTCCTCTTTTTTTCCTTTCCTGAACTCTTTCCCTTTGAGAAATTTTCAGTTTTCTTTCCCAGCGAATGGAAATAGAGAGTTCTTTTTCCTCCCCCCCCTTCTTTGCTTATTTCTTCCCTTCTTTACACAGGAGAAGATATTGCGCTCGCGTACTTCCCCTTTTTTTTTTTTTCATCTTTTGGCGGAGTGAGCAGTTCTTCCTTTTCCCCTTTGGTATTGTACTCCTTCGCTTCTCTCCCGCAGAAGTGGTGAAGATGCCAGCCGTGATTGAAGCCCCCCCTTTTCCCTTTTTTTTGCCGAAATGAGAGCGGAAGCAGTAACAGAGCACCCCACTCTCCTCTTTCTCTTTCCATCTTTCTCTCTGATGGCAAGTTGCGATTTTTTTTTTTCCTTTCCTTTCCTCCAAGCTCCCGGTATGTAGGCCAAGATAGGCTCACTCCTTCTTTTCCCCTGATTTCCTCCTGCTCCCAAGAAACACACACGATTTCCCCATAATGGCATAACATTTTCCCCTTCCCCTTTTCCCAAATTTGGCGTCTGACTCAAGACAGATTAGAAGGTGGTAAAGAAGGATCCCCACCCATTACAGTTCTGGAAGAGGGGGGTCTATCTCCCTCGACTTCCAGCTTCGCATTTTTTTATCTCCGCGCGAATGAAATTTAAAAGGTCTTCCCGCGATCCCCGCCATTTTCCGATTTTGTATGAATGATATTATGCCCGATTTCTCCATTATCTTTTCCGAGCCCCTTTTCCCCCTTTGAGAATGGAAAAGCTTTTTCCCTCCCCTCTAATGTGGGAGAGAGAGCGATCTTTTTTTGTCTCTTGAAATTGTCCGGATTTCCCCCACCCTTCGCCCGTAGTCTCACCTCCCTCTCCCCCCATCTTCCCCCGATTCATGGTGGAAAGGACGCGTTTTTCTTTTTTCTCGTTTGCTGGAACGTTATTTCAGCCCCTCCCCTTTACTTTTGCCCTCTTCCCTCACCAGTTCCTTTTCAGCAGGTGGATTGAGTCTGTGCCACCTTCTTTTTCCCCCTCCCCATCACCCCCCCAGGACGATAAGAAACGTCCTTTCTCTTTTTTTTTCCCTCTTTCAGACGCGGTAGAAGAAGGATTCTCCTTCCGGTTGCGTGTTTCTTCCCTTCTTTACTTCTATTATCAATGGCAAAGTTTTTTTCCCCTCCCCTCCCTGCCGCCAAGGGAGGGTAATTCTTCCCCTTTTTCAAGATCTTGTTCTCCCTTTCTCTGGCGGATATTAGTCTGAGCGACCCCCCACAACACATTCGCCTTTTTTCGAAGTGCAAAGGTAAATCAGGAAAGTTATCCTCTTTCCCCTCTCCCAAAATCCTCCTCCCTTGTCCTTCGCTCCTCCAATCGAGGCATACCCTCCTTTCTCCCATTTTCCGCGCAGAAAAATAGGCAAAGGCGATTTTTCTTTCCCTTTCTTCGAAAGTCAACTTCTCCCTCTTTGCCCACCAGAGCTGACAGTCCCTTGCATTTGCCTTTATCATCTCCGGTTGAAGATAGCAAGTAAGTAAGAGCCCATCCCCCCCCCTCTTCCTTCTTTGGAAACCGTGTAGACATAGGGAAGAGAATTATGGCGATGCTACCTTTCTTTTTTTCCCGTCTCGCTCACACAGCAAAAGAAGACAAAGTCTCCCCCTCCTCTCCCCTCCGTTTTCCCCCTTCTTGCACTCCCCGAAAGCGCCCAATGATTGCATATATAAAAAACTTTTTTCTTCTTCCCCTTCCGGAGATGGCCGCGACTTCAATAGAACCCATTCCACCTCCCCAATCAAATTTTTGTCCCTTATCCTTCTGCGACGGCCCAGGATACCAAATACAACGCCGTACTCCCCTTTTCTTTTCTCCAAATAAATGCTGAATACGCGATACGTTAATGCCCATCCTCTTTCTCGATTGTCTGCACACTTTCCCCCCCAGGCTTGACAATCAAAGGCGGCTCCTCCTCTTTTTTTTCTTTCCCCCGAAGACGCGGTAACAGATAGATGTTAGACTGTCCTAGCTTCCTTTAAGTTTCTCTTTTCTACTTTTTCAATGGTTGCGGATGGGAGAATCAGGAAGAGATCCTTTTTTTCCCCCCTCAGTTTACGGATTGATGTGGAAAATCTCTCTTCTTTACATCCTCCTCTTTTTTTTACTCCCCACCCCACTTATTTTGAAAGAGGGAATATTCTATTTATTTGGGGGATATCCCCACTTTCTTTTCTAATGACAAGCGGATTGAGATTATCTTCCCCTCATTCTCTTCCTTCCGCACGTTTCTTTCCTTTACTCCTTGAATGAGAAGAAATGGTTCGTTTGCTTTTTTTTTTTCTTCCCCCCCCACTGCCAGGCGTGCGGCAATCTAGCAGAATTCTTCTCCTCCTCTTTTCTTAGTTTGCGTTTTGCCTTCTTTTGTTTCCATTTCTTTTTCTCGGGCGTAGGCGAGGAATTGAACAAAGGGTTTTGTGATTGTGGTTTTTTTTCTCCCAGGCTGGTGATGGGTATGACTCTATCCTTCCTTTTCCCATGGAGTTTTTTCCTTTCTTTTTTTTTCTATTCCGGACAAAAGGCATTTGCGGGAGGCTCTTTCCCGTCATCTCGTTTAGACTTTGGCATGATGATTGAGGTGGTGCTCTTTCTTCCTTCTCCTTGCGGATTAGTTATTTCCTCTTTCTTTCCCCTTTTGCACGAGGACAGATATATCTGGGACACGCAGCATTTCCTTCACCCCTTTCCCTTTGTGCCCATGTGGAGTAATAATTGGGAATTTTCCCTCTCTTTTTCTTGAAGCCGTGTCCTTCCTTTGCCCCCTCTCCCCGCCGAGGTGTGAGGAGGAAAGCGACATCTGAATCTTTTTTTTTTAGGAAGACTCTGTTCTTTCCCCTTTCTTTATGTGTGCCGATTCTCCATTTTCCCCTCCGCTCTCCCGCGCCACTGGATATTACCTTGATGGACATCGCGACCTCTTTTTTTCCTTCCTTCCATTCTTTTCCACCTCTTCGTGCGCTGATCAGAGAATTCTCCCCTCCCTTCTTTTTCCGAAATTCTTTTAGTCTCTCCCTCCTTTCCAATTCTGTTTGGAGCGGGAAAGATCTTCCTTTCCCTTTCTTTCTTAAAGAGTATGAAGTTTGAAGAACAGTTCTCGTCCTGCTTTTCAGTATCTTTCGGTTTTTTTCCTTCTGAGCCCCGCCTTGTGGACAAGAAGAAAGACACTCCCTTTTTTTTTTGGCTGGTGAAAAGAAAGAGTCGGGAAGATTTGGAGTTGTCTGTTTCTTCCGGACTCGATATATCTTTCATATTTGGCCTTTTTTTTTGTGGTGTCCTTTCCTTTCAATGAATCAGGGTGATTTGTCTCACCCCCCTTTATTATTGATCAGCGGTTGTTTGACGGACGCTCCTCCCCTTTCCCCACGGACGCGCGACCTTTGTTCACCTCACCCTTTTCTGCAGAAGCAATCTCGGACGCCTTTATGCCTACCGCCCTTTCCGTTTCCTCCTGTGAAACTGGACGAAAAATTTTCCAGCGCGCTCTTCCTTCTTTCGCCGAGACGCCCCCACAGTTTTCCCTTGCTTTCGCCGGCGACACCCCCACCCGAACACGGCGAAGTTCTCCCTCTCCCCTTCGGGCCGCACCCCACCAAAGGCTTGTTTTTCTTCTTTGACGCCGAACGTGTTTTTTTTTTTTTCCTCCTGCCTACAACAAAAAAAGATCGCGAAGGCGCCCCTCCCCCCCTTTTCCTTTTTCTTGAAGAATATCTTTTTCTCCTTCGACATCCCTATTCCCACCGCTTCCGATGAAGGAACTGTCCCCCTTTTTTTTTGTAGAGAGATCGCCTTTTCCCCTTTAGCGTTTGTGACGCTTCTCTTTTCTTCTCCAAAAGATAGGCTTACAATCACGTTGCTTTTTTCTCCCTACGCGATCTTTGCGCCGTAATCCATCCCCCCCCCCCAAACATTTTCTCTTTCCCCCCCTCCCCTACGCCCAATTCGGCAGCAAGTCGATCCACTTTTCTTCCCCCCCCCGCCTTAGACCCCACCCGCACCATTAATCAAGCAAACTTTTGTCTCTTTTCTTTTTTTCAAGGTGTTTTTTCCCCCTTTCCACTTTATCCAGTGAGCAAATGCAAAAACCCTCTTTCTTCTCTCCGTTTCGTCTGCATAAAGGGTCCCGAGCATTACATTCTTGCCTCCCTTTTCTTCCTTTTTTTTCCCGATTTAGCTTTTTTCTTGTGTATGTCGTGGCCAAGCAAAAAGCTTTGCCCTTCTTTGTTCGATAAATACGTGTATTGAAAGAGAAGTTCTTTCCCTTCTCCCCCCTCCTGATTCCTTCTTTCTCCTTTCCCTCTCGGATTTTGATTTGACGTTATTCAGCTCAAGTCCCCTTCTCCCCTTTGGCTGGAACACAGGACCCTACTTCTTTTTCTTCTTCTATCTTTGCAAAGGAGTTGAGTAAGCCACCCCCCCTTCAGAAGAAACAAGCCCACACCACAACCTCTTTCCCTCTCTCTGTCTTAGAGAAAATGGTTGTGAAAAACTTTTTTCTCTCTCAGGAAGGAGCAGGAAAGGCCTTCTATTTCTTTTTCATCTCTCCTTCCCTACTATGGACGGGATATCCAGGAAAAAGGCCCATCGTCCCTCTTTCTTTTTAAAGCCGCCTCCTCATTCCCTGTTCTCAGAAGGGGAACGAAGATTTTAATTTCCCCTTTTGGTATATTAGTATCGAGAATGGCCATCTTTCCCTTTCCCTCCGGAGACCTATCTCTTTTCCCCTTCTCTGCACGGAGACAAATAAATCATGAGGTCTTCTTCTCTTTTTCGCGGCACAAATCGCGCATCCTTTTTCTTTTTCGCAGCTAGGGTTTTTCCTCTTGATCAAGTAAGGTCAGACGCAGGCGTCCTTCTTTCTTTTCCCCCTCTTTTCCCCCAGCGATAGGAAAAGTAACCCATTATCCCGGGAACCACCCTCTCCTCTTTTCCCCCGCGCAAAGACCAAAGAAATGCGGTTTTCTTTTGGCCTGTTCAAAACCGCCACAAGATTCACTTCCCTCCCGATTTCCCTCCTTCTCATCGTTTTGCGAAGGAAAGGGGCCTTCCCCCCTCTTTTCCACCTCAATCAGCAGCAAAAGTAACACTTCTCTTTCTCTTCTTTTCTAATGAGTCCCTTCCCCCCCTCCACGAGCCCATGATTGCAATATATAAACCTTTTTTTCTCCTTCGGAGATGGACGAGGAATACATCTCCCCTTTCCCCCCTTCCCATCACTTTGGAACTTTACCTTCCCCCATCCCCATTCCGGCAGAAGAGACAGCAGCCCCCCTCTTCCCCCCTCCTGCTACGCGATACGTAATGCCCATAAGAGGGGCTATCTTCCCTTCCTTTCTCTCTTTCCCCTCCCTTTGTCTTTTCTCACACCTGGCGGCGTAGAAAACGAAAACCAGTGCGTTTTTCCCTTTTTTTTCTTACCCAGAAGATAGGTTCGAATGGAGGTATTTTCCCTTCCTTCCCTCTCTTTTTCCGGTTCCTTTCCTTCCTTTTTCTTGTGCGGATGGGGCAGAATCAGGCCGAGATAACCCCCTTTTTCCCCCCCCCCCTTTATTTATTGATGTGGAAAATATATATTTTAATCCTCCTCTTTTTGTCTATCTCTTTCCCCCCTTTTTTTGAATATATACTCTTCCCCCTCCCCCCTTCCCTCCGCATCATTCTAAGGACCAGCGGGATTGAGATTATCCTTTTTCCATCTCGCCAGATAAATTCAATGAAGAATACCCCTCCTGGTGAACCCTTTGTTTCCTTTTGTTTATCTCGCAGCAATGTGATTGTAAGCATACTTGGTTTTCTTTCCCCTTCCCATTTAGGCATACGTTATCGCGGATGTAAGGCATTTATTTTTTTCTTTCCTCCCTTTTTGTTAAGCTGCTTCTCCTTTTCTTGGGTGGCATGGGTCGATGAAGGCGCTTTCTTTTTTCCCTTTCTTATAGGCAAGCAGTGGGCGATATAGTGGATTATCCCTCTTTTCCCAACGGCCTTTTGTTCCTTTTCCTTTCTTTTTTTACATCGCGTGAGATGGCCTGACCTTCATGAAGCAACTCCCTTTTTTCTCCCCTTTCCCTAGGTATGATGGAATATGGTGGGAGGTTTTTGCTTCTCTCTTTTCCTTTTTCGAGTATCTTGTTTCTTTTCTTTTGCTGGAAAGCGATGTTGGAAATATGTTGCCTTTTTTTTTCGCCCTCCACCATGCACTTTCCTATTTTCTTTTTTTTTGATATGCATATCGACTTTTCCACCTCCTCAAAATACGCTGTTTGAGGGCCTTTTTTCCCTCTTTATAATTTCGATAATTGCCACTTCAGCGCTCCTCTCCTTTCTTTTCCTCCTTTCCTATGATATTCCTCTCTCCCACATCTCGTGCAATGTGATAAGCGAATTAATTATTCTTTTTCTCTTTCTCTCAGCATTCGTCACAGATGAGCTTTTCCCTTTCTATCAATCCGCCATTTTTTTTCTTTGGCCGGGTGGCCGGCGCTTTTTTCCTCCCCCACCCCGTTTCGAGAAGGACATCTTCCTTCTGGTTTTCTGGTTCCCCCCCTCCCTTTTTGCACAGAAGACAATCCCCTTTTTTCCTTTTTTTCTTTTTTTTTCCCCGCCGGCAGTCCAGCAAGAGGTCTTCTCCCGTTTCCTTCCCTTTTTTTTTTCCTGCGCGCGGTGAGAAAGATCCCCCTTCCTGTTGAGTTGGTTATCATGGCTCCCTTCTTTTTTTTTTTATTTAATCTTATCGCCCTTCTTTTTTTCCCTACCTTCTCGGTCTCGCGCAAATCACAACGGTTCCTTTTTTTTTCCCCCCCCCACCCCTACGGTTCGCAGAATGTAATGCGCGGAGCCTTTCTTCCCCTCTCCCTTTCCTTCTCCGAAATATTCCCCTTTTACCTTCCCACTGGCAAGCGCTCAAGCGCATGTCAATATTCTCCTTCCCACTTATTTTGAGATGAAGTTGTCTCGGCTCCCTTCTTTTATCCACACAGGATGCCAGAATGGGGCGTAGGCGTTTTTTTCCTTCTTGTTTCTTTAGTTTTCCTTTTCCCCTTTTCCCTCTCGCGGAAGGCGAGCTTTCTTTCTTTTTTTTTTTTTTTTTATTGAAGAATATCTGGGCCGAAGTACCCTTCTTTTTCTTATCATTTTCTTCTCCCCTCTCGTCGAACGGAGATCTATCTCTTTTCCCTCCCCCCCTTTTCCTCCCTCTTCGCATCGGAGCGTTTGTGACTTTTATTCTTCTCAGTGTTTACCCTTCCTGTTCAAGAAAGCGGGGAATCTTCCCCCCTTTTTTTTTTGATATTGGCGACGTAATGCCAGAACCCCCCCTTTTCCCCCCAACCTCTCCTTTCTCCTTCCTCTCCCCCCCTTCGGTCAGAAGTTGATAAATTAGCTTTTTTTTTACGGCCGGAGGACAAATTTCAGCCCCTTTTTTTCTTTGAGATCCTTCTCCCTCTCTTGAGGCGGCCCCTTTTCGTCCCTCTCCAGTGAGCCATCTGCAAAAAAGCCTTTCCCTGGATTCTCTTTCTTCCCCTTTTCCTCTCCAGGACATTAGCAGAACCGTGAGATCCTTTCCCTTTCTTTTCTGTTGCGCGAGCGAGAGATGTCGTGGCCTCCCACCTCCTTTCTCTTTTTTTCCTGAGGTCCTTACCTTCTTTTCTCCCTTCTCACCAAAATATAAAATGATTCATGGGGGACTTTTTTGCCCGAAACGATTTGATGACGTTAGTCAGCTTCCCGCACCTTTCCTCTTTTTCATCAGGACTCTTTCTTTTTTTCTGTTTTTTTGTGTGCCAAAGGAGGTTTTCCCTCCCTTTTTTTTGTTCTCTCCACAGAACCACAAGGACGCTACTACCCTCTTCCCCTCCCCTCTCCTTTTGTTCTTTTTTGCCTTTCTTCTCTCCCGGACGGAGCAGGCAACGGAACGGTTTTTTATTTTTTTTTTTCCCTCTCTACGGAGATCTCATGGCAACCTTTTCTCTGGTTTACAGCGAAAGAAAGGGAGGTAATGAATTTTCTTTTTTGCCTCTTTTACCAAGGAGAGGCGGTTATCTTTTTCGCCTCTTTCTTTTTCCTCTAAATTTCCTTTTTCCCCTCTCTCTCTAGGACGGCGGCAAAATACATATGCTTCTCCCTCTCCTCAGCGTAGGGACGTGAGAGCCCCCTCTCTCTCGGCCTTCGTTTCCCTCTACTGTGGAGAAGTGTAAAGTAAGGTCCTTCTTTTTTTTTTTCCCCGTTCTTACCCAGAGTTGCACCAGAGCTGAACTTTTCTCTTTCCTCTCTACCTGCCTCTTCCGTAACGAGACAAAGACAAAGAATGCGTTCTCTTCTCTTTCCTCTTCCAGGACCGAATAGGCAGAGAAGATTTCTTTCTCACCCTTCCTCCTTCGGAATGACCGGGCCCCCCCTCCCCCCCTATTCTCCACCGATAATGAGCGGGCCTCCTTCTTTTTTTTTTTCCTCTTTTTGTCATCCACGATAAGGAAAAAGATTTGCTTCCCCCCTTTTTCTTTTTTCAGCCAGGCTATGGCCCTCCACTCTCCACCAACAACACAAAAGCCTTTCTTCCCCTCCCCCCTTCTCCAAAAGCCTTCCGGAAGCGCAAGACAACTTCCCTTTCCCCTTCTCCTAGACTTTTGTTATCTTTCCTTCCTTCCCTCGAGTGTGCGCGGGACAAACAAAGTAAGGCTGACCCCCCTTCTTCACCCTTTCCCCCCTTCATCAGAGCGAACGAGGCCAAAGCGAAGCGCGGTTCCCCATCTCTCTTTTTTTACGGCATGAATTGAGTCCTCCCCTCCGTCCCCTTTTCGTTGTCCCTGAGAATCGCATTGACTTTTTTCCTTTTTTCTTTTCTCATTCAGGCCGAGATAATACAGAGATCCACCATCCATGTTTCTCCTTCCCCGGATTTTTGCCTTTTTTTTCCTCTCCCCTCCTCCGTACTGGATTTTTGCCCGCGGAAATGTTCTCTTTATTTCCTCCCCTTCCCAGGCTTTTGCGATTCTGCATGACCAGAGGGATTGCGAGTATTATTACGCCCTCTCCTTCCCCCCTCCCAGACAGATCTTGCCGCTTTTTTTTTTCCTCTTTATTTTCCTTTCTTCTGCCGACCTGTGGATGTAAGCCTTACTTGTTTCCCCCTTCCCTCCCCTTTTCCCCCTTTCTTTCGGCCATTAACGTATAGAGTCATTCAGCATTTAGTTTGCGCTGTTCCTTCTTTTTTTTTTCCTTTTATTTGTCCTTTGTTTTTTTTTTCTTTTTTTTGTTTTTTCCGGGTTTCGATTGAAGGCGCGGACATCGCCGGTTTTTTTTTTTCCCTTTGGGAGCTTAGAGGGGATTCATCCTTTTTCTTTTTTTTATTTCTGGAGGCCTTCGTTCGTTCTTTTTTTATCCCGTGCGCTTGACATGAAAGTCATGACTCCCCCTGTTTCGTATTCTGTTTAGAATTCGCCCATATTCCTCTTGCCTCTTTCTGGAATTTTTCTTTCCCTTCACGCAGAATTCTTTGGTATGGGCGCGTTTTTCCTTTTCTCCATTGTTTATGGCGAGACTGGTGGACAAACTCTTTTCCTCCTCCTTTCGCGGACCAATTCCTCTTTTTTTTCTTCCCTTCCCCATCTTGATTATCACAGGAGGCGCGATTCTTTTTCTCTTCCGTTTCATCAATGAGTTATTTGCAGAAGTGCCCCCTTCTTTCCTTCCACTTCTCTAGCTCTCTTTTTTTCTTTTCACTCCGATAACCGCAAGAGCGGGGTATTCCCCTCTTTTTTTTCTTTTCCTTCACTTTACCCCCTTTGTCTCTTCTCCTCCATATAGTAAAGAGGAGGCATTTGAAGGAGTTCCCTTCCTCTCTTTTGTGAGAGGGAAAATAGCAGGGCCGTTTTCCCGTCCTCCTCCTCATTCCACTTTTTTCTAGGCACATATGAGATTTCAAGGAGTTATTCTTTTCTTTCCTCCCTTATCCTTTCTTCCTTGTGGCGGACGAAGAATTTGGAACAGCTCAACCCCTCCTCCTCTTCTCTGAGGTTCCCCTCCCCTCTTTCGGAGAATGAGCTTCTCCTCCCTCGTTAGGTGGATGAGAGAGTTTTTCATGACCTTCACAAATTCATTTTCTCCTTTGA
>Ga0179593_1633689_pt1 | contig 15621 bp, 30 predicted proteins | sample CZODoug2_1_08_16_FD_185931 | JGI IMG/M metagenome (GOLD analysis project Ga0179593, IMG submission 185931) | Vadose zone soil fungal communities from Angelo Coast Range Reserve, California, USA - CZODoug2_1_08_16fungal (PacBio error correction) | ecosystem: Environmental > Terrestrial > Soil >... | reverse complement strand
CTTTTTATCCGCGGCGCCCCTATTTTCTTCCCCCTTTTTTTTTTCCGGTCTTCTTCCGGACCTGGCCTTTTCCCCTTACCGGCAGTTCTGCGCTTCGCCCTTTTCCTGTTCCTTTGTTGCGAACCTTTTTTTTCTTGTTGGCTTGAGGCTCGGAGGCGGACTTCTTTTTTTTCCTTACCCCGAGAAAAGGCTGGCTTCCCTTGCTAAGCGGTTTTTTTCCTTTTTTTTATATGGAGGTTTTTTTTTTACAAAGGGGCTTTTTCGTCCTTTTGGACACCACGCAACCCGGTTTTTGTATCCTGCCAGGCCCTTCCTGTGACTCGGTCGCGTCGGACGCTTCTTTTTTTCGCAGCTGGGTTTGTTCCACTTTTCTTGTTGCACAGCCCCCCCCTTTCCCTCCCTGTCGTTCTTGCGCCGGTGTTTTTTCCTCGCAACCACGATTTTTTTTGGCGATGCCTGGCTTTTTTTTCTGCATGAGGCTAACGACAACTTCCCCTTTTAGCCCCCCTTTAACACAGACGTCTCCCGTTTGCTCCTTGCTCGACGAAAATCTTCCCAAAGCGCGGTCCCTTTTTTTTCACTTTTTCGGAGGTTTCATCTTCTGGTGTTTCCCCTCTCTTCTCCCCGTTTTTTTTTCTCTCGAAGTAGGTCTTTTTTTTTTTTTCTTGGGGTCGTCGTTTTTTTCATTTCCCAGGTTTCCAGTCTCTCCCTTTCTTTTTTTTTTCTTCTCTTGTACCTGCAAACGATCGGGCCTCTTTCGAGGCTCCAGGTCATTGTAGTCGATGTTTTTTTCCTTTTCTCGGCCGGATTTTCCTGGTTTTTGCTAGAACGCGGCCCACAGCTTCGCTGTCTTTTTGCCACCAATCTTTGTCTTTTTCTTTTTGTACAGGCTTCTTTTTTCTTCAGGGCGACGAAGCGAGGTTCTTTTTTCCCACTTCCTTTTGTGTTAGCGATGGCTCTTGCTCTTTTTTTTCTTTCTTGGTCCCGCGAAAAGGGTTGCTCCTGTCCCAACCCGTGGTGCGTTTTTCCGACAGGTTGCTTCATCATTTTCCTTGGATCTCGGCGTTTTTTCCTTCTAATTCGTTCTTTTTTCCCCCACTTGTTGTCGTCTTTTTTTTTTTTTTTTTTCTTTTCCAGAGCGCCTGATTTTTTTTTTTTCCCCCTCTCTGGGTGCGCGTAGAATTCCCTTTCCTTTTCCCCACCCTGCTGGCGTGCGCTCTTTCTTTCGGCGGCGCAACCTTTCCTGCGTCTCCTTTTTTTTGGTGGCCCTCTTGTTTTGAACGGTCCTTTCTTTTTTTTTTCCCCTCTAGTTCTGGTAGGTTTCTTTTCTCCTGCACGTCAGGGATTCGGGACCTTTTTTTTGACCCCTTTTGATTGCCTCCGTCCTTTTCTCCACGTAGCTGGTTCCTTTTTCCCCTCTTGAGGCCCTTTTCCAGGTCTCGGAACGCATCGTCTTTTGCCCCCTTTTTTCGGTCGGTCCGGCCGGTGGCCGTCTTTTTTGGTGGTAGTGTAGTTGGTCCCTTTTTTGCGCCGCGGCAGAAAATTTTTCAAACAAAAGAGGGGTCGCGATTCCTTTTTTTTTTTCTTTTTCTTTATTTAGTCTGTGGCTCCTTTTTTCTTCAGGAGCTTGGCCCTTCCTCTACCCTCGGGATTGAGCTTCTAGGTTTCTTTTTCCTCTTCCTCCCGTGCTGTGTTCGCCTTTTTCCTTTTCTTTTTTCCCCCCCGGCCCGTTTTTTTTTTCTTTTGGGCTGTCCTGAGATTCGGGACATTCTTTTTTTATCGTAAGTAGTCGATGGCTTTCCCTTCGACCTTTTCTTCAGCGCGTTCTTCTTTCGTTCCGTAGGTCTCCTTTTCCTACGAGTGTTCTTTTTTTTCAGGCTTGATCTTTTTGCCCTTCTTTTATTCCCCGCCTTGCTTTCTTGTCCCTTTTTTTCTTCCGATTCAAGAAGGCATTTTTTTTTTTTGCAGCTTGATGGATGTCTTCTTTCGGTCGAACTTTTTTTTTTTTTTTTTGCTTGCTTCCCCGCGACTTTAGCTGAAATCTTTCTCTTTCTTTGCCACCATTGCTGTTTTCTTTTTTTCGGAGTGGGTGCCCGATAATAGTTTCCTTTCCTGTTGCCCAGGAGGTCTTTTGCTCTCGCTGATTAGCACTGTTCTAACTCTCCCTTTGGTCGGCGTAGCCGGCCACACTTCTTTTTGGCAGCGATTGAAGTTCTTTCCGGGGGGCGCGATTTTTCTTTTAATTCTTAGTCTTTTGGTCATCCTGTCTTCCCGTCTTTTTTTTCCTTTTCTTCCTTCAGCGTGCCATTGACTGTTTTTGATTCGCGAAGGGCGCTTGGACGCTTTTCTTTTTCTTTTTCGTTTTTTTATAACCCTTTAACTTTCCCTCCCTTGCCCACGTTTTTTCCCTTTTTGTCCCCGGGCAACGGGATAGTCCTTTTTTTTTTCTCTTCTTTTCCTCTTTGTTTTTCGAGTTACCGCTCAATCGCTGCCCTTTTGGCCCCCCTGAATTTTTTTTTCGGGGGGAACTTGGCATGGCTTTTTCTTTCCCGGGAAGCCAAAAGCCTTTGATGGCCTTTTGCTGGCCAATTTTCTTTACTTTCCCCCGCGGTCTGGTGCCCCTTTTAGGCGACTGCTTTCTTTTCTTCCTTTTCGCAAGGGGACCCTGCAGTCCTTTTTTTTCACTTTTTTTTTCATCCCATCCGGGACTTTACCCCCTTGCGTCGGCGACCCCCCATTTTTTTTTTTTTTTTCTTCAATTCGCGCCAGTTCTTTTTTTGACTTCCCCTCTTGAGATTTTCCCTTCGGATTTCGCCCTCCTTCGATCAAGCTTTTCAAATTTGCGGATGCATATTACCCCTTTTTTCCTTTCCTTTCACCCCCCCCCTTTTTATGTCCGTTTGCCCATCGGGACCTTCTTTTTCTTCCCCTCCACGGTTGATCGCAGAAGTTTTTTTTTTTTCAGCCTCGCGGCTACGCTCTCTTCCAGTTCGAATTTTTTGCTTTCTCTCTTCTCATTCAACCCGGCCCTCCTCTCCCCCTCCTCGCCGCCTCGTTTACCTTTAAGAAGGGCGGTTTTCCTTCTGCGGGACAGCGATAAAGGCACTTTTTTCTCACACCCTCCTTTTAGGTACGTGGCCTACGGCCCCTTTTTAAGCGTTTGTCTCCTTTCATTTAAACCTTCTTTTTGAAGACTCCTTTTTTTTCCTCTCCCAAGACCCCCCCACCTGTGGGACCCCTATATCTTCTTTTTGCAGCATGTACCTTCTTGGTGCCGCGCTTTTTTTCCACTGTCCCCAGCTTTTTTTTTGTACGGGCATTTCTTTCTTCCGCGCCGAGAAAGATCACCTTTTTTTTTTTTGTCCGGACAAACCTGGTTTTTCCTCCCCCAAGCTTCGGACAATCAAGCCCCTTTTTTTTCCTGGATTAAGCTTTTTTCCCCAATTCTCAGGGTTTTTTTGGTCTTCTTTGCGCCGCCTGTTTTTTTCCCCCCGAATGGGTCCCCCTCTTTCCGCCCGAGGGCTTCGCACACCGGGCTTGTGCTTCTGTGCGGCAGAACGACCAATGTTGTTTTTCCTTGACCCCCCCCTTTTTTCCCTCTCTGTTCAAAGGAGGGCCATTGTCCTCCTTTTTTTTCTGAAACCAAGCCGTCTTTCCGCGTCCACCGGTTTTTTTTTTTTTTCAGATGGCGGAGGCGCCTTTCTCCCCCAGGTGAACAGAAATTCTTTGGTGCCTCTTTTTTCTCCTTTTTTTCAACCCCTTTTCTTTTTGGCACCCCCTTTTCCAAAACGGCCCCCAAGAAGTGAAGGTCCCATTTTTTTCGTGGTTCTGCCGCAGGAACTTCTTTCTAGGCTCGGTTTTGAAGATTTTTGCCTTTCCTGAAATGGAAGCCCCCCAATCAAGTTCTTTCCCTGTTAACTTCCGTTTGCTCCTTTTTGAAACGAGGGATTGCATAGGATTCTTATCTCTCCACCTACGCACCTCCCCTTTCCCAAGGCATGATGTCATCCTTTTTTTTTTTTTTTTTTTTTTTACCTTCTTTTCTCAGTTTTGTCTTACTTTCCTGCCAATCCCCAGAACGTCCTTTTTTTCCTTTTTGCTACCGGAAGAGATTTTTCTTTTTCGACCTCGCTCGGAGCCTTTTTTCCCCAATTCTTTCAATGTTACGACTCCTCCCTTTACCCAATTATTGCATTCGACTTCCGGACTTTTAAATTCTTGTCCCCCCCCTCTCTCCTCTGAGCCTGCGCACTTTTCCTGTCCCTGAGTTTTCCGGTCTCCCTCTTCTCAGGGAGCAATCGACTTCCCTTTCCCTTGAGCAGCGGACCGTTGGTAGGGCCCGATCGGTTCTTCCTCCCCAAGTTCCCCTTCCCTGTTGATGTCCCTGGTTCAGCTTTTTCTTCTTTCCCTTGCACTAAAGAAGGACTTTTACACCAAGTTCGAGGATGAAAAAATACTCCTTTCTCCCGAACGGCGTCTCGAAGGGTGGATGCCCGCCTCTGCCGGCGGCTTGTCTTGCTGAAAGGCGTTCTCGCTTGGTGCAGGCAGTTTCTTTTTTTTCTGGAGAACGAGGTTTTTTCCCCCTTCTTTCTTTTTTGAGTTCGTTAGTTCTCTCTCGGAAGATTTTTTCATAGGTATTTTTTTTTCCCTCCCTTACAGGCGTAGCGAAGGGGGGGATGACATTTTTCCTCAAACGGACCAGCGGCCGGCCCTTTCCCCTCCTCTTATTGTTTGCTTTTCCTTCCTTCTGTGGCGAAAACCTCCAGGATTGCGTTTTCTCCCCGCGATGGGCCCGGCTTTTTTTGATCCCAGAGAGGGACCTGTTGTCTTTCTCCCCTGGCAGCGTAGGCTTCTTGCCAGGCTTATAGTGTTTTCTCTCCTTTTTTTCAGAAGCTGTTTCTTTTCCCATCTCTCTCGAAGACCCTTTCCCCCAGTGCAGGGGGGGCGTCCTTTTTTGGCCGCGTCGGTTCTTTTTTCTTATGGATTTTCCGGGCGCTCTTTTTTTTTCTTTGAAGGGAAGATGGTTTTCCCCTCTCATGTTACCCTTGCGGAAGGTTTTTCCTTTCCGTTGGAAGAGTCCCCTCTTCCAAATGCGGGCTTTTCATATTCCCCCTTTTGTGTCCCCTCTTGTTTTTTGTTGAGTTTTTTTTTTGAAACGGCGCCCGCTTCTTTTTTTCCACCTCCCTTAACGTATTTCGGTCCTGACTCGTCTCTTTTCCCGGCAAGGCCTGTTTTTTTTGCGCTATAGCCGCGCTTTTTTTTTTTGCACGGGGCGGCGGTTTTTTTAGTCCCTTTCACACGCGATTGCTTTCTTCCTCTTTCCCCCAACTCTGAGGATTCCGGTTCTCCGCAGGGATGATGTTTTTTTTCCTATGGCGGTGATCGGACGACCCTCTCTTCCCCTTTCAAACCGTCACTCCTGTCTTGGTTGCTTCTCCCCCGTCCGCGGATTATCTTTTTTCTGAGGCGTAGCCTTTTACTGGGAGTTGGGAGTTCCTTTTTCTCCTCTCGTTCTGCGGGCTTCCCTCTTTCTTTCTTTGGCTCCTACAACGCTTTCTCCCTGCTGCGGCCCTTGTGGATGTTTTTTTTGTGCTAACGAACTCGGCCTTTTTTTCTTCTTGCTTTTTCGAGTCTGACTCGAACGAACGCCTCCTCCCAGTCGAGGTCGCAGCTTCTTTTCAAGGACATAAGGGGCGCAGTTCTTTTCTGGATCAGCACCGAGAGGTTTTTTCTTGGTTTTTCCCTTCAAATTGGTTCTCTCGTATTTTTTTCTTTTTCCCTCCGTCGCGGACAGGCTGCCTTTCCCCTTTTTCGCTGGTGATCTCTTTTTGGGCCCGGACCAGTTTTTCTTTTTTTCTTTTTTTTTTGTCGCGGTCTTGCTCGTGTCATTTTTTTTGTGGTCCGAACCCTCGCTTTTTTTTTGGCGGCCCTGCGACTCGGATTTTTTTTATTCGCTGTCGAGGCACCTTATTTTCTTTCGTCAACTTGCTTCCTTTCTTCCTCAGGCAGCGCGTAAGGTTTTTTTTTCTTTTTTGCACCGCAGCCGCCCACGATATTTTGTGTTATTCTTTTTCCGTCTCACGGTCTGTGCCTTTCCCTGAAAAACCTTTTTTTATCGCCCCGTGGTTGCGAACTTTTTTTTTTTTTTGCGCCGGACAGGTTTTGCCACCTCTTCGTATTGTCTCTCCCGCCCTATTTGCACCAGGTGCCCCCTTTTTCTTTTTTTTCGTCCACACTTTTTCTTTTCCGGGGCGACTGATTGGTTTTTTTTTCTTGCCTTTTTTTTTCGTCCCGTTCCAAATGACGTCTTTCTTTTCACAACAGATGCCCTTTTTTCTCTCTTCGGCGGCGACTCTTTTCCCCTTTTCGTTTACGTTCTTGCCGTTGTCCCCTTTTTGGCAAAGCCAGGCTTCCCCGGACCTCGGGTCAGGCTTTTTTTTTTCCGGATTAAGACGATTGCGAACTGTCCCCTTTTTTCCTTTTTGTTCCCCTTAAGTTTGGTCTTTTCCCCCCCTTTTTCGCTTTGTCTTTTTCCCCAAAAGGTAAAGTCTTCCCCCTCCCCTTGAGCGAGATGACGGCATTCCCAGTCCTCTTCCTTTCCCATGTCTCTTCTTTCCCTCCCTCCCCTTTGGGCCGAGGACTTCTGCGGTCGTTCTTTTTTTTCCGGGGCGTGCCGCGCGAACTTTTTGAGGGTCGTCCTTTTTCTGTTCTCTTCTCTGTTTCTCCGGTTTAGGGGTTTGTCATTTTTTCTTTCTTTGTGTTTAACGTCGTGTTCCCTGGCCGCGTTCACGATGTTCTTTTTCCCGAAACCGACGGCTGTAGCCTTTTTCTTTTTCCGGCCCCCCCTTTTAGTCATGGGCCTTTGTTCCTTTTCTTTCCACAGTTGTGGAGGTTTTTTTTTCTTCTCGGAGTAGTTTTTTTTTTTCCAATAGAAATTGTGGCTTTTTTTTTCTCTTTTGGTCTTTTCTTTTCCTTTTGCCTCCGAGGTGTGCGTCCTTTTTTCTGTCTGGATCGCTGTTTTCCCTTTTTTTGGTAGTAGTCAGAACTTTCCCTTTTTAGGTTCCTTCACGTGGAAGGGGCCTTTTTTCCTTTTCCGCGATGTCCTGGTCCTTTCCGATGTGCTTTCCTTCGGGGAAATGGACCTTTTTTTTTGGCTTTGTGGGGGGTTTTTTTCGATATGTGCCCTTTTTTTTTCCGGGCCTCTTAGGATTTTTTTTTGGAAGTAGATTCCTAGTCTTGTTGCAGCCCCATTATCTCTTTTTCTTTCATCGGCATCAAGCTTTTTTCTCGGCTTGATAGCATTTTTCTCTTGGGAGGCGCATGGTCTTCCTTTTTTCCCCCAACCTCCAGATTACTGGGAGCGTCTTTCCCTCGCCCCTTCGAAGTCTTTCTTTTTCCTTCCCGGGAATTGGTTCTTTCTTGAAGCACCGGAAATCTCTTTTTTCACAATTTTCTTTTTTTTTAGTTAGCGCCCTTTGCCTTTTCTTTCCCCCGGAGGGCTCGTCCTTCGCTTGGCAGCTCTTCCTTACAGCGGCTTGGCTTCCCTTTTCAACTTTCCCCCCCCGTACCTTGCGAGCTGCCCTTTCTTTCTGCCGCGATGGCGTTCTCTATCTTTTCATCGATCCGGTGTTGTTTTTCTTTCCGCCATCGAGGAACTATTGCCCTTTTTTTTGTTCCCCTCGGCACTTGGCCCTTTTTTCCTGTGCGGTTGATTTCCGTTTTGCGACAGGGACAGTCTTTTTTTTTTCGATTCTCTTTTTTTTTCTGGTTGCCCCTGGCCCCCTTTTGTCCTGCCGACATTACTTATCTTATTGCGAAAAAGACCTTTCTCCTGCAGCACTCCCCGTTGGTCCTTTTAACCCCCTTCTTCTTTCAGTTGACCTACTCCCTCTCTGCGCCTTTATGATTTTTTTTTTCTTTTTCCGGACCATGGCGCTCCCTCCCCCTTGCGCGATCACGTTTCCTTTTTCCCCCCCCCAAAACTTGGTGTCTTTCTTCTCTGTGCACCAAAGTCTCTTCCCACCTGATAGTGCAATCTTTTTTCTTCTTTTCCCAATTCCCCCTTTTTATTCGGCTTCCTGCCTCCCTTTTCCGTTTTCTTTCGCGGATAACTTTTCCCCCCAAGGGTTCAGTTCGACTTTTTCTGTCACTATTGCCGGTGGCCATTTTCCACTCCTCCCCCCCCCGGTCCCAAACCCGCTGTGGCCCTTATCGCAGCCTTTTTTTTCAAATAGAAAGGTTTTTTCTTCCCCCCCCTTTCTTTCGATCCACAGCCATCACGCCTTTCCCCCTGTTCCCGTCGGCTACGACCTTTTTTTCCCCGAGCATTTCCCTTTTTCGTGTCCTTACATCTTGACCCCTCCTCTCCTCCCCTCCACCAAACTGTGGCCTCCTTCCTTTGTACGGAATCCTTTTTTTTTGTTGCCCGCGAAACTTTAAAAAAAAAAACCCCCCCTTGCCTCAAACGCTCGTTTTTATTTTCCTACATTCGTCTTTTCTTTTTTGAAAGCTCCCAAGCCAGGTATTTTTTTCCCAGGGCGAAAGCCACCACCTCTGGCACTTCCATTCCCTACCCCTCTTCCCTGATAGCGATTTTTGCAGCCAAAGTCTTTTTTTTTTTTCATGTGACGGCGGTCTGCGGTCTTTCTCCCCCCCTCCCTTGGCACAACGTACCCTCCCTGGATAGTTTCTTTTTTTTCTTCCCCGGGATTACCTGTTTTTTTTTCTTTTTGGTTTTCCAGCTCCCCTTTTCATCTCGCTCAAAGGTTTCCCTTCCCTTTTTTTTTAAACAACAGCCCCCCGAGAGACCCGTCAACACTTTGGTCGCGTTCCCGATTTCCTTTTTTTTCCTTCCCCCCCCCCTCTTTCGCCTTGCGACCTTTTCCTTTTTTTCCTCCCTGACGGACTTTTTCCAACTCATGGCTTTGACACCCCCTTCCAAAGACGGTGAGAAGCAGGTTCCTTTTTTTCAACCTTGTTTCTTCTATTGATTTTAGACCCTTTGGAAGGAGGAATAGCCTTCCTCTCTCCCTTTTCTCCCCCCCCCATCAGGCTTCTTTTTCTTCTGTCGTCCCCTTTTTTGGACGAGCTAAAGGAGCTCTTAGGAGATGCTCTTCTTTCCCTCCCCCCACCATTTTTTTCCAGCACCGTTCGGTTTTGTTGTTCGACTGGTGCACCCCCCCTCTTCTTTTGAAAGCAGTTTTCCCTTTCTTTTCCAAAGAATTTCTCTTACCATCCTCTTTGCTACCCAGTGCCGAGCCTTTTCTTCCTCTTGGCAGACCTTAGCTAGTGTTTCCGTCAAGGGGGGTTTTTTTTTTTTTGTGGGTCCTTTCCTCATTCAAAATATTTCCCCCCCTTTTTTGGGCCTTCTTTTGCCTCGATCGCGCGCTTTTGCAAGGCGGCGAAAAATTTTTCCAGGCGATTTTCTGGAACCTTCTTCCTCTTTTTGGGTGTCTCGACTACATTCCTCTTCGCCCAACTTTTTTCCGGGCCCTTTCTTTTTTCTCACCCATCGACAATGGTCTTTTTTCTTCTTTTTTTTTTCGGCCCTGTGCATTCCCTTTCTCTCGCCAAAAAATTTAGCCTACCAAAGAAGAACTTTCTTTTCCCCTGTGCGACCCTCTTTGGTCTTTCATCTCAAAGAAGCTTTTTTTGAAGTAGGCTTTTTTTCTAGATTCGCGAACCGTCCTTTTTTTTTTTTTAGAGCTTTCCCCCTCGCGTCGATAGTGTCCAGTTCTTCTTGGAAGAAGTTCGTAGCGAGACTCTTTTAAAAGCTCTCAAGTCTAATCTTTTTTTTTTTTTTTTTTTTTTTTTTGTGGTTTTTCCCCAAAAGAGCTCTTTTTTTTTTAGTGCTTTCTCCCCCCTCCCTGAAGGCAGTGGCACGCCACCTTTTACGCAGCCAGGAAGCCTTCTTGGAGCCTTCATAAGGCTCTTCTTTTCCTACCCTTTAAGTCGTGCGGTCCAGCTTTCTTTGGCCCGCGCTCCCAGGGGGAGCTTTTGTCTGCTCCCCCCCTTATTCCCTGAGATTTTCTTTCAGAGTAGGCTTGGAGGGGTTTTGTTTTTAGATAGGACCTCTTTTTCTTCCTGGTCATGTTCTCCCCTCCCTTCCCTTGTCAGGTTTTTCCCCGGATTTGGTTTTTTTCCGCCTTCTTTTGGGGCATTTGGCCGACTTGGGGCCAGGTTTTTTTTTTTTTTCCCCGCAGGGTCGGCGATCAGGAACGTCTCTTGCGGCGATTCTTTTCCAAACTTCTCCTCCCTGCGCGCGTGTTCCCCCCTTTCCTTTCTTTTTACCTCCTCCTCCGTTTCCTCTGCGATCGGGGGGAAACCTCTTTTGGTCTTTTTTGGGACCCCCCCCCTTTCCCCTCTTTCTTTTTTCTGCTTCTTCTCGGACCCTTCCTTTTTTTTCCTTAAACCGGCAAAGGTTTTCTAGCCTTCCGGCCGCGCTCTTCTGTCGCTGTGGCGCTTTTTTTCTTTTTTTTAACTGGTAAGGGGTCCCTTTTTTTTCTTCCCTTCCCCAACGAAGAAAGTCTTCCCCCTTGGACTCTTTTCTTTTTTTTTTTCAGGGTCCTTTATTTTTGTCTGACCCAAGGCCTTTTTTTTCCTTCTGCTTGCCGGACACCCTCCCTCTTTTTATTCGACCAGGCCTTTTGAGCGGGAGCGCTGGTTCCTTTTTGCGTCTTTTTTTGCTTCCCGCCTCTCCCCCCTCTGCTACAGAGGCTTTTTGCGCCGGCAACAACAGATGTTTTTTTTTTTTTTTTGATTTGCGAGCGGGGCCTTCTTTTTTTCCTTCGCGGCTCCTCCTCTGCGGCTCTCTTTTCCACAGATCGAACGAAGCTTTCTTTTCAAACGGCTGCAGCCTCGGTCGCCAGTTCCTCTTCCCCCTTTCCGGCCTCTTTGAGGCTTCCTTTCTCTCTCGTTCGGGCGCTTTTTTTTTCTTGGTCATAGCGTTTTTTTATCTTGATGCCCTTTTTTTCCCCCTTGCTGCCCGTGTCTTTTGACTGGCTGTGCTTTCCCCCCTTTTTTGCCCGCACCAGTTTTTTTTTTTTTCTGGGATGTAGTACGATTTTTGGGGGCGGGCCGAACCTTTTTCGCCCCCCGTCCGCTATCGGCAACAAGCATCCCTTTCTTTTCCATATTGCGCTTGTCTTTTTTTTTTCTTCCTTGACGGACGAAGTTTTTTTTTTTGTCTGCACCGAGCCGCCCTTTTTTTTGGGTTTTCCGCTTGTTCTTCTTTTTTTCCACTTTTAAAAATTTTCTTTCCCGTGGTTGCGCACGGGCTCCTTTTCCGGACAGGTTGCTTCATTTCCCCTTTCGTATTTTTTTTATCTGTCCGAGGCCTTTTTCTTGAGCTAGTTTCCCCTTTGGAAGGGCCGGTCACTTTTGTGGCGGACCAGATGCTGGTCTTTTTTCCCCCTCAGATGTGGCGTCCAAGTCTGCCCCTTTTTTATCCTATGCCCCGTGAGGTTTTTTCCCTTTTCTTCCTCCTGTCTTTTCTAACCGGCTTGCGTTGCTTTTCCCCAGAAAGGGGGGTTGATCTCGTTGTCCACCCCCCCCCTTTTTCCCTGTCTCCTCGATGCTACGTCCCTTTCCTTCCCAACGCGACCAAGAAATTTCCGATCAGAGGCTTTTTTCCCCCCAGTTTATTATTTTGACACTCCTTCTCTATTCCTGGCAAATTCGCTCCCCCAAAAGCATTTTTAGAAACATTGTTCACCAGGAGGAACGCCTTCTCTTTCTTTTTCCCTTGTCTTTTCCACGTTCGTGGGCCTTTTTTCCCCCAAGCAGCCCCCCTATGGGGTCGCAGATAATGTTTCTTTTGGATTCTTATGGGCTTTTTGTTGGGCTTTCTCCTGTTGCTTCCGGCGGTTTTTTTCCCCGTTTTTTTTTTTTCGGCCGAGTCGGATGTTCTTTGCACGCGATTCGCCTTTTTTTTTTTGCTTTTTCACCCCTTCGGTCCGACCCTTTTTATCTCGGTGCCACCTTTTTCTCTTTTTTTTTAGTTCGTAGAGTGTTTTTTAAAATCCGTTTCTCTAGTTCTCCTTTTGACTTTTCCCCTTTCCCTACTGGGTTTTTTTTTTGTGTGCGAACAGCGTTTGTTTTCCCAATGGCGTGGCTTTTTTTTTTTTCTCTTAGTGCTATGGTCTCCCTGTCTATTCACTCATGCATACGGGTTTTTTTTTCCTTTTTTGATGGGGCTGGGTTCATATTCCTTTTTTCTTCCCCTGGAGTAGAGGGGCGTAGCCTTTTTTTCTTTCTTTTTTTTCTTTTCTCACCTTGTTTGATGGTCCTTCTTCCCTCGATGGCACCCTTCTTCTTCCTTCTGCGCAATAGATGGGTCCTGTTCCGCCTTTTGTTTTCTTTCTCGGGCCTGGTCGACTTTTTGAAGGCCGAGTTTTGCAAAATCATAGGCGCTTTTTTTTTTAGTCCCCCCTTCGTTAGTTTTTTGCCTTTTTTCCCCGGATTTTCCCTTCTTCTTGCTGCAGCCCGGAACTTTTTTTTCGTGCGCAAATCCTTCCTTCTTTTTTTGCAACCGACCCGTTTTCACGCCGACTTCTTTGTGTCCCTCCAATCCTGGGCAGTCGAAGTTTTTTTCCTTTTCCTCTCTTCTTCCGCCATGCCAAGTTACAGGTTTTCCCTTGGCAACAGGGGCATAGTCAGTTTTTTCTTTTATCTTTTTCACTTACCATCCCTTTTTGTTTTTTTTCTTCTTAGGAGTTTACCTTTTCTTTTTCTTTGCCCGTGCCCTGAAGGGATAGAGAACGGGGTATTTTTTGCAAACTTTTTTTACTTTTTGCCTTCCAAAAGCACTGCCGAAGGCCTTTTTGATTGGGCGGTCGGTCAGCTCTTCTTTTTTCTTTAGGTTGGGTCTTCCCCCCCCCCAGGCACTTTTTTTTTTCTTTTTTTGATTTGCGAAAGACCCCCCCCTTTCCGTGCGTTCCCGCTCCCCCCCCCCATCCAGGAAAAAGTCCCGCCCTCCCCTCCTTCGGGACTAAACTTACCCCTTCGGAAGCCCATGTTTTCTTTGTTCCCCCCTGTATTGTCCTCTCCTCTTCTCCCCCGGATTTAGACCCTTCTTTTCAAGCTCGCGAAATTTTCTTATTCCTGGTCCCCCTTTCCACACCCGAATATGTCTTTTTTTTTTTCTCTTTCCCGAAGGGGCCATCAAGGTTCCTTTTTTTTCGCTTCATTTTAGCTTTGGCTCGCCCGATCGTTCCCCCATTTCTTTTCTGACCTAGGACCTTTTTCTCTCCTTTCCCATCAAAGCATGCAACTTTTTCCCTTCTTGAACCCACTTCTGCTCCGCCTACCCATCTCACGTTTTCTCCACGCCTTGCGGACCACTTCTTGATTGTTCGCACCTTTGGCAACAGTCGGCTACTCTCTCCCCGGCCCCGTTTCTGTTCCTTTTTTTTTTCCTTTCCCACCAGGGCGAATTTTTTTTTTTTTCCGCTACGATCCTCAAAAATGTGTTCCTCTCCGCCATGTCCCTTTCCTTTTCCCTTTTTTTTTCCGCGAAGTTCAAGGGCGGATTTTTCCTGTTTTGGTCATTTCTCCATTCCTCCTTTTTTCTCCTCCTCGTTCCCCCCGACGTGGACCTTTCCCAGCTCGGCATTTCCTTTTCCCCATCTTTCTGCGCACGCCAATCTCTTTTTTTTTTTTTTTGCCCTTTGTCTTCTCTTTTTTTCCCAACGACCCCCCTCCCCCCTTTCCACACGGAGGGCTAAGGTTTTCACTGTGGCCTTCCTTCTCTACTAATCTCTCCTTTGAGGTTTCAATGTCTCCCCTTCACCCCCCCAAAAGGGCCCTTTTTCCTTCTTCGTCACCGTGCTGGTTTCACGATGCGGGGACGTGCTCTTTTTTTTCCTCCCCATATCGTGTCTTGGACGAGGAATTCCTTTTTTTTACTGGGCTTTTGAAACCCTTCTTTTCCTCAGGCTGGAAGACGCGTTTTTTTTCCCCTTGTCGTTTCCGTGCCCCCCTGATTTTTTCGCAGATGTTTGAAAAGAGTTTTTTTTCCTCGATAGTCCCAGACATTCTCCAATAAGGCGTCTTTTTTTCCGGCGCTTCAAACGGGGGTCCCCTACTTGCTCATTCGTCCTGGGACTCCTTGAGGCTTTCCTCTCTTTTCTCCCAGGACATTCGGTAAACGTTCCTTGAAGGCACCTTGTCGGTTCTTTTTCATCATGCGCAAACACTTCTTTCGGGCAGTTTTCTTTACCCCTTCCACTTCCCTGAAACCTGGACCCTTTTTCCCTCGCTAACAGGTTTTTTTTCCGGCTCGGTGGCAAGATCTCGGTTCCTGGGGTCCGCTCAAGGGACCTTTCCTTCCCCCATCTCCAAATTTGTGCCTTCCCCTTTTTTCTTTGCCTAGATCGGATCCCTTCCTTGCAGGGGCTTCTCGATTTTCTTTTTTTATGCTCTCCTTTTTTCCGCATCCTCTCCCCCGTTTTTGCCAAAACTTTTTTTTTTTTTTTCTCCGTAGGGCTCCCCAAAAGGAGAATTTTTTTTTCCTTTCTTCTTTTTCGGTTCCCTTCCCCCTTCCCTTTTCCCCCCCCCCCAGTTCATATGACCAAGGGAACGACTTTTTTTTTTTACCTTTTTCGCTGTTTTTTTCTTTCTTTCCTTTCGGCCGGGGCCTTCTTTTACTGAAAGGATTCTTCCCGGGTTCCACGGCCTGTCTGCAGTTCCGTCGAGCGCGATTTGAGTACTCTGTGTTCTTTCACGGTTCTTCCGTTTTTCTTTCGTTAGATCTCATGCTCCCCCCCTCCCCCGGGGCCGACTTTAAAAGCAGTCGGTTTTTCTCCCCTCCCGCTCCTTTTTTTGCCGCGTTCTTCTTTTTTTTCCGAAAGAAGCCGTGGTTTTTTTTTTTCCAAAGAACATTTTTTTGACGAATTTTTTTTTCCCTGGCGGTCGTTTCTTTCAATTCTTTTCCTTCTTTTTTTTCTACAGAATACAGGGGATTTTGCTTTCAGGGACACGCTTTTTTTAACGGGGGCGTTCCTTTGTGTATTTCCCTTCTTTTCGCCCGTAACCTCCGGTCCTTTTGCGGGACGGGAAGGTTTCCCAGGGAAGAAGACCCCCCCCCTCTCAGACTCGCCTCCCCCCCTCTCTTCCACCTGCATGGAGCACTCCTTTTCTTCTTTGGACTGAGAGAGGGAGACTTTGTCGCTAGCGCCTAATTGGAATTTTTTTTTTCTTTTTTTGGTCCAGGCACCAAGTGTCCACGCCCATCATTTCGATTCTTTCCCTCGTTGCAGTTTTGTGGGGGCGCAGTAGTGATCTCTTGCCCCCGCCGCATCCGTTATTTCTGCTATCTTTTCCTCCTTCGAGGGTCTTTTTCCTCCTTTTGAGTTTTTCCAATCAAGATCGAAATAGCTTTTTTCTTTTCCCCGATCGGGAATCTCTCTTTTTCCTTTTGTGTTGTGTTTTTTTTTTGAAAAGGGCGCGCCGCTATTTCTCTCCTTTTTTTTTTTTTTCCCCCCCTTCGCGTTTTGGCTCGTGTTTTCTTTTCTCTTCTTTCCTCTCCGGCAACCCGGGCCCTTCTTCTTTTTCTCGATGATCAGAAGCGTCCTGAGGCGCGGTGGTGGATGTTTTTTCAACCTTCCCCTTTTGATTGTTCTT
>Ga0179593_1466776_pt1 | contig 15621 bp, 15 predicted proteins | sample CZODoug2_1_08_16_FD_185931 | JGI IMG/M metagenome (GOLD analysis project Ga0179593, IMG submission 185931) | Vadose zone soil fungal communities from Angelo Coast Range Reserve, California, USA - CZODoug2_1_08_16fungal (PacBio error correction) | ecosystem: Environmental > Terrestrial > Soil >... | reverse complement strand
TTAATCCTTTTCCCTATGCCCGTGAGGTCGTATTTGTTACTTCGCCCCATGGTAGCTTTCTTAGTTGCACGTGGCGTTGTTCCCAGGGTAACCCCCCCCCCGGTTGCCGATCTTTTTGGGTTCCCTTCTTGAATTGACCCCTCGTTTTTGATGTTTTGAGCGCGTCGATCACCTTGCCGGTCAATTATCTTCGATAAGCCACTTCCGCGCTCGGACTTTGCGTTTAGGTACCCCTGCCATATCCCGGAAAAAAGCTGGGGTGTGTGTCTGCCTCAGAATCTTTGATATGCTCCCTATATTGTGCATTCCGCCTTCGGATGACTCTTGAGTAACCGAGTCTTTTTTTTCTCTGCTTTTGGTAAGGAGCACTCTTATTTTCTTTCGTGCTTCGATCTCGTTTCCCTGATTTCGTCATGAACACTGTGTTCCTGATTTTTGCCGTTTTTAATTCTCCCCCCCGCGATACGAACTGTCCTTTGCGGTATGTGCGTACTTTGTCCCGCTCTTTTCTCTCGATCCCCCTCCCTGCGTTCGATTCATTCTCATCCTCTTCCTTTTCCTTTTCGAGTCCCGCATCGCCCTCCTTTTGTTTGGCCCACTATTCGCAGACCCGACATGCACCCTGCTTCCTGAGGGTTGGACGACTGTCCGGCATCGGGCATAGGCTCCTCGCTTTCGCATCTTGTCTGCGAGCGCAAGCCTGTTATCTCCCCCTCCATTGTTGATTCTTTTCTACAGCAATTGTTCTACAGGGGCAAGTGGGCATGTCGGTTGCTTGAGTTATTGTCATCTCTTCAGTTCCTTTTCTCTTAACTTTTGAGTAAATGTGATGGCCTTTCTGATTCCCCCCTCTTCCGGTAATTTTTTTGTATCGCCGCAGCGTCCCTAGGCAGGTGGTTGAACTGGCGTTGGGTTAAAATTACGGGGAGTCCTCTTGCCCATTTTGCGCTTTCGGAATACGCGGTTTCCTTGATTCCTCACGCGTTCTCTTCGAGTCGTTGCTTTCCTTACTTTGGCTTTTAGAGTTTCGTAGTAGGGCAAGAGATTTTGCGCTTCTATCTCTTCTTTTCCTCCCAGATGTTGTGTTGTTTTTTTTATCATCTCCCCCCATTTCCTTTGCGCCCGGTTCCCAGACTCGACAGCCCCCAAATAGTCCCGCCCTTGTCCCCCAGTTTGTCCTGCCTTTCCCCAGGCATTCCCTGCGCCGTCCCCCCTGACGCTTCAGTCAGAGGAGGATCATCCCCGGTCTCCTTTCCCCCTGCATTGGATGTCCTCGGGTAGTTCCTCAAACTACCGGACCCTTTCCTTTTTGTTCTGCCTTCAATTGCTCGCCTCCGTTTTTCCTCCCCCTCCTACTTGAATCTTCTCCTTATACCTCTTTGACTCCCATACATTCCAGACGGGCCCTAGTCTTTGTGATCGTCTTATCTCCCGTCGCCGTTCTGTGTCGCCCGGAAGCGTTTTACGGAGTCCCGGGATCCTAATGCTTCTGCTTTTCTTCCGTACATTCCGACTAGGCCAGGAGGCGCTGTTTTTCCCTACTATTTTTCCCGCGATTGTCGATCTTTCTTGGTATGAGAATTCCACCACCAGCCTTCTTAGTGGTATTATCGACTGTAGGCCGCTTCTCCTGGGTTCTTTTGCTTCTCGTGGCCCTGTCGAGTAAGGTAGGCGTCTTGTTTTTTCCCTCGTTTTCGTTTTTCGGCTCCTATTTTTAATTTTCTTGACAGGTCGTCGGCACGGCCCCGTCTCCTTTGAAGCATGTTTAGACGAAGATCCATGTGTGTCCTTCCGAGATACGTCTCCCCGTTTTATTGCCTATTGAACGGCCCACTCTCTTCGTCCGTGGGTGAATTTTTTCACGACGAGTTTTTCCCCCCCCTGTCGAACAACCAGTAGTCTTAAAAGCTCTCGCTTCACTATTCTGCATTTCCAAACTCCATTTGTTTTTTTCCTTCTGATTCTTGACTCGCCCAACCTTCGTTTGCCCATTTCTGGAGGCTTAATTGCAGGTATTCGTGATCGACCGATCCTCTCTTCCCTTGTTTGTCCCAAGGTGAACAGACGGCTTCCAATTTCGTCGGTTCACCGGGCCTTGGAGCCTTCCCACCGTCACAACTCCTCCTTCACGAAGTCCACGAGTCTTCCTTTGCCTATCTACGTGTGCCTTTCCCTGCAGTTGTGAAGCTGGAAGGCCCCACCTCCCGGGTCGCCATCCCGGAGGTACAACACCCCTTAACAGGCCCGCCCCTTCTCCACTTGGATGATCGCGACCCGGTTCGTTAATGTTGCCCTTCCTTCGAGCTCCCCTGCAGCTGTGCTTTTCTTTCTTCCTTAACGATTTCCAGTTTTTTAATTTGTTTCCACTTTTACTGCCTGTCCAACGCCCTATGATTCCCTTTCCCTAACCCAATCGCTGGTCTCCCAGACCCCATTCTGCGCCGCTAATCTTACCCAAAAGACCCTTGACTCCCCTCTCCCGTCCTTCCCCCCCATCCCCTGTCGCATTCCCCTGATTCACTGCGGCGACACGGCTTTCTCTTTCCCCCTCCCTGTCAAGTTTCACGCTCGGGTTCCACTGACTCGAAAAGGAATGTACGTGCTCAATAACCCTTCTTCCCTGGACACGCTTTTGCTTCCCCCTTCGCCGTTTCGGTTCGGCGGCTAGTCTTTCTCTCTTGCACCGTTTTACTTTTCTTCCCCCTCTCACGGTGGAAACACACCTCGAAGAGGCGCTCGCGCTTGACGGGTCCCCGGGGCTCTTTTTTTTTGACAAGTCCGGATACCGTGGCAGGCCGGTTTTCTCCCCTTCCCGGCTTCCTCGGCATCCGTAGCGTCACCGCTCCCCTTCCTTTCCCAAAGGCGGGATGCTGAATCCCTCTAATAATTCTTTTTTTTGGGACTTCTAAGGGGAGTTTTGCCATGTCCATGGACTCCTTCTCACCTTCCCACCACGAATGGTGTGCCCTCTTGAACCTTATTCACCGCCGCCTTTGAGGGTCTGCCTGTTTTTTTCCCTTCTGGTTAAAGTGTAATGAGTCGCGTCTCCCCCCTTTAACTCCTTTTACGTATTTTTTCCCCCTAGACGCTTCCCTCAGTCGTCTCCCTCCGAGCGGTAGATGGGCTTTCCTTGCACACAGGAGAATTAATTTGGCCTTTCCATTCCGTTCCACTTCTTATGTTAGGCGTGTCACGAAGGCAACTCCAGAATTCCGAGATTCTTCGCGATTTAGAAGGAAAAGTTCACTTGCTCAACTGCGCTATTCCGGCTTTTCTTTGGCAAGCTTTTCTTGTGCCGCTTCGACTTCTCCCTTATAGCAGTGGTCCTGCGCGTCGGTTTTGCAACCTGATCCTTGATTTAGCACTGAATAGAGGCCTCCTGCGCTTCCCCTCCCCTCTACCCGTCCTCCACGTGCTGTCTTTTCGCGCCAAATTGCTCCCTGCTCTGACTTTTTCTGTAGTCTCGACGTTGAAGTCTTGTCGATATCCTCGATTTTTCGGCCTTTCTCTTTCACCTATCTCTCCTTTATTCCAGTTTTTGTATAGATATCGGTTGTCTGCCATGCTGCTTGCGAGGAAGGCTGTCCTCGCCGCCTTTAACCAGCCTCTTCTCTGCAACGGTCTTTAATGCCGCCTTTTCTCTTTTCTTCAGATGCCTTGGGCCCTAGCGTTCCCGCAAGGAGGTACGAAGCAGGGTTGTTTACTCATCGGAGGTCTCCGGTTTGCATTTCTTCCACCCCCGCGCTTTCCCCTGCCTTTATGTCCTTCTAGGTTCGTCCTTAACTGGCAAGCTGTGCCCATCCGCGCTAGTACGACTTATTTTTTTCTCTTGATCCGGTGCATCGAGACAGGATTTCATCCCGCTTTCGTTGCGTCCTTCTGTGAACGTCGAGTCGTTTGGTCAGGCGTAGTATTCCCTCGTTTGCTGGACGCTTGCATTTGCTCATGGCCTGCTCCCCTCCTTTTTTTTTTCTTCGAGTTTTCTCTTCCGAGAAGGTGCCGTTCTGTTTGCCATTCCTTTCCCCTTACCCTCTTGCCCCCCGTCCTTTTTCTTTTGTGCGACGGCTTCCTTTCGGTGGGAATTTCCCTTTGAAGAGATCATTAGTGGAGTCTTCAGTGGTCCCGTGTTCAGGGGAGTGTCTCCCCCGGTTTTTTCCTCCATCCAGCGCTTCTTCCACTCCTTTTTCTTACTAGACTGCTTTTTTTGCTGCCTCACCCCCCCTTCAGTTGAGCTGGTTCTCTCCCCCGACGGCTCCCGTTATCGTGCTTGTCCAACCTGCCGGTTTGCTCCCGGGACAGGATCAGACATTGCTTTTTTTTGCCGTTCCTCCTCGGTGAAGAAAGTTAAGCTCCCTTTTTGTCCTACGCCATTGACGTCGCCGCATGGGCCCTTTTGCGTTACGAGGTCTTCTGCCACGTTTGTTGTCGAAATTCGGTCTTTGCCGATTAGTATGCGAAGCTTGCCTTTTTTTTTCTTTCCATACCAGACGGTAAAGAGTTCTTAGAACTCCTGTGTTCCCTGTCCTCTTTCTTTTCTTTGTTTCCCTTTTTTGGAGGTATGCTTTTTTTACTTACTCGTATTTTTTCTGACTTATTTTTGTAGGCGAAGCCCCCTTTTTTTTTTGGGGATTGGCCCCCCCCTGTGTGGGCTTTTTGCTTTCCATGTGGCTCCTTGGAGAGTTTCCCCCCCCCCTGGAAAGATTTTTCTCCGTATTTCGTTTTCAGTACGACGAGCTCTCTTGGCGACGTTCCGTAACTTTTTCCCGGGTCTGCTTCTTGTGACGTGTGTGACTTCTTCGCGGTATTAGCGGACCTCCCTCTTTTCCCTCGTCTCTTAGATTTTCCCTTTTAGGACATTAATTTTCAGTTTTCTTTTGGCATTGTGCAAGGGATTTGGAGAGCAAGTCTTTCCCTTTTCCGCTTTCCCTTTGTTGAACGCTGTCGTCCCCCATGTGTCCACTAGTGGATTATTTTTCTTTTTTTTTATGATTCTTTCCATGCTAGAGAATGCCGATTTCCGCTGTTTTTTTTGATGCGGCGGGTACATTCCATCGCCGTTCCCACCCACGTAGTCAGGTGGTAGGTTCAGTCGATCCGCATTCCTTATCGTGGGACTCTTGTTTCTTTGCGCTTTTTTTTTTTTTAGGTTAGTCCCCTCCTTTTGCTGTTGGTAGGCGCGCCCATCCGGATCGATTTTGGTCTTCTGGATTTCTCTGCGCATGGTCTTATTCCGTTCGCCCCCTGTCTTCAAGTTATACTGTTGGATAGTGTAGCCTCCATCCCCTCCCCGATTAGGCCAGTACTGGGATGGATGATTCGCTCTTTTTACTGTTTGACTGCAGTTAATAGCTCCTTTGCTCCTCCTCATTCCTGGCCTAAGAAGTTCTCACCTCCTTGCCTGGGAGGAATTAGAGTTACCCCCTCTCTTCTTCACACTGGCCTTCGGTTTTTCTGTCGACTGCTGGAGTGAACAATGAATTAGTCCTTGTGTTCTTTTTTTTTTTTTTCTTTCGCCTCGAAGTAGCACCGCGCTTAGGCTTCGGCCCTCCCCGCTTCCCTGCTCGACCAACCGTTGACTGTCGTTCCGGCTCTGTACACAGAGAAGGATCGCGGTCGGCTTTCATTTTTTTTTTTTAGTATTTTTCTGCTTAGATTGAAGCGGCTCCAGACCGGGGCGTGAGCCATTGGGTTAGGCTTCCCACCGAGGCCGTTCCCGCTCTGGCTTGTGAGTGCTTCCTCGCTCGCCGGCTTTCGGTCTTCCGTTACAGCCTTTTGGCGTCGTAGAGGAAATGCGGGCGTAGTTCTCCGGTTCGTTCCGGGGACCTGTATCTTTCGCTTCCCTCGACGCTTTCGGTCTTGTGGCAGTTTTCTTTTATATTGGGTTACGGGTTTTCGTTTCCAGCGGAGGGGATGACTCTTTCTTTGTGTTGTTTGAGGAGAGAGCCTCGCCCGGACTCTCGCCGCTGCTTTACTCCGCCTACGTCTCGCCGTCAGCCCCTTCTGACCTCCCCCCTCTCTTTACGCGCCGTCGATATGTCCCGGTTCGCGGCCTCTCGACTTTTTTTCGGCTTAAAAGGAGTCTGCTGGCCCTAGCCTGGCGGGCGGGCCGTTACCTGCCATCCTTGCCCTTCTGTTCTTTCTTGCCTGAAACCATGTTTAGTCCCGTTCGATAGACCGATTACTGAGAGACCGTTCCCCACTTTCTAAGAGACAACGACCCTCGGGTCTGCCCCTTTTTCCCTTGGGTTGCTCTCTTCATCTTTTCGTGAAGCCTGTTGTGCCTTTGACTTCGAGTATCTCCTCTCTTCTACCTGACTGACGAGCGACCACCCCCCCCCCCTTTTCCTTTTCACGGAGGCGCTTTTAAGAGTGTTCTTCCCAGTGACGGAGAGACTGCGAGCCCTTGTCTGCGCTGCACTTCGGACCAGGGGCGTTCTTTATCGTTTTTCCTTCATTATTGATGCAGCCCTTTTCTTCGGTCTGTCTTCGACGTTTCGTATTCTCATTTCCCGCTCTTCCAGTACGCCCCCATAGGCAGAAGTTAGCCGTTTCTCGTCGTTTGTTTTCTACCGGTTTCCCTTAAAGAGCTCACATTTCCTCCTTTTTTTTTTCCCGTCTCTATCTTTTTTCATGACTTATCCCCGGAGTCAAGAACGTTACCTCTTTGTTTTTCACCTAAGATAGTATGACTCTTTTCCGGACGTTTTTTATTAGCACACCCTCGTCCTGCAAAAGATCTAGTCATTAGACGAGCGTCCAGGAGCCCCCTCCTCCAGGTTTTTGGTTTCTGTCTCGTCTTGCACTTCTTGCAAGGCCCTGTTCTTCCCACAGGGAGTGCTACTGCGTTGCTGAATCGGTCCGTGATGATCCGACTCCCTCCAATCACATGTAAACGGTGACGCTCGTTCCCCAGTAGCATTTTTCCAAAGGGCCTGCTTGGTCGCCATGCCTCCCGTGAACCTTCCTCACGATACACGAGTCCCGGGGTTCCGTTCTACCGATTTCTTCCATATTCCTTGGCGATCTGCGGCCCCCTCTCGTTTCTTTTTTTCGCTTTCGTGTCCCCCCCACCCCGACACGCGAAGACTCGTCCACGGGCAGGGATTTCGCGGACCCTTTTCCTGGTCCGCCAGTCGCGCCCGTTCCTCTCTTCTCGTCTACTTTCTTCTTCAGAATCTTCCCCTTTTCCCATTTGTGATAGCATAAATTGTATTCCATTGAAATCTCTTCGCTTGATTTCCCCTCCCCCCCTTGGGATAGCCACCCCATTCTCTTTCTCCTATCTCAGTTTTCTCCCCCCAATAACCGCAAGTCTCCCAGCACCCCGCACCCAGAGGCCGGCCTTTTTTTTTTTCCATTCTTCTGTAAGGCGCCCCGGCGGCCTTTTGTTTAGCAACCCCCCATAAGCTAACTGCCCGTTCCTGGGCCCCTTCCCTAATTCGATCGTCCTTAACTCCTTCCCACCGTTTTTGTCCTTAGCGGCGCCTTTTCCGATTGCGTCGATTTTTGATCTGGTATATAGGACCCTTTCTAATTTCGCCCTCGACCCCCTTGTCCACGCCAACTCTCGAGTCGTTGTGCTCGTCCTTCCGTTGGATTCTTTCGGTTGGTTTTGGCGCTCCCTTTCCCTTCGACAAGAAATTTACCGCAGGCTTCTTCTCGGCCATTCCGCCGGAGGTCACCTACTTCACTTACGAAAATTCCATACTACCCTTTTTCAGTTGCGCTTGCCGAAGATCCCTATCAATTTTTTCTGGTCATCTCTGGTCCATCTGGCCCTGCTCCTCCCAGACGTGCCACCTAAGTTTGCCCATCGTCCAGGATTTCTTCCCCTTCTGCGCTTTCCCCACTTTTGGGCAAGTACAGGACGATCCTTCTTTAATTTTTCTCCTGCTTGTCCACCCCCAGCTTTTTCAGCTCCCTCTCGCGAGCTCCTGATTCTAGAGTATGAAGTCGTTTCTGACCTGCGGGCTGCTGTTTGAAGATCCGATGGTCCCTCCTTTTTTTGCTCCGTCCGCGTGAACTGATTGAACCACCCCGTCGTCCGTCTGAGCTCTCTGCTATTTTGCACCGTTTTTCAACTCCCTTTGGAGATTCCGTCTCTTTTTTCGACTTGGCGTGAACTCCTGTTTCAAAATTTCTCGTTTCTGTTGAGCTTTTTCTTTGCCAGCGTTCCCATATCTCATGCCCCCTTTTTCCGTGCTCTATCAATGCCCTTGGCCCACTTCGACTTCCGTTTCCCCTGCACAACCTTGACTCCCTGATCGTACGCCTCAGCCGGCGCCACCGAATGACCCTTTTGTTGCCGCTCCCCCCCCTCGGTTTCCGCCTGTGACTTTTCTCTTCTGAGCTCAATGGTTGCTTCTTCTGACAGCTACTCGGTCGAGTTCAGTAGGAAACTTTTTTCTCTTTACTATCCTACGTTGTTGTTTTTTTTTCTGAGATAGTGCCAGCTGGACCTTTTCTTAATCTTCTTCCTCGACGCCTGTCCCTTCCTCTTTTTCATTCCTCTCGTGCAAGTTTTTTTTTTTTTCGATTGACGGGTCACTGCCTGGTTTTTGCGCCGTATATTTTTTTTCCTGAAGGAGGGCTGGAAGTTGTCTTTGTGCGTTCAGCGAGCGTCGTGCGGTGTTTTGACCCGCGCGAAGGACAGGCTATCAGGTTATATTTTCCGTTGCCCCACCGATTTTTTTTGCAGGTCATACCTTCTTTTTCATCTCTTTTCTGTTCCAGTTCCTCAGTCGCGGATCTCCGCTCGTTGTGTCGCGATTCGTCCTTTCCTCTTTCCGTCTTTGCGAAAAGTTCTTGTCTTTCCCTGTTCAGTGTGACTATTCGATCTTCTCCCCGTCGCTTTCTCCCTCGCTACTCGGTACGTTCCCGTCGATTGGAGATAGCGAGTCTTTTTCAGGGGTTTTCCTTTGGTCGTCAGTACAAAGGGACTGTAAGGGAGTTCAGTCTTTCTTTTTCGTCCTGCCGCCATGTTTTTTTTTAGCCATGTTTTTTTTTTTCAGCTTCTCCCACTTAGGGGCACCTTTTGCGGGTGTCCAGTGGAAGTTGCGTGTACACCACGGGTCCTCCTCAGCCTTTTTTGGCAGTCTCTAGGACACTCGTGTAGAATTTTTTTGTTTTCCCGTCTCCCTCCGTCCTCGTATGGGACTGCTCTGAGGATGCTTTTATCCTTGGTTTGTCGATGAAGGGCTCTCCGTGGAGGATTTTCCATCAGTTTTTTTTTTTTTCTGCCTCTTCGGTTGAGGCAAGTTCGCTTTTGCGCGTATTTGTCCCCCTACCATTTTGCTTCCTTCCTCATCTCGGCCCTTTTCGCGTAATCTTTCCCAGGTCTTCAGTGTTTTATTCTCCGGCAGTCAGTCGTATGGTGTCTCTTGCAGTTCGTCTGAGGTGAAAGTACACGTTTTTTGCTTTTTTCCTCCTCTAGTTCTTTTCTTCGCTGGGTGGTGCCGTTTGGTCTGCATTTCTTTGTTTTTTGTAAGGACGTCTCCATTCTTGTAGTGTGAAAAGCCCCTCCCGGTTGTTTTTTCTGGGGATTTTTTGCCGGGCATTTGGAGAATGGGCGATCAAGATGTTACTCTATTCTGCGTTCATCGGGGTTTTTTTTCTTTCTCCTGCATTTCGCTCGCTCCTTTCCTCTTTGCTTCCAGTACATTGTCGCTCATTGTGGCGTGGAGGAGGAATCTCGTTTCTTGTTTCCTCTTCGTTCGACTGCAGAGGTACGCGACCCGTCGCTATTTATTTCCTGTCTCTTTTTACGTCGGTGACCTTCTTTTCCCGTCTGGTCCCGGGATGGAGTTGTTGGGATTTGAGATGCCCTTTTTTCCCTGCCCCTCTTTTTTGTTTCCGGGTCGAGGAACGTTCACCCCTCGTGTTTCTGCGTGATCCGCTGGCCGGACCCAATCATTTCGAATGCCGACCGACGCCGCTACCCCGCCCCCTTTGCTTGGTACACTCCCATTCCCTGACCCCCCGATTGCGCAGGTGACGCCTCCTTCCCTATCCGATGCTTTATTCCTTTGGCGTTGTCCTTTTTTTTTTGCCCGACACCCGCGTAGGTTCCGGTCGGTGCGGATGTTCGTGTCCTTTGCAATCGGAGTTTTCGGTTGGCTTCCGTAAACAAATGGACTTCGGTCCCCACTTCCACCTGTGCTTTTGACTTTAGCGTGTTTCCCGCTTTTTCTTACCATGTCTCTGGCGGTTTTTACCTTGCTTCTTTTTTCTTCCGTTGCCAGAAGCGGATCTGAGCCTATTCATACGTTGAGATCCCGTGCCTGGCTACTTCTGCCTTCTCCTTTCCCCCTCAATAAGTCCCACTCGGGTGCTGCTGGGTGCTTACGTCGCAAGACCATTTTTTTCCTGCCTTTTGGAATGATTGACTCTCTTGGACTTTTCCTTCTGTCTCCTTATCCTTCTCGCATCTTTTGCGTCCTTTGTCCCGCTCCAAGCTCGGGATGACACCCCAGTCGTTCGTTGTCGACGGACGTCCTAAGTGACACAGCTTGCTTTTGCCGTTTTCAGGGCGGTGGATCTCTGTTTCGAATCATTCATCAGTCCTTGGGAGAGCGTTTCTTCGAGGGGCATTCTCCTCGCACCACGTCTTTTTCCTTTGTCTGCCCAGGGTGAGTGAAGTCAAGCCGTCTAATTTAGTTTACTCATGGCCGGGGTTCAGCGTAAGAGACCTTGGCTGTTCGGCGCTGGATTTCGGGGGTGCGGTTTCCTTCCCCTCTTCTACGGATCCGGCTGGTAGGGATTTACGGCAGTGGGAGGTCGAGTGTTTGCGGTCCATGTTACGTCCGGGAGTTTTTTTCCTCGCCTACTTTTTTTTTTGATAGTCTGTATATCAGAACAGAAGCTAGCATTAGTTTAACGACTTCCCTGCCCGCCTTGGACCGTCACCTTCGTGTCCGCGCTTGATTTTCCGCTATCTCCCGCGCCGCTCCGTGGCGGGACTTTTTGGAATTGTAAAAATGCCTCATCCGGCGTGATGCCGCGGTAATTCTCACCACCTTTTCCGGACCCCTCCTTCCCGGTCTATGAGGCCCCCAGTCCCATGGATGCCTTTCGATTTATTCGACTTCCTGATGATACACACTATTTCCGCCCCCGGCCATTTATCCTTCGTCTCCCTAGCGATTTGGGTCGTCTTCATCTTCGTATTTTCTTGAGTTTTTGTCGTCTTTCCTGGCTGGCGAGAGGTCTGCACGGACTTCTCTTCCTAACTTCCTGCTAGGCATGTCCGTTCCGCTTTTTTTTCGCACGTACCCCCTCATTCCCGCTCTTCCTAGCTGGGCGAACTTTCCGTTCCCCCTGCGTGTCTTTCTTCATTTAGGCCGCATTTAGTCGGTGTCGGTCTTCTAGTAGTTATTCTCTCAGGCTCCCCGGGTTCTGATTTTTTAAGTCAGCGGCTAGGAGTGGCTCTTCCGATTTTCCTTTCCCTAAATTTTTCGTGCACGTCTTCTTTTATCACATTGGTTTAATCACAGTTCTGACACTACTATCCATGTTTTTTCCCTTCCGATCCCCTTCGGTAAAGAGTTCTTCTTGGCCTGCGCCTTCCCAAGCGCTTTGGTCCCCAGCTCTTCTTCCCCCTAGTCCTACACCTCTGACACTTCTGAGCATCGCTCCTTGTCCTGTTTTCGCGGTGACGAACACACGCCTGTAGGTTTTTTTTTTTTTTTTTTTCTTTTTCCGTGTCTCTTTCGTGTACCGCGCCTCACCCCGTGGCTCTCGCCGGGTTTTTTTTTTTGGGTGGCCCCCCCACCTTGAGGTTGGTTGCTTTGAATTGTCCGGTCCTCTTGATCCCGCGCTTAGTAACCAACCTCAAGATTTATTCTGTGCGTCGCCTTTCAAACGGCAGCGGGGCCCACGTTGGACTTTGCTAGAACTTCTGACCTCAAGCTGCGGCTTCGCCCTTGCGTCTTGACCGAGTTTAGATCACCCCGGAAGTGGTTGTTCTTTACCGCTCGTTTATTCCCCGGATTCAAGAAACGGAAGAGCCATCCCATGTTGATTTCTTCGCGCCCCGGGTACCGCGTGCCAGCGAACCCCCATAGCCGCCAGTGCCTCTCCCGGCCCCCTCAGTTTTTCAGAATTCCTTCTGGATCCTCCTGGCCCCCACCCAACACGGCTCATCCCCGCTGTCTCCCCCGCGACACAAACCCAACATGTGAAAGAACTGCGCTTTCCCAGCTCAGTGTCTTTCCCCCCCTCTATCCCAGCCCCCGAACCCTCCAAGGCGCGTCCATTTCAAATTTTTATTACGGCTCCCGTTCTACCACCGGGGTAATGGAACCCTATCTTCACTCAGGGTTGACCAATTGACGATCGCATTTTCCTGCCGTTCTACAACACCGCTCATGGTCGTAAGATCTACCTTTTGCCGATTTTCTTCCTGCGTCCTTCTAGGTGCCTTTGCGTACTTTGTCTCCCCTTCCTTGGCGGTCACTACCCCCTCTGGCGCGATGCTAGTTGCCGGGCTTCAGGTCGGGGTATCCCCTTTTTTTCACGTTTTAGTGGCAAGGGGTCCAGTTCGCGGAGGTTCACCTCCGGCCCTACGACTGTCTTTCCAGTATAAAGGGTTGACGATTTAGAGCTTTTGATCGAGGACATTCCGAGGGGAGTTTTTCCAGTGGTCTTTTTAACTGCCCCCTGGCTCCCACTGCCCTGAGTTGTGACCTCTTTCAACGAGGGTACCGGTTCTCCCCTCCCCCTGATTTTTTTCAAGTCCTTTGAGTACATTTTGAGTTCCTTGGTCTTGTCTCCCTTTCGCCACCCATTATAAGAGCGCGAGCTCTAGCCTGCTCCCGTACCTTTTTTTGAGTGTGTCTCGTCGGCAATGGCTTGCTCCTCTACGAATGGCGAGACAGAACATGTTCTACGTCGACGGACATGTTTTCTCCCCCGCAGTCGAAAGAGTGCGAGGTCTAGTCCGCCCTCCCCTTCTTTGGAGATGCTCCCCTCATTTTTTTTTTTGGCAAAGGGCCCTTTCGCTCCACTGGCCCTTGGCTGAGTAAGGCTGGTAACCTCGTTAGAGTCGGAACGCCCCCTTCTGGACCTTCAGTCTATGGTCCTTCCCACTGGCAACGGGTCCTCCCCCCCTTCGATCGTCTTTACCTCACGTCCCCCAATTTTCTTTTACTCCAACGCATCCCTGCATGGACCTGGGCGAGACGTGCTCAAAGACTCGCGTTCTGGTGTGGGGTCGAGCGTTTCTTCTTGATTCATCTTCCTTCCCTTTTGCGCATTCCTTTGTGCCCCCTATTTTTTCCCCCCCTACTGTTTTTTAGGTTGTACTGGCACGGCCTCGCCGACTCTGTCGTTTTTCGTTTCTGATCACCAGTCCCGGCTCGACGCGAACACGGTCAGCTGCGGTCTTTTTTCGTTTTTCCGTCATGTTCTCCTCCGTCTTTTCAGTTAGAGAAGTCTGTCCTCTGGCCGTCTTGCTACTCAGCCGTTAGTTTTCCCTTTGCCTTCCAGACCTGCGGCGGCCCGGCCCCTGGAACTCTCTTTCGAGTTTCGAATCACGGAAAAGTTGCTTGTGCACGCCTGATTGAGCGTCTTGTTTCTTTTTCTCATCAGTATTTTCTTTTCACAGCGCTCAAAGTTCCCTCTTTGTTGTGCGGCGCGCTTATAGCTTCAACGTGTCGTCGGGTGCGATCCAGGTCACGCGTTCTATGCAGGGCCCGTGGGACGAAGCGGACTTCGCCCCTAGCCTGGCCTTGTTTATCGACGACCTCTTTCGTCGCTCGCCTAGAGGGTCGTCTCTTTGAAGTGCTTCATTACAGCCGTGTGAACTCTATGGCCGGTGACAATTCGTTCTTGCGCAGACGCCTGAAGTCGGTGGTCATCGGTCAAGGGATTTCCTTAGTTTGCTTTTTTTTGTTGTCCTTGGCTGTGTGGTCAGACCACGGAGGTCTTTCAAGAGCTTTTTGTGTATTGTCCCGCGCTATCGTCACCTGCCGTTTAGTATGAAGAGCGGTCGTTGCGCCGTCTTCCTCTTGCTTTTCCCCGAAGGCTTCAGGTTACCTTGCTTTGTTCACTTGCTTCCCCGTTTCTTGCAGAATGGACGATTCATTTTTACTCTTTTGAGTTGGTGGCGCAATGTCGCGTGGTCCTTGGGCTACGATCAGATTCTTCCCCCTTCCGTACTCCGCACGTCCACGGCCTTTTCCTCTTCCCATTCTCGCTTTTTTTTTTTAATTCACGTTTCCGATCTTGGTGTCCCCCTCTCGGGACATTCTTGGCCCCAGTACTTTTTAGCTCGCCTATAAGCGAAGGTTGCCTTGCGGTTTGCATTGTTTTAGCTTGTGTTTCGGTCATTTTGGTAGGACTTTTTGAGCTGGCGAAAATCCTCCTTGAGTTATTCCCAGTTCGATTGGGGCTGTTGTGCTTTTTCTCCAGGTGGATCGTGCATTGGTGTTTTATTTCGATCCCCCCTGAAGACTATTTCTTGAAGTATGGGTGCCTAAGTTTTGCCGTTCATGGGCGCTCGTATCTTTCTCGGCGGAAAAGTCAGGTCCCTGTGCGAGCCTCTCCGTTTTTCTGTGAGGGACGTATTAGCGTTTTTAGTGTTGCCCTTGCGCTCGTACTTCCCGTCATCTTGTGGGGCGGTCCCCTCCCCCCGGTTGACGTCCGTTTCGACTTCGTTTGGTTCTTTGTGCCTAAGTTGTGCATGTTTGTCTCGCCAAGGTCCTTCCCCTTTCCGTTACATTGGGCCGTCTCGGCGGTCCCATGTTGTCCCCGTGTCTGATTTTGAGTGCTTTCTATGAACGAAAGTACGTTCCGTCTCCCTGTCGCGCTCGTGTGCGGGTTACACTGCTGCCCTGCCATCCTGTTTTTTGGTTCGGCCCTTTCAGCTTCGGAGCGATCTCAGAGCTTGTTTTCAGACGTTTTTCCCTGAGCTGTGCGAAAGTGTCCCCCGGCTTCCGTAGTGCTGTCCTGATCAATCGGCTGGCGGGCTCTTTGTAGTTCCTCTGAACCCGTTTTATCGGTCCTTACTGTGCCTGCCCCGGTTAGTTCTACTTTGCTCCGTCCCTTACCACATCTACCTTCGGCCGACATTCTTATGGGAGGAAGGCCTATCCGAGGACCTGCTCTCCTATCGGGGGAGACGGCAGGGTTGGACGCATACCTACGTCCCTCTGGGCCTTGCTGTTCGTCCTTTCTATTTCCTGAGTTCGCCATCTGCTGAGACTGTCAAGCGCCTCCTGGTAGTTTTTTTTCGCGTCCTTCCCTGCGGGAGTACGGGCCAAGCTCTTCCCCACCAGCTTGGATTTTCTTTGACTTTTTAACCCCGAGCAACCCGGCCTTGTCCTTTTTCCGGCTTTGGTCTTGGGTCTTTCGTGTAGATTTCTTCGAATTTTTTCCTTTTGCACTTGGTCCTCACTTTTGAGCACCCCGAGGGCAGGGTCCCTTGCTTTTTTGTGAGTGACACATTCCCGCGCCCTAGCCGGCCTTCATTTCCGCCCTGCTTTTCCTCCTTCGCTCATGCTGGGCCGCGGTTTGCCGATACGACGGGTGGGACCGGATCCGTCTTTCTTTTGGTTGATTTAGGCAAGGGGCTTTACGGTCGAGTTGTTTGCGGCTCTGCCCAATAGTCTCTATTGCGTGGGG
>Ga0179593_1397301_pt1 | contig 15621 bp, 19 predicted proteins | sample CZODoug2_1_08_16_FD_185931 | JGI IMG/M metagenome (GOLD analysis project Ga0179593, IMG submission 185931) | Vadose zone soil fungal communities from Angelo Coast Range Reserve, California, USA - CZODoug2_1_08_16fungal (PacBio error correction) | ecosystem: Environmental > Terrestrial > Soil >... | reverse complement strand
TTTCTTTTCTCCTCCGTTCTTCCTCCCTTGTCGTTTTCGGACGCCGTTGCTTTTTTTCTACTACGCTTTTTCAGATGCTCCTCCAAATATCGCGAACTTTCGTCAAATACGCCACCCTTTGACTTCGGACAACCTGCCCTTTCACTTTTTCACCCAAGCTTCCTGCCGTTCACCCACATGGGTTACCTTTTTACTGCATATAATTCGAGCACTCCTTACCCAAATTTTGTTCAGGTTACCCCAAGTGTTTTTTTTTGAGGTTTAACTATTTATTTCCCTTTCTTCAGCCTTTTTTTCTAAGCGTTTTCTTCACATCGAATTCCCCCACTCTGTTCCTTTTCCTTTTACCTTTCTGGCTTTGGCATTACCCAAATACCCCTACTCCATCCATCAAGGTAGAAGTTTCCCCCCGTGACCCAATACTTTGTCTTTTTCTTTTCTTCCAGTTTTTTTTTTTTCCCACACCCTACACTTGGTTCCTTGTGGGGCGATTTGCCCCTGGACACCTCCCGTGGACGTTGCTCTGGAGGAACCTCTTCCTACTCCTTGCTTAAATGATCTTATGATTGTGTAGTCCCCTTTCCTTGCATTCCCTTACACTTTCACGGTTCGTGCGACATTTCTGTTCCTTGCCGTTGAGTGTGATCGTACCAGAGAGTGCTTGTTTCTTAACGTGCAGTCGAACTTGGCTCTTGTTTTTTAAGCAATTCAAACTTTTCTTTTCCCTTAGAGTTTTCCCTAAATGGTAATACTTTTTTCCCCTTTTAGGGCTCCGGCCACTGGTTTCGCAATCGACGAAAAAGTTGCTATGTCAACGCTCCTCTTTTTTAGGAACTTTTCTGTTCAGATGCTCCGTTCTTCCGTCTTCCTCCGCTTGTAAGTCCGCATCAAACACTTTTTAGATGCTATTCTAAATGGTGACCCTGTTATGCTATTACGTCCCCCCCAACTACTTTTCTTATATTAGATCCGCCCTCTCACGTTTAATTTTGGAGCCCTTTCTTCTCCCCAACGAATAAGATTTCAACCAACATGTATCGGTAGCCATTCTCTGTACTTTATTTTGCAGGCTTAGGGTCATTCCTACTCTTTTTTTTTATTGCTTTCCGTTTATGTGTGGTGAGGGACTCCTTCCAGAGTTCTGCTTTGTCTTCGGTATCCTTTCCAGGTTGCCTTCTTGCTTGGGGATGTTGTTCTTCTCTTGATCCCCATAAGACCTTCCTCTTCCCTTCCCCCTGTCATTTTTTTATGGAAATATGTTCGTTTGAAATGTTTCTTCGTTCAACGCATCCTTGCCGCCGGTCACAATTTCCTTGCTCTTCTCTGCCGTAATCGAGGAGTTTCTAATATCTTTTGATTTTTCTTTGGTAGGATCGTTTCTCCATATCCCATAGCAGCTTTCTTCCTCCACTCGTTCTTCCCTGTTGCGTATGCCCCCCCTCTCCTTTCATAGGAGCTTTCTTCCCCCCTGCTGCTTGCAGTGATTAGCTGAGCGTTCGTCTTGAGCTGGAGCTTCTGTTGCTCCGCAGTTTTTTTTCCGTGTCCCTTTCGTTGCTATTTTTCTTCCCTAAAAATTGAGGCTGCGATCTACTGACTCATCCGTTAGTCCTTTTTCTTTTTGGCATATACTTGTCTTGACAGATCGGAGTCTTTGCCAGAGATGGAATCTTATCTTTTGTGTGAGATTAGTGGACACCCCCTCTTTCTCTATCCTCCCGAATAGTAGAACAGGCGAACATGCTTTCCGTCTTGATCTTTCTATCACAAGACTTTGATTCTTGTTCCTGTTTCCCCAGACCAACCTCGCAAGAAATTCAGAAGGTATAACCGCCAAGTGATATCTCAAGCTCCGCCTCGCTAGGGCCGTGAATGAGGTTCCGCTGCATCCCGCGGTGTCCAACGTCTTTTTCCCTTCCATTATGTCCGGCTCCTGATGTCTTCGAGCCGAATTGACATCGGCTTTTGATTGTTTCTCTGCCGCTCGCACTCCCAGTCCTGCTAAGAAGCCGATTTCTTCCTCATTTAGGCCATTTTTGTGTGCGTCTACTGTCCAGGATCCCTCGTGTGAAATGAAGTAATTCGTTACGTTTAATCGATTCACCAATTGTCAGTTGCTGTCTTTTTTTTGGATTTCCGCCTCTCTCGAAAACTCCCCAAATTACCTCAACAAGGCGTCTCCAGAACCTGGTGTTCACCCGTTCCGGTTACCCTGCTCCCGGTAACATCACGAAGGTAGGGCATTTTCAGATTTAAAGTTTCCCACAAGGTCTAAACCCAAATGCTCTTCTTTTGTGCCCTTCTTCTTTTTTTCGTCCCCAATTTTCCCCTTGCCACACGTCTCCAGGCGGTCCCTGTAGATGATTTATTTCTCTTTTTTGTGTTTTCGTCCGATGGACAATTCTTTTCCCGCTTTGAGAATTATTAACCTTATGATGAATTGATATTAATATCCCTCTCTGGAACCTCCTTTCTAAAGCTTTTTTTTTTTCAGAACCTGTTTCCGTGGCCCCGCCATAAGATTCCCTCGTTTTCACGTTGGAACTGTTGGTAATGGGTGCGCAAACCAGTGTGCGGGTTTCTTCCCTTCTTCATGAGTATGGATTTTGTGGCGGAGTAGTTGGTCGGTCCCCCCCGTCTTGGAGACTTTGCCCTCCAAACAGACGATTTCCTTGCACGTGCAAGAAACCGCGCTCTGTTTTCCGTGACCCTCTCTTCCCATACGCCACTCGTCGAAGCCCCTGCTTCCCCCCTTGACAAGGAGGTACTTAATTCCTCAGGTCTCCAAGCCCTGTCACTGCTTTTTTACGTCCCACGCTAGTTTGTCTAGAGGTTGAGCTCCAGTTTCAAGCGTTGTTTGCCGTTCGCTTCCAGTAATTAGGCCCCAGTGTTCGGGCCAGTTGTTTTACCACCCTTTGGACGTCCCCTCCTTCACTCTTTTACTTTGACTGACGAAACGGTTTTTGACATTTTGTGGTGCTAGTCGTACCCTCATTATCTTTTTTTTTGGAGTATTTTGGTTTCTTGGATGCCCCCCCTCAGCCTATTTTAGCCCCCCACCTGATTGGGTCCACTTCCCTCTTTGCGGCAGTCCTAACTGGCGGTGTACCCGCCATCATGTTGAACAATTGAATTGAGGTTTTTCCCCCTGCCCTGCTTGACTCGATCCTGTGAGGTGAATGATCTGCTCTCCCCGCTTTTCTCCTTTTTTGTCACCATGTTCCCTGTTTTAGCAGGCGTGGCATTTAAGTTTCATTTTAGAGTTTCCCCTGACTTTTTTTCCAAGGTCGTTTGCCCTAGCAGGATTTTGGGATTTTCTGTGTAATTCTTTTTCCCCTTTCTTTGATTTGCCCTGGTCGTTGTACAAGCCGGATACGCTGAACTCCTTTTTACCAGTAACTAAGAATATCTTCCCCCTTCTTTTTCTTTTTCTTCTTTTTTTTTTTTTTGAGGTGTACTTCCGTGCGTTATATAGTTGTTTTCCCTTCTGCGGGCTTTCCTTTACCTCGACTTCCCTTGCTCAACCCGCCCCTAGCAAGGTGTGTCCCCTCCCTTGCCCGGCCCCCTTTTACCAGTTTTCCCCAAACTTTTGCATTTTATCTCTTCTCGTCCTTACAATCACTTCCCTTTTTTCCCTTTTTCCAGGGGACAGGTTACCCTTTCGTTTGGTCGTTGAGTCCCATCTTAGGTATGTTTTTTTTGTAATTGTGGGTTTTTTTTTTTCTTTCTCTTCTTTTTCTTTTTTTCCCTAAGAAGTGTTTGTGGTTGTTACTTTTTTTTATTTGGTGTTGGTCTTTCACCCCCTTCATCACCCCAATCCCTCATAAAGTGAGCCTAAACATGCCTTTCCTCTTTCCCCCATATCCTACCCCACCTTTTTGGGATTTGTCCCCCTCCTTTCTTCTGCACCTGGCCTTCGACTGCGGCTGGGCGATTCGAATTTTAAACCACAACAGACGTGAGAACTGGTGCAGCCTGAGGCTTTTCTTTCTTAAATGACCTCGCATTTTTTCTTTAGACCAATTATCCTTTTGGCCCTTCTTTCAGGGGATAGTTTTCCCAACCCCCCGTCTAGAAAGGGGGTTTTTTTCCTTGCTGTGTTTGTCTTCTTCATATCTTTCGTTCCAATGCTTTGACCCCATCTCTCTCTTGGTGTTTCCCATTCCCTTCCCCCGTAAACTCTTTTTTTTTCTTAAATAATGGGCCGTGCTCCTTTTCCCCTATACAATGGTTATCTGCCTCCCTCCCGTTTAACAAGGGTTTTTTCTGTTCCCTCCGTGATGTTTTCGGTGCTCCGGACCGGTGTGGAGCCCGGATGCACTCTTTCTTCATTCTTCCCCCGATTTCGAATTGTTCAATCACCTTTTCAGTAGATTTTTCTTTTTTTTACAATCCCCAACTTTTCCATTGGTGGATCTTCCCCTCCACAAAACTCCTTCGGCCAGATCTCCTGACTAAAGCCCCGACTACAGTGATTTTGACTGACTTGTCTTCCCAACGAAGCATCCTTTCCGCCCCTTTTTCTTTCTTTTCCGTTCTCTCCGGTTCTATTTTTCCCTTCTTTGCATGTCCTCCGCTCTTGTTCTTTTGGTAGGTGGCAGAGCGAAAACGCGCTTTTGTTTGTGTTGATGTTTTCTCTGCACCGGCCCTTTTTTTGTGTGTGTGGTTTTTTTTATCTTTTTTGGGTTGTCTCCCTCCTGCCTTCTTTGTGTGTTGCGGTCGGAGAGGCGGCCCAACTTCTCCCCTTACGAGCTCTCCCCTTTGAATTTTGTTGGTCCTGCTGGACCTCTTTCTGAGACAGCTTTCCCCACCGTGTCCTTTCCCGCCGTGCCCTGGCGACTCTGCCCCTCCTCGTTTTCTTTTTCGATAGGTTTCGGTCCGCTCCTTGGAGCTTTCATCTTCGGGACGCATCTTTACAGCCTTTTTTGCCTTTTTTTTAAATAGAGGTCCGTACTTCAACCATCTCTGTTCTCTCTCTCTGACTTCCAGTTCTCGGTCGAGTGTCCTCTCTTGATCTTCGTTTATTGTCGGTGGTTGGCTTTTTTTTTTTTCCCAATGAGTAGGGATGGTTTTTTTTTCTCGGATGGTCGTTGTCCTGTACGAGGAATTGTTTGCCCCGAGAATATGTTCCCTCTGTCTTTCCTCTTTTCAAGATTTAAGTGAGTGTTCCCCCCGTCTCTTCATCTAGTCTTCCTTTTTTTGAGTTTCGTCATCTTCCGCTATTGACACACCTCCTTGAGACGACCCTTAAGGCGAATAATCCTTATTTGACTCGATCGAACCCATCCTTTGATCTGTCAAACGTAGACACCCCCCAACACTCCCCTTCCTCACGACCGTCCCCCCGTTCCCATACGTGTAGCCCCTCCTTCTCAAGCCCTGATTCGACTCTTCCCCTATCACTTCCTTGAATATTGGAGCATCTCGCTTCCCCCCCTCTTTGGCTTCGACACCCTAGGTCCGCCTCTTTCTCGATGTGTTTAGGCCTCGCCCCGGGTCTTTGCTATATGTGTTTCCTACTCTGCCCGTATTACCATGGAAAGCTGCCTCAGAATCCGATTACCTCCTATTTAGTTATGAGTGTGTAACCTTCTTTTGCTTGTTTTTTCCGGAGCGCCGTCACTTTTCTCCTCTCATCATGGTAACTTCATGATCAAACCCCCAATTACTCCTGTTCGTCGCTTCAAAGGGTTCTGACGGATTTCCGTCCTTAGCCCTACCCACCCACTTCACGATTTCACCCCTTATCCCGGTTCTGATATCCGAGACCGGACCCAAGAAGACGAGTTTCACCCTCGTTCTGACAAATCCCCCTGTTCGTTCTAGCTTTAAGCAGGAACTTCGCCCCTCATGTCTTGCGCATAAAATTTTCGTATCTGTTGTGCATCCTTCTTCGTTTTGAATTAAATGAAGCCCACACTACTGTCCTCTGTCCGGAAGGTCAAGAGATATGGTTTGTCCTGTTAGTCAGTAGAACCATTGAATCTCCCGCTTTTCTCTCCCCCAAACTCTCTAATTCTTGCCCTGCCTCGTCGGTTCCTGACTACTTTCGGCACCAGATTTTATCACCGCTTTCTCATTCAAAAGAGTACCTCACCATACGTTTCTCTTCCCCACCCCGTGGGACTTTCTCAGGTTCCGAGTAACCATCTTTCCGGTCTCCCTCCACACTTAGCCGTAGCCACCCCAGATTCTTTTTGCCTCTCAAAGATTTTTACTTTGTTATCCTGTGTGTACCAACCACCCAGAGCTTGGGTTCACGTTCTCCCTCGCGCTTCTGTCCCAGAAATCCTCATCTTTTCACCATCCCCATTCTGGGAGAATGAGTTCCAATTGAATCATGCCCCTTAATGCTTTTCCAAGGTATGAAAAAAGCATGTCGGATCACCGGATCCCCCCCAGTTTTTGGGAGTGTGAGTATGATGTTTTTTTGTCCTTTCTTTCCCAAGTAAGTCGACAACTGTGGGACCTTGGGAGACACCCCCCTATGCTTGTGTGAGCACGTATCCTGCACGTGGTGTATGGGGTTCCAGCCCCTTTTCCCTTTTGACCAGTTCTTCCAACCGTTATTCGTCTGGTCTTTCCGGTTGGTATTGTTCTCGGGATACCCTAGCGCCGTTTCCCCCTCCCCCAGTGACAGCTGGGGAGCCTCTGTTCGTTTTGATTCCAACCTGGCGTTTCAGACATCAATGAGCGTTGCTGGTACCCGAAGAGACCAACTCCTATCTCCTCTCGTTTTTTAAGGTTCGCGACAGATTTATTTCCCTTCCTGGACTGTGTGGTAGCCGCCCCCTTCCTTCCCAGATTTTTTCTTAAGGTTGCAGATTTTCCCTTCAGGTTTTTTTTTCCCTGGCGATATTTATCTGTATTACGGTTGACCCTTAGCGCTCTCTCCAGGGCAACGACAGTCTTATAATCCACGGAGTAAGCAAATCCCCCCCCGCATCCTCTACGTTGTGTTTGTCTATCTCTTCTTGTTTGACTCAGGGGAGTGATAATACTGCCTGACGGCCTGTCTCCCTGATTTTAATCCCTCGCTCTGACCCTGACTTCTTCCCTCCCTATAAAGATACGCTCCGTTATGCAACTTTCCGTAACATGTTAATAGTTCAACTTGAGGGTTTACTGAGTTCTCCCCCACCATGTTAAATCCGTCTTGTTTTGCTCTTCTCGGTCTCCCCTAAATATCACCCAAGTCACATCTGGGCGTCAGCTCCTTAAGAGCGATCTTTCGGTCCTATTTATTCCCCTCTTGCGCATCAAGTTGGGCCTTTAGTACCCTTCCCCTTTTTTGCGGCTACTAGCGGCTTTTTTTTTTCAATAATCCCACCCCACACACCGGGTCCCCCGTACGATACCCCCATTCCCCAACTTCCCCCAGTGCCACTCAGCCTACCCAATCTTTGTCATTCTGTTAGTTCCAATGCTTTTATTTGGAGCTTTCCTCCCCCTGGCTACACGGTACTCTACAGTATTGACTCGAACCCTTTCCCAACATAAGATTAGTGAGCCTTTCTGACTTCACCCCTTTGACCCTCACTTATTTCTCCTGTACCCCCTTGATACATGCTTAGCAAGTAAAGGGGACCGTTTTAAGTTTTGACCTGCGTTCTAAATCTCAAGTTGGATGATGTTCCTCTTCTCCTTTCTTGGCTTTATCCCCTTTGAGCGGCGGGGATTCCCGTGCACTCAGGGGGTTAGGGCCCCCCACATTTACCTTTTTTCGTTGGTGATCTTCTCCCAACCTACTGTTTAACTTCCCTTTTTCTCGAAGTCCGGCAATGGTTGTCGTTAACTCAGTCCCGGTTCTCTTAACCTGTTTATTTTTCCCTTTTTCGGTTTGGACCGGGATTGTAGCCTTCATTCTTTATGCGTTTCCTCCGTCGATACGACAGCATCCAAACTTCCCGAGGATTGATTATTCCCTAGGACCACACTTCCCCCATGTTGTGCTTTTATCCCTACACACAAAAACTCTCGTCCCCCTCTCTTACGCATCGACCTCCCCTCCTTAAGTTGACTGCCCTTTTTCTCTTCTTCATTTCCAGCATACCCCAAACCGAATAGTGAGATCTTCAATCTTTTCTTTTTCATTGTCCTGCTATCCTTTTTCTATTATTTTGAGATGATGTCCCCGAAGCTGCTTCTTTTTCTTCGTTCGGTCCCTTTCCTTTTCACTTTTTTTGTTCTTTAGAGTGTCCCGGGCTTCCTTCCCCTTTGTAATTGTTGCTTTCTGGATGAAACTGATGTATCTTTTTGACTGTCTTTCTTCTTCGCAAACAAGCCTTGCCCACCCCTGCTTTCCTCTGTTCCTTTCCTTCTTGCGAGTTTGGAGGGCTTGTCTTTTGTCGTGCTCTCGGTTTACTCCTTTAGCGATGGGCTTTTTTCTTCCCGCCCCCCTCTAGCGGTCTACCTGGGTCGTCCTGACAACCTCTCTTTCCCTCTCTTTGTCTATAATGATTAGGTTCCGTCGGTCGCTCTCTCTTTTTTCCCTTTAGGTTCTTCCAAGGTGTTTGGTTGTTCTTTGGAGACGTGTAAAAGACTCCCCTTTCTGTTTACGTCTTTCTTACTTCCTCTCTTATGCATGTACGTCTGCAAGACTTCTGTGAAGAGGATTGCCCTAGCCCCTTTACTTCCTCTTATTTGTGCGATCTCGCCTTCCCCCCCCCTTTCTCCAATGAAGCAGACTCCTGGCCACTTTCTCGCCACGGAGGTAGAAGGAACCGAGATGATTCCGTCCTGATCGACAAAGGACTCTTTTCTTCTTTTCTTTTTTTCCTCCCCCAGGCTTCGACAACAAAAATTCCACCGTTAGCGAAACGACTTAGCCACCCTTTCTCCGATATCCTCCTCCTCCCCTCTCCTTCCTCTGACTTTTAATTCCTCTTTCCCCCTCTGGAGTTTTGTTAAGTTAAGTCTGAACCCCTTCCTTACTCCAGTCGGTTTAGCGTCCAGATCCAAATCGTCTGGTACCTATTCTTTAATATTTCCCCATTTCTTAATTCCTTTGATTCTTATCTTCCTCCTTTTTTCCTTCCACGTTGCCCCCAGAAGTTTTTTAATGTAAGGTTCATGCGGTAAGAAGAAGTCCTTTCATTTCTTTTACTCTCAGTTCATGTTTCACCACCCTTAGTTATAGTGAGCTTTCCTTCCCCCCTTGGTGTAGTTTTCCGCTTCTAATGCAACATCCCCCCCCACTAATTTCAACGCCCTGTGTGCCTTAGCAAAGACCCCGCCCCCACAGTAATAAGCGTTACGCTCTTTCTCCAACTTTCTACCCCTCAAAGGAGTCCCTGCTTTTTTCAGCTGCATTGATAAATAAGATGAGACGATCCCCTTACTCCCCCCCCCACCATATCTGTTGTTTTGAAGATCTTCTTTCCTCAACTTGACTTCACTTCCACAGACCTTTTCCCGATCTCTGCTAGGAGGATCTCTGAGATGATCAGTTGTTTTGGTCGTTCGGCCGTCGTGCCCTGTGGTTGGCGATTTAGCCTTCCCCATCCTCTCATTCAATTTTTTTTTTTTTTTTTTTTTTTTTTGCCTCCTCTTTAAGAGATCGTCCATAATCTCCCTTTTTCGGGTAACTCCAGCCCCATGTTCAATCGCACGCCCCATCTTTCGGGAATTTAGGCCGTCCAACCTTTAGGCAGGGCTTCCAGACAATCTTGCCAGCCGTTCCCGAACACGCTTTCTTTTCCGGGTTCCCCCGAATTTATGTATACCTTTATTTCCCCCCAATAGTGTCAATATGGGACACGTTTGGACACACCAACCATCAAGATAGACACTCTGAAGACCCCCTCCCTTGCTAAGAGCCCCTTTTTCCTTTCAGTGCCGCCTCCAGTTTCGCTGAACAGTTGCTTCCCTAAACTCCCTGTTCCTGAATTGGACGAAGGTGGCCCACCCCCAATCCGTTAGCCAGGTCATTTACGATTCACCGCTGTTGTCTCAGGTTTGAGACTGTTTTTTTTTCGTTGCCCTTTTCGCCGAAAAGTGTAGGGCCGTGTTTCTTTTTCCAAAAACCCCCCCTCGTCGCTTTGGACGCACCCGACTTTAAACTCTTTTTTTTTGGTTGTTTTTTTCTTTCTTCTTCTTCTTTTTTTTTTTTATTGGACAGTAAATTTTCATTTTTCGTCTTCGCCATCCCCTTTGTTATGGTGAGTAGTAGTTAATTTGCACTATATGTAGCAGACACCCTCCAGTGTCTACATTTTTCGTAGACCAATTGCTTTTCAGACCCCGTTCATAACTTTGTTAATAGCTGTTGCTTTTCCCCCTGTCGCTTACAAAGCTTCCCTAGGTTTACGATTGAGCTTTTCATTAGAGACGTAGGTTCAATGTTTTTCCCATGACTCTGTTTCTTATGTCTATCAATTGTGAACACCTTTTTGGGGCCCAGAACTCCGCTCCTATTATCATGTTTCCCGGGGTTTTGGTGCAAAGCGCGGCGACGCCGCGACTACCCCTTCTCCCCTCCCGGAACAACTGCATACCTTCACCCCCTTTTTTTGTTTTGTTTGTACTTTCCTCTGTATTCTCATTGATCTCTTTGTGTAATGCTTTTTCCTCCCCCCCTTAGAGGTACATGATATCCCGCCCTCCCCCCTTTTTCAAGGTGAACCCTTCGCCCCTTTTACCCTTCCCTGTACTCCCTCCGAACGTCTTGCCCCACACAGGCCCCCCCCTTTCTTGCCTTGAGTCCTGTACTGCGCATCCTTACACTAATCTTACAAGGCCGTCCATGTTTTTCTCGACGGTCCCATATGGTACCATTTCGCACCCGCCATTTGACTGATGAAACATCGGACACCCAGTTTTTGTTTTTGCTTGCGAATCTTGCATACCACCCCCCTACTCAATCTACCTTTTCCGTCCTGCTTTAAATCAAACAGTCGATTCCCTTTATAAAAGCGTTGATTTTGGGTCCAAGTGCGTTTTTTGCCCCCCTCACTGTCCAACTTTGCGTTTGTCTCCGGGACTTCGTCTTCTGATACGTTAGGGAAACAACTCCTCTTGCACACCACTGCTCAATGGTTATTCCTCCCTTCCCGGGAATTCTTTTTTTTCGCCACTCCCCTTTGAAGCTTTCCTTCAAGGTTCCACGCAAATGTTCTGGGAATGCATTTCCTTTTTCCCTGTTTTGTGCTCTTTTCTTCCCGACAGCTTTCTTGCTTTCCTTCCCAATTGCGGCGAACGGCTTGGTTTTTCCCTTTAGGGGATACACTTTTTTTTTTTCTTTTTCCTCTTCCATGATGTGCAAGCTTACGTTTTGCGTACCTTGTTTCAGCAGAACTCACAGTTCAACGGGTTTATATTTTTTTTTCCCCTCCTTAGTTCGGAGTTTCTGTGAGACGTAATGCCCCTTCTTTTTACTTTTCACGCTCTCTCTTGAACCGTATTCTAACCAATTTAAGGAAGCTTTTTTCCTTTTTTCCGATTCTCCAAAGTTTTAATCACACCACTTCCCCCCTTTCGTGCCTTAACCCACATTACTCGGAATCTTCTTCCTCAAGTCCCTTCCAGTTGCGTTTGTTTCCTTCCTGCTTGTGAGTCACCTAAGTTCCTCTACACCCATAATTTTTTAGATCCTCTGCTGTTCTTAATTGGGCTCTTCTCTTAAGTGCCTTCCGCTCGTTCATTGCTGCCGTTAGTGTTAATCGCCTTACCCGCCTCTCTTCTTAGTGAAGTCTGCACGGTTCTCCATCTTTCATATTGGCTCCCTTTTAGTCTTTCGGCCTTCTAATCCCCCGGAAGGAGTCCGCGCACTTCCCCCTCTTTTTTTGGTGATTAACTGTTTCCGTTAAGTTTTCACTTGATCTTCTTCAACCTCTGTCTTGCGTAAGTCCGTTTCGCCCGGTTGTGCTTAGGATGAGTAGGAGAATTGAGGTTTGTTCAGGATCTTGGTACCTGCAATCTTGTTCTTTTCCTTTAGTACCCCTCCTCTGTTCTCGTTTTCTGGCAGACCATTCTAGCTTTTGTTCTGGGTATCATTTTTATCCTTTCCTCGTGATCTTTGGGCCTAACCTGCGTGTTGATGGTGCGATTGATCGTCTGTTAGAGCTCTGTGACAGGTCCTTGGTCCTAATTGACGTTATTTTTTTTTTTTTTTTTCACGGCCCCTAAATCCAGTCTTGTTTCTCCTTCTCGTCGCATTCCTTTTTTTCTTTTCAGCGTACGTGCACTTGGCATCTTCCCCTCTGTGCTTTTTAAGTGTGTTGAGCTACTCTTCCTTTTCTTTCCTTCCTTTCCCCCCCCCCCCCCCCAACCCCCCCAAATTGTTTTGTTTTTTCTTATAGTTTGCAACACATCAGAGACCCGAATTTCTCTTCCCGGGGCGTATCGTGTCACTGATCCGAATGATTCTCTTCCTTCCTAACCAGGCCTCTTTTAATTGTTTTCCGTCCCCTCAACCTAGAACCCAAACAATCCCGTTCTTTCGAAATCCTTTCCCCTTCCCTTTCCCCCAGTAGACCAATTTCGCCCGCTCGCCTACCTTTTTCTGCCCTTTGGAACCATCTTTTTCCTTCGTACAAATTTCTTCTTCTCCCCTTCCCAGCGAACCATCCTTCTTTTCTTTTCTCTCTAACTTCCTACAACCCCATGGCCTGCCTCATGAACTTTGCCTCTCCTCTGACCCCTTTCCATCAGTTCGTCAAGTCTCAGAGTGGGCGTCCTCTCTCTCTTTTCCCTTATCCACTGTGATCAGGTCATCCTTTCCCCCTACCTCAGGTCCCATCCATGGGTTCCCTTTTTCTTGCTCTCCTAGCCAAATTCCCACCCCCCTTCCCCGATTTACCCCTCCATTCTTTACCTCCTCTTCCCGCAATAGCTCTCGTTTTCCGCGCTTCAACCCGATTCCTCCCCATCCCCCCGTCCTCTTTCAGTCAGAATGCCAAACCTTCAGACCAGAAGAGGAGCAGCACCAACCCCCTGCATTAGTAGTAGGACCCCTCCCCCTCCAGACCCACCAGACACCTTTTTCTTATGAAGTGACTATCTCTGTTCCCTGAAGGACTTGTGGTTTTCCGTTATCTTCCCCTCCTTTTTTTAGGTGGATTAACCGCCTTTCTTCTGAAATTTCCTCTTTTCCCCTCTCACCCCAATAATTTCCCGAGTTGGCCGTTCATCTTCCTCTCCATCCCACCTTGGAAGCGTTGCAAACCTTGACTCCCCGGGGAAGGCATACACACCAGTGGTTCCCGCCGCAACTTTATCCCTTTCAGCAATATTCTTCTTGCTCATCTATTTCGCCCCCGAAGTGTTGTTTCCGAAGTTTTGCCCAACGAGAGTATCTGCCCGTTGACTCATTTGATTACGACGCCCAGAAGAATAATCTGATCCACAAAACTCTTTTTCTCCCCCCCCGAACCATGTTGCGAAAGTACCAGTCCCTGAATGATTAAACCCACAAGCATTTGAGTTGTAATTTACGACACCGTATTCCCAGATGCCCCCCCCCTTTCTAAGCTTCCCTTGTTTTCGGTTAATAGCCTCGCTTTTCCAATAGGCCCCCAGTGTTCTTTCACCCCCCGCTCTTGGCTCAAGCCGGGTTTTTATTACGGTTCTAGACCACGGGTCCTTCTCGTCTTAACCCTATTTTTTGGCGGTTCCGGTGAATGCCGAGAGTCATCCAACACACTCCCTTCTGGGGGTTTGACTGCCGGCTCCGAAAATGTCTTTTTTCTCCCACCGTTGTGCCAACCCTGTTGCTTGTCACCTTTTGAACTCCCCCCTCTAATGGTGTTCATGAGACTCTCCCCTGGCTTAACGGCCAGTGGTTCACTTGTTTTCTTTTTTCTTGAGCCTCTTTAAGAGCCCTTGACTTCCCTCGTCTGGCTTAAACGGCGAGATATTTGCTTTCTTCTTCTAGGAGCTCCCTTGTTTTCTTTTTTGCCCCACCTCCTGTGGTTTGCTCCCTGAGATTTGCTCTCCTTCCATTCTACAACAATCCTTTTCGTTCCCCTCTTTCCTTTTTTGGTTGTTTTATGAGATGCGTTTATTGACTACCTTTCCTTTCTATATGTCTTCGGGCTTGTTTCCTTTCCTTTTACCCTGCTTTCCTCAATCTCTCGCGTCCCGTTGTCACCTTATTGTTTGTTCCCCCCTTTACTTCACCGCGTTCCTGACTGTTTTCCAAAACCCGGGAAAGGACATCTCCCTATGCAATCCTCCGTACAGTTCGCAGGGTCCCGTTTACCCTGCACGTGCCTTCGATTACTAGTCTTTCCTTTTAAGAAAGTGGCCGACGCCTGACCCTCTCCAAACTTTTTGCTGGAATTGCTGCGGATTACAATACCACCGACAAACCCTTCCCGTTCTTTTCTCCTTAGAAACCCCTTACCCCTTTTTCTTTAAGAATATAAATACAACTCGTGGTCTTTGCGTTAAAAGTGGTTGTCAACAACGGTGCTTTACCCTTCCTGGCGAAACTCTTCCCCACAAGAATTTTTTGTCTCACTTTCAACCTCCCCTTTCCCCATCGTTTATATCGCGGACCCCTTCTACAGTTTGTGTTAGTAACTCATTTCCCAGTGATTTTCCTTTCAACCTTTTTCTTTCGTGTTGATGTTTTATTATGAGCTCGTGCGCTTTTTTCTTCCAGTTTTTATCCAACGTGCTAATTATACCTTCTTTTGTTGGGCCACTTTTTCCCAAATGTTTCGCCCCCGCCCCCATAATAAATGGCCCCGATATTCTTTTACTGCTGCCCCCGTTGAGGCTGGACCCTTTCCGTCTAGACTAATCGCTCCTTTGCTGGGTCAGTTTTCCTCAACTGGTGAGTTGCCATTTTCCGTATGTTTGAGGGTTCTTCGTTCTGCGGGAGTTCGACCTTATTTACAGATTTGAGCTTTTGCCACTTCCCCTTCTAGGATTTTATTCAAGACAGGCAAGTTTTTTTAATCTTGCTTACCACTCCTTGAACAGATCTTTCCGCCTCGGTCCGCACTAGGTACAGTTGAATTGGGGAATACAGGGGTGAGTTCTTAATTCACTGGTCATAAAAACCTCTGTCAGCCTTTGAGTCTCTGCTTGGGAGCAGGGGTTGAGCTTAATGGATGTTTTTAAAGATTGGTCGACGGAAGTCTCCTTAACCCAGCGTCTTCGTTTTTAGTCATCCTGTTTGTAAGGTTTTGGGATTGCTTGAGTAGTGTTGCTAGGTCCCCCCCCCATCAGCCCCATGGAATCTTCCGATTGCCTTTTTTTCCTATTTCACTGTGACTAGTATGTTCAATCCTTCCTAGGAAAACTGGATCCTTGCGCCACAAGATATTGTCATCTGAGCCCCCATGCTCAGATTTCTTGTTTTGAGTTGACGGGGTTTCCCTCTCTGCGAATCCATTAGGACAGTCCCCAGCGATTAGGTAGCTCCCCTAAATCTATGTCTGCGTGCCTTTTTTTTTCCCCTTCAACACACTATCTTTAATCGGCTTTTTTGATGCCCAAATGTTTCGTGTCTATTTCTGATCTCTTGCTCTCGGTGGATAATTTCTTTTCTTTCATTTTTTGACCTTTTTTTTCTCTTTCTCACTGCGACCAAAGCTTATTGTTTATTCCGCGTCGAATCATCGGGTTTTTAAAATTGGAGCCTGTATATATGCATTCTTTTTTTGTCCGAGAGGA
>Ga0179593_1635014_pt1 | contig 15622 bp, 18 predicted proteins | sample CZODoug2_1_08_16_FD_185931 | JGI IMG/M metagenome (GOLD analysis project Ga0179593, IMG submission 185931) | Vadose zone soil fungal communities from Angelo Coast Range Reserve, California, USA - CZODoug2_1_08_16fungal (PacBio error correction) | ecosystem: Environmental > Terrestrial > Soil >... | reverse complement strand
TTCTTGTACCGACGTCGCCCTAATATGGATTTCCCCTCTGGTCTGAATCGTCATGCCTTCTCCGTCGCTCCGTATTGTACCGGCATGCATCGTCTTTATCGCCTCTTTCAGACTTCGTATTCTTTTGCTTCCGACAGATTTCTTTCTTATGTGCTTTGCCATACGCGGGTTTCCGTATTTGTTAGGCTTGTCTATTTTTGTTCCCTTTTTTTCCCCTTCTCGTCCTGTGCTTCTTAAACACAAGCGCGTGCCAGGGTGCGTCCCCCCCTCGCTCTGGGACTCCGGCAATCAGCCCATCCATCCTTCCAGTCCTTTCAATTACCCCTCCGACGGGCTCAACCGCTCTGGTCCCTTTCTGTCCCCCCCCCGAAGAAATTCCGTCCTTCGTTTCTTCGCTTCCCCAATTCCCCTCCCTTCTTTCTCGTTTTTCCTTTGTGTGTCTTAGGTCAGCGTTTCTGTTTTCTCCTCCCCTGTCTCGGGTCTTCATTGCCAGCCCCCCGGCAGGTTCGCTTCACGTCCTAGGATATGACCCCCATATCTTCCGACCCTTGCCGAACGCGTTTTCGTTAGCGCTGGAAGATCAACACCGATGCTTTCTCTATCCTTCCGTTATTTTGTCACTAGCGTCCGAGAGAAAATCAACACCCTTTTTTTTTTAACCCCCCAAATCGATCCGGGCCCCCCTGAGTCCTCCCTTTTTGTGTTTGTTCTCCCTCCTCATACCACCATTACACCCCGTCCCACCGAACCGTAAGTTCCCCGCGATTCCCGTATCCCTCCCTCCTTTTTTCCCCGATAGGTTCCCTGGTGTCCCTTTCGATAAGGACGGTGTCGGGAAAAAGGCATCCGGAGCAAACGCAGTTGCTTATCATACCCTTTTTTCCCCTTCTTCCCCTTAATCAGACTTCGTGCGCTCCCTTAGTATTTCGGCCCAGGCCCCTCCCTCCCTTCAAGAAATTAGTTGAAGGCCCCTGCTTTCCACTCCCCTATTTGCCTGTCTTTTCCGCTCCCGGATTATTCCGTTAACTTTTTCCCTCGCGTTAAAAATTTTTCAGTTCCTTTGAGTCCCTTCTTTCCACTTTTTCCCTCCTTTGCGCCTCCACCCTATTCCTTTACAGAACTGGTAGGGATCCCTTCTGCTCTAGATATATCTCATCAAACCGCGGATCCTTTCGCCTTCTTCCCTCCCTCTTGCTGCAGGGATGATTCCCTCCATAAGTTTTTTTGGGCTCCCGTCGTCAGCGGCCGGCAGATCCAGCCTCTTTCCAAATCCGAATTTTTTTTCACGACTTTTTTCCCTCTTTGTGAATCTTTTCTTCTCCACTCGTAAATCCTTTTTCGTGGTTACCGTTGATAATGCCCCCCGTCACATGGGCAATGTTTGCTAGCCAGGTATTTTATTTTGAAGCCTTCTCTCCCCCATTCTCCCCTAGACACTCCCGGGTTCTTTTCCATAGTCTTTGAAATGGAATCTCCACGTTCGGCATACTTTCGACCTTCTTCCGTAAGTCTTTCCCGAGTAGTCGTTTCGCGTCCTTTCCTCCTATACCCCCCCGTACCTTCATTGGAGCTACGGGGTTCGGACGATGGTCCAACTTCCCCTTCCCTTGTAGCTCCTTCGTAACCGGCACCCTCTCGCTGCGTTTTCGCACCCCTGTCCCCCAAAGCTTCTGCGATAGCCTTTCTTTTTCCCATTTTGGAATGTGCGACTTAGAAACTGTTTCAACCATAACCCAGGAGATACTCCCCTTCTTCTTCACGGACCGCGTCCCCTGGTATCAGGCGGACCCTTCGATCCTCCCCTGTCTCATTTGGTAACGTATACTCCAAGGATGCCGACGCCCGTCCTAGAGCTTTGCTATCCCTTCGGGATGCTTCTTCCCCCGCTCTCATCCTCCTTCCCCCCCAACCCCCCATGGGTCTTCTTTGATCGAACGTACCGAGTTAAAAGCCGTTGTTTTCTCACTTAAGTTGCCGGCCCCCGACTCCAACCACCCAAGGAACCTTCCTCTTCTCCTTCTGTTTCCATGTCTTTTTCTCCGTCTTTCAATGATTCAGCGCTCCGTTTTCCTCTTGATCATTTCCGTGCTCCTCATTCTTCGCGCTTTCTCCCCCCCCACCCCTTCGCCTTTACTGATCGCTCGCCGGCGTATGCCTATCCCGTATTTTTCTCGGCCCTTTCCTTCCTTCTCACATTTTGTGCGATTTTCCCTCTCTCTTTGTTGGTTTGTTTCTCGGTCCCCCACCGGTTTCGACCTTCCTTGAATCGCAACATGACGCCGTTTGAGGACGCCGGCTGAGCCGATGGTCTTGATCCCGAGTTTTGAACCTTTCGAACCTAGACTTCAAGCCCTTAAGCGGCCCCCCTTTTCTTTCGCGGCCGTTTTCATTTTTCACCGCTCCGAAAAGCATGAGATCTCCCTTGCTCCCCCGCGATTTTAAATCTTGTTTTTCTTTCTTAGTCCTTTTCCGGTCTGTTGGAAGTTGTTTACGCAATGGGTGTGGGGGAACCCCCTTTGTCGTGACTTCCGTCTTTTCGGATTTGCTTTTCCTGAAGTCTTTTTCAAGAGAACTTCCTTCCTCAGTCTCGGTAATTCCATCTATTGCCAGCGGCTCTTCTTGTCCTGCGGTCTCACGTTTTCCCGGTCCTTACTCCCACCTTTCCTTGTTTTCCCGGGAGGACGATATTTTTTTCCCGAACAGACCCGTACGTCCGGGTCTCTTTCTCCTTTTTTTCGTTATATAAATTTCGCCTCTCAAAGGGAGGCCCCGCTGTTTCTCTTCCAGCCTGCTTCCGAGCGACCAGTAAGTGCTGTCCGAATGGCCTTTTTATCCAGAAGCACATTTTCTTGACCAGCGTGCCGGACTCTGAGCTTTTTTTTCTTAGTTCCTTTCACTCACGTCATACTCCCCTCCCGGGACCAAGATCCTGTCCGCCGAAGGCGAAAGTATGCTCCTTCTTTATTTTTCAATTGATTTACCTTCCCGTACCCCCTTTTTTCTTCTAGATCAAGGATCCTTCCTTTCCTCTGTCAAATTAGGCCTCCAACTAAATGGCGACCCGTTTCAATGCCCGATGTGTTTTTTTGGCTTCTCTTTCAATTTCTAGCTTCCCCTCGAGATTTCTTCTTTTTCTTGAACTCGTCAACAACCGGCCCCCTTTCATTCTTCCCCCGTTCTTTTTTGCTCTTTGTTTTTTTACTTTTTTTTCCTCCTCTTCTCCGATATTGATCTGGACCCTCGCAGAACTTTACCGCATTTCAGATGACCTTTTACATGCCGCCCCGAGTTGTTCCCCCCTTCTTTATGCTCGCCCTTATGGTCGCCCAAGCCTGTGAATTTTACCGGGGTAAGCTTCCTGCCAAAGCGATTATAGGCAGTTTTAACTTTTTTCCGCCATGAAACTGAGCGTGCCTTGTCTTTACTTCCTGTTGAGACGGACGACCGACAGGAGTTGCCCAACCATGCGGCATAACTCCCTTTTGAAGAAAGCGTGTCCTCCTTCCAGTATTCTTGCCCTTTTTATGGAGTAGATGCCACTCCGTTCATATCTTCGCGCGCGAGTATTTTTTTTCACTTCCCCCTGTATGATCCGAACCCTTTGGAAGTCTGGCTTTTTTGTTGACCTTCTGATTTCCCTTTTCCCCTTCTTTTTGATTTAACGTGCCTCCGATAAAGAGGGCGGAAGGGTTTGACAACACAACGCCTTTTCCCCTAAGCTCAGAATGCCGAGCGGACACCCTTTCGTGCTTTCCTTCTTCTATGTCCGGTGAATTTATCGATTGGGCTTCTCCTGTTCTGAGAAAAACCAAGGCCAAAGAGATGAGTCCCGGTTGGATTTCCCAGACAAATTACGGAGTACACCCGGGGGGATCGCTTTGGATTTGACCAAATTTCTTTGTCGTTCTCAGTTTCAGTCCACAAGTCCCGATGGGTGTCGTGGAGTCGGCGGATATCTTGTGCGGTGGGTCTCCGCGCCGCCCCCCACCTCCCTCTTTCCTTCCCCCTTTCCGATCTACCATTTTCCCCCGATGATAATCGAATGCAGGCTGGCAAGAACAGCGCTCCCGGTTAAGTTTTAACGCCCCCTTTTCCAACCAGGCATTACACCACGGCGACTGCTCTGTTCAATGGTGAACGACCCCCTCCCCCGGACGCTCCGTTCATCAGGTCTTGTATTCTTATTTCACAGCCCCGACAGTCCCTCGGACTTGAAATTTTTATAAAATTCTTGTGGGCTATTGACGGAGTTGCCCCCGCGGATGGAGCCCCTCCGGCGGATGTGTCCCTGTGATTTTTTTTTCTGAATCTCCGGTCCTTCCCAGAGGATAAACGTTCAAATCCGCTGCCCAAAATCACCATCCAGTTCGTTTTACCCATCTTCCCCCCTCTGAGTATTGCCCCTACACCCCCTCCCCCCCCTTGAAGGATCACTTTCATCGCGGTTTCCCCTTCTACCCACCCCCCCCCCCCCCCCAACCCCCCCCCCCCCCCCCCCCCCACAGACACCCCAAACTTCACCTGAGGCGATTGTGACCCTTCCGAACTCATTTCCCCTCCCTTCCCTCCCCCTGATTCCCCTGTGCATCCCTTTCCCGTTGACATCCCTGGGGATACGATTTCTTCGGAAGAAACACATGCCCGTCTTGCAGGACTTTCCTTTCAGGAATTTACTTTCCTCTCCTTTGGTTCGTTTCCTTTTTCCCTGACCCCACGTATGACATAAACCACGGGTCTTTTCCTCATAGTAGATCCGATGTTCCGTTTTTCCTTCTTCGTCGCCTTTCTTTTTCAATATTTTTTTCGTCGGAAGCGAAATTATTTAGTATATTTGATGCGTCCTTTTTAGTCCCCTTGTCCCCCTTCTCTGGGCTGCACAGTCTCGTTGCCGGTGTCCTTTTCTTAGTGTAGTCCCAGCGTGCCGTGATTTGGTCCATTGTATCTTTTTCCTCTCTTTTTATTTTGTCTCTTCTGACCGTTACCCGATTTTGAGCCTCACCCCCTTTCTTAATCATAGGCCACATACCAGCGTCTCCAGCCGTGCGAGTCTTCCCCCGCCGCGGACGGGGTGCTCCCCAAGCCCCCCTGAGACCAGACCCCGGCGCTTTAATCCCCTCCCGCCGTTTACGCCCCCCCCCTGCTTTCCCATTGAACCTTTTTTTTTCGGCTATTCTTCGCAAACCTTAAACAGATCCCAGTCGCCGGGGCACTTCCTTGCTCCAGACTGCTCCAGTCCTGGCAACCTGTCTTGCCAGCAGCTGCCTTCGATCCCATCAACTTTTTTGCCTTGCCCCCCTCCCGTTGGCATTTGTTTTTGCTGTGAAGAGCCCCCCGGCACAAGTTTTTGGCTCCTCGTCCCGCACCGAAAACCATTTGCTCAGTTCGAGACTCAGAGGAAAGTTCATCGCCCCATGAGTCTCCCCCTCCCCCCCGGTTGGTTCGTCAAATCCCCCTCGACCCCCCTTTGATTACTCCTCTCTCTTTCCGCAATTTTTTTTTGCATCTTTCCGTTCCCCGTCCCCAAAGCTCTTTCCCGGAAAACACTTTGTTCCCCCCCCCCTCTCTTCCGTCCTTCCGTTTTTGGTGGCCGCGTGGTTTACAAGCTTTTGTTGTGTTTTTTTTTTTTTTTCTTCTTTATCGAGTCGGATTGCCCGGGTTTTGTCTTTACTTGCTTCATCAAACTCTGGTTGACCTCCTTCCACGTTTTGGAGTCGACGTTCAAAATGGTTCTGTCTTCATCAGTTTCGGATTTCTAATCGCTGGCGCGCTTCCTGAAATATAACGGCTCCCTAGCCCCCTTCTCCTGGGCCCCCCCCCTCAGCACTTTCCCTTTAAGCCCCTTCTCTTAGAGTTATTTATGTTTCTGTTTTCGCCGCTTAAACTCCGTTCTTCTTTTCGTCTACAGGCCTATTCTCGGATCTCGCTTTTCACATCCTGCGGTCCAAAGTTCCCTTTTCTCACCTCCTTTGAAGTCTCACACCCTTCGTTCACATTCGTGCCTTCTTTTTCCAGGAACTTGTCGGGTCCCCTTTTTTTGTCGTCGGTACCCCCTCTTCACTGTTTTCTTTCTCTCCCCATCTGAAATTGGCTATTCTGCTCTTTCCAGTCCCTTATTCCTCCTTAATTCTTCTTCTTGTTTCTTTTTTTGGCTGCCGGCTGCCCCAGCTCAAAATCGTTTCAGGACTGAATTGCCGGTGGTCAGGAGTTCTCAGGATCCGCGCGCTTCACGTACCCCCCCCCGGTCATAGTGTCCTTTCGATGACCCCATAGCGCTCGGTGCTGGCCTTCAGCTTAAGATGTCTTGTTCAATTCCATTCGAAGTTAAAGATCTTCCTCTTGTGTCCCGGGCCTTCTCTTCCCATCTTCGACACTTCATCCCGTCAGGATCTATCTAGAGTTTCTGGATCTGCTTTGAGGTTATGCTCTCAAATGAGGCTTCCCTCACCCTTCCAATTATTTTCATGAGGTTTTGAGATTGCAAATTCCCGTCACCTGCACTATTCCGCGCGTCGCCAGCCTTAATTTCCCCCCCCAACACTTGAACAGGCGCTTTCCTTTGTCTCCCCCATCTCTCAAATTGACTTTCCCCAGGACGAACATAGGTTTCCCCCATACCGCTGTTCGGTCCATTTGGTATCGGCGTATCCTCGCTCCCTTCTCTTCTCGTCCCCCCTTTTCCCTTTTCGACTCCGGACCTTTTCAGAATATCGCTGGACCAAGATCCCTTTTTGAGCCCTTTTTTCTCTTCCCCCCCTCCCTTCCTTGGCATACTCGGCACCACATACCATTGGTCTCCCTCTTCCATGGTCTTCTTCCCGATCAATTTACCAGGGTGAATTCCGTCTTACGTGCTTTTGCCGAAGAAAGCCGTCATTCCTGATTCCCCGTTCTTGTCTTCGTTGACTTTTCCGGGTCGCCCCTTCAGATTTGATCTCAATCTAATTATTCGAGTTGACTTTACAACCAAAACAACATCTCCTTACAGCCTTTTTCTTCGCTCATGTTCCCCTTTTTTAGAGGTTTTTATCTTCAAGTCTTCCCCCCAGTTTTTTCTCTAGGAAATAGAACAAGTTGACTTTTTTGGATGCTCGCCTGATCCACATGCGTCCTCTTTTGAACCGCGCGGCGAGCCCCCCTCGACGGTTTTATGTTGTTTTCTCTTCTTTCCTTCCCCTCTTCTACTTTTACCTGGCCATGGGATAGACGCTTACGGTTTTTGCCCCCTGCGAGGCAGCCTGTCGTCTTCCTCCCGCGCCGAAAATTTGCATTTTTCCATGCGCCACTTGCAGACTTCCTTTTTTTTTCCGGCTTCTCCTCCCCCATTTTCCTAAGTCCTTTCCCATTTCGGATGTGAGCAATGTGGTCTTTGCGGGGTATGCCCTCCTTTTTGCTCCTGTTTTTGCTGAAATCCTAGCATCACGACTTCCTTCCTTTTTTGACCCTTTTTCCCCTTGGTTTTTTGGGGGTTTTCTGTGTCTTTCGCGGCCCTAAGGGACCTCTTCATATTGCTCCTCTTTAGTCCGCCGATAACATTGTGGCCAGCGGGCCGTTTCCGCTGCGGTTGCTCCGGTTCTTCTCCTAATTTTTTCTTTCTCTTTCTTTTCAAACTCCTTTCTCTCTCCGCCTTTGCTCGTTTCTGGTCTGCCGTCGCGACTCCGCGCCAGCCCGGTAAGTGCCTTTGCTCCTGGCAGCGATACTCCCTGTGAAGTTTTGCCCGCGGCTCCTGTACCTTTTTTCTCCCCGACCTCTCACGCAGACGAAAGAGTTCTCATGCTTTCCTGAACGCCGTAAAGGGATGCCGACGTGGGCCTTCAAGACGAGGGAACACAGCCTTCCTCCTCGCCCTTCCTGAATGTTTCTAAAATCATCGGTCACCCGCCGTGCCTAACCCCTCCCGACATTCCCTTTGATTCGTTTCCATGTCTTTTCCCACCGACCTTTTGTACCCCTCTGCTGAGGGATCCCTTTTTTTTGTCCCCCAAACAGGCAAATCACGACGAATTCGATTTTTGTCGAGCTGGCCGGCCTTTTGTCCTCCCCGTCTCCCCGCTCCCTTTAGGGCTGGTTTTACTATCCTCTTCGCAGACATGCCGTCCCCCCCCCTAATTTTTTTTAACTTCCTCGTTGATTTCCTAGAGCGACGCCAGTCACCCCTTCAAGGTTCTGGAAAACGGACTTTCCGAACCCTCCTTTTTTTCCAGTTTCCCACGAGACAACTCTTTGGAATTCCCCCTGATAGCAGGATGTGTCAAGCAAAAGATTTACCTCTCGGCAAAAGTTCCTTTTTTTTACCCTTCCTGGGACTCCTTGATTTTGAAAGCGTTGAACGCCCAACAGCTCCCGGTCTCTTGGTTTCCCCTCGGAAGATAAAATGGCTTCCATGTTGGGCGGCGGTTTTTTTTCGCCTTCTACTAACGTTTTCTTCCTTTGAGTTTTTTCCCCTCCCCTTTTTTTTTTGAATCCCTCTCTTGCTGGTGTGTCTTTCCTGGCACTGCGTTTTTTGGACTCCGTTTGCCTTGCTTCCCGGCCGACACCCGCCGTTTACTTCGACTCGATACCCCTATTCGGTGAAGCTGTGTCTCCCTCTGCTCTTTTCATCGAGCTTCCGATTTGACCCTTTTTGATAGCTTCTTGCCGCTGACTTTACGAGTTGCGCTTTGGCGGGCCCCCGAACGGAACGCCTGCCTGCGACCCCCCCCCCCTGAGGCCTTTTTTTCCAAGCTTCCGGTGGTTTTCCTCCCACCGGTGGAGGTCGACTCCTGATCAGTGGCAGCTACTGAAATTGACATTTGTTTTCGGTCTCTTCTTTCATTTCTTTTTAACCCAAGAGCTCTTTTACGCCCGATATATTTTTCCCCAAGAAAAGATGATGATCCGTCGGACCTTGCCCTTTGCTGGTTTCCACTTTCCCCCCCCCTCTGACCCCCCCCTCCCCGCGGCATAACTCCCAAAACCAAGGCACCGTTTGAACCTCCCACCCCCTTCTGACTTTCCGGGTCATCTCCAGCTCCGCTCCGGAATTTTTCATATTGAGGACTGCTTAGAACCTCATCGGGTTGCCCTCCCTTTGTAGCCTCTTTTCATCCCGGAGTTTTTTTTTATTTATCCTTCGGTTGTTTGACTGAGACCCCCCGGTACGCGGCTGGCCGCGACGGTGGCTTTCACCGTTAACTTTGGAGTATCCGGCCCGGGTTTCCCCCAGTCCCCCGTCTTCACCCTCCCCCCCCCCCCCCCCCCCACCACCTTCGTTAAACTCCTCTGAACCCCAATCCCAACTCACAGTTCGACGAAGGCCTAAGATCAGCGGCCGCGTAGCACGCTTTCCCTTTTTCTCCTACCCATTCGAAGATCACCCTTCTTTTTTGAATCCTCACTCCTACCCTCTTCGATGTTGCTTCAATAGACGGAAGTCGAACTTCCTTTTCCCTGTAAACAGCCCACCTCCTTCGCATCCCCTCACCCGGGGAACCTTCATACGAATATTTTTTCTTGAAGAACAGCCATTTGACGCCTGCTCCTTCTTTTCATCCCTTTTTGTTGATGAGAGCCTGAAGGCCCCCGTAGACAACTGGCTGTTTCTCCCCTCCCCTTACTTCCGGGCTTATTTCCTCTTTTTTCCGTCTACTTCGACTTTTTTCCAGGAATCTTTTAACTTAGTTATATTTGACTGGCGGCTGCACCACCTGCCCTCGTTCGGTCTCTCCCTCTCCCTTTTTGTGAGGAGACCCTTTTGACATACTCGCCTTTTTACTCCCTTTCTTTTCTAACCTTTTCCATTTCAGCTTTTGTTTACCGACGGATTCGCTCGGAGTTCCCTCAGCACCACGTTTTCTTCTCATCGTGTCGCGGCAGTTCCCCTTTTTTCTCTGTGCCTCTGCCCTCTTTTTTTGGCCCGACAGGCCCATCGCACAGCTCTGACTCAATCGAGACGGACCGCAGGTAAACCGAAGCTCCCTCCTTTTCCACTTTTTCTTTTTCTCGTAATTGCACAGAACTCCTGCTCCTTCACTTAAACCGATCCATATCGTCGCCGTTTTCAGGTTGCAAACTTTGTTTTTCACTACTTGCGCTTTTTGCGTTCCGAAAGTCCTGTGGAAATTGTTTTGTCCAGCCCTTCTTTCGGTTCCCTCCCTCAATTTTTCTTCAACCCTATCGAGGTTGTCTTCTCTTCGAAACGCCGTTTTGGCGGGCGCGCTTCCTTCCCGGCATTTTTTCCCCCCCTAATCTTTCTTTTAGAAATCGCAACTAGCTTAGAAACGCCCCCATCTTGGTAGTAAAATCCCCCCCCCCCCCCCTTCTAGCCTCCCTTCATTTCTTTTCTTTCCGACCTTTTTTTTTGCATTTTTCTTCGTTCCGTTTTCCCTAAAGCCCCCCCCCCGCTTTCCCCCCCCCCCCCTACGTTCCCCTTTCCTCACCTCCCCCCGTAAGCTTTTTCCGTCGATTAGGAATGGATGGTGGAGCGTGTTGGTCTTCTCAGCAAATCGTTATCCCTGAGCAGGGGCCCTTTTCCACCTTGGTTCGGGCCCTCTCCCCAACCCTTTTTTCCTCACTCAACTTCCCCACAGACGTTATTTCGTACGCTTTGTTCGGATTTTTCCCCCCTTTGCGGATTGGAACCCCCACCTTTCCTATTTGACCCCTTCCGGCTTCTCCCCCCCTTTTGACACTTACGAGACCGTTGATCTGGCCGCCCTGCAGTCCCTTTCCAAAAGATTTTTTCTTTTTATTATGTCCCTTTTCTGTTTTTTTTTTTTTTAGGGACTTCCGATGATTCCCTCGCGTAGATGGTGCCATTTTGAGACGGCGTATCATTGGGTCCAAGGTGGACGACCCTGCTTCCCAGCTCTTTCTACAGTGCCTCTTAAACCTCCTTCTTGACTTCCTTTCAGGGTCGTTTTCGTCGAGAGGCGTTTGAGAGGGGAATTGTCCCCCCCGATGAACTTTTTTCACACGCTGCTCGGCTTCCCCTTAACGATCCCTTATACTTAGCCCTTTCCTAATTATTAGGGTTCGGTGATCCAGTGGCAGCCCTCAGGACAGATTCCCTCTTAAGCCCCTCCCCTGCCGGGTCCCCCTCCTGCCTTTTCCCCTTTTTGGCTTTGAGCCCCGATACAGCGAGCTTTGTGTCCCAACGTCCCCTCGCTCCGTATACGTTTCTTTCTCGAGATACTGCCCCTTCCCATTTTGCCCTCCAGGTTTTTCCCCTCCCTCTTTTTTGACTTTCCAGATTACACTCCTACCGTCGATTACCGACTCGAGCCCGGGATTGTCCGGTCTTAATGCTGTGGATTGTTCCTGATCCTTTCATTCCTCTTATTTCTTATCGTGCCTTTCCTTAGTGCCGCTGTATTATCTATCCCTTTGACGCGTTCCCCGATCGATCGCTGTCCGGGGGGCTTCCCCTTCACGTTTTTTCAATTCTTCCTTCGGCTGCCCCCCCCTTACGTTTTTTTTTCACTTCCTAATAGCCCACGACAGGCTCGCTCCACAGGATGTGGCCTCCCATTTTTCTCTTTAAGTGCGGTCCAATTCTTCCTTCAACTCCTGAGCCCCTTTCGCCCCCCATTGGATCGTCCTGGCCTCGATATTTTACTCCCGTACCATGGGCTTGCTTCCGTCTCTTTTTCACTCTTGACCCCCCTTATGCGCCGCTTTTTTTCAAGTTCCCCTCTTTCTCTCCCCCTGCGGTCTAAGAAACCCCTCCCACCGAAACTTGGGCCTCCGACATCCGCCCCCCCTTGGGAGGATAAGTGATGAACTCCCCTTTCTTCGGCCCCCCCTTAGCTCTCGGCCTTCCCCAGCTTACCTCTCTCTGGGAGCCTTTTATTCCCGCTTTCGGACTGCTTTTCTCTTTGAATGTATTTTTTCCGTATTTCTTCCACAGTTTTTCTTACTTGTTTTCCGCGTGCGTCCTTCCTCGCACAAACCCAACCAGGCTACCCAACGGCTCAGCCGGCGAATCGTCGTTGCCTCGTTTCACGCTTCCGCTTCGGCTTCGTTCCTTTCCTTTAGGGTCTTTTTCCTCTGACAGATTCGGGCAAAAAATGTTATTCGGATGCCCGCGCCACATCAGGCTCTTGAAAACATGACGCCGGCGGCTCGATTCCCTTTCCCCGGTGGCCCTCTTTTTTTTTTTTACTTTGGCCCCTTTTTTTCCGAATTTTTTCTTTGATCCTGCTGCCCCCCGGGCGCGTCAGACGTATGGACATTCACCGCGCCGAAAAGCAGTCCGAGCGCGCAAGCTCATCGCTGAATTTTCACTCCTTTTTTTTTTTTTTTTCATCTCTTTTTTTCCCCATTTTTTTTTTTCCAATACCTTTGCCTTGAATTCCCCATTCTTAGTTCTGCCAATGTGGCCTGTGTGCGGGGGGCTTATGCGCCGGTGGCAGCGGGGAAGAGAACCTCCCCCATCCTGAAGTTCTACTTCCCCTTCTCTTTTTCCTTTTTGATCTTTCTTTTTGATCTCCCTTTCAGGAAACCCCGACCCTTATCTATCGCGTTAGAGAAGAGCCGATTACACTGGTTTTCTGGGGGGGGTTTTTGGGGGGGGGTTTTGTTTTTTTGGGTTCTTTTTTCTTTTGTGGTTTTTTTTGTTTTCTCCTTTGGGGTTTTTGTCAACCAGCGTGTACCGTTCTCCGAGTTCCTTTCCTCGTTCCGCATTTTCTTTTCTTTCCTCCTCTGTTTTTTCGGCCCCTTTTGTTCGTTTCCGAGGTTCTTCGTGACTGAGCGATCCCTGTAAGTGCGGGTGCCGAATTGCTAATTACCATTGCCTCTTGAAGATGCCCCCTTTTTTGGGTGAAGCCCTTTTCGCAGCTCTCTCCCCCTTAGTTTTTTTTTTTTCCCTCGGCCCTGCATCGACTAGCGAGGATCACCCCCCAGATCCGCTGGAAGAGTTCCCCTATGCAGACTGGTCGACCCCCCGGGTCCCCCCCCTTCGGCCCCTCCCTTTTTGCCCCCGGGACTTCCCCCCCCCCCTCGTCAAAGCGAGGGCCGAAAATACTGACTACTTCCCATTGCCCGGCTGTGCGGTGTTGGCCCGTATTCGAGTACCACCCGTTATGACTGAGCGCTTCTACGTTACATTTTTTTGGATTTTTTTGTTTTCCCTTCCTCCAACCGAATGGGATTTTGCCTTTCGTGGAGCTGGCCGGCCGTGCCTCCAGGGGGATCAGACAGCCTCCGAATGAAGGTCTGCTGGAATCTCATCCCCTACCTGTCCCTTCCTCTTCAGTTCCCCAAGAAACCTCCGCGTTGCTTAAAATCCCCGTTTTGGATCCCCCCCCCCCCCCCCCCCCCCCCCCCCCCCCCCCCCCCCCCCCCCTCGACGATCTCCAAGTCTGGGACAAGCCTCACGAAGTTGAACCCAGGGTGGAACTCTTCACTGGACTCTCCCCAAGCGATGGACTGGTTTTTCCCCCCTTTTTTTTTAAGCCTGTCCCCAAAAAGATTTACCTGAGTGCAACAGTCCTGACCCGGGGAGGACTCAACGACAGAACATTTTTTCGCCCCCCTCCCTTCATCTTTTTTTTGGAAGCTTCCCCTTAAATGGCTTCTTATTGAACGACAGGGCCCTTGTTTTATTTTCGCTGCCTACTCGTTTATTTTCATCGCCTAGAGTAGTTTTTCAATCCCCTCCCCCTTAATCCGAACCTTCTTTCCCCGTACGTTTCCTTTTTTTCCGGGACTTTCTTTTCTTTCCTGCCCCCTTTGCCCGCGTCCCGGAACGGCCTGCTAGATAAGAGTGGGCGGAAGCTGGGGTGTCCCCACGCGCACCTCTTTTCGATTCCCCGGATCGCTGAAGCCTTTCTTTATGTCTTTGGATCTTTTTTTTCCTCTTGAATTTTTTCTTTTCCGGTTTTTTGGAAGCAGCTGTCTGTAATTGAATGTGACCGACGATGCGCCCCCCCCTTTTTAGGACTAGGACCCATTTTCTCTTCACTGTTTTTCCTAGATTTTCTTCCCCCCAACCTCGACCGACGAACGCTATGGTGTCCGTTAGTTCGCACTGAACGGGATGGGTTCGGTCTCTTGGTTCTGCGACGGGTTTGGTTCTTTCCTTTTCGCCTTTTCCCGCGTCCTTCCCCCAACCGCCCTTTTCACGCGCTCTATTCCCAGAGCCAGCAGTCCCCTTTGCTTATTACCCCTGCTCTTTTCCGTTTCCTTCCACCCCTTCTCCCCAACTGCTATTTCACGCAAGGTTGAAAACCCCCCCCCCTGCCCCACTTCACCTCACCCCTTCCGTCTATTTTTCCTCTCAGCTCCTCGACTTTTCTTTCTTTCTTGATTCTAGATCGTGTGACTCGGTCGTCCGCGGAGTTTTCCATTTTTTTCACTGCGAATGACTTATTCCTTTCTGACGTTCCCGGTTACGCTCTTAGGACTCGCACGGTTGCTTCAAGCGATTTTTAAGTGACTCTGCCCTCTGCCGACGCTCCTTTGCCTACTTAGTACTTCTGACAATCCTGCCCAAACCTTCACCTCCCCTTTCTTTAAGCCTCCCTTTTTTTCCCAGTTTTTCCGCTCTTTTCCCCTTTTTTCTCCTCAACCCCATTCCGAACTTCGCACCAGGGCATAGGCGGGTTTTCCTCCCCGGCCTTTCACCAACTCCTTCTAAAATCTTTTTCCTTGACGTCGGAGCGAACTCACTCTATGTTTAAAAGACATCCTCGTTTCCATCGGGTTCCCCCGGGGAACATTGGTTCCGGCCCCTTTCCTTTTTTTGAACTTTTGGAGCTTTTAATGTTCTCTAGTTTCAAGAAGACTTTGGTTTTTGGTGAGATAGCTTTTAAAGTGACCCCCGTATTCCACTCTTTTCTTCTGTGCCATATTAACATCGCATTGAGGATTTTTGTCCCTGGAGACGAGTTGAGATTCGCTTCGTTCCTTGGCCTCTCAATTTTCCTCGCCCTCTTTTCTCTGTTTCTCCCGCGCGGTGACTTTTTCGGCTTCTTTCGAATTTCTGTAGGATTCACCGCCAGTTCCATCTTCCGCTTTTTGTTCCTTTCCTTTTTTGTCTCTTTTTTTTCTCAACTTTTTGTCGCAGGATTTTTAATACGATCGTCGGGAGTTAAAGCCCCCACGTTTTCCTTGAGCTTTTCTTTCCTTTCCTTTCCCTTCTACAGCGTCTAAGCCCCGACGGGGCATCCGACAGCCCATCGCACATCTCGTCTTCTCTTTAAACTCGCCTTCAAACACAGCGGGTACGACGGGCTGCACACACAGATCTGCTTTTTCCCCCCCACCCTTTCCCTTTTTTTTTTTTTTTTTTCCAGCGTCGGATTTTTTTTTTTTCATCTTTAATTTTTTTTTTTTTTTTTTTTTTTATTTAACTCTACTGACGAGATCTCTCGAAACCTAGTCACGCCGAGAGGTTGTGATGACTGCGGGTGACTTCTGTGTTGTAATTCTTTCTCTGGCCCTGTTTGTCCGTCTTGCCCCTCGCACCTTGGCCTCCTTGTCTGACTTCCCGTTGCGGCGGTGCTTTCGGCCGGCAAAGCCAGGGTTGCTTTTCGCCTCTGAATACTCGCTCAGACGTTTTGATTTCTTTTCGTCCTCAATCGGTAGTGTGCTTCTTCCGGCCTTTCCAAATTTTGGCGTATGAGGCCGGTTTGTAAACTCATGT
>Ga0179593_1719964_pt1 | contig 15623 bp, 32 predicted proteins | sample CZODoug2_1_08_16_FD_185931 | JGI IMG/M metagenome (GOLD analysis project Ga0179593, IMG submission 185931) | Vadose zone soil fungal communities from Angelo Coast Range Reserve, California, USA - CZODoug2_1_08_16fungal (PacBio error correction) | ecosystem: Environmental > Terrestrial > Soil >... | reverse complement strand
TTTTTTTCCCCCCCAGGTGCTGTTTTAAGACCAGGGCGATGACTCTCCCACCAATGACTTTTGTTTAACACTTGGTCCCTTATTTTTTTCCCCTACCTGTGCCATGTAGGACCGTTCCAATTTCCTCATCCGTTTCGCTCCTGGCAATTTTTTGTTTTTCTCTGGTGTCTCCCCCCCTTCCAAAAGATTGCCATCCCCTTGTCCCCCACACTTTTCTAGATTGACCGACTTCTTTCCTGTTCCAAAAACCCTCTACATGGTGGCAATGTTTTACCCCACAACACCTGTTTCCTCTCCAGGGAACGCTTTCTCCCACCCCTCACTGCCATGGGCAGGGGGGGTCACCTGCCCGCGCATGCCTTTATGTCACCCCCCTTTGATCGGCTTTTTCGTCCTGCGATGTTTTCCTTGAGGTTGGGACCACTTTATCCTTTTTAGGGTGTCCGTTTTTTTTTTTTGTCCTCTCCTTCCTGCCCCTTTCCAAAGATATCGGATTTGGACCCTCCCGACGGGTGCCCCTCGATTTCTCTTTTTTCAAAATTTCTTTTTTCCGCGGTCCCCCCTTAGTTTTTTCTTTCAGACCGCCGTCTCGATCCAAACCCAAACGTTAACTTTCTTTTTTTTTCCTTTGTAGGCGTCTTGGACTGACCCGGCGCCGGGCTTGGTTTTCTCTGTCCTCTCACGTCTTTTCCTTTGGATGGCTCGTTTTTTCGGTCTCCTTTGTGATATCTTCTTTTTTGACGATAGTGCTGAGCCATTTTTGGCGTGTCTCTTGTCCGACTTTGCGTGTTTTTTCTGCACCCCTCGCCTTTCCTTTCTTTTTTCGTAATTTCGCGATTCTTCCGTTTGGTAACACAAGGGGGTTTCCTCAGGTTTTTTTTCGCAGACAAAAACTTCTCACTGCGTGTGTTGGAGGAGTGGGGGGTGCCCTTCTTCGTTGGACGGACCACGGTCAACCTTCTTCTGTCTGCGGGTTTTTGGGGGGGACCCCTTTTCTTTTTCTTTTTTCTTTCTTCCCTTGTAACCCCCAAAAACCCCCCACTCGCCCTCTTCAGTGCTGCTTCAAAAAGCCGACGTTTTTTTTTTTTTTTGAAAAACAACCAAAATGTGGGGCGTACACCCCCCCCCACAACACCAAACATGCCCCCGCAGGTTCCCCTGTGACTCCCGCTTCTGTGATTTTTTGGCCCGGTGGTTCAAGGGTCTTTCCCCGTGAAATCGTTTTCCCGTGTCCAGTTTTTTTGGTTTTTTTCCCACCCTTTTCTTCCCCTTTTTTTTCAACGCTTCAGTTTCTTTTCTCTTTCCCTGGTAGTTTCCCCCCCCCCCGCTTTTTTTTGTCCCCTTTTCCCCCCTATTGTTTGCCCCAGCCCTCTTTTTCCACTGGTTTCCCCCTCCTTTCCCCTTTCGTTGCTGCGTCTTCTCGGGGTATCTTTCGCGGTGTTGCACTTCTTTTTTCTTCGTCCCATGTACATTTCTTTTCTTGAGCAGACCTGCGACGCTTCTGGTCCCTTCTTGGGTTAATTGTACTCTTTCTTCGTGAGAGCGGGATTTTGTTTTTTTTTTTTTGACCCTTTCCCTTTTCGCGTTTGTTTGTGTTCGCAACCTCACCTTTTTTCCCTTCCCACCTTCGTAACGGTTGGGTTTTGATCTGGTGACGCTTCTTTTGTGAAAAGTAGCCACGTGTGCCCCGACGGCTTCCCTTTCCTGCTTTTTTCTCCCACCTTTTTTTGGTGGACATTATTCGTCTCAATTGGAAAAACCCCCCCCTTCTGGTCAAGGGTGGTTTCCCATCTGCGGTTGGAGACCCTTGTCTCGTTTTTAACGCCGGCTCCACTTTTTTTTTGTTCTTTCCTGGTCCCCCTTTTTTTTTTGCGAACAAATCTAGTTTGACTTTTGGCCCGACCCGACCCCCCCCCCATTCTCTCCTTCCGTTTTTGTTGAGATTTCTGATGGTTTTTTTTTTTTGGTTTCAAGTCCCTAGATTGTCTCTTTCGCTTACTTGAAATAGCGTTTCAAATTTTCTTTGGATTTACACAAAATCTTTTTTGCATTGCTCCGCCCCTCCCCCCTTTTTGCCCCCATTTTTTTTTTTCCCCAATCATTCGATTTTCATTTTTTCTTGTTTGCTAGCCCCTCTCCCGTTTTCTTGCCTTGGTTTTCACGTTTTTACGTTGGCACTCACCCACCCCCCGCTTCGGCCCCCCCAACCTCCTTGCGATTTCTTTTTATTTTTGGGAAACCTTTTGACCTCACTCTTGACTTTCTGGGCTTTTTTTTCCTGCGCATCCTTTTTCCAAAAACACCCCCGATATAGAATATCTCTGGTACCAATGACCTTTTCCCCTGCCCGCGCCTTTCCAGCTTTCCTGCCTCTTTTTTCCAACTTTCAATCTGTCCCCCAGGACCTGGCCCTTTTTCTCCAAGAACGCTTTTTGGCGGTGCAGTTGCAATCCTTGACTGCTGCTTTCCCCCTCTGTCCCCCCCCCCGGGCGTTTTCCAAGGGCCCCTCAGGCAAGGGTCCTTTGCTCCGGGTTGCCGACTCGTAGGGGCCGGCTTCGGCTTACCCCACACAAAAGCGTGGTCTTATGACCCAACCCTATGAATCCCCCCCAAACTCTTTCTTCTCTCCCAAAACTATTGCCGAACCCCCCCTCCTTGCAAGTCTTTTTCCCCAACCTCCATAGTCTTCGGTCCCACGTTTAGGCGATTGTTTTGTCACCGGTTCCCCCGGATTCTGTCGGCTCTTTAGCCCTTTTCTCGGTTGGGGTGGTGGCTCGCCCATTTTCTCCAAACGGTTTTTTTTTTCCCTCTCCACCCCGCAAGCTTTTACTTTTTCTGAGTCTTTTCTCTTTTTTTTGTGGACGCCATCTCAGCCTCTACTTTTCGATTTTCTTTTCGCTCTTTTCTTTTTTGAGATTCTCTCGTAGTGTTTTCCCTCCTTTTGCAAGTGCCCCCAATGCTCTCTCTCCCGTCTTCCACCACTTGTTCCGGGAAAGACTTTCTGCTTACGCCAATCCCCCCCCCCCTGCCTTTCTCTTCCAACCCTTGGGCTTCCCCCCCCCTCTCTCGGGTTTTCATCCCGATTCACATGCCCTGCTCACAAGGTTCCCACTCCTCTGTTCCCGTCTGCGGTCCTTTGTAACCTAGGTTTTCCTTCCACACTCCCCCCGGCCGCTTCTCCTACCCTTTCACTTTCTCCGTTGTCATTCGTTGTGCCCTTTCTTTTTTTAGTCCGCCCTTCGCGTTACCCCCTGGCATCGGGTTTTTTTTTCTTCCCAGTCGAGCTCTTTTTTTTACGGGTCACTTTTTCGTTTTTTCTCTCCGTGTCGCGCATCACGCTCCATCGAATCCTTTTCCCCCTTTTTCCCTGATCCCGTTTTCTTTTGGCCCCTTTTTAACTTTCTCGCAAGGCGCAAGGCGACAAGGCTCCCTTTCCTTCCAAGGTTCATTCTTTTGTTCCCCCTCCGCCTTCCTTTTCTGCTCGGAGCCTGCTAAATGTTGCGGTTTGTATTGTTTACCCCCTCCCCCCCCCCTTCAGAGGTGTTGGTCGCTCTCGAATCTTTTTTCTATCTTTCTTTTTTTTTCCATCTGTTCCCGGTTATTTCTCCTCTCCTCGCGCTAGCTTTGATGAGATTTCGTCTTCCATGGCCTTGTTGCGCAACTTTTTTTTTTTTTGGGTCTTTTTTTCGTGCCTGTTATATCGCGTTTTCTAAAGTCTCACCTTCTTTTGACGTTAGGTTCCCTCCTTTTCTTCCTCCCTTTTTGGTGGTTTTTTTTCTTTTTTTTTTCTATTCAGAGATGTTTTCGTTCTGACCCCTCCCCGTCATTTTCTTTCTTCTTAGAGGACTTACTCCTCACCCTGCAGGGTGTTCGGTCCCTGACCCGTTTTATGGATCCCCCCTGACCGGGGCCTTTGTGTCCGCCTCACCGTCCAAGACTCGGATAGGCCCAGGGCGGTTTATCCACCAGGGTTTGACCAGATGCATTTTTTCTTCCCCGAGCCCCTTCCTTTTTTCTTTTCCCGCGGACCCAACCCTCCTCCTTTTTGTTAAAAAACACCCACCGTGCAGTCTCCTTCTTCTGAACGTTTTCTTTTAACACCTCTTTCCCTTTTGCAAGGCGCGGTCGCCTTGGGTTACGTTCTTTCTTACTTCCCCAAGCCGCCTGGAGTAGGCATTTTCGCCCTTTTGATCGTTTCCCGATCGAACTTGTGTTTTTTAACGTACCCCCTTTAATTCTGAAGGTCTTTTCTCTCGATTCTTCCTTCCGGCTTTCTTTGCTGACCCCCCCTCCCCCCGTCTCGATTTTCACTACACGTTCCTTTTCCTCGGAACCTTTTTTCTCTTCACCGTTTTAGCAATGTTCGGGATTTTAATGCTGCCCCAAGGTCACGCAGCCCCCCTCCATCTTCACTTGTCCCGCGCCGTGCAGCTTTTTCTTTTAGCTTGTTCGGTTGGCCGCCTTCCTTGTCAAGCTCGGCGGGACGGCCTGGTTGTTATTGTTTTTTATCTTCAGACGAAATTGTTCTTTTTTTTCGCCAATTTTTTGTTTGTTGAGGACCCTACTGGCTTCTTTGGCTTCCCCATTAGCACCCCCCTCCCCCCCATTCTCCCCGAGTGTTGTGCTCGGTTGCATTTTTCTCACTGTCCCCACCTCGTCTGTTTCCTCCTGAGGGTGTCCGCGGACCCGGTGACCCGAAATCCCTTTCGATTATTCTCTTTGATTCGGGCCCCCCCCTCACAAACTTTCAAACTCGACCAATTTACTGGCCGGTCTCCCCTCCTCTTTTTTTGACCTGAAACACCCCATTTTGTCGCCCAGCATCGTGCCGCCCCTCCCGAAGTGGGACCCCCGCGCTTCTTTTGTCCCCTTGATCTCGATTTTCTTTTTGGTGTTGATCGTGCCCCCTCATGGTCGGCAAGCTTTTGCGGGGGTTTTTTCCCAACCCTTTTCATTTCCTTGGACGAACCCCCCCCCCCTCTTTTGGACACCCTATGAGTTTTTTTTTTCCCCCTTCAGGCAGGGGGTCTGCCTAGGACCTCCTCTTGGGCTCTTCCCTGCGTTCTTTCTCGTTTCTTTTCCAGCCTTTTTGCACTTTCCGTTCTTGTCCCCATGTTACAGTTTTTCTTTTGACTGAGCAGATTGTTTTTTTTTTCTTTTCCCCCCCCCCTTGAAGGCTCCCAGGTTTTTGCCTTTCCTTTCTTCACTATTCCATATCGGTCATTTTTTTTTGACCGGATCTTCGCGTTTTTTTCCCTCCCCCTCCATTTGCAAACTTTTTTTCCGGTGGACCATCACGGTTTGGTTGTTCTGGGTGCCCGCTTTTCTGGGCCCCACGACGTGTGCCCCTGGACAAGAACTTCCTTTCCTGCGACGACTACATCTCTCGTTTTTGACCCCCTTTTCCCTGTTTTTACTTTTTTTCCCAACACTCTTTTTTCCTTTTGTGTTTGGAGAATTATTCATCATCATTTGTGTTCTCCTTTGCGACCAAGCGCTCCCCTTGGCTCCCTGTTCCCGCTAATTGTCTGGTTCCCTTTGAACACTCTATTTTCTTTAGACGAACCCATCTTCTTCCCCTCCTCCTCCGTTTTTTCCGTTTTGGTTGTTTTTCTGTCGTTCAATTCATTCTCTTTCCCGCGTAGATATGATTGAGGCCCATCTTAGCGGGTTTTCCTCCACTTTTAGTTTTACCACTCTTCCATGATTTTTGTCCTATTTTCCTTCCCAATGACCCAAACCTTTCCCTTTCGTTTTTTTCCCACTTTCTTTTCTCGTGTCTTAATGTTGGCCCTCTTCCTCTCCTCATCCTTTCATCTTGGGAGCTACTTTCCGCCTTCGTCCACCTGTCCCCAACAGGGTTCTTCCTTATCCTTGTTTTCTTGACCCTCCCCCCAAGGTCCCTTTCTTGTTGGCACTGAAATCTCCCCCGGTCAAAACCCCCCCCTTTCTCCGATTAATAGTCCCTCATATAGGTACCTTTGACATGTTTTCTTGTGTCCTCCTCTGTTTTTCGCTCGTCCGTTTGGCTACACCCATCAATCTTTTAGTCACCCAGACCTGGTTTCCCTTTTTTTTTTCCCTAACGGACCTTTTCCGTGCTTCGTTTCTGATCTCCTCCTTTGCTCCACCCAACCCCCCAGTTTCAAGGGCCCCCCCCACACTCCATGCAAGCCCTTTCCCCCCCTTCGTTTTTTCTCTGTCTCCTTGGCCTGGTTGCCCCCCGATGGTCAGGTACCCCCCAAACCTTGGTTTCCTCCTACCCTGACACTTAGTTTTTCCCAAATTTCACCTTTTTTCTTTCTCACCCCCCCTCCCCAGACCCGGTCTGATCACATTCACGGTTTTTTGGAACACCGGTTCCCCTTTCTTTCGGTTTTTTCTTTTCTGCGTTCCTCCTTTTTCGCCCCCACGTTTTCTATAGAGACCGCCCGGATTGGTCGAGTTTCCGTTGCCCTTCCCCAGTAATTCCGTCTCGATGGTTTTCTCTCTTTTTCGTCCCTCCTTGCCGTTACATGTTTCAGTTTCCCCCTTCCCGAAATGATGCTATAGCGTCCAATGACGGGACCTTTTTTTCTTTTTTTCCTTTCTATTCTCTCCAGTTTTCCCACACTGGTGCCTCTGTCGGCCGTACCTGATTCTCCCCCTGTCCCCCAAGCGTGCGAACCACCCCGGTCTTCTTCCTGTTCCTATTCGACCTAGGTGAGGCTTTTTTCTTTTTTTTTTTTTTCTTCGGTTTCCAACTCTTCAGAGCTTTCATCCCTTTCCATAAAAAGTCTCCTTTCTTTATTTTTATCTCTTTTTTATCCCACTTTTGCTTTCCCCTTCAGTTTTTTCACTGTTTGAGAGTACCCCCCCTTTAGTGCCTTTCCCCCCTCTATATTTCTCTTTGAGCGAATCCGCTCCCTCCCACCTTCCCTGATCACCACGTCTTTTCCCCCCTTGGGTCCCCCCTTTTTCCCCCCTTCTCCTCCCTTTTCCCAAAGTCTTCTTCGCGCCACCTTTTCTTCTCCCCCCCTAGCCCACTGGGTTGGTTTTCTTTTCGTCTCTCCTCGTGCGAAATGCGGGGCCTGTTCCTTGTATTGGTTTTACTTCGAGCTCCGGCTTCGTCCTAGTTCTAGTTGTGGCCCCCTCTTCCCTTCTTTTTTTTTGTTTTTACTCTGCCCGCATTTGCCCTTTAGCTTTTTTGATGGATATTTCCCTCCCTTTTCTACCATGGCCTTTCTTCGCAGACCCCCCTTTCTTTTCCCCGGTGTTTTTTCGGGTTTTTCCCCCTCACCCCCTTTGATCCTTTTCGTTTCCGCTCATTGTCAAGAATCAGGAACTTCTTCTTTTTTCTTTTCCTCCTTTTTTTCTTGTTTTTCGTATTCTCTCTTTTGAAACAGTCTGATTTTTTTTCCACCCCCTCAGCTGATCTTAACTCCCTGCGACTATCGGGTCCCCCACTTTCCCCTGTTGGTGTGTTTAGTTCCCCCCCCGTTTTCTCTGAATCCCAGGCCTGTAGAACCCCTGACTCTAAATCGGTCCTCCTGTAGAGGCTTTTCGGTTTATCATCCCCCCCCCCGAATTCCCCACTTTTTTTTTTTCCCCTTCCCAATTTCGACGTCTCCCTCCAACCACCTCTAATGGATGACCTCCCCCAAACAATACAAAACACCTTCAGGGTCCTCTTTCTCCCAGGCTATCCCCTGAGCGGTTATTTTCTTTCTCTTTGCAGGTCTGTCAACGTGGTTCTTCTCCTGACAAGTCGCCTTTTTTTCTTTATGGCTGCATTTTCTTTTTCCGGTTCCCAATTCCTCAACGGATTTTCTTGTGCCCTGTTTTTTTTCTGCGCGGGTCGATGCGGTTGTGCTAAGCGCGAACCACCTCAAAGATCCTTTTGACCTTTTCATCGTTTTTTTCTCTTTTCTACACTGCAACGACTTCATCTTTCCCCAAGCAAAGTGCGGATAAATTTTTTTTGCAAGACGCAGGTCCCCCCCCCCACTAATTTCCTTTTTTAAGGATCCTTTCTTTCTTCCAGATTTTACTTACCTGGGCCCCATTCCCGCTACTTTCCCGTAGGAGTTTTTTTTTTTCTTTGCCGGTGTTACGCCTCCTTCTTTCTTTGACTCCTCTCCTAAGTACGCTGCTGGAGCCTGACTGGGTTTTGTTTTTTTTTCTTGACTTTCCTTTGGTCTTGCCGTATAGCCCGCCTTTTCCCCGTTATTTTATCTCTTTTTTTCCCTGCAGTGAGGACCTCCCAACTCATGCCCCCTCTGATCTTTTTTTTTGTTTTTTCTTGACCACCTCCCTCCTCTTTTCGGGGAACGGTCCACCCGGGACAATCCGTCGACTTGTTCCGGCTGACTCTTTCCCCCCCAGTTCCGTTTTTTTCTGTTTTGGGCTAAAACCCATTCCTTTCTTAAGCTCGAGGCTTTCCCCCCTCCTCCCACCTTTTTTTCTGCGTTGAATGTGATTTCCCCCCCTGGTAAGGCCCTCCCCCTTTTTTTCTTTGAACCCGATTTTTTCCTAGTTTTTGGGTTATGGCCCCTTTCACCGTTTTCAGCTTTTCCCTCAAAGTTTTTTTTTGCTTTCTTTCCGATTCTTTTTCCCCCTAGGCTTGCCTTTGTCTAGCCTGTTCTTCTCCGTCCCGGGCACTTTTTTTTGTGTCCCTTCGTTTTTGTTTTCTTGATCTTCCCTTCTTCGCACTTCCTGCTTTTTCCGTTAACAGGTTTTTTGGACCAGCAGATGGAATTTTTTATTCAAAAGCTGACGAGCTCCTCCCCCCCCTTTTTCGTTCCTCCCCCTTTCATTTTTTTTGTCTTTCTCTATCTCGGTATTTTTTTTTTTTTTTTACTTTTTTTTTTTGCTTTGTCGCAGCCCCCTCATTTCCCCTTTTGTTCCGGTTGCCCTTTTCCCGTCACCCCTTTCCAAGTGTTTTTTTTTTTCTTTTTGGATTTGAAGTTCGTTTCACGTGTTTTGCAACCCCTTTGAACCCCTCCCTTTTTTTAAGCTATTCCTTTTGGACCCTTTCTTTTTTAATGGGCACCCCCAGGTTGGTATTTCGGGCGCCCCTTCTTTCCCCAATTCATTTGTGTTCTTGTGCGAAGGATCCCTCTCATTTGGATTCTTTTTTTTTCCTTTTTCTCGGTTTCTCTCCCCTTCCACTGGAGATTGCGTCCCCTGCAAACCTTTCCCCCTTCCCCCTCCATCTTTTTTGAGATCTTTTTTTTCTTCCCCCTTCCCTAGCATTTCGCACTGATGCACAACCCCTGAAAAGAAATTTAGAGGTGGACCCCCCGACTCCCAATTGTTTTTTTTTTTTTTTCCCCACCTCATCACCTTCTTTCTTTTTGCTCCCCCCCTTTTTCCAACTTGCCCATCGTTTTTTTTCACCACTTGAAAACGCTAATGCACCTTGCAGGGATAGGTAGTCAGCGTCAGTCTTTTTTTGTCCCTTTGCACACGGTCCTTTTCTCTCATTTTCCCCTCGTCCCCCCTTTTCTTTTTTTCAACGGACAGGTTACCCCCTTAACTTATTTTTTGAGACCACGCGCTTTTATTCCGGGCCACCCCCCCCATTTCCGATATAGATTTTTCCTTCTTTTCCTTTTGATGAACTTTGTTTTTACACGAACCTTTCTTTTTTTCCGCTTTTTAACCTCCCCCACTCTGCCAGCCTCCTGGAATGGGTCCGAGGTCCCGTGGAAGTGCAACAAACGATTGCTTTATACCGCCGAGATTTCCCTCCGGGGAGGAATTTTCCTTTCCCCTCCGTGCCCCTTTTTTTTTTTTTTTTTTTTTTTTTCCCTTTCTGGCCCTTTTCGGCCCCCTGTTTTGCACCCCGATCGGGTCAGGGCCCCCACATGGTTTCTTCACTACCCTTTTTTCCCTAGTCCTTTTTTTGCCTCCCCTTTTTCCTCCACAAAAAATCTCTCCCCCGCTGCCTTACCCGTCTTTTTCCCCCCCCCCCGGTCTTTGCTTGGAACCAAATTTTCCTTTCCCCTTCTTCATCAGAGACCTTCCGAGCGGCGGTTTCTTTTTTTGTCTTTTCCTTTTTTCAACAGCCGCCTCTTCCTCTCCCCGGGCAATTTCCCCTGTTAGAGTCGTGCCGAATTTTCCCTCCGCCTCCGCTTTTTTAGATCTTTCGTTTGTGGTTGTGAGTCTCGGAAGTCCCGAACGTTTTTTTTGCAGTTCTTTTTCTCCTGTCTTCCGATCTAGGACCCAATTTGAGGGAAACCCCAACTTTCGGGTCTCAGCCAGTTTTTCTCCCTCCCTTGCCAGCACCTTTCGCTTCCAATGAAGCGTCTGAGACCCCGTCCGTCCATCTCAGCTTCGAACCTTTTTTTTTTTCCTTTTCTTTACCTTTCTCTTGTCCACCCTTTTCTTTCTTTCTCCTACAAGGAACCTCCCCTTTTATTTTCTGTTGTGTGATACAGCAGGTGTGTTCAGCAATTATTCGCCCTTTTTCCCCGTCTCATCCTTTGTTTTTCCCGAGTCCTTCCCGAGTATTTTCCTTTTTTTTTTTCTTTCCCGCGCGGGACTTGTTCCAATCGCTAACCTCCCTTCCCCATGCCACGGATACGGTTTCTTTTTTTTTTTTTTTCCTCTTGAAACCCCCTCCTTTTTTTCCTCAAAGCCTTTTTTTTTTTGCTCCTGTGCCCTTTTCCTTCGGTCCGTTCCCCCCCTTTTCCCCTACTTCTGGTTCTCGTTTCCGTGATAAATGCTTGTGCAGTTTTTTCCCTTTTTTTGTTTCCTTCGGTGTCTTTCTTCTGCTCTCGGAACTCTTGTCATGTGGTGGCAGTGATTGCAATCTGTTTTCCTGTGGCCCCGCTTTTCTTTTTTTTCGATAGTTTCTCCATGGGCCTTTTTCTTCTTTTTCTTCCACCGTGGCCTTTGTGCACCCGTTTTTATTTGTTCGATAAAATTTTCGTTTAAGACGGCTCGTTGTAAGAATTCCTTCCCCCATCCCTCCTTTCTCTTCCTTTTTTCGAAGGAGTTTCCAGTTCTCATTCTTCACCCAGCGATCTTTAACGCCCTCTTCCGGAGTCTTAGCTGGTCTTCGAATTCACTCACGGCCCCCCGCACCGGTTAGGATTCCTGCTCCCCATCCTTTCATGTAGTATCCTTCCCTTTCACATCTTATCGAACGACGCAAGCGGCGCGGGGTCATTCCACCGGGAAACCCTTCTTTGGTTTCCGTCTAGACCCCCTCTTTCTCATTTCGCCTGCTGCTTTGCCACCCCATTAAGGGATGTTACGTGTAGTACAAACACTCACCCCCCCATAACCCCTTCTTTTCTTTTCGCCCCGTCGACCCCCCGACTTTTTCCCGGGAGCAGGTGGGACCTGACGGGCTTTGCAGCTTCTTCCCCTTTTCCCGCCCCCCCTTTCTTTTGGCTTTTCTCTCTTGTTCGGGAACTTTTTTTCCCCCGTATCGTGTCTGACGGGAGGTTATGATGGAGCTTTTCTTATTCCGCTCCCGCGCGCCCACGTCCTCCGGTTCCTTTCCCCGACCTGGACCTTCTTTACCAAAAAAAAACCGGTATCCGGGGGACTTGTTTTTTTTTTTTTCACGCCTTTCCCTCCACGATACTTTGAGTTTTCGAGTCTTAGCGTGAAGAGTTGGGACTTGAGCGCCCCTCCGTTGTTGTTTTGTCGCATTCCCTTTCGTTTTCTAAGGGTTGTTCGTTTTCCCTTTTTCTGTTCGATCGGCGGCCGGTGTTGAGCCAATGGCTTTTTTTTCGCGGGGGAATACCCTCTCTTGATTGGTTCTCCACCAACAGAAACGCCGTCTTTTCAGTCACTTAGATGATGGGAGCAAGCAGTTTCCCTCCTGGAAACTCCTTATGTTTCTCGCCTCTTCCCTTTTTTTTTCCCGCGAACCCCCTGTTAGCTTCTATCTGGCTTGCTTCTGATTTTTTTCCCCCCCCCCTCGCTTTGCGGTCTCTTCTGCGACTTTTTTTCAAAAGGGCGACAGTGACAACCATGAAGCTGAGCTTTTCCCTTCTAGTGTTTCACCCCCTTGTCTTCCCCCACTTCGATAGCCAGTTATCTCGATGTGTTCGGCTGGTTGATACTTGTCGGTCCCCCTTTCTTTGCCACACAGCCTTTTCCTTTTCTTCGTGGAATAACTTTTGTTGTTTTGTTTTTCCTGACAAGATTCCGTCTCCAAGACCTTTTCATGTCTCTTCCGGTACACGGTTTTCCCCCCCCCTCCTTGTGTCTTTTTTGCCTTTGATTTATCGGCGTATAATTTTATCCGTTGTTTGTTTTTTTTCTTCGTCTCTTTTTTTCTGTCACCTCTGAGTTTGTTTCAAAGCGATTTTGTTCCCCGTTATTTCATTCATGGGCATTTCTTTTTCATTGTCCTATCTTCATATCTTTTGTCCAGGATCTTTAGCGTGTCGCCCACCACCCTTTTTCAAAACTTTTCGCACCGGTCCGTGTTGACCCGCGTCCCCCGGTTGGGTTCCCCCTTTTCTATGGGCCTTTTTCCCCTTTTTTGCAATGGACCCTATTGCCTTCAATACATAATCCGGCATGTTTGTTCTTATCTCGACGGTTGTTAATTTTGCCACAAAACTATGGGTTTTTTCTTCATTTGATTGTCTGCCTTTTCCTTTTTTTTTTTTTCTCCGGGGCTGCGGAAGGGATTCGTTCCCGCTTCAACTTGCATCGGTCTATTACTGGAAAAACCAATTTTTGGGACAACCTTCCACTTTCTTCTTTATAATACCTACTCTTTCTTGGGTTTGATTTTGCTTTTCTCGCATTCCCCTTTTTCGTCGTAGAGACGCTTGCAGCCCCAAAGTTCTTTTTATTTTTTCCCCCCCCCCCATGGAGCCCGCTTTCTTAGATACACAAATGCTGCATTCCCGCAATGTTCGCCCTTGCCATGCCCAAAACCCGCGGGCTTCTCTTTTTTTTTCGCTCAGCATTTCTGTTTTTTTTTCCCGTTCGTGGTGCTACTTCCAATCGCCCGTTTCTGTAATTGCCCAACCCGGCGTGGATAGTTTTTTACCAGGTGTCTCCCATGAGGTTTTCCCTACGGATCCGGTCAACCCCCCCATAGATCTGTTCTTTACAATGAATTGATGAACCTTGGAAGGGAAACGAACCTTCTCCGTCGTTTTTTCCCCTCTGGCTTTACAGGGGACCTGCGAACGAGTCCTGTTTGCCCCCCCCCAACCTGGGGAGTGGAGTCCTTTCGCCGAGTCATCAAAGCACCCAACCAGGGTTTGGCCACGTCAAAGTTTCCTGCTTGCACCGTCTAGGCCAGTTCCTGCCTGCTTGGCCAACGAATTGGGTTGTCTTCCCCGCCGGGTGGTTGCTTTCCTTGCCGACACCCCTGTCACGTTCCAAAACCTTTCCCCGATAGGGACTTACCCATTCACGGGGAACACCCCCTTGAGGGCTCTTTGCTCGAGCCCCGGCTTTGTTTGTGTCGCCGGTTCTTTCAAGTCGCTCCTCTTCTCCCTACGCCTCTTGTCGGGCCTTCCGAATTTTTCGCAAGTATTTCTCTTATTTCTGGTGTTTCGCCCCGTCTTCCTTTTTGCGCGGGCACTGATGTTACCCCCTTTTTTCGTTTCTCTTCTCCCTCCTCCTTTTTTCACCCCACGCTTTTCTCCCCCGCAATCCCAGTTCTTCCCTCAACCCCTTCCAGTTTGCTCCAGACACTTCCTGTCTGTCTCACCTCTGTGACACCCGTTTTTTCCCTACAGGATTAGGCGTTCCTTCGGGGCGCTCCGTTTCCCATTGCTTTCCCCTCCAGGAACTCAAGTAACTCTTTGAGTGGCTCTGAGGGCTGCGTCTTCCTTCATTATTTCTTCCGCTTTGTTTTTTATCTTTTTTATTTTTCTTTTTTTTTTCACCTTAGTCCCGTGTGTTAGTTTCATTACTTGGGTTTTTCTGTGTCTTCCAGCTCTCCCTTTTTTCCCTTCCGGATACGTTCCCTTGTTCCCCCCGGAACCCACAATCTCGCCTCCTTCTCCCCCAACAAGGCGGTTCTCTCCTCCCCAGTTGCTGCCCCCCTTCCCTCGCCTCCGTTTTTTTTCTAGAGCCGTCCTTTCCCCCTGCTTTCCTGCCGTTTTGTATTTTTTTACCCTTTTCCATCCATTAGATTAGTGTCCGTCTCTGAACTCCTTTTTTTTATCTTTTTGTTCCCGTTCCAAATCGTTTCCCTTTTTTTTGAACTTCCACGCGCCTCTCCTCGTCGATTAGCTTTGGATCCCTTTGGCCCGTTCTTTGGTAAAATTCCCAGAACCGTTGCGCCTTTTTTTTTGCACTTTCGGCCCACCCTGCATTTGTTCCCTCTCGCGTTCGTATTCTTTCCCAAGCTCGGTGCAAACTTTCTCCTCCCTTTCCCTTTTTTTTTTTTCCTCCGAGATGTGGACGTTCTGTTCTAACTCACCGAGGCTTCTGCCGCGATTATCGAACTATGGGTTCTCTTCCCCACCGCCCCTGCGCACGGTTTTTTTCCTTCTCCCAGGGCAATGTTCCCTCAATATCATCCTTCTACGGATGGTGCGGGCGCGTTGCTCCATCTTTCACCAGATTGACTTCCCCACGTCTAGACTCTGAGTCTTTGTTCGAGATGGCGTTCGATACACATCCAATGATGACTTTTTCACACAATACACCTTGCGAATAGTTTTTTCTTTCTTTTTTTCTCGCCACCAGCATGTTTTTTAGCGTTTGGTCAGTCTTGGAACGGTATTTGTGTCCCTCGCATGCGTAGGACCCTTTTCGCCCTTTTGTTTTGGGGGGAAAAACATGCCTTTTTTCTGGCTCTTCGGCAAAGAGGTTTTCCGTATCCTTTTGTCCCTGAAGGGAACAACGGCTTTCTTATGTCGCTGCGGATTTTGCGAACTCGAATACCTCTTACTTTTGCCCCTCCTTTGGGGACTCCTGACTTCACACCACCACACGATTGCATTTTCGTCGGTGTTTTTTCCAAGACGTCAGGACTCGATTCCCCACCTCTTACTTGAGTTTCCTTTCTTTAGGAATTGTTACGGCGCGTGAAGTTCTTCTTCTTGGAGGCGTCCTTCTTGTTATACTGTCGAAGCTTTCTTGGACGGAAACGGGGTCGCTCATTTGTATTCGTTCTTTTTTTCTTTCTTTTTTTTCCTGAGAAGGCTTGGTTTTCTCCTTTCCTTTGTTGGCGGTTTTTTTGTTCTTATCTTTTTCCTAAGCCCCGCACCGGCCCCGTCCTGTTCATTTTTCGCGCTGAGCAGCCAGTTTCCTTTTTTCAGAAGAAACTCCTACCTCTGGCGGCCCCTATTGATACGGGCGCTCATACCCTTTGATGATCTGGTTATTCGGCACGTTTTGCCCCTCTGCCACCGGGGAGACTTTCCCTTTTTTTTTCTCCTACTTTTTTTTTTTATCCTTTTGTCCCCCCTGAAGGAGAGCCTACAAACCTCTCTACCCCCACCATTGCCTTCCTTTTTTTCAATTTGCGCCCTCCCCCCTTCTTTGTTCCCCGAGTCTGCCCCCCGCTTTTGGCCCTACTGTTTTCCTTAAGTGTGGTCCGTAGTCTTTTCCGCGTTCGTCTGACCATGTCTTACGCTATTCGTGAGTGATCTCATTCGCCCGGGGTGTTCGATTTAGCCGCCGCACCCTTGGCTTTCTTTTGA
>Ga0179593_1712244_pt1 | contig 15623 bp, 26 predicted proteins | sample CZODoug2_1_08_16_FD_185931 | JGI IMG/M metagenome (GOLD analysis project Ga0179593, IMG submission 185931) | Vadose zone soil fungal communities from Angelo Coast Range Reserve, California, USA - CZODoug2_1_08_16fungal (PacBio error correction) | ecosystem: Environmental > Terrestrial > Soil >... | reverse complement strand
CCGTTTTTTTTTTTCTTCTTTTTCCCTCCCTTGGCTTGGTCCCCTCACAGCTCACTGCCCCCCGCTCCTCTGATAAGTGCGAGTATTCGCTTCCGCCAACAGACTCCCACAGCTTTTGATCAACCTCTTTTCAAAAGGATTCCCCCTCGCAACTTTGATCTTGGTGGGCCCCTTTTGTTTGATCGCCCATGTCGACTTTCCCCCTTGTTGAGTCTCCTGTCTCCTTTTATCCTCTCACTGTGGTTTTTTCATGTGCCCTCTCGGCCCCCAAAAAGAAACAAAAAAAGTATTCCCCCGTCGATTAATTTGTGTGTTTATCCCTTCCTCCTATTTTTCTTTGTCTTTCTGCATTTCCTCTTTTTTCCCTTCTTCTCCCCCCTTTTGCGCGAAAGGACCCTCCGTCACGTCGGGATTTTACCCTCCAGTATGCCATCGCTCGGGCCCTTTCCCATTCATCGTCACCCCACCCTTCTTCCCTTATCTCCTTCCCTCGGTGTTGGGCTTTCTCGCGTTTTATTACAACTGACTCTCCAAACCCACCCTACTCGCTGACCCTATTTTTTTTGTGAATGACCCGTCAAACGGGCATTGGCCTGGCGCGGCAAAACCCCTCCTTCCTCTGTTCCGCACGGAGAAGTGGCCATTCGGATTCGCGCCTTTTGCGGACTTCATTTCTATGCCTCTTTTTTTCCGCGCTTTGGCTTTCTCGTCCCTTTCCCCCCTTTTTGACACTACCCCCCCCTTTTCTCGCCGTTCGCCTCGTTCTTATCTCCAAAACTTCCCTTTTCCACACAAAAACCTCAGCTCGTTGCTTTTTCGCCACGTTCTTTTTTATGTTTCCGAGATTGCCGGTTCACCTGTCGGGTAATTTTTCAGCGCTTTGGGTCCGTTACCTGTTTAGTTCAGTTTACTTTTTCGAGTCTTTTCTTTTTTTTTTTTTTCCGTTCTTTCCCCCTATTTTGTGGATTGGGAAAGACAACCTCCCCTCCCTCACAGAAACAACAAGTCCAGGCCCCTCGTTTACTGGGTTTCATTCCCCCCCTGACTTCCGTCCCCTTCAGCTTCTTCCCCCCCCTTTATCCGAAAGCTAGTTCCCATAATTTTTCCGCGACACATCCTTTTTTTTTCGTTGGCTTTCCTTTTGGTTTTTTGATTTTTCGGGAGGTTTCTGCCATCCCAATGGGCTTTTTTCGTTTTTTTTTTTCCCATGCCCCCCCGCGTTCCCCTTCTTTAACTAACCAAGGCACGGTGTTCAACACAACGGTTCTCTTCCTCGGTCGGCGCTACTTTTGAATTTCTATCAGTCCTAATTCCACGCCCCCCCCCCGCCCCCCCACAATTGTTTTTGCCCTTTTTTCCAGCCCTTTTCCCTTTTTGCAAAAAACCCGGGCGCTTACTTCCCCCCCCTCGCCCCCCTTTGGTTTTTTGTTGATTAAGGTCCTTTTTCCGGTTTTTTTCTCCCGTGGGAAAGGTGGTGGTTGTGGACTCTTTGTGAACTTTTTCCTTTTAGAAATCATATCCCTCTTAGGCAGCCCTTCAATGCTGAATCAATATGGTGTCAGTCTCTATGAGAACGTGGGGTTTTGACCTTTTCTCCGTAACAACTCCATTCCCTTCAAGATGACAGGCCCCTAAAAGACTAAGTGAAGGAGGCCCCCCTTCGTTTACGGTGGGAAGATTATATCCCCCAGTCCTTCTACCAAGTTAAATAGGATGATGAAGGTTTGGGTGTTTCTTCCTCTGCCCCTCATTCAAACCGTGCATACGAAACACAGGGTCCACACTTTCCCCCCCAGCGGGGTGATATGTTTTTGTGATCACTTTTCTTCCAACTTCCCCCCCCCCCTTTGTTCGTCTCCCCCCTGCTTTTGTCTTGATAGGACTGTCCTGCTCTTCCTGTGGGATTGTCCCATCGTTGGCTCGCTTTCTTGCGACCCCAAGTCCCCCCCATCTTTTGAAAGATTCCCCCCCCTTAGGTGCCCCACTTTTTAAACCACTGCTTCTGCAAGTGGAACTTTTCCCCCCACTCTATGTGTAATAAACCATCGGTGTACGAACACCCCCCTTTCTCCACCGGGCTTTTGCAGGGTTTTCCCCTCCCCTCCCCCCTTCCTTGCTCCGTTCCTCTCCCAAGGAATTTACGCTTTGCCCGCCCCGCCCCCCCGGTTCCCCTTCTAGTGCGGGCACAGCCCCCCGAAAAGGTTTGCCACTATAGGCTTTTCTACTCTTTTTCCCTTCTTTTGTGAGAGAGTCGTGTTCTTTTTTTCCTGGTTAGAGCCTATCGGGTGCCCTCCTCGTGTGTGGCCTCACTAGCAGGCCCCGTGGCCTTTTGCCGGGCAAAGCTGAAAAGGAACCTGTTGATCATTCTTCCTTGCCTTCTTCTCAGGCAACCTTTTTAAGTTTTCCAGCTTTTTTTTTACAAAACAAGATTTCCTCTTCCCTTTTCCCCCCCCAAGTTCCAAGGGGTCCCCCCATAGTTTTTTTCCACAGCTGGGGCACCAGTGGTCTGATTTTTCTTTGGCGATCTTCCCCTTTTTTTTTTTGTTGCTTGTCCTCCTTTTCCCTCGCACCCGCTGTTCCCCCTCCTCCTAGGCATCTGGCAGCTCTCCGACACCCAAACCCCCCCATGGCCTGTCATCCGAAACCAGGGATGTGCCAGCTGTTCCTCTTCATGCTCTGCCAGTTGTTTTTCTCACCGTTTTTTTTCCACTTTCCCGTTTTTTCCCCCACTTTGCAATGGGCCTCCGGAGAAAAGAAACCAGGCGCTCTTCCCCTTGTTTCGCTCGCCCCCGGGTTCCAACCTAGTCCGAAAAACCTTTTAGTCTTTTCTTCTTCCCCGTTCCACTTCGTTTTTTTTCCTTCCTGAACGCTCAGACAAGGTTAGAATAGCTCCTTTCCCCCCTGAGTTCTTCAGAGTTTTCCGCTGCCTGAACCTCTTGTCTCTGATTGTTTTTTTTTTTTTGGAACCCCCTTTTTCTTTTCCGGTTTCACATTCCCTCTTTCCACCACCTTTCACGGGCGTCCACGTCAACACAGACTGATCCCCCCTTCATGGGCCTGACTACTCGTATCGGCTTTTTTGTGCAAAACACCAGGGCTTTTCCCCCTTTCCCCCTTCCGCCGGATCTTCCCCCAGGAAATTCATAGTCCTCCCTAGATCTGATTCCCGTTGTTTTTTTTCCAACCCAAGAAAGATGCCTTTTTTTGTTGCGTTCTCTCTGAAAGTTGGCCTTTTAGCCCCCCAAACCCCCCCTCTATGGCCTTTTTTTCACCCTCATCGCCTTTTCTAATCCCTTCCCCCTTTTCCCCCCCCCCCAGTTTTTTTTCTTCGGAATATGGAGACTGCCCCTTGAGAAAATAAGCGCGCGGCCCCCCCTTTCTTGTAATGAAACACCGTGTTCCCCAGTGCGATTTTTCGCTTTCGCTTGACTCTCAAAAGTGTTCCCTGAAAAAAATCCTTTCCAACGCGGAAAATACCCCCCGCCCAAAACACCCCAAAAAAAAACAGATACCCCACCAAAACCACCCTTGACCGCCCACCCCCCCCCACCCAAAAAAAAAACCCCGCCCAACACCACAACCCCCCCCCCCCCCCCCCACCCCCCCCCCCCCCCACCCCCCCCCCCCAAAAACACACCCACAAAAAAAAACCCCCACCCAACCCACCCCCCCACCCCTTTTATTACCGACATTTCCCCTTATGTCCCATTTTTTCCTTTGGGCGTATCGGTTTCTTGAGATATATGAGGATCTTTTATTCGTTTGGAGAAGACGTTTCGAAGGCGCCTGACGGGAATTCGTCTTTTTTTTCAAGGCTCCCCTTTTTTGTTGAAGCATCCTTCTCCCAGAATAGATCACCCTAAGAGGACTTTTTTCCTCTGGGTTGGGAGTATGGCAAATTCCCAGTTCTTTGTTTCGATTCTGAGCTTTCCTTCATGCTTCGTCTTTTTTCCTTTAAAAGTTAACCCCCCCCTCCCACGATATTGCCATGTCTTCGGGATCTAGTTCCTTTCAGCGACCCCCGAAAAAAAAGATCGACTTCCCGCTTCCCGTGTGGTTTTAAGCTGTGTGGGGCCGATGCTTGCCCCCTCTCTTTTTTTCATCTTTTTTCTTCCCTCCACGAAAGTGACTCCCCTCAGGGGGTATTCGCGGTCCGTACCGGTTACAAAGGTTCGCCATCTCCAGGAGGGACTCGGGTCACGGTGTCGGCTTTTGGTCCTTTTCACACCCCCCTTGAATATAAGGGGACCCACCTTTCTGTTGTGAACTTTTTTTCCCTCTCTCCCATGAACCGCAACTTTTTTTTGATGTCCGCGAAGGTTTTTTGTGACCGATCTTCACCCTTTTTCATCCCCTTTGTGTTCCCAGAAAAGCTGCCACCCCGTGCGAGGCTTTTCCCCTTTTGAAGGGAGTTGACTCCTGCTCTTTAAGCCTCTTCCAGTTCGTTCGGTCTTCCTGATTTCCTTTCAGGGAGTGTTTTTCCCCCCCCCCCCCCCAAAGCATTCTTTTTTGTCAGATGACGCTCTCTCTTATTTCCGTTGGTTGTGTGCTTCCCCCTCAACGAAACTTTTTTTTCCAGAAACAGGCCCCCCCCTGACCCCAAAATCGTCATCTGATCCCGTTGTTCTCTGCCCCGCTCCCCTGCACAGACTTTCCCCCCCCTGTTTCCTCTTTTTTCCGTCCCCCGAGAAGGATCAACTCCTTCCCAAAGGGAGTTACCATAACGCCTCCCCCTCCTTGTGTTTCAATTTGACTCTGTTCTTCGTCCCCCCACACCGGGTTATCTTTTTTTCGATCTGTCCTCCGTCTTGAACGGCGCTCTTACGGGTCCGGGACCCCTTCAAATGGGCTGTTCATGTGCTATAGTGGTTTTTCCCAAAAACCGGTTTCTTCCCCCTTTTCCCTTTTCTTTTTTGGTGTAGTGAAACCCCCCCAAAGACTAGATTATTTCTTTTTCGCTTGATCCCTGCCTTGCTTTTGATGGGTGTCCCCCTTTTCGGAACTTCCGATACTTCGTCCCTTTTTGATTATGATTGACAATTTTTTTACTGTCTGCACGCTCGGGGGGCTTCCCCCCTTATCCCCATCGTCCCCCCTTGACTCGTAGAAGGCTTCGTTATTTTTGTGTTTTTGTTGGTTTTGGTCCGCGGTTTTTGTCTCCTTTCCCTTCTTCCCCCCCCCTCGCCCTCCCATATCTTGAGGCTGACTTATTGACTAGAACCCCCTTTTTGCCGGGGGCATGAGTGTCTGTACCCCTCGGAATCTCGCTTGCCTTGCTTTCCGGCTTCCGGCATCGGCGGAGTGATCGATTCTTTGTTCTGCTTTCTCAACATGTGTCGAAATTTTTCCAGTCGTCCTTACCCCCCACACAGTGCGCCGTCTGTGTCCTTCCTCCAACCCCTTCCCACCAAAAGACCTCCTCTGAAAGATAGCAACCTTTTCAGCCGTCCTGATATTGTTGAGATTTGGTTTTTTTTTTTTTTCCTTGTCTTTCCCCGCGCTTTTTTGCGACGTTACTGTTTTTTACCGTGGTTTTAGTCTTCCTTTCTTTTTATGACCGGGATTACCCCTTTTTCTTTGAAAACAACCCCAGACAACATGCTCCCAACAAACCTTCTCTTCTTACGGTGTTCATTAACACCCTGAGAAAATTGGCCGTTTGCTTGATTTCTCCCGACCTTTTGCACTTTTTCCTTTCCCCCTATTCTTTAATTTTCCTATCTTCCTCTTCCCTGGGATGATGCTGGGTGTTTTTTTTTGTTAAAGGAAATACAATTTCCCTTTTAGGGGGAGAGATTATTGTGGGCCCCCGCCCTTGCTTCCCTCTTTGGGGAACTCACCCCGGCAAGTTCTTTTTTTTTCCCCCCCAAAGGTGAAGAATCCTGCCAGGCGCTTGGCTATCCGGTTCGTTCCTAAGAACCCCATTTTCAAGACTTGACCCTTGGGGAGTTTGGTTAACCCCCCCTTGGGGTGCATTTTTTTTCCTCTTTTTCAAGGTCCTTTTTGTTTGATACACTGGTTTTCTTTCGGGTTGCCGCCGTTTTTTTCTTGGTGGTCCCCCCCCGGGATCCCCCCCCCCCCGTCCGGGCAAATGCGTTCTCCCGTCTACTCTCGCAGTTTCCGGGTTATGCCTCCCCCCTTGATTGCATTGGGCAGAGAGTCGTCTTTCCTTGTTCCGCGTGCCGCTTCCTTCCGTAACAGATCAACGCTCCCTCCAGTTCGAACAAGACTGGCCCCTTCTTCGGAACCAGCCCCGTTTTGCCCCGAAATGTTTTGGAACAGTTGAGCCGCCTTTTTTTTTTTTGTTGATGCGACTTCCCCCTCCTTTAAAATTTCCACCCTTCTTCCCCCACGGGAAAGTCCCAGCGTGTTTTCGCTTTTTGATCAACACTTTCTCTAGAGACAGGTCCTGTACCCACATCCCCTTTTGTTTATTCTCATTGGTTTTTGTCTTTGCGCTGCAATCTGCTATCCTTTTTCTGTCCCTTCGTTTCCGTTCCCCCTCCCCCCTTAGGTCGCGCTTAGGGAAGTTACTTCCCCCCCCTGGAAAATCAGCCGTCCCTGTTAACCACTTTTGCGCCTTATTGTTCCCCCCCCCCCCCCCCCCTTCTTTTTCCTCCTTTCCCCACCCTTCTCCTTCTTTTTGTCTTCCCAAAGAATGCAATCATTTCCTGTCGAAGCCAAAGTTCCTTTTTTCCCGTTCCACCGGCAGGCCCCCTGTAGTGAGTTTACCCTGGAAAACTTCCCGATAGCTCTACCCCCCTTTCTTTTCCTCCCTTTTTGAGCTCTCGTGGTTTAGGTAGAGCCCCCTATTTTTTCGACTCTTTCTTTTGTTTCCTTCCCTCCTTTCAGTGGCCCCTCCGGGGCCGGGTTCAAGCTTTTTTTTTTCTCCGGGATGTTTTGAGCCCCTGTCTTCGCCGTTTAAGCCCCCTCTTTTTTACAACACCCGCTTTTTGGTTACACAAGTTCCGTGTCTTCCTTTTTACACCAGCTGGGCACCTGGCTTTTCTTCAGTGCCTTTCGTTATCTTCCTTGGCCGTTTGTTTTATTTTTCCGCGGTCTTCCCCCCCCTATTTCACAACAGAAGAATCTGAAGTCGAAGCAAGTTTTCCCCCACCCAAATGCCGAGACGACCCCCATTTGGTTGTGTTACCCTCCCTTCTCTTTCTTTTTCACACCCCCTTCTTTCCCCTGCTTTTTGAACTTCAAGTGTTGCGTATTTTTTTTTTCCCCACTTTGACTGCGTTTCGCGGGCCCTCCCCCGGCAGCTCCCCCGATGGAGGTTGGCTTTTTCCCCCCTCCCCCCACTCCCCTTGTGTGCTCCTGTGCCCCTTCTTTTGCCGAGGCCTGCTTTTCTAGTTACACTAGTGTAGGCCTTCCGTTGCTCGCAAGTCTACACCTTTTTTTGCACCCTTTTCGATTGCTTTGATTGGCTACCCGTTTTTTTCAGAGAACAGGTTCCCTTCTTTTTTCCCTCCGCGGTGGACACCCCTTTCCCCGGTCGCACCCGGTAACCACTCTTATACCCCCTTTTTGTGCCTTGACCCCCTTTTCCGTTTTTTTCCCCTTGATCAGGGTTCCTTTCCAAGTGTTTTTTCTCCCCCTTGTCCGGACGGATAGGTTCTCTCCCTTCGTTAGCGCCTACCTCGATCTCTTCCCGTTGTGGAACCCTCCAGTGCCTTTTTTCTTTTCTACCTTTTTTGCCCTTTTGTTTCGCCCCCCCCTTCAAATAATCTCCGTGCCATTTTGTCTTTTCCTGTCAAACCCTCTCCCCCCCTCGCATCATCCAAATATTCCCTACAGCATAGTTTTTTTTTCAACTTTTGGACCTTTAAGACTTTTTTCTGGAAGGAACTTTTTTCTGCGGAAAATTTCTCACTTTTCTTTCCTTCAACCACCGTTTAAAACTTACTACGTTTCCTTTCTTCTTGACTCATTCCGGTCAGACCCCCTGATATACACACGGTCCTACAGTAAAAGGTCGCACACCCCCCCTCCCCTCCCGCCCCCTCAGACCCCCACAATTTACCTTTTTGTGACAATCCCCCTTATCCCTGTACGACTATGTCTTGTTTAGGTGCGTAATTCGGCGGCCCAGGCTTGGGTTGGGCCTGCCTGTTGTGGGGGGGCTCCGGGCGGAGGCGACGCGGTGTGAGATGGGCTGGGTGTTGGGGGTTGGGGGGCAGTAGGGAACGCGGAGGTTCTGTGGTTTATTTGCGAGTATTCTGTGGGTGGTTTTGTGGGGGGTTTTGGTGGTGTGTTGGGAGTTATTGGTGTGTTTTTAATTTTTTTTGGTTTTTTTTTTTCAGAGACGGGTAGAGTCTCTGAGCAGGCCTGTGGTTTTTTTTCCCTCCGCGACCATTTCGTGAGCACATGTTTTAAGAGTGTCCCTTTCTCACTACGCCCCCCCTAAAGTGCAAGTGGATTCACTCTCGTCTTTCTTTTTGCGATGCGAGCGTTTTGACTTCGTCCCCTCGAATGCGCCTTCTCCCCCGTTTCAATTTCAGATATTGCATTGTTCCCTCTTCTCTTTTGTACGCCCCCCCGCCGACAGCCATTTTTTTTTTTCATCTCCGTAGTCCTCTTTTTTTTCGAAGGATGAAATGTGTTCTTATGAGGAGTGAAAGGTTTTTTTTTTCAGACTTGTCAGAATAATCGCCGTGTTCTTTTTTTTCTTTCGCTTTTCCCAAAGCCTTTTAGGGGATCCCCGCTCCTGAATAGGAGAGTATGACGAGTTGCCCCCCACAAAGGGATCTACGGGACCCCCCTTTTTTTTTTTCTTTTTCCCCGAGAGGTTCACATGTCCCCGGCCCCTTTTCCCTCCCTCGAAGCCTCTTCTTCTCTTCCCACACTCACGATGCGTTTCGACTCACCCCCTACATTCCCCCACAGATCCGGTTGAGAGCGGTCTCCTTTCAGAGTTTGATCCTGACTCTGTAGCCCTCTTTCTCTTTCCTTTCTGTGCGGGTTGGCCGAACTCCCCTCAAGGTCTCCCCTGGTGGGGTTGTGTTGGGTGGCCGGCCAGGACTTTTGTGTATAAGTTCAAAAGCCAGTAGCACAAGTTTCGTGAATCTCTCCCCTCTTTTTCCTTCCCATAATTATTTTCTTCCCTCTCTCTCTCTGAAGCGCAACGCAGTTTCCACGAGAACAGCCGCATCCCCCCTGAACTCCGAGTAATGATCGCAGCGAGTTTTTTTCGCGCCTTCCGACACAGACTTCCTCCTTTTTTTCTGCTAGACAATGCACAGATCCCTAAAGCAACCTCCCCCGTTCTTCCCCTCTGCCTTTTGGCAATTGCTTATATAGGGTTGCTTTTTCACACAACGGGCAATGTCCTCCTTTTCTTTTTGTCCCCTGATATTTAACTTCGGAACCATTCAGGTATCCCCCCCCCACTGGCCCCCCCAACTCTCCCCCAACATTTTTCTTTTTTCTGGTCCGTTTATGTTTTTTTTTTTTTGTGTCAACTCGTTCCCCCTCGTCTTTCTTTTCTCCAATTGCCTTCCGGTCTGTTTGCATATTTTGTTAACCGTCGTTTTGAAGACACGTTCTTCGCTCACTCCCCCCCCATTTTGCATTAGCTCGTGTTTTTCCACGTCACATTCATCCCTAGGTTTTTTTCCCCCCTTTCCGGTGTTTTGGTTTTTGTCGAGCTTCTCCTTTTCACACCTTTCCGAAGCAATGAACCCAAATTCTTTCTTTGTCATGACTTCCCCCTTTTTGCTCGCTCAAAAATTTTTTTTTCGGTCAGCCTTTGACCATTACTCCCCTGACTTTCCTAAGAAACCTCGAGCGTACTCTCTCTTCTTTGCTCTTGCTCACATTTGTTCTCCCCATGTTTTTCCTCCCACACAGTTCCTTCTCAGCCCCTCCACCTCCAAAAATCTTCAGATCCAGTCCCACGACTCGGAGACGCCCTGCTCTTGCACGCTGATTTGGCGGGTTCTTTTTTCCTTTTCCTTCAGCGCTTTTGCTTTTCAAGTAGTCCTTTTTTCATATGTTTTTCCCCCCCCTTTGAAGCAACATGTTCCGCTTTAAGCGAACACCCGTAATGCATCGTTTTTACGGTTGCTCCCCCCCCCCCCTTCTTGAGCCAAAATTGTTGCGTTTATTCCGACCCCTCCCCCTTAAAATTCCGTGTTTTTCGCCCACAGCCGTTTTAAGCATTCTTTTTCCCTGTGGCTCTTTCTTTTTTCTTTTTCAATTTGGCGATGACCCGTAGTTGCTTTTTTCCTTCCTCAAATCTCTGCAGTTTGCTCACACTGCGCCGTCCCCCCTTGGGGACGAACCAAGGCCCCCTTTTGGTTCCCTTTCAAGGACTTGGTAGTGGTGCCGGTCCTCCTCTCCCCATCTCCCTTTGTATAGAAGACCATGGGGCAGTTCCTTGCGTTGTTTTCAAAAAAAAAACGGTTATATGAGTAGTCCTTTCAGCTTTTACCGGTTTCCGCCGTGAAACTGTTGTCCAAAGCCTTTCTTTCCCACCCGTCCCAGGGACTGTTTTCTACCAACGTTCTGCCTTCCCCTGGTCTTCCCCCCCCCTTCTGTGAGAGATTCGTTTCTTTCGAACTTGGCAGGTGTCCGGTCAGTAAAACGCTTGGAAACAGCTGATTTCGGCACTGGGACCCCCTCCTTGAGCCCCTTTTTCTTAATTCCCTCGTTTTTCTTCAGTGCGAGCGAAAACACTTCCCCCTCTTTCTGGCCCGGGGGTCTTTTTCCCCGACGGTTCTTCCCATACCCGCCCCCCCCAAACCCCGCTCCGAAGATTGTGTCCCACTTTGGGTTTTTTTCTCCCCCCCCCCTGGCAGCTCTTGTCTAAAAGAGAAAAGGTCCCCCCCCCAAAAATCCACTTTTGTTTTTCTTCTTTCCCCCCCCCTTTTTCCCTTTTTTGGGTTTTGTTTTCTTGCTCGCTGGCCCAGGCTTTTTTTCCCATCGCTTACACTTTTTTTCTGCCCCCTGATTTAGGAAGCTACTTTTCTCCCCCCGGAATAAGACATTTTTTCCCAAGCTGCTTACACTGCTCACTTGAAACCACGCTAGGTTTTGCCCCCCCCCCCCTTGCTTTTCTTTCTGTCCCCCCCCCCTCTAGAATCGCTCCTGAAAAGTACTTTACGCTTTTTTCCCCTTCCGGGCACCCTGTCTCTTCTTCCCCCCCCTTCCCCAAACGAAAGATCGGCAAAAATATAGGCTCCTCTCTTTCCCTTTTTCCTCTTTGAGAGTCTCTTTTTTTTTTTTTTCTCTCGTTTTTTTTCCCCCCTCCCTTTTCCTTTTCGTTGTCTTTTTTTTATAGAAGGTTGCCCCGGCCCGTTCCTTTTCCCCCCTTCCAAAAGGACCACTGGCTCGTCCTTGAGGCGATTTTTCATTTGTTGAGTTTTTTTACTTTTTCTTGGTTTCCAACCGATTACTAGTTTTTCAGTACGGTGGGCGTGCCCCTTCCCTTGTGTAAAGATGTTCTTGATTTTCCTTTTTGAAAGTAATTCCATAGTCCTGCTTTTTTCTTTCTTTGTCTGGCCCCCCAACGTCTCCCATCCCTCCACTAGAATCTGCAGTCTTCTTAAAAAACCCCCTGCCGGAGACGAAACCCCCCCCATTTCTTTTTTTTCAACACAGGCCCCCCTGTTCTCTCCCGTGAGACACCCCCCCCCCCCCCACAGCTGGGACTTCCCCTGGTACCATTTTTTTTTTTTTGGCCAACTCCCCCGTTTTTTTCTCCGAATGGAACTTTTCCTCCCTTTTCCACAAATTTTCCTTCCCCGAAACCCGGGGTTGGGTCGGCTCCCTGTTTAGGTCTTTTTCCCTTTTCCCTGCGGTTCTTCCCTTTTTTTTCGATTCTAGCCTTCGGGGCGCCCCCTTGCAACACAGAGGTCTCTAGTTCGATGCTACACCTTTTTTCTGATGTTACCCGGGTGTTCGTACACCTTCCGGGGTTTAACCTTTCACGTCGCCCCACGACTTATTCCAACCATCCTTGGCATTGACTACTCTTCCGCGCCGGTTTTTTTTTTCCCCCCCCCATCCCAAGTAGATCAGGGCCCACCCCTTTTTCCGGCTTTCCTTTCGTACCCCTTTTCGCCCTCTATCTTCTTCCCGTTGTTTTTTTTTTTCACCAAAAGGTTGAATTTCCTTGGTGAGTTTTCCCAGTGCCCGCGTGCTGCTGTTCATCCCTCTTCTCCCAATCATTCCCTTTTCCGGGAACCCTCCCCTCCAATCCTCCCACATCCTTTAGAGATCAGTGTCCTGGCCCATTAAAGGGCTTTTTCTTCCTCTTTCACTCTTGGTAAGACTGCCTTCGTAGACCCCTTTTTCTTCTGCCCCTTTGAGTTCCCCTTTTCCCACCGTTAACCCTATTCTACGAGTTTGTTCTGCTGACATGTGGTCTTAACCCTCCCCCTTTCTCCCCATCCCGGGTTCAGAAATTTGGGCATGTTTCCGTTAACGTTCCCCCAAGCTTCTTTATCTACCGGCCAATCTCTTCCCCCATTACAGGGGAGTTTCTCGGAGCTTCTCCTTTTCGGGCCATTTTGGTGATTGTTGTTTCATGGGAATTCCTCTTTTGTGGTAGTCGGAACCATTTAGGGCACATGTTTGTGACGGGCGATGCAAAGTCTCCCTCTCACCCTCCGGCCGAGCCTTCTATATACTTTTCTATTGTTTTTTTGCACTCCTTTTGGAACTTCCTTTTTCTGCTGGTTTTGAGCGTTTCATTCCCAACTCCGAATGTTTTCCCCCGTTCGAGGGTCCACGTTTTACCAATCAAGCTTTTGACCCCCCTTTTCGACCCTTAATTCATCCCTCGCCAACACCGGGGCTTAAGAATATCAGAGCATATGTTGACCCAGTTGTCTTCGGGGTTTTGACATTCTGCGAACTTTTCTTCCCCCTCACGAACCTTTCCTTAGCGTGTCTTCGGCGCCCCGTCCGGTACCAAAGAGGGCCTCTTTCTTTCAGGCCCCTCTCCCCCTTCCCATTAAAGAATCGTTTCTTTTTGCCCCTCTTTCCCCCCCCCACTTTTTTTTTTATGTTTCTTTAACGTTCTGTTTGAGCCGGAGAGGACATTCCACCGCCATTGATTCTCCCTTGAGCGTAGGCAGTTGGATTTTCCCCTCGTTGCACTTTCATGTTTTTCTCAACAGACCCTTTTTCCATTTTGCCACCCAAGTCCCTGCGGAGGAGTTTCCCCTCTTTGCAGGAGGTTTTACGTTTTTCTATTTTTCTTTTGACCGTTTTTTTTTCTTTGCGGAGGCGCGGCCTGGCATATCCTCGCGGGGTTTTTCTTAGATGAGCGGATCCCTTTCTTTTTGGTCCACGCAGTTCGTAAGTGGGTTTCCTTCTTTTTTGTTGTTGTGTCAGAACGAAATCTGTCCCACGAACTGCTTTTTTCCTCCCCAGCTTCCCTGAAAGTCCACCCACTTTCCCCTTTTATCTTTTTCTTCTTATGCAGCGCCTCCCAAAAAGGAACCGTTCCGCCCCCCCCCCCTTCGCACCACAATTCGTTTTTGCCGCCCCTGCACCCCCCTTATTCTACGCAACGCTGGTGGCGCCTTTTGTTGATTTTCTTCCCCCCCACCTTGCCTTTTTTTTCTCGTTTTTTCTTTTTGATCTGTCCTCCGTCCCTGGGCCTTTCCTCTGGGGCCCGAAAAATTTTCTTTTCGTTTGTTACAGTTATTTTTCCAATCCCAAACCCCCTCTTATGGTCCCCGTTCTTCTTGTGTGTGGAAAACTTTCGTACAACAGCCTCCTCTTTTCGTTTTCTTTTGATCCCCTGACTTGGACGATTTTTATTTTTCCCTGGGCTTTTTGTCACCTTCCCCTTTTCTGTTTCGTGATACCTAAAGGTATTTGCCTTTTCGCTCGGGCCTCAACCGGCAAATTCCCCCTCAGTCTTCTCCCCCCCCCCCTTCCCTCGGAGATTGCTTCGAGCCTGTGTGGATTGTTCGCGGTTTCCCTCCCCCTTTTTCCTGGTCACACCTTTCTCCCTGAGTTGATCCCCCTGTTTTTGCAATATTTTTCTGTTTTCCCGCCTCGGAACGGGGTTCTGAGAAGTTTTTTTTTTTTTTTGTTCTTCCATGCAAAACTCGTTCTTCCTCCGTTCTTTTTTCCACTGCTTCGAATCAGGTCGGCGGATTCTAGATTCTTGGGCTCCTCTCCACAATTTTCCTCCGGTTTTTCCGTAAGTGTGGCACTAACCCCCCCCTCTCGCTTTTTCTGCTCCAACCGGGGTGCAAAATCCCTCAGAGACTTTTTGCTCGCAAGCTTAGCCCGCCATGAAGATTGGTGATTGGTGCGGTCCTGGTTTCCCCTTCCTTTTTGGGCGACGTCCTTTCGTTACTGTTAGTTTTTCTTTTAGAGCTGATTTTCTGTGTGGATCCTAGTGACAACCCCTCAAAAGCGAACGCGAACAAACTTTTAATGCATCGGTTTTACTCCTACCACCCTCCGTGGTGAGGAAATTTCCTCTTTAAAGTCCCTCTTTTGCCAGCTTCCATATTCTGGTTCACCAGCAGTTGTCACTGTTCCCAGTTGGCTATATCTATTTTTCCTTTGGGATGATGCGTAGTTGGGTTCCCCAATGGGCCCTTCCTCTCTTTGCTTTTTTGATGGAGGGAGACCATGGCAGCCTTCACTATCTCCCTTTTCTTAACCCCCCTTGCCTTCTTTCACAAAACGGGTACCTCTCTAGAGGTAGGGCGGCTAACGCCTTTCTATCGACTAAACGTTTTTCCCAATTGGTAGAGGTCCTTTTTTCAGCTGATCCCCTTGTTTTCCCCACCCCCAGGCGGCCTTTGTGGATGACTTCCCGTCAAGGCCAGGGTTTTTTTTGATAAGTCGGTTTTCCCCCAGGGTGAGGCCGTTGAAGGTTTCCCCCCCCCCCAGCGTGGAGTTAACACCCCCCTTTTTTTACCAACCTTTCTTCCCCCCCCGGGTTAGCAATCCAGTCTTTAGTGGGAGGCCCCTCTCCTGCTGAAAAAAGCTCTGGTTAAGCGTCGCCCTCAGGCGACTCCCTGAGGCCTTCTCTCCACTCCTTTTCCCGTGACCCGAGGCAGGCCTCGAACCCCGCCTCTGCCGGACTTTTCTGTGGCTTGCCGCTTTTGATTCTTTCCACACCCCTTCCTCTGCGGTGGTATTGGCGACGGGACGCAGGTGCAAAAGTGTTCCCTTACCACGGGGACCAAGCGGAAGTCCCCCCTCTTTTTTTTCTTTTTTTTTCAAACTGGCATCCTTTGTTTGAAGAGACAGTTTCTGTACAACCACCCATTCCCATTTGTTTTTTTTTTTTGTCTTTGCTCGACTGCTTATGTTATTTCCCCCTTTTGTCCTCCCCTTCTTTCTGAAGATCCCCCCATTCCTTTCAAGTTCTGCCTGCAAGGGAAGATAACCCCCAAACCCGGACTCAGCCTTTCCCCCTTTTCAACCACTGGCTTTTGTCGTAAACCCCCCTTTCCCCCTGTTGTAAAGCACCCCCCCTTCAAACGGGCCTACTTCCTTTTGTCCTTTTTCTCAACAAAAGAATAGCCTCCCTCGCTCCGTCCTTTTTCTTTGCACGGAAAACTGGCCGTTCCCTTAACGCCCAAATCCCCCTCCCTTTTAACCGTCTCTTCTTTCCCCACCGCATATATTTTTTCCCT
>Ga0179593_1649059_pt1 | contig 15623 bp, 19 predicted proteins | sample CZODoug2_1_08_16_FD_185931 | JGI IMG/M metagenome (GOLD analysis project Ga0179593, IMG submission 185931) | Vadose zone soil fungal communities from Angelo Coast Range Reserve, California, USA - CZODoug2_1_08_16fungal (PacBio error correction) | ecosystem: Environmental > Terrestrial > Soil >... | reverse complement strand
CTTCTTCTGGTGTTTCTTTCCTACACCACCGACTATCCCCCCCCTTAAACACGTGCTTTCCCTCAAGGAACCCTTTTCCTTTCATTTCTAAGTCCTTCCATTCCCTTCTGGATAGGAGCGGGGGCGGGACGGATTCGATTCTCTTCTCTTTTTTCTTCCTTGAAGGCCTTTTAAATGGAGGAAGGAGATTTTCTTTGTTTCCCTGGGTTGTTGAGAACCTCCTTTCAAAGAAGGGGTACCGGTTTTTTCGATCATCGACCGCTCTTTTCTTCTTCCCCTCTTCGACGGAGACGGGAAAGTGTTGCCGCGCACCCTCAAATCGACGGATAGTGTCCTTTTCCTCCGCACCCGTGCGCCAGATTATCCTTTTTGCTTCCTACTCGGAAACCAGGCTTCGGGAACCTTCCCCTCCCTTTTTGAGTGCATGCCGGACCTGTCTCTTCCGGAGGGCAGGCGACCCCAACGGTCTCCCCCAACTCATTTTCTGATCGCCAGCCGAACCTGGTTCTCTTCCTCTTTTCCTTCGTTTAAGTGTGCGTCTTCCTTGATCAAAAGGACGACCTCCTTTTTTCGACCGGCCTCGAGATAGACCCCTGTCTTTACCCCTCCTCGGAAAATTTCCTTGGTAGTGAATGCACTTTTTTTCCCTTAAGTTGCCCTGAAAGTTGTGCCTTCCTTTCCTTCCCATGAAAACTTCCCTTCAGGACGGGGACCTTCCCCCGTAACTCCTGCTGGTAAACCTCCTTCTCCTTTTTTTTTTTTTTTCCCGGCCAACTAGAACCTTTTCCTGCTGGCTCAAGGCGATTTCCGCTGTCGGGCGCTTTTTTTTTTTTTCCTACTGATAGGACCCTCGCAAGTTGACTTCTTTCGGTCAGAACTTAGGCTTTCGGGATGGATCTCTTATCCCCAAGCGTCTTAGTTCCGAAGCGCGGGTTCCCCTCCTTTTCGTCAGCCAGATAGTGAGGATTGCTTTTGGAGGTTTTTTTCCTCGATTTTGCAGAAGGAGACTGTCTTTGTTTCCCTCCTTCCGCCGGACTTCCTTCCTCTCCCGAGCGCTCCCGCCCCAGCTGCTTTTTTTTTTTTCGGGCTCCGACTCCCGCGCGGGAGACGAACGCTCTTCTTTTTTTTTTCTTCACTTTCCTTTTTTGAAGAAGACGCGGCGCTGGTTTTCCAGAAATGGTTGCAACGAAGGTTTTTTTCCTTTGCCGCCGGCTTCAATCTAACAGACTATTCTTACTCACGCTTCTTTCCCTGCTAAAGAGGGGCATGGTCGGCTTTTTTGATGGAAGAGAGGTCTCCCCCGTTTCTCCCGAGGTGGCTTTTCTCCTTTTTTCTTTTGCGAACGGGTTCCCCCGACGTAGAACCTCCTCTTTTTTTGTTTTGTTTTACCATGTCTTGCTGGTAGAGGACTTAACCCTTGGTGAGGATCAGGCGAGTCAACCCCTTCCCCCCTTCCACAGTCAGGTACACATTCCTTTCCCCTAGCCTTCTTCCTGCGAGGGACTTTTTTTCCTTCTTTCTCTTCTTTTTTTCTCCTCATTTCTGAGGGGGCGGAGAGCCGTCCTTCCTTCTTAGTATTGGTGAAGACGTTTCCTTTTCAGCCTCTTTCCCCTGCGGGGAATCGTCGATCTCCTTCCTCCCTTTTCCCCTTGGAGAATTCTGGGAGGACTTCTTTCCGCGACGGCGATCCCCCTTCCGATTTTTCGATTCTCCCCCCCTTCCGCAAAAGCCAGCAGAATACGCTTTCTCCGCATGGACAATCTTTAAGATTGTTTCTTTCCCTTTCCCTTTCTTCGGGAGTTACAATCCCCTTTTCCCCCCATTTACTGCCCGTCCTTCTTCCCTTTTTGCGAGGACAGGAAACCTTTCCCCTTTTTTGGAGGCGTCCGGCGGAGAGGCCTTTTCCCAGAAAGTGAAGGAGAAAACAATGTCCTTCCCCGGAGAAGTTCAGTAGTGAGACTTTTTCTTCTTTATCCCTTCGGCGGAGTCCTTCCTCCCCCTGCTTGCTACGTCTGAAAAATAAGGAGGCCCCTTTCTCTGGAACATCTACGACGGTCCTCCCCGCGGCTTCTCATTCTTTCCCTCCTCCTCTGCGGCTAATGGATATCGAGGGGTTTTTTTATACGGAGGAGGATAAGGAGGCTCCTCCTTTTTTATACGGTTCTCCTTCGGATAATACGGAGTCTCGTGCTACTTTCTCTCCTCCTACTCGGACCGGGTACTACTCCCCCCTTCCCTTGTCTGTCCGAACCCTAGTCAAAATGATCCTTCCCTTTCCCCTTTTTTTTCAGGGGACGGCAGGCGACGCCTCTTGCCGCCGGTAATGAAGCCTTTTTTCCTCCCCTCGACGGCGGCCGCTCCCCACCCCCTTGCCCCTCCGACCAGACATAGTCCCGAGCCGATTCTCCTTTCCCCCGCCGACTAAAGATCGCAGGCCTCCTTCCCCCTCCTCCCCACCCCCCCAACCACCTGTATTCCCCCTTTCCACTCTCCCCCACCCCGTCAAGAAACAGTCATTCCCGCATGTCGAAGGACGCCCCGAGTTGGTCGCGGACTCCTTTTCCTTTTCCTTGCTATGAAGAAGGCTCCTCTTAGAAACGGAGCCCGCTTTTCACTACGTTTTTGTCGGTGACGCCCTTTTCCCCCCCTGCGACAATGAAGGGGTTTATTTTTTTCGGTAAAGTTAATTTCTTTTTTCCCCTTCGTTTTTCCCCGCCTTCGCTTTTCCTTGGAACACGGTCACGAAACTCTTTCCGACGGTCTAAACACGGCAGTTTTTCCTTCGTGTCGCCCCTCCTTGATCGATCGCATCGGAAAGGCTTGAGGCCGTCTTCCTTTTCCTCCCACCCACGACGGCCGACCGTTTCCTCCTAATTAATGCAAGAAAGCGATTTTTCTCCCTACAGAGGGCGACTGTTCATTTTTTTTTTGAGTCTCCTCCCCCTTTCGGAATAGGGAGAAGGAACTTTCCTGACCAGATAATGAACGCCTTTCCCCTTTCTGATGTTTCCTGGCCGACTTCGCCTTCATATATCTCTTTTCCTCCTCTCCCGTTTTTCTTTCTTCTCTCTTTCAGTACGGGAGATAAAAAGACTCGTTTTCCCAAGGCGTTCAGGAGATGGTCAAGGCTATTTCCCCTTCCTCCCTGAATCACAAGTCACAGGGAGAGTCGGCCTCTCCTCTTTTCTTTCCCTTTTACCTCCAAAGAATCTTTTTTTTTGGGGAGAATTAGAGAGGATTTTTTTTCGTCTCTGGTGATACGGCTGAAGTCGGTTCTCCATATTCCTTTGCCTCCTTTTTCCCTTAGGAGATAGAAGAAGAGTTCTGTCCAATTCCTTTCCCGGAAAAACTTTCTTTTTTTTCTTCCTTGAGCGCTCAGGAGAGTTCCCTTTCCCTTTTCCTCCCCTTTGCCGAGAAGGAGGATTTCCCTTTCACAAGAAGAGATACTCTTCCCCGTACGAAAGGAAGTATGTTACTCACTTAAAATTGGTCTGTCCAAGCGGGAGTAACCCCCCCTCCCCCCTCTACACAAAAGAAGACGCTTGCTCCTCTCCCCCTCCCCCCCCTTTCGATTAAGCTCCCCAAAGACCTTTTCAGTTGGGGCGAGGAATTAGGCGGAAGACGATTTCCTGTGTTCTCCCGATGACTGTGTAATTAAGTCGTTTGTGGTCTTTTTTCTTTCTTTTTTTCTTCCTCTTTCTTTCTTGAAGGCGATATTGAGAGGCGTTCTTCCCCCTTCATGAGGGAAGATGGTCGTTTTTTCCTTTTTTTTTTTTTTTGTTCTCGTAGTTCCTTCTCTGGGTCGGGAAGCGGCTTACATTCATTCCCTTCTTTTTTCCGACGGAAGGAAAGATGCACGTCTTTCCTGAAAGGGTGATTTTCCGCCCTTTTTAGCTTCCAGGAGTAGTCTAGTAAACCCCCCCTTTTTTCTTCGGCGTACGAGTAGAACGAGCCCGTAGAACGAAGTAGAAGCCTTCTCCCCCCCCTCCTTCCCGACTCCAGTATTAACCACGAGCTAGCATAGCCGCCGCTTTTGCCTCTCCCTCTAGGGTAGAAGACCTTCCGTTTTCTTTTTTCCCTAGCATCCTCCTTATGCCGGCAGAGGTATCCCATCCTCTCTCCTCTTTTTCTTCCCTAAGTAGATGACACTTCCTCCCCCCCCGGACCGGGAATTAGGACGCCCCTTCCTTTTTTTTTCAAGTATTTACCGCGAACGCCTCTACGCCTTCTCCTCCCCCTTTCCTTGAAAGTTGAAGATCATTTTTTTTTCGGACTAAAAGCAACTCCGTCCTTTTTTCCTTTTTTACCTTACTTAGTGCTGTAAAGCCGCGACCTGGTCCTTTTTTTTCAAAAGCATGCAGGCCCCCCCAATCTTAAAGATGGTCCCTTTTTTTCTTCCGAGTTTTATGTCTGTGCATTTGCGTCTTCCTTTTCGTCCTTGAAAAGCTAGATTCTTCCCCCGTAAGAGGAAAGACCGCCTCCCCTTTCATGCCGCCCTGAATGCCTCAACTCCACCCCCTTTCCCTTTCCTTTTTCCCCGGAGGAGATCGGACGATTTTTCCCGAAGTCGGAGAGGCAGTCTTCTCACCACTCCGCCTCCCCGTTCGTGTCTTTTCTTCTTCTTCTCCCCTCCCATAAGAAATGCGAGGGCTCCCTCAGATAAAGACTTCCCTCCCCGTAATTCTTTTTTCCCCCCAACTTTAACGGCTGTGTCACCTGACCCTGTTTCCCTTCCAGGTTGCTCGCATGATCATATAACTTCCCTCAAGTCATAGCCAGCACTCCCTCGAATTAGGTGTAAGCGTATGACGTCGGGGATTCATTCCCCCTCCTTCCCTTACAAAGAGACGTAAAGCACTTTTTTTTCCCCTTAGAGTAATTTGAGAAGCTCTTTCTTCCCTTAACCGGCGCCGAAGTACCAGGAACATTCTGGCTTCTCTCTTTCCACTTTAGATGTAAGAAGAGTAGGTCTCTTAGTTAGAGAAAGCCCTCTTCCCTTAAAGAACCCTGCCGACCCTCGTTCCTCTCCCGAAGACCCTGCTTTTTCGAAGGAGAAAAGTTTCCCATCCGTTTCGGGGATAAAAGTTCTCATCTCTCCCCTAGCTGAAGTAGATGCCTCTCCTTCTGCATGAAACCTTTTTTTTCCCCCCCTGCGTTTTCAATCTTCATCCCATCCCTCCCTTGCGCAGAGGCGGTGGTCCCCTAACGAAAAAAAGATTTCTTTCCTAGCGTGCTGACCTCCCTCCCAGCCTAAGGCCCTCACCTTCTCCATGCACGCGTCTCCTGGCTGCGGCGAAACACGCCCCTTCCTATCCCCACGCGGGTCAGTCACTCCTTTTTCCCTTTTTTTGCAGCACTTTTCTTTCCGGAGCCCCCCCCCTTTAGTTTGACCATCAGGAGTGTCTTCCCTTTCCCCCCGGCCTACAGACATCTCTGGCCGATGTCGCAAGAACTTTTTTCCAATTTCCTGTAGGCGATTTCTTCTCCCCCCCCCTCATAGGTATGAAACGGTCCCCCTCCCTTCTCGTCACGCCAGTTCTCTTCTCTCTTTGCGTCACAAGAGCGCAGGCTCCTTCCCCGCGTTGAGCACGAGTCCAGCGCTCTTTTTTCTCGAAACACAGTAACTTCTCCCCTTCCTGAACCGTTCTTCATGGCGACAGCCCTCTTTCCCTGGTATAAGTTTAGGAGGATTTTTTAAGCGAATTAGGGTAAGGCCTTCCCCTTCTTTCCTTCCGATTTATCCTGGTCGACAGATGAGGTCGCCTGGCCCTTTTTTCTTCCATGGTGTCACTGAGTAGAAGTTCGCCTCCCCTTCGGAGAATGCAGTGAGAAGAAACTCCTTCCCTTTTCCCCTCAACCCTGGCCCTTCGACGTTACGCCTCCCTCCCTTTCTTTTCCAGAAGAAATCCTTTTTCCTTCCCTCCACCTTAGTGAGCAAAGCTGAAAGTCCACATTTTCCCCCCCCTCAAAGAGTTCTGGAAGAGGAAGCCTCCCTTCACTGGGGCCGCCTTCGATCGTGGTCGCCCCTCTTCCACTCTCCTTCTCTGGTAACCCAGCCTTCCTTTTTTCCTTCCCAAGGTAGAAGGCAGTCTCAGCAGTGCTGCTTTTTTTTTTCCTGTTCCCTTTTTCCGTGTGGTCAATCCGTGTCCCCCCGCGAAAACAAATCTTTCGTCTTATCTTTTTTTCTCCGTGGATGTGTTCACCAGTCTCTCTACGATAAAGAAACTTTGATGATGGAGACCGAAGCACATGATGCTGGACTTGAGAACTCCTCCTTTCTTACTAATGCGCAGTGGGACTGGTACTCCTTCCCTACAATCAGAGAACTCTAGGATCCCCTTTTTGTTACTGTCGAAGGCTATTGAAAAAGGAAGAGCTTTTAGGACACGTGGAACTTTTCCCTTGTGCTTTGGCTCGGACTCTATCCCCCTCGATAATAGACTTTCCCCGGGAAAATCGGCAATCTCTGGTCCTTTCCCCAAGCGCACCTTCTAGTGTCATGAGGCGAGTTTTTCCCTTTCCTCCGATTCACCCTTTGTGCGGCGAAATTCCGACTCCTCAAGCGGCTGCCCGTCTTCCGGGAGAAACAATTTTTTCTTTTTCCGTATGACGGGATCCCCCCCCCCTGCAGGCGAGGAAGGCCCGTGGAAGAAGACTCGTCCCTCTTTCTTTCCCATCATTTTCCTCCCTGAGAACCCCTCCCCACTTTCTAAGGGGACGTTTCCTGAGCACAGCGAGAAATTTTTTTCCTTTTTCACCCTCCGTAACGATTGACGCTTTCCCCTCCTTCCCTCTCTCCTCCCTGAGACTAGATAGTGAAGATTTTTTTTCCAATGGGGTATTAGTGATGTCACTCTACCCCTTTTTTTCCTCAGATAGAATCCCGCTGGAGGGAGAAATCTTTCTCCCTTTTATTTCTCCTTTTTCCCCGAGGGAAACGGGCCCACGCATGATGGTCAAACTTTTGAGGGTTTCCCTAGCGTTCTCCAAAACGGCTGTTCACGCTTCTCTTTCTCTTCGATACGACGGTCAGGCGCTTTTTCTCGCGAGCGAATAGTTGTTCCTCTGGAGCCCTGTTCATGCCTGAGGCGGCGGTTCTCTGTATTACGATTTCGGAACCCCTTTTTTCACGTTTTCTTTCCCGTAACAAAGAAGAGGAGAGCCCCTGGATTTATTTCCCTCGGTGGGAAGAGATAGCCCTTAGTGGCAAGAAGGAGGCCTCTCCCTCAGATGCTTCATGCGGGCTACCCACCTCCTCCCGAGATGAAGCCCCTCTTTTAAAGGTTCAGAAAGAAAGATGATCTTTTTCTTTGTCTCGGCCGCTTCTCCTTTCTTCAGTGGTCGGATTCTTTTACGAAGAAGACGCTTTTTGATCCACCAATGGTTGCCGCATTTTTTTTTTCTTCGAACTGGGGACGCCCTCCCTCATATTCGTAAAGCACTCTCCCTTCGCCATGGCTGGTCGCGTGAATACCGTGTCTTTTTTCACGAGAGGGTTTCCCCTGTTGCGCCCGGAGGTCGCTTTTTCTTTTTTTTGGTACCTTTTGGCTGAATCCGACGTCATCCATTTCCTCTTTTCCGGTTTGACATGTCTGAACACCGGGGATAAGGCTTCCAGTGAGCCCCCCCCTTTTTATTTGCTTTTGACACGCACTTCCCCCCCTTTTCCTTTCTCCGTTTCAGTTGGGAAGAAGCGCTCCTTTAGTGAAGGATTGATTTTTTCCTTTTTTTTTCCCCTACGTTCTGATTTGGCGGGAGAAGCCGTAAGGTCCCCCTCTCCTTAGTATTGGTTCCTTTCGTCCTCTCCTAATTAGTTCCGGTCTTTTCCTCTCCTCCCCCGGCAGCAGGGAGGTGGAGTGGTTGGCCCAATGAGTTGCTTTTCTTGCCTTCCGCAGACGTCTCCTCTCATTTTTTCCCCCCTTTTTCAATCGACGGAGGGTCGAGTCTTACACGCCCTTCCCCAAAAGCCAGCAGAAGTACCGCTTCCCCTTTCAGTTCCGTCATGTCCCATCTTAAGATTTTTCTTCACTTTCTTGACAATGGTCGGTAGTCCCCCTCCTTGACGGTACGCTCCATGCCGTTCCAGGACGAGTTTCTTTTCTTCCCCTCCTTTTCCAGGAAACATGCCTTTTTACGGCGTGCTGGCGGAGGCGGATTTTTCTTGTCCCCCTCCCTTGACGGCAGACACTTAAATTCTCCTCTGCCGAAGTCAGAGTCGATGAGACTGGTGACCCCTGGACAGTTAGAATATGAGGCTTTTCCTCCTTTTCAATACTTGATTCCGGCTTGGTACCTCGGCTTCTCCTATCCCCCTTTTTCCTTCCCTTCGGGATAAAGAGGAGGATACGGCTACCCTTACCGCGGAGGCTACGGATATAGCGGTCTTTTTATTTCTGTTACTAAGGAGGCTACTGTCGTTCCCCTTCTCTTTTCTAAGGAGGATAAGGAGTTTTTCCTGGAATACTCCTTCTCTTACTTAACTCGTCGCCGGTGTACTAAGACGATCCTTCCCTCTCGGCGGAGTTATAGGTATCCTCCCCTCCCCTTCGGATTAAGAAGTGAAGGGGAAGGCTTTTTTTTTCCTCCCAGACTATTCATACGTATGACGAAGTCAGAACCTCTACTTTCCCCCCTTTTTTCAGCGCCCCGCCAAAGAAGAAAAGAAAATCGTCTTTCCCGCAGCAGTCGCCTTCCCTTCTGTCTACCCGGCTAAGGAGAGCGCTCACCTTCCCCCCCCCTTCCCTCTTCCCCCCGTCATAGTAAAAAGAGAAACCTCAATAGAGGCCTCTTTTCCCCCTTTTCTTTCCGCGACACTCTTACGATTTGGGGGCACAGATTCCTTCTTTTTCTTTTTCTCTTTTTTCCCCCCTTGAGGATTCTAAAGGAGCCCCCTTTCCATCCGCCTTGACTTTTCCCCTAACCCAATGCGACAATTTCCTTACCCCCCTACGTGCAGGGGTTTCCCTCGTTCATGGGAAGTCGCGCTTTTCCCCCTCCCTTTCCTTTCCCGGCCGGAGAAAAGGTCCCGAACCCTCTCCCTTTCTTTTTCCCCTTCCCTGAAGGTAATAAACACGAAGTGTTTTTTTCTGGAGTGGAAAGACTACTTCCTTCTCTTTTTTTCCCTCGCGTCCAATGAGACGCCGACGGCTCCTCCCTTTCCGTTACAATGGACAACCTCCCCCTCCCAGCCATCTCTTCTCTGTTAAGTACGAAGCTAGGGACGAGAGAGATCCTCCCCCCCTCTTTTTTCCCACGATTTCTTCTCCCTTGACAATCTCCTTCACGCCCTCCCCCCCCTCCCTCTGCGCCGGTCCGACCCTCTTTGACTGAGATTAATCTATATATTTTCTTCCTTTTTTTTTGCGCCACCCTTCCCTCTATCAAAGACTCTTCGGACACGTCCCGCCTTTTTTTTTCCCTCTTTTTTTAAGGCGGATAAATAAGAGCGTTCCGCGCCAAGAAAGGGAGAGTCCCTTCCCTTCCTCCCGTTTACTTTCTCCCCCGACTTCGGAGTCACTTCTCCTTTTTCCCTGAATTTCGAGAGCGATGGAAGGTGTTCCCCCCTCGATGGGGTGAAGGAGGAAGTCGGGAGTCCATCTTTTCCTCTTTCTACGAATTAGTCTTCCCCACGCCTCGTACCGGAAGACGAGGCCCCCATTCTTCCCGTAGGCGGCAGGCGCATTTTCGGGAAACGGTTTTTCCCCTTTCTATACCGTCCCCCCAGGATCGCCAGCAGCGCTCCCATGAAAGCGGACCTCCCCTCCCCCCCAAAGAAACGCCCGGACTTGTTCCTCTCCCCCGTCAATTCTTAGAGTGAGAACGCCTCCTCTTTTTCCTCTCATAAGACAGGCCGGCGCAAGCCAAAGAACGAAGGCCTTCCCCCCCCTTTTTCCTTAGGCCATCTCCCTGCTTGGGAGGACGCGATTACTTTTTCTTACTTATCTTTTTTTTCTCTGACGGTGGAAGAAGACTTTTGGGCAGATAGAAGTAGGACGTTCTCTCCTCCTTTTTTTTCTCGTGCTTGCTGTAGATCTGCTGCGTACTCTTCTCGGGCGGAGGGTTGAGCGGGAAGACCGTTTCGGGAGGCATTAAAGGCTTCCTTTTTCGGGAATGCCCCCTTCCGGTCGGCGAAGCGGGAATGCTCAGTTTCCTTTTTCTTTTTTCCTTTCCAGAAGTTTAGAGGAAGGAGTCGTTCTTCCCCTTCTGTCCTTAGTTTATCCCCGCGCCGCCGTAGTAGGCGCCGTAGCCTCCCCCTTCTCTTTTCTTTCTTTCGCCGCCGTAGACGACTCTTCCCCACCGCAGATAGACATAGCCGCGCTTTCCTTTTTATGTGGCCTCTTTTCTCCCTCCGCGGTAGCCGTCTCCTCCTCTGTCTTCCCCTCTCTAGACGTAGAAGACGCTTTCCTCCGCGCCGAGATAGGCGACCTCTCCCTTTTACCCCCCACTTCTCCACTCCGGGAATTCGGAAGCCCCCCTCGGTCTTTCCCTTTTTTTTTTCCTGCAAGGGAGGGGAAAGAGAACTCCCCCTCCAAGCACGAAAGTCAGGACCCTTTTCTCTCAAGATTTGATTGTCTTTTCCCCTCAACTCGTACTGGAACGGGCATTTCTTTTTCCTCCTAGGATTGTAAAGACAGCAGTCCCTCATGCCAGGAACCGTTTTTTTTTATTACCTTTTTCTTCTTCGAAAGAGGATTCTTGCTTGTCTTTTTCCTTTTTTTTTAGACGAGAAACTCTTTTGGCGTGGAAGGCTCTCCTTCTTTTTCGATCCTGGCCCCTTCCCTCAGGGCCGCAAGAATGCCTCCCTTCCCCCCTTCTTTTTTTTTTCGTATCTACGAGTGAAAAGAAGCGGAACGACCTGGCAAAAAGTCGACGTATAAACCCCTTTTTGACTTTTTCCCCGCCCCCCCTAGAACTGAGCAGGGCGAGTTTCCCCTCCCTCCTCTCCTCCCCCCCCCTCGCAGGACGAAAGACGCCTCTTTACCTGAAGGTGGAATTTTTTTTCCTCTCTTCCCCCCCTCCGGATACCCGGTGTTCATCCACTTCCCTTCCCTGGCAAAACGGCAACATCTCTTTTTTTCCGTCGGGATTCAGGCCACGTTCTCCCCCCCCCCCTTTTCTAAGTTCCCAGCCCCAGCCGACCTCGGGCGTCCCACCGTCTCCTCTAGGACAGCAAAGCCTCCTTCTTCCCCCCCTTATGGAGGCGTTTTCCCCGTACTTCCTATTTTCCCCTTATCTTGACTCGGCGTCCAGTGCTATCACTCTCCCCCCTTTCCCCAGTTGACTGCCTCCGACGAGTATTCGTCCCCTCTTTTTCTTCGACACCTTGTACGATAGCGTTCGTCGACCCTCTCTCCCCTTTCCTTTTAATCGAAGCTGGCGGTTTTCATATCGATCGAGCGAAGTCTCTCCTTTTTTTTCTGCCCCTTTATAAGCGAGTCTTTAAAAGAGTTTTACAGATTCTCGGATGAGACGCTTCCCTTCAAGAACCCCCCGATGAGATGTTTTTTCCTACCCCCCCGTAGAGAAGAACCTTTTTCTGAACTGAATGAAAGCAGTCACTCACCTCTTGCTTCCCTTTCTGTCGGCGAAACGTCCTTCTTCCCTAAGATACAAACGAGGGTCGGCCTCCCCGTTTTTGCGAAAGCTCTCTTTCCCCACCCCCGGAGTCGGCCGAGGGTGACCAGCCTTCTTTTTTTTTTGACTCGGCCACGTCCCCCTTGGACGTCCTCCCTGCCGGCCCCGTTCTTTTTCGAGATGAAAATTTCCTTCTTCTGCCCACAGCGAGAGTATGCACCTTCTCTCCCCCGACAATGGGGCGTATCTCGAGGCGCCGTTTAGAAACCCTCAGCGTAAGATCCCGTTTCTTCCCAAGATTTTCCCTCTTCCCCGAAATTTTTTCGCACAAGATAACCCTCCCTCTAGCCTCACTTTTCCTTCCTGGCGATCAGAACAATTTCGGTAATGGGTCTCATCTTGTATGAAAAGGTGAGCTCTTTCCCTTTAACTTCCCCTGTCCGGAGGCGCGCATCTTTCTCCTTTCCAGGGAAGGTTTAACTGGGGGCCTTCTTTTCCTCAGCCACCCCCCCCCCAAAAAATGTCGAGTCTTTCTTTTTCTCTTTCTCCCCACACCCCTCCAGTGAACTAGAAGGATGATTCTTTCTTGCCCCTTCCCTCCCGTTACAGAATCCACTCCGGTTCTCTTTTTCAAATAGAGGAGATGACTCTCCCCTTCACGAGAAAAATGAAACTTCTTCCCTCCCCTTCCGGTCGTCCCACCCTTTTTTTTTGAATGTGAAATGGCCCACAGTAACCCCCCCCCTCCCAACGACCCCGCTCTCGATGTTCTACCCCCCCCTTCCTGGAAAAAGAGAATCTTTTAAGGAGGGACCTTTTCCTCCAATCAAGCGGTGATGCGCGTCGTCCCTCCCCCTTTAGTGATCGTAGGTGTTTTTTTTGGAACAAACATAAGGCTCCCCCCCCTCATCTTCTTGTGTTTTTTCTAGAGATTGGTTCGCCGGATTTTTTCCCCCTTTTTTTTTCACCCAACAAAAGAAGATACGCCTTCCGTGCTGCGTGATTTTCTTCCTTTTTCTGTCCGGACTGCATTCTACGTTTCCTAGGTACCGCCTTTCTTGGAAGGGAAGGCAGTCCCCCCTAGGTATAGGACTTTTTTTTGACTATTCCCTTCGAGGCCGGGCCACCTTTTTTTTTTAGGTGTGCGAAAAGTGGAATTTGCTCCGCAAGGGTTCTTTCCCTGTTCAGTTCTTTCATTACAGCGATTTTCATCGTTCCCTCCTCTCCCTTCTGAGAAAGGCGACGGCCAAGCGACAAATAATCACGGCTAGTTTCTTTTTTGCAAGTCCTCCCCCTTTTTCGACATTTTTGTGCGGTTCTACCTTTTCTGTCAAAGGTAAGGGTTCCCTGGCACAGGCCTCTTCCCCCTTCGCCGGACTTAGGGTCACGGCCGGCTTTCCTTACAAGAGCGCCCCGCCTCGTTAAAATTAGGACCCCCATAATTTCCTCTCGCCTGCAGAAATTTCCCTAACTTCGAAGGAGGGTTTTAGTGTGACGAGCACAGCTCCTTTTCCCCTCTTTCGTTCTCAAACCTGGCACGACCGCTTCTTTTCCCTTTCCTCTTGTTAGAAAAGATCGACCTTTCCTGGAGTGAAGACCTTTTTTTTCTCCGGTGACCTCCGAGCGGGCTTCGTGCTCTCTTCCTTCCGAAAGGAAATTTCCCCTCTTGGAGGGAGACCTCCCCTTTCCCGGATGCTTGTCTTTTTCCGAGGGAACCTTTTGCTTTTTTTTTTCTACCTGGGTGTTGGTTTTTGGTGAAGGAAGGCCCCTCAAAAAGGATTTCCCCCCTACTCGTCTCCTCTCTCCGGTCAGGGCAGCGTTTCTCCTCCTTAATCTGCTAGGAGGTAGAATAGTTGAAGTGCCCTTCGTGCGGCGGGCTTTCTCTCTTCTCTTTCCCGGGGTTTGCTTTCGGCAGCTCCCCTCGCGGAGAAAGAAGCTTTGAAACAAGCCCTTTTCCTTTATCTTCTCTTTCATCAGGCTTCCTTCCGGAAAAGCGCTTCGAGAGAGATGAACGATCCCCCCTCTTTTCTGACTCCTTTTTCGGTCATCGCTTTTTTTTTCGGAGTAGAAGACACGAATTTCCCCTCTTTCCGAGCGGTACTCAAGAAGCTGTGAGAATGAAGAAATGGTTTTCCGGTGGGAGAGTGACTCCCGTCCATACCTACTTCTTAGCTAAAGACACGTACGCTCCTTTTCCAGAGGGACTTTTCCTTTTGGATGCGAAGAGAGGCCTTTATCCTTAGGTGCCCCTCGGTCGGTTTTCCTAGTAGAGTTTTGTACCTGGGGCCTGAATCCCGACTTTCCCTCGAGGCCTTTTGCCATGTCGTGCTGGTCGCTTTTTCTGGGAACACAGGGTTATACGTCCGCGAGCAAAATGGAGGTGCTTCTTCCCCCCCCGTCCTTGGACCCCGCCGTGCGCCTGCGTCCTCGATGGGACGTTCGTTCTTTTTTTTTTGGAGGAAAACTCGCCCTTTCGGGAGAGCCGTAAGGCCTCCCCCCCAAAACCATCGAAGCGGCTCTCAGAATGGGGAAGATGCCTCTTTTCCTCGTCGATCTCATCGCAAAAACGTCTCCTTTCCTTTTGGAGTTGAGGGCAGTCTGGGTCTCCCGAGTGAAGAGGAAGTAGATCTGTCTTTTTTTCCGTCAGCGCAGAAGAATCTTCCTTTTCTTTCCGGACCGCCCCCCTCCAGCAGAATTCCGCGGCTCTTTCTTTTCCCCCCCTTTCAAGCTAAGAATGTCCCCCCCGAAGATTGGGCGTTTTCCCCTTTTCGTTTGACCTTTCGGTTCTGCGGCCCGTTACAATCCTCCTTGTACTTCGAGAAGGTACAGGAACGATTTTCCCCATCTTCTTGATCTTATTTTGCTGAATGTTCGCTTCCGTGCGGCCGGAGTCGACGGCGTTCCCTCTGGCAGAAAAATGAAATGAGCCCCTTTTCCCCGGGAGTTCCCCCCTTCCTTGGACTTGAATTCTCCGTCGTCCTATCGAGGGAGGCGGCGGCTTTCTCTCTTCGGCTTCTTTCCCCTATAGAGGCACAGTCCCTCTTCTTCTTCCCAGAGGTCGGCACCTCCCCTTCTCCCTCGGAGGATAAGGATATCTCCTTTTCTTTCTTTTTTTTTGTGTACTAACGGCGGCTAGGCGGCTACGGGCTTTCTCCCCTGTACGGAGGCTAAGGAGGATAATAAGGCTTTTCCCTCTACTACTATCTTTCTTCCTAAGTCGACTCATGCCTCTACCCGAGAGGGGGAGCGTTCGGTCTCTTCCTATTCTATTTCCTGCTGCTCCGCCGTCCGTGCATTTGCCTTCCTTTTCCCGCTGAGGCAGAATGTAATTCCCCAGAATTTCAATACGAAGGCGGCCTTTCTTTTTCCCCGATGCCCCCAGCGCCCTACCATATGTCCCTAAGCCGATCGACAGCAGCCCTCTTTTTTCCCTCTCTCGGCAAAGATCGTTTACTCACCAAATAAACACCCCCCCCCCTCTTTTTTCCGACCCTTCCAAGAACAAGTAATTAGCGGCTCCCCAGACTGTCGAATGCTTCCCCCGAGGGGGGAGATGCTTTTCCCCCCCCTTTTTCGAAGTTTTTCCTTTTCCCCCTTCTTCTAACGTCGCCGCGGCGGCTTTTCTCCCCCTTTTTCGGAAGAAAAGAAGGAACCATGTCCCTTCTCCGGGAGGTACGCGTTACTTCTCTCTAATGTTTAGTTTCTTTCTTCTCTGCCACGGCAGGAGACCCGGTCCCCTCCCCTTAAGAAGAGATCCTTTTTTCCCTAAACCCGCCAGTGGGGCCGCCTTTCTTCCCCTTCCCTTTAAAATAACCCCCTTCCCTTCTTCTGCCTCGGCCGCTGGATTCTCTCCCCGGACGGCGACCCTCGACGGGCCGACCGTTCCCCTTTCCCCCCTCCCGAGTTGGACTCCTCTCGGGGAGTCCGCAAGCTCCCCCGAGAGCGAATACCCTTCTTCCCTCGTGGACGGAAAGATTCTCTTCTCTCCCCCCTTTCCCCCCTCATGCCCGTGCTCTTTTCCTCCCCCGAGGCTGTTGATCTTCGCCGCG
>Ga0179593_1600212_pt1 | contig 15623 bp, 21 predicted proteins | sample CZODoug2_1_08_16_FD_185931 | JGI IMG/M metagenome (GOLD analysis project Ga0179593, IMG submission 185931) | Vadose zone soil fungal communities from Angelo Coast Range Reserve, California, USA - CZODoug2_1_08_16fungal (PacBio error correction) | ecosystem: Environmental > Terrestrial > Soil >... | reverse complement strand
CCCCCAATCTTTCTTGGCTTTTTTGCCGCTTCGGTTTTTCCGGTGTCCTTCAGAGCTGCTTTTTCCTCTTCACCCGCTCGTCCCTTTTGCTGTCCTGCCCCTTTTCCGAACCACATTTTTTTAAACGTTCTTTTTTTATGAGGGGTTTTCTTCGACCCCATATTTCCCCCCGATTGCGGTTTTCCCACCTTTTTCAGCGAGGCAGCTTCCTGACGCTCGGTTTTTTGATATGCGGCACTTTTCTTGACTAGGCCCCCGGTCTCTGGGGAGCTTTCGATTTTGCCTTGGTTCCAAGAGTGGGGTTTTCCGATTCTCACTTTTGTCTCTTAGGCCCCCAGGCGTCACCGTTGGAGTAAATGTCGTTCCCTCCCCTTACACCTCCCCTTTTTTTTTTCGAGCCTTTGAGCCAACTTCCATCATTGTACTTTCTTTGGCCCGCCCCTTTTCCTTTCCCTCTCCCCCCCCGATATTTTTTTTTTTCTGGGCCAACACCAAAATGAGGGGACTTGTTTACCTCCCTGACCCCTCTCCTCAAACCACCCCAAAGGGTCGTTTTTGTTAGGATTTTTATTACCATCTCTGGTACTCTGTCCCCCCCCAAAACCGTTGCTCTTTCATTTTCATGCCCACGGGGGGACTAGAATTTTTTCCTTCTTGAACAACCTTTTTTTCCCCCTTCGCTTTTTCAAATTTCTTTTGGCCTTTTTGTAGAAAACCCCCCCAGTATCTACCATTTTCGTAACGGAACCCCCCCCAGGACTTAACGTTTTCCCTTTAGGAGGCAGAAGAGGAAACGGCCTCCAAGAAATTTCCCCCAGTTTTTCTGACCCCTTATTGGAAGGCACTCGGATTCCTCCAGGGATGAGCCTGCTTGGTAATCTTGCCTTGTCCTTCCTGGTCGAGTTCCTCCCGGCCACATTCGGACCAACGACCGTCTATTTCGACCCGGTTCGTGAGGTCGCCCCGCGCCTCCCCCGGTTCAATCTTTGAGATAGGGACCACGGTAAGGATATGCTTTTCTTTTTTTGGAACACCCGACAACCCCTGAAGAAGGTTCGATCTGACAGTTTTACCGATTCATTAATTTTTTTCTACCCGTCATTTGCTTGTTTAGGTTTTTTTGGAGTGACCTATCTCGTTCCCTTACACATTCTCTCTTTGAGGAGAGGCAGTTTCTTCCTCTTCCCTACCATTGGTCTCCCGCTTTTTTTTTTTTAAACCTCAGTTCCCTTTTTCGATTTCTTGATGGTTTTCGGTTCTTTCCGATTTTTCCCTTTCGATTTTAGTTCTTTGGATAGGTTCTCTGAAAGATTTACCCCAACGTCAATTTCCTCAAACGTTGGCTATTTTCCCTTTGAAGAGGCTATTGAATTTCTTTAACAATCTTCCCCCCCCCAGGTTTTAGCCTTTCTTTCGCCCCCTTCTGAGGCCCTTGTATGTTGGAATTTTCGGGATTGAAGTGTTTTTTTTTTCTCTCTTCTTTTTCTAGTCACCAATTTGAACTTCCCCCCTTCTCTTTTTCCCTCGGTCGAAGCAGGCTAGTGCTTAAAAAAAACCTATCCGGCCCCCCGCCAACGTTTGGTTCTCTTGTTACTTTTTTTTTGAGTTAAAAATTGACCAGGGGTGCCCCAGGAGAATGTAAATATTCTTCTCTTTTTCTAACCCTCCACGACTCCCTTTGTTCCAGTCTTTCCAAGGATTGCTGGAGGGGAGTCCTGGAGTCGGTGGGGTCGGTCTGCGGACGTCTTTTCCCCGAGCTCCCACGCTCGCCCTCTTCCCCCGCCCCTTTCCTTTTCGAAAGTAAAACCCCTTCGGTTCCGAGGCCTTCCCCTGCCCCAACTCTCTATTTCCCCCTATCTTCTTTTGGCCCCGATAAAACACTCCCCCCCAATATGGACTGTTTTTTTTGTCTTGGCTTCCCTTTTTCTCTTTTCTCCTTTTCTTCTCCGGAGAGTTTTAATGTTATTTTTTCCCCGGGTGGAGAAAGGTTACTTTTCGTTCTCCCTCCCAGCAATTTTTTCCACTCTCCCCCCTTTTCCCGCAAAGGATTGCTCCCCTCTCGGCCCTCCTTCCCCTGTTTTTTCCACTGTCCCCTCTCACTTTTCTCTTCCTGGCAGGCTTCCCACGACTTTCCTGAAAAAAACCTGAGTTATTTCAACCATTTCCCTTTTCCTTATTCTCTTATCTCCCCCCCTCCCCCTTCGGAGGGAGCGATTTTCCCCACAACTCCCGGCCCCATCCCCCCTTTTTTTTTCCTAGATTGGCGGGCCTTAAAATCAGGACCTTTTTCCCCCCCCCCCCAAACTAAGTAACCGTCACGCTCTTGTCCCTTGCTTTTTTTTCCTTCACCATCCCCGGTCCGCCCCAATCCCCAAAAAGCAGAGGCGTTATTCCGGCCAACCCTCCAGCCATGTTCGTCCTGCATGAAGGAGTGTAGACCTTTTTTCCCGGCTGCGAGCTTTTTCCCTTTTCTTGGGGCCCCTTCTCCATTCTTTTGCAACCTCTTCCCCCCAAACGGGGCCTCCTGGATGTGACACCTGTAGTTTGCTTTGGATTTTTTTTCTTTTTTTTTGAACTGCATCCTTCCCCTTGTTTGTTGAAGAGGAGTAGGTTTCCTTTTTTGCTCTACCCTCTTTTTCTTCTCCAAAGTTGCATCCTGTCTTTGTTGCTTACCGTGCACGGCTCTTTTTAAGGGAGGTTGAAGCCCCTTCTGACACTGTCTTTTCTCTCCAACTCCCCTCCCTCCCCTTCTGCAATCTCTCCACTTTTTCCTCGCCTCGCTGGTATTTTCGACAGTTGAGGTGGGCTCTGCACTCCGCTGTTCGTTTCTTAGTATTTTTTTTTTTGTCCTGCCTTGCGCAATGCGCAATTTCCCCCGGGGTATGGCCGTTTTTGGGGTTCTTTTTTGTCTTCCCCTCCCTTGTTTCCTTCGAATAGAAAGTTCAAAAAATACCATGTTAGGAAGCTCAAGCCGGTTGTTGGTCCCCCCCCCTCTTTTTTAAGTTTAAATCTGTTAAGTGGGGGACACCATGGAAAAGCCTTCATTCACTTTTTCAGGGGGTTTTGTCGTCCCCCCCTTCTGCAACCTGTCACCCCTCTCTGATTGCTAGGACCTCGGCAAAAACACTCCGATAACCTCCTTCACCCCTCCCTTCTTCCCCTCTCGTCCCCCCCCCTCCCCCGGTCTGAGACAGGCCAAGCATATTTCTTTTATTTCGTCCCTTTTTCCAATCTCCTCCCCCTTTCAGATGTTAGTTTTCTTTCGACGGCTTGGACGTCCCTAATTTCCCTACACTTGCTGCTTTTTTTAAGTTTCTTGACCCTTCGTTCTTTGCCGGACCGCATACACCGGTCCTCCTGAGATAGGGGACCCCCCCGCGGTCGTTGCTTTTTTTTTTTTTTTTTTTTCCTTTCCCTCGAATTCTACCTTCTGGTGAATGCCCCATGCAGTGGTACGGTTTTCAAAAACCACCTTTTCCCCTACAAGCTCTTTACCTATTTCAGTAGATTTTTTGGTAGTGCCCTCCGAGACTTCTTAGAACCTGAGTTTCCCCCCCCCCCCCCCCCCAGCTCCACCTGTTTTTACCGTTGATCCCAAAGCACCGCAGTCCCGAATTTCTTCCCCTGGAAACCCCCAGTTTTTTTCTTCCCCTTTTGAACGAGCCCACAGCGTCGACGGAAAACTGTCCTTAAGTTATCGACCCCCCTTTTTGAACGTATCCCTTTCTGCAAAGTTTGTTCCTTTTTCCCGTTGAGCAAGGTGCTGTCTGATTCTCCCCCAACCTAACCCTTTCGGTCCTCTCCTTGACCTCACCCAAGATAGAAGGACCTCCCTTCGATGTACACCATGGCCCCCCAAGGTCTCCTCATGTCCATCTTTCCCTATGCGCGCCTCACCATGAAATATGGATTTTTTCAAGGGATTCTCCCTGCCCCTCCCCAACCCCCCCCCCCCCCAGCAAAGTACGTCGAAAAGGATCATTGTCACGTTCTTTTCATTTTCCGGCTTTCTGAGTTTTTCACAACATTCTGCTTTTTGGGCTGACCGGTAAGGGCCCCCCAGAGTAAAATTTCCTTTTCCCTAGTCACCTACACCTCCTCTTCCCGACACCCTCTGACGGGGTCGAACAATGTCGTGATTTTTTCCACACTTGCGGTCTTCCCCTGTTACCTCCACTTTTCAAAGATTTCATATCTCACTTTCCCCCTTTAATTAAAGAGTAGTTTTTAGTCTGCCCCTTCCCCCCCCAGAGTCTACCTTAGTCCCCAGGCTCATTGATAATAGCTCAGGGGACGTGAGGGGGGTTCTCCACTTTTTAAGTTTTCCTCCTCAGATTTCCTTTATTTTTTTGTTTTTTCCTCACCGGGCCCCCTCCCTCCTCCCACCTTGCCAGACCTTTTTCCTTTCCTTTTTCATTGCTGACATGAAAAAAGCACGTTTTCCCGCTTGCTTTATCCTCCCCCCGTTTACGCGAACGGTTGTTGCCCTTTGACATTCCCATTTGGTCCCCAGTTCCCCCATTTTTTTGGTTTATGCTCGAAAGGGGCCTGTTCGTTTTCCTCAAAATTTTTTTTTTTTTCCCTGTCCCGTGCCTAGTCGCAAAAGGCTTAAAACTTCCTTTGTGTTCTGTAGCTATTGAGGACCCCCTTAACCAACGTCCCTTCCTTGCCCCTAGAACTATTCTGGGCGGTTCAGTGTTTTTTGTCCCCCCACCAAGGCCCCCCGCCCACCCCTTCTCTTCCCCCTGGTTCAAGGCGTTTCCCCTGAGGCAAAGCCGCTTTTAAATGGGTATCTCGCTGCAGACCAATTTTTTCTCGTACGCTCGTATCTTTTGCGTCCCTTTTTCCTCTTTTAATGCACACATTTTTAAACTTGGGCTGCCTTCCAGGGCGGATCACACTTCCTTTTAACAAATGCGCCCCTGCTGATTTTTAATGCCCCTCCAGATAGGCCGTCGTCCCTCAAAACACGTGCGGTCTAGCGTGGAAATTCTTTTCCTTCTCTTTCCTCCTTTGTTGGAGCTCCCCCCCAGACTAGCGTCCCAAAGTTTTTTATAGGCTATCTTCTCCCCGCCATTTGTCATTTTTTTTCTGTTCATGCTCGCCTAACCGGCAGTCTTTTTTTTTTTGGGAATTTTTTCTGAGCCCCGGCCTTTGGTTTCAACCTTTTGCCCCCCCCCCCCGTAATTCTGAGGTGAACAGCAGGAGACCTCCTCAACGATAGACCCCCCTCTTTTTTACTTGAGCCTCTCTCTCCCCCCCTTTGGCTTATTCGATCCCTTGTCTTTTCTTCTTTGTTTCGGCCCGGTTACCATTTATCTCAAGTACAGCTCCGAGATGACCTTTTCTTTGGCGAGGCCTTTTCCCCCCTTTTTTGACTATTTCGCTATTCCTTCCTCACGCCGCCCGTTGGAGTACATCCCCTAAATATTTGCAAACAACCTTTCCCCCCCCTTGTCCTAAGCTGGCCCACTTACTTTCCTCTTTTTGAGGGGCCCACCCGGAATTTAGCACTCCCCCCCCCCCCCCCACACCCGGTATTTGGGCCACTTTTTTTGCCCCCTCGAACCCCACGCGGAAACCTGAGTGTCTGCGGTTCTTTACACTTCCGGACGCGAAACAGGATACCAGCTTTTTTTCAACCTCTTTTTTTTTTCCCATGACGACAGTACGCCTGAACTTAACAGGTATTGGTTCTTTTTTTTATGTCCCCCTTTTCAATTTTTGCTTTGGGCCCTTTCGGAACCACTAAACCTAAAAAAGAGTTCCTTTTCTGTCACTATCTTTTTTTTCCACCCCCGCCGGCACCTTTGCTTTCGTCTCCTTTTTTTTTTTCGCGACTATTTTCCTTGACGACATTCCCTTGGATGCTTCCGATGAAGACGAGGGAGGACTCTGTGATGAGAGCTTTCCCTTTCTGTAGTGGCTTTGGAAACCCCCTGTGCGGGGCTGACCCCCCCCCCCCAGTGGACGACCCCACCCCCTAACACTTTCTATTTGTCCACCTTTGTGGCCCAAAAGTCCCATTTCCGTTTTAGCGTTTTCTTCCCTCTGGACTATGTCGGCTGACGGGTTCAGATGCCCCATTTGTTGGAACCCCCCCCTTGATACTTGTTTTTGATTTTTTTCTACGGGCCGATGGACCCCCAAACCCGTTCCCCCCCTTTTTTTGGCTTGGCGCCCCCTTTTTGAGGAGGGGCCATGAAGTAAAGCCTTTCCCCCAAATCATATTAAGCCTTCGGCGTCTTTTTTTTCTCGCCGGCCTCCCCCGCCTCGCGCCCTTTTTTTCTTGGTCTTTTAAGCGACGTGTCCCCCTTTCATAGTGCTTGTGTTCTTGCCTTTCTCCGTACCTGGTATGTCTTTGATAGGGGTATAAAAGCCTCCCCTTCCTGTTCCCCCCACTGCCCCCAATCCCCACTTTGCTATCGTTTGTCCAATTTAATTTTCTTGAGAATTTCTGCGAGCACTTGCTCCCCCCCCCCCCCCTTTTTTCAAACATTCGCTTCTTCTCGTTCCGGCTTAAGATCCCCATTTTTTTACTTGTTTTCAATTGCTTTTAGCTCCGTTCTCGCGGCTTTGTGTTGGAGGGCCAAACCCCCCCCTGGGGAACCCCAGTTTTCCGTACTTTTCTGAACGAAAGGAATTCTGCTTGGCTACCCCCCCCCTCCTTCCCCCCCAGTCCTATTTCCCCCCAGGCACCCTGTATTTTTCAAGGTAGGTGTGCGTAAACCCCCTTGCTGTTATTCTCGCCCTTTCCCTAGCGATTTCAGGCGAACTGTTTCGCATTCCCCTCTGAGTTTCTTTTCCCGTTTTTTGCCCCTTACTTCTTCCGGATGGCCGGGGGTTTGACTCTCTCCCCCTTTCCTCGCACCAGGCCCCCTCCCCACGCTCCTTTTAAAATGGCGACCCCCAATTGAAGTTAGACACTTTACCACCTTTCATTTTTCCTTTTGAAGATCATCCCCCCTCTGCCTTTGCCCTCAGGAAAATCCCCGACTTCTGACCTCTAACACCCCCCCATTTCTTTTCTCACAGCCCTCGACCTCCTTTGGGTTGAGAATGGACAGAGTTGCGGACCTAGGGTACCTTTATGAGGCCCCTCAGTTTATTTTTTTTTTTTTCACAGAAGGTTCCTCTGATAGTGTCTAGTTCCCATTCAACCCCCCCCCCCTCGGTTTTTTTCCTTGACTTTCGACCGGCTTCGGGGGCCTTCTTTCCAGGAAAGTTTTTTTTTTTAATTTGCCACACTGTCCCCCCCCCCCGATTTTTTTAAACCTTTCCCTCCAATCTTTGAAGGCTCCCCATAAGGGCAACCCCCCCGATCCCCCTTAACCCCCTTTTGGCCCCTTTATGGCGTTTACTGGACACTTCTGGTTTCTCGCCTCCCCCCTCTGATCGGCCCCCCCTGTTTTTTCTCCTAGACTTTTCTGCGCCCAATACAGCCCATGACCCAAAACTTCCCTCCCTGCCTTCCCGACGTCCCCTTTCCCATCACTTCCCCCCAATCCCCCTCGAGGCGAAGCTCTCCAAAACGTTTTGATCTCTATGAAGTTCCTTTTTTTCGGTTTGCTATTTTTTCCAGTCCTCTTGCTGCTTCGGCCTGTTACGGCCTTGGGGAGGCAAAAGAAGGAGTCAATCCTGGGTTTGGGCCCTTTTCCCATCCACCGGTTTTTCTATTCATCTTTTTGGCAACGCGTTTTGTTATGGCCAACAGGTTTCCGGATTCTCTCCAAGTTCGGCATCTTCTGTCCTGATTTTTTTTTCTGCGCGGGGCGTTGTCCCGGCCGCCTGTTCCAAAGCAAAAACGGTCCGTGGCCTTCCTGACCTTTTTGCCTTACCCTTCTTGCTCTTTTGCTTTTTTGCCGCCCAAGGTCTTTTATCCATGCGACACGCGAGGGCTTTTAACTCTGCAACACTCGCGGTCCTCCTCTTTTAGATCTGCTCTCAATGTATGGTTTGCTCCCTATGGGGCCCTTGTGACATAGCCGTTTTTGGGCAAGGCTCTTAGTTTTGTCGGTTGATTTTTCGCAATCCCCCAGTGGGGCATTTTCGGGCCAGTGGGTTCTCTGCGCGCGTTTAGGGACCCTTTTTTTTCCCGCGTTTTCCTTCCCCGAAGACTTTCCCCCCCCCCCAACTTACCCTACTGGTCTTTTTCTTCCAGGGGGTTGCCGTAGGTTTTCAGGGGCCTGGCCCCCTTTCCTGCCCCAAAGGTTAACTCTTTGTTCATTTCCAAACATTTTTTCCCACTTCCCTGACAACCCGCCAGGCCGGGGGGTTCGTCATGCCTTGTTTTTTTTTCCAAACACCTTTTCCTTCAACCCTTTTTGGTTTTCATTCTTTAGTGTCCATGAGCTTAACTAAGATCCCGGCCAAGCCAGTGAACCCGCCGCCCCCCGCCTTTTCCCCTCGAACCCCCTCAGAGTACGCGCCCCAACTGATATTTGGTTATCGTTGTGAAGAGTTTTTCTTTTCGGCTGTTCCCCATTGTTTAGTTTCTTTCTGCCGCGGCGGAGTTGTTGAAGTTACTTTATAACTGCCCTTTTTTTTTCCCCTTGCATTTAGGTTTTTTTTACCATTTTTGGCTTCGGGGCCGCCTCGCATTCCCCCCCCCCCCCCCCTCCATACGTGCACTCGTGGGCACTTTTCGGTCGGGCCTGCTTCGTTTTGCCGACCCTTTTCCTTATTCCTTTATGGACATGCTTTTTTTTTTGATGGCCCCCCAAGTGTTACTCAAAAAACTACTTACAACCCTTCCGTTTTTTTTGCTGTTTTCTTGTCGTAGATTTTTTACTCCCTCCGATGCTTCGACCTCGAGTTACCAAAAGGACTCCTCAACTGCTGTTTCTTCTTCCCAGCCCGAGAACACTCTCTACCCTCCCCTGTGCAATCACCCTTACACATGCTTTTTTTTCTTTGGACTTTTTTTCTCCTTTTCTTGTGCGCACCCCTTGTCGCAAGATGTGTTTCGCATCAGCCGGAACCTTTCCCATAGGCCTGCCTGCCCCCCTGGTCAGCATTTTTTTGCGTTTGTTGCAGGTCCCTTTTAGTTAGTCTATAAACCCACTACACATGGAAAACCCATCGCCAGGTTGAACTTTTTTTTTTTTTCTACCTCCAACCCCTAACGTGCACTTCGCTTTTTTTTTCCCTCGAGGCGGTTAGTCCTCGAAATGGTCGAGGATAGATGCAGGGTCTTCTTTCAACCCGTTTGCTTCCCCCCGTGGTTTCCTTTTTTCCATCTCACGTCCCCCCCCCCCCTAAGGCAAAAGGGACCTGTCGAAAAGGATCATCGTCATTTCGATCGTCCTCCCTTTTGCTGCCTCCCCCCACCAATCTCTTGCTGACTCCCTCCTTGCCTAACATGATTTAGACCGACCCCCGCTAAAAGTTCCCTCTGGCCCAACCGTTTTTTGTGGTCGCCTTTTTTTTCCTAGTTACTGTTCGTATTTCCTTTCCCTTTTGGGAGTATGGCCTTTTCCATGACCCCCTTGGACAAAGTCTATTCCACACCTCTCGTTCATCTCTCAAAGGTCCACCACCCCATTGGCGGGGTCCCCCCTCATTTCTGTGTCCCCCCGAGAACGTTCTTTCTGTACCTACCTTAACGGAAATGTTTAGTTTAGAACTTTTATCCGACAAGGGCCCCCCCCCTCACTCTAGGGTTTTCTTTCTCCTCACTTTATTTTTTTTTCTCTCGAGTCTCCTTTTCCTTATGAAACAGAACGTTTTTCCGCTTCCCCGGGAAAAGGTTTCTGCACTACCCCCCCCAGTCTTTCCGCCTGTTGACCCCCCCCATTCTCATCCTTTTTTTTTTCCTGTCCAATTTTTTTATGTATGCTTCCAAGGCCGTTTCTTTGCAAAACACGCTGATCCTCTGACAAGGGGTTCCCCCCTTGGGGCTTTTTTCCGGCCAACTTTTGGGCAATTTCCAAGCTGCGGCATTGGGGGGGGGCTCCCCCACTAAAAAGAGTGACCGTCCTTTCCCCCGAATGCACCCCCTTAGGCTGTGGTTCTCGTCTCTCTTTTTCCCAAGGAATACCCCCCCCCTCTCCAGGTTCACCTCTTTACGCCCCTTCTTTGTGCCTTTTGCAGATGCCCCTCAGGCCGTCCCCGGTATCGACTGCTCAGACCCACAACTTTGATCCTTCGCCTTCCCTGTACCCTTGGGGAGTATCGTATCATTGAATTCTCGGGTAACCTCCCTTCCCTTTACGACCATTTCTTGGGGCTTCTTTTTCCTTTTCCAAGCCTTTTGTAACCAGATCGATGATGGACATTTTCTCTAACCAAAAATGACCACTTTTCCCCGATCTCCACCCCCCCACTTTTTTTTTAATTCTCCCTCCTCCGTTTGTTTTTTTTTTCTGAAGAGATTACTCCACCCTCTCCTGCAGTTTTTCTACGTTTATTCTTATTCCTTTTTTCATTTTTATCGAGATTTTGTTTTTTTTAAACCGGTCTTTCTTTTCCGTCCTTTTCCGGAAGCCCCTTGAACCACATTTTATTAACGTAATTCCGTTTTGGATCCCCCCCCCCCCCTTTTCGACCTCCGATCGAGATCCTGAGCTCTTGAGTGAGATCCCCCTTGGCCTTGCTTTCTGCTGTTGGACTCCCCTTTTTTACGGCCTCGGCTTTTTCTCGGCCACTTCCCCTTGGGACCACTTCCCGTTAAGCCTTTCCTTTTCTTTTTTTTTTCCTTTTTTCCCCTGCGTTTCTCTGTGTCTTTAAACAGAGACTATTACCCCTTAAGCGTTTTCATCTCTGCGTGTCCAGGCCCCCTCCCCGTTGGAGTAACTTTTAGTAACAAGTCCCCTCCCCCCAAGATCTACTTTTGGTCCCACCCAAATTGGGGCCCCTGGTCGGCACCAGGCCTTCCTTCATCGCCCCTCGTAATTTTGGCCCGCCCCCCCTTCTGGGCCTTTCTCCATTAAAAAAGACCCTTGGACTGGGCCCCCCCCTTTATTGTTTCCTTTTTTTTTCCCCCCCCCCTCAACAAGGCTTTGGATTTAACAATTTCCGGGCCGGAAGGGAAAGCTTAAACGTTTGCTGTTTCATTTTTTTTTTTTTTCACGCAATGTGATTTCTCTTGAACCCCCATTTAACGGTTCTTTCTCTTTACACGCCCACTATGGTGGGTTTCCCGCTAATTTTCCACCTTCACCCCCCGTTTCACTTTCCCACTATCTTCTCAAGGGCCAATTACCGGCAAGTCGCTTTCTTTTCACTGCGACCTCCCATGCTTTCATGCTTGCCGATTTCACGAGGGGGTTTTAGGATGAGAGCTCTTTTTTTTGTAAACTCCGTTCAATGTCAAAAACTTTTTTTTTTTTCATTTTTTCCCACCGACCCCCATCAACGGTTCTATTTCGACCCGTCCTGGGCGTTTTTTCTGCCCCTTTCCCGTGGGTTTCAGTTTTTCGGGTGTGGTGTCCTGGGAGAGTTTAAAATCTTGAGATTGTTTCACCTCGTCAGCATGATCCTTTGTGTTAACCCTTTCCCCCTGCAAGCCGGTTTAGGGACGATCTACGGTTTACGATCGAACTTTTTCTGAGGGGTTTAGGAACGGAGAGGGTCACAATCGTTTTTTGGGGCCCCTTTTTTCGCCATATTCCCGCTTTTCTTCGCGCCCGCCGATTCGCTTCCTGACATTTCGACGTTCATTTCCCCCTTTTAGCGAAAGTTCTCCCCTTCTTATTGATTTTGAGGGGTCCATTGAGAGCGTTTCCGCAGAGTAGGTATGGGATACTTTTTCTTTGATCCCCAAGCGCGGGCCTTTTTTTCCAACGTGGCCCATCCAAACGGTTGTTCCCTCCCGTTGCAGGCGGCTCCCCCTTTCATTTTCTGATGATGGTCCCCAGGTTTTTCTTCCCTTGATGAGTTTCCTAACCTTCTTGCCCCCCCATGTCGTAATGTTTTTCCCAGGGAGGGTAGCCCTTTTTTTTTTTTCTTTCTTTCTTTGCTTTGTTTTTTTTTTTTTTGCCCACCATTTTCCAAAAAAAGCAGTTGGTTTCAGTACTTGGTCTCTTCCGCCCCTCTTGCTTTTTTTTTTTTTCCCCCCCCCCCAACCTTACATTCCAGATTGATGGGGACCCTTGCAAACAGGCCAGGTTCTTTCCCCCAACACTGCCCATTCCCCCCCACCCGAGGCATGTCCCCCCCGATTAAGGTTGATTGTTTCCCTGGCACTTTTCGGCGTCCCCCCTTCTCCCACGTATGGCCTCTTTTCTTTTCCTTCCTTAGTTAAAGCTCCCCCTACTTGTCCCACGCTGAACTTAAAACTTTCTCCCCCCCCCGACCTTTTTGCCGCGAACGTCTCTCGCTTCAGCCAGATTTTAAAGCAAAAATACTGCTCGGCCTCAGAAACTGACCCCTACTTGACCTTGCAGCCAGGACTTGACCCCCGCAAATGTTTTGTCCCCCTTCTCTGATGGAGTCGAAGGGTGTGATAGCTTGATTTCTGTCCCGACGTTTTCGTTCCGGGGTTCATTTTGTAGAGGTTTTGACGTTTAATGTCTTAGTTTTTTTTTTCCTTCTCCTTGGTCTTTTCCAATCGTCGCTTTTTTCCCCTAGTCTTTGTTGTACGAAAGACTGAGACCACGCAGGTCGGACTCTAATGTTCCTCCCCAATGAAACTCACGATTAACTTTGCGAAGCGGGGGCATCTTCCACTACCTCCCCGGTTCCTTAACAATTTCACCTTTTGGCAATTTCCTATTGCGCGGGCACAACGTTTTTTCCCGCCCGCCCGAGAGAAAACCCTCCCCCCCATGAAACCGGTTTTTGTGTTCTTTTTCGAATATGACTTTTTTGAGGCATTGTTTCCTCAATTACAGCGCTTTCCCCACTAAGAAAGGCACCCCTTGCCCGGCCTTATTTCCTGTTTCCCCACCGGGTGCCCCCCCCAATAAACAGAGAAGGCGAATCTCCCCTCCCACTTCTCCACTTCCTCTGCGCGCATTTTTTAGTTTTTCCCCCCCGGAGAGGCCCGATCAAAGCACCTTTCTGCACCCCACGTCTTCCGCTTTTAAACTTCCCCTTCCCTCAGGGGATTATCAACATGTTTGATTTCCCTGTTTTTTCCCGTCACGCTCTGCTATCCCCTTTTTATATTTTAATTCCTCCCTTTGTAGTTGTGAGATCCTTAAGGAGAGGAGTGCTATATCCGGACGCCTTGTGCCCCACATGCCCCCCTCATCCTGTCAATCTTTCTGACGGTTGATTCATCCGTTGCAAGGGTTTTCTTTGCGTCCTCTTTTTCGACTCTTTGATTCCACCTTCGACGCTTTCCTACTTCTTCCCACCCTCTGAGACGACACCCCTGAATAGATCCCCAAGTTTAATAGTTCGCCTCTGATTTCCCTGCTCCCCCCCCTTTCTTGTGCCCTAAAAAAGAGTTCGTAGGGGGGGACACAGGATTACTTCTTTTTGTTCGTGTTGAGTCCCTTTCATTTCTTCCCCCTGGGGGGGCCAGGAAGGGGGGGTCCTCGATCTTCTCCGGCTTTCCAATCGTGTGACGCGCCTATCAGGGCCAAACTAATTGTTTTTTCTCCCCACCTCTTTTTCCGGTATTGTGCCTCCATGCCTGGCGCAAATTTAAAGCGAGTGGATTCCCGTGGGGCAAAACCTTTTCCCTCCCCCAAGAGTCAACAGAGAGCGTTTTTTCTCCTTCTTGTCTGAAAAACACCGACGAAAGTACCAAGTCCTCTTGACTTTTGCTTTCCCCCCCCCGCCCCCACCACCGTCTGGGAACCTGCAAGCTTCTTCTCAGCCCCCTATTTTACAGTTTTACCCACTCTCCCCAAAGAATATTTTGGTATCTTTCTCAGTCGAAAACTTGGATTTTTTTCTTTTTTTTTCGTCCGTCATTTTGCCTCATCTGACTTTTTTTCTGAGAGGTACGTTAAGTGTCCCTATTTCTTTTCATTTTCTTTCCGTGACCCGTCCGTGCTAGGGAACGAAGCCTTTATAAAAAACCCATCAGTGCGAATGGGCCGCCAGGCTTTTTTTGGCTTCTCAATTTGGACTTTCTCAAAGTTCTCCTACCTGTCCATGCCTTTCCCTTTGATTGGCCCCGCCTTGGTTAAGAACACCAACATACTTACATAGGGAAGGTTTCCCTTGGGCACTCCTTTTGTCTCTATTCTTTTTGGGGCCCTCCCGCTTCTTCGATTCTTATCCCACCAAGGTCACTTTCCCACCTTTTTCCCTCGTTTCCAGTTTGCTCCTCCAAGCCGATAGAACAAAGGATTCTCTCCTCCCCCCACCCTGTCAACTTCAACCCCCTGACATGGCTTTTTCAGATGGGTTGAAAGCTCAGCCTGCGCAAAACCGGTTGCTCCTCTCAGCGCTCCAAATAGGCCGGCCCCCGGTGTGCTTTAGCAACCTTTTTTGGATGTGATGGCGTTGCGGGCCTTACCGACTTGCTCTCCCTCCCAAATACCATACCATAGCAATAGTTCCCGATACGTTCAGACCTTTACTCTCATCCCCAATCGCTTCCCACTCTAGGCGGTTTCACACACGGGAGAGAACCCCTGGTCGAGTTAATCGTGCTTCCTCAAAGTTTGTCCTTTTCTCCTGTTCCTTCCTTAGTCATGTCCCCAAACCCCACACGCCAGCAAGGCCTGGTCAATGTTTAGTCCTTTTGCGTTTAATTTTTATGGTCCCCCAAAACCATCGATCATGATGGTCCCTTTTCTTAACACTCCCCCTATTAGGGACCGTGAACAACGATACACGGAAACGGCTGGACCACCTAAGGTTTTCACTTCTTTTTCGTTCCGTTCCACTTTTGTCTGCTCTTTTAATGACCAAATGGAAAACTTAACAAAGCTCTCCTTTCGTTCCCCTATAGTTTTTTTCATTTCGCAGGAATACACCTCCATGGCGTACTCTTTTTTTCCTCCATTCTCCTACCCAACGTTCCGTCTCTTTGTCTGTTGAAAGACCGTTCTCCCCTGAACTTTCTGCCTGTTCGGACCAGGGCCACCTGCAATTTTCCCCATTGCGTTTAATAACATGTGTTTTCAGCCCCCCCCTTTTTCAGAAAAATGAAAAGCACGTTTTGTTCCGTCCTTTTTTTAAACGCCCCCTAACGCGACACCCGTTTATCCCCGGTTGAACACCACCTTGCACCTTTTTCCACAAGTCCAATTGGTTTAATGTATGGATCCCTGAAGTGGGACGTGCCGCACACTACGCTGTCCTGTTGGTCCTCCCCGGCTTTCCCCCCAGGCATTTTCCACCCAAGTGTTATTATCGGGACTGTACTCCCCCACCCCCCCCTGTGACAGGATTTCCGCACTCCCCCCATGTCCTCTCTAATTTGTATTCGCTGCCGCCCCCCACAAGGACCTCGCCCCCCAATTCTTCGCTTCTCGTTCCCATGTTTCCGGGCTTGCCGCGCATCAAAAGCCGAGGCCGGCAAAATTTCTTTTTTCCTCGCCATTTGGACTTCACAGACTCGGTACAAATTCGGGGTTCTCGTCTTGAAGGTCTCAGGGCGTCCTTCAATGATAGTTAATTGTTGCCGCCCCCCTTCATCCCCTCTTTTCGATCGCTGAAACCCCCTCTACAAACTTTCCCCCCTATCCTCTGCAAACACCTTTTTCGAGCGTGTGCGT
>Ga0179593_1563938_pt1 | contig 15624 bp, 32 predicted proteins | sample CZODoug2_1_08_16_FD_185931 | JGI IMG/M metagenome (GOLD analysis project Ga0179593, IMG submission 185931) | Vadose zone soil fungal communities from Angelo Coast Range Reserve, California, USA - CZODoug2_1_08_16fungal (PacBio error correction) | ecosystem: Environmental > Terrestrial > Soil >... | reverse complement strand
TTTTCAAGGCTACCCAAGCATACATACGGCTTGCTTTCTTTTTTCTTTTTATATCACTTCGTGATTTGTCTTTTTTCTTCCCCTTTGTTGTGTTTTCTTTGTTCCCCTGCACGGTCCTTTTTTTTCCTTTTTGCTTTTTTTTCTCCCGCCGTCATAGACCACGAGCCTTGCGTGAACTTGTCCTCTTTTTTTTCAACCCGCGACGCTATTACTCCCCCTCCTTCCCCCTTCCCCTTGTAATGTCAAGCGATTGACGTAACAATTTCAACCGATCAGTTGTCAAAACCTTCCCCCGGGAATTTTCCCTACTTTTTTTGAGCAAGCCCTAAGTGCAGGTCCTTTCTTTTTTCTCGTCATTAGTCAGATCCCCCTTCCATACCTTTGCTTTTCTCATCCTCCTTGAGGAGAGCCCCCTTAATTACCTCTAGAGTGTGCTGGATAACCCCGAGCGACGTTTCACCTTACCCCCCCCCGCAAGCCATTTTTTGAAGGTTCCTTATTTTTTCTAGTTCTGGGGAGGCTTTGAGTTCTCCCTTCCACTGACCCTTTTCCTTCCCCGACGTTAGGCTGTCATCTTTTTTGAGCCGCAGGCAGCAAGCTTTTCTTCCCGCCAAAGCGTCTCGGTCATTTCCTTCTGATTCTCTTATCCATTGGTTTGGATTAGCCCTCTTTTTAGTTTTTTCGGGCATCTCTCCTCATGACCAGACTGGTTTCCACTCTCTCCAGGTTCCTTACTAATATTCTTGTTTTCCATTTTTTCCCTTCTAATCTTGGTCAACTTTTTTTTTTATAAGCAAGTTTCTATTTTCCCTCTTCGTTTTAGGATACGCAAAAAATGTTTTTTAGGTGGCTTCCGGTCCGACCTCCCCTTACAATGGAGGTGTATCTTCTTCCTCTCCTTTCCGTGGCACTTTTCCCTTCCCTTGTTTCCCTTTTTTTCCCTCTTTGCCTAGCATCGTCGTACTCCACCCATTTGTCTTTGGCTGCTTCCCCTCCTTTTTTTGCTATTTCCAACAAGTCCTTCCCCCTCCCTTTCCTACTAAAAGATTCGACTTGACTGGACCCCTCCACCACCTCGTTCTTCTTCTAGTAACTGGGACAGGTTTTCTTTACTCGTCTTTTTTTCACTCTTTTTTTTTTCTTCCTATGTCCCTTTTTTCGAACACCTGCAGCATTTGTAGTATGCCTCCCCCCCCGTCTCCTCTACCCTCCTTGACGTACTGCTTCCTCTCTTTTCCGCTATTGATGGATGGTTTCTATATTCCCTCTTTTTCCGTGTCCCCTAGTTCTTTTTTACTACCTTTCTCTTCCAAACGATTGTTTTTTGTCGGAGTCTCCCATCTCACCCCGATTTCTCCCTCTTGTATGTAAATTTCAATTTTCCTCTTTCCCCCTCAATTTGTTAAGACTCTGTATTAAACATTTCTGCCTTTCTCCTACACCATAACTTCGTGCTGACCGTTATAACCCCTGCGTCGTGTGACAATTTCAATTTTCCCCTGTCCGCGGCCACCCAATTAGGACCCCCCATCGGCACAACTTTTCCCCTTTTTTCTGACATAGTTTTAGCCCTTCTTTCACAATTGCACCCGTTTATTTTTTTTTTCGTCATTTCTCTCCTATTCCAGGTCGTTGTTTTCTTTTTCCCCCTGCACAACACGTCTTTTTGTGTGTTGTCCCAGCTTATGACCTACCTTACCCTCTGCCAGACTTTCCCTCTCCCTCCGAATTCCCCACCGGAGAAACTTTCCCTCCCTACTTTTCCAATTTGCCTCCCCTCCTTTTTTTCCAGTCCGTAAGCACTGTTCCTCTTTTCTTACTCTTTACCTTGTGGCTTGTTCAGCCCACTCCCCTCCTACTTCTCTTTTTTCCCGCTGGCACAACTGCTGTCCGCATTTCGTCACCCTTAGATTGTGTGTCTTTTTTCTCAGCCAATCGTTCCGCTCGCATTTCTTTTTCTTTCATGATACTTTTCTTCCCCTGTCTTGTCGCTTTTTTCTTACCTCATTTCTTCCGTTCACCTTGCCGTGCCTCTGTCTCGTCCTATGAACACCTGCAATTCTGACTAGGTTCTATCATCTTTCCCGTTCCACCTGAACTCGTTTCTTTCCCTGCTCCCTACCCCCTACCATTTGCCAAGTCCTTTCTTCTTTTTCTTCTGTATACTTCCTCCGAGTACTCGCAGAGAAAGATACAACGTCCCATCTTTCCGTACTACCCCCTTCCTTTTTTTGCTACCATACCCCCTCTTTTTTTTCTCAGTACTACCTTCTCTCACAAGCCTTCCTCTACTTCTTCTTACGATAGCCCCTTCGTTCCCAAGGGACTTTTTTTTTCCTTCCCGCCTGGTCTGAGATATAATGTATTATCTGCTTTTTCTCTTTTGTTTTAGAGATTTCCTTGCCCTCCGTTTCCTTTTTACACCTCCTCTTCTTTGCACCCATTTTTGTATACCGATTCCCCTCTCTGCTGTTCCCCCCTTCTCTTACCTGTCATCCGTGAGAGATTGGTGTCGACGTCCTTTTTTCTTTTCTTCTCCTCTTCCGATCCCCCTGTTCTCACCTTGCTCCCACCGCTGGTCGGATTACTTTTTTCTCCTCTAGGCGCTTTTTTTCTTTGTATCACAGGATTTTTCTTATTCGAGGCCACACCCCTGCTGAAACTATTTACTGCGGAAATTGTGCTCCACGCGGGTTCTCCTTTTCAACTCCCTTCGTTTTCTTTTCCTGTCATGTCCCCCTCTGCGATTTCTTCTAGTAGTTTTTCCTTTTTGTTTGGGAGGACTTTCTCCTCTACTTTTTCTAATTTCCCCCCCGCATTGCGGCTTGCGTGAATTAATTTTTTTCCCCTTCTTCCTTCCGCCTTGCCAGCCTTTTTCCCCTCTAAGTCCCCTCCTTTTTCCCCTGTCCTTGCCCATTCGCTACTCCCCTCCCGTCATGGTGATCCCTCCCTGTCACGGGTGGCGGCCAAACTCGAGCAACTTCGTTCTTTCTTAGGAGGTGTCTTTAGGGGGGCTTTTCTACACATTTGCGATCTTTTTTGTGTATAGGTTCCGTCCCTTATCTTTACCTTAACAAGGCGGGGTCGTCTACGCTTCCTCTTCGCATGCCCCCTTCCTTTTCCCACCAATTTCTTCTAGTTTTTTTTCCCCATTGAGTATTTTCCTTGCAGGTGCTTTTCCCTATTCCAAAACGTTCTCCTTCATTAGGACGATGTTTGAGTGTTCTGCACTTTTTTATTCCCTCTTCCTGTGTCATCCATTTTGACACTCATTCCTTTCTTGATGAAAATCCCCCGGTTCTCAGGATATGTTTTCTCCCTTGGTCCTTCCCCCATTCCTCCATTTATGGTTGGGTTGCTCTTTCGCCCTTCTTGTTTCCCTTCTCTAGGTCCCGTACCTTTCCTCCGTCCACCCACGGGTTTTTTTTTTCCCTGAGACTCTTTTCACACGTATGACGGTTTTTTATCTTAAGATTTTTTTCCTGTGGGTTTACTCTGGCTTCTTCTTTCACTGGTTTTACCCGCACCTCATCATTTCCTTACGAACCCCTCTTTTCTTTTTGTCCCTCTCCATTCTCCCTCTGTACGACTTTTTGCATATTTTTGTCCCCGTCTCGACCCCCAAGTGGGGCAAGAGTCTGGTCCCCAAGACGCACCTTCTGAGAATATTTCCCCTATTTTTTCTTTGCGCTCCTTCTCCTTCACCCCAATTTCTTTCAGTTCTCTCTTTTTTCCATCGTCACACTGCGTTTTACAAGACCGTTCTTCTTGGTTTACCTATCTTTCTGCATACTTCTTCCCTGGAATGCCACTTCTTCATCCCTCCGGCCACCCGTTTTTTTTGTATAAGTATTCTTTTCTCCCATATATGGCGAGAATTATAACCCTAGCTCTTTTTCATTTTCCGCCACGGGCTTCGTTACTCCTAAGCTCTTCTTCTTCTCGGAATTCCCCCCTTTCCGCACTTAAAGCCCCTTTCCCTTCATCCACTCTTTTCCTCTTATATCCGTTTCTTTCTCCTACTTTAAATGTTTTAGTATGATTGGTGCATCGCTTTTTTGTGTGTTGATTTTTCCTGCCTTCACCGACTCGGATTTCCTTTTCCTTCCACACAGCACTCGCTTTACTTTTGTGTTCTTTTTCTTCCTTCTCTATTTTCTTCACCTCCTACGGGACCTTTTTTTCTTTTCCTCTTTGGAACGGCAGGTGATTATGTTTCCCACTTTCTCTAGCCCCCTTTCCCCCTTCCCAGAAGACTCCATTCTTGACGATGATTCCGACTTAACATTTCTTACCTAAGCCTCCTTATTCGGCTTTCCCCTTTTCCCCATGTCCAACTCCCGTATTGCTTTAAAGTTCCGCCCCCTCCCTCCTTCTTTTGGTGTCCTCCCCTTCGGCGGATATTCCTTTTTCCACTCGTCCCTCCTTTTTTCGAGTTTTGCGTTGCTTATTTTCCTTTTCTCCCAGCACCTTCTTTTTTTCTCCTTATGAGTAGAACATTCTTCTTACACTATCCTCCCCTCTTTGTCCCCCCCCTTGTTGTGGTAGAGTCTTTTTCTTTTCTTTGTTCCTACAGTTTCTATTTCCTTCGATATTTTTTCGCGACCGATCTCTCTCTTCTCCGGCTTGCCATTGTGACTTTTCCCTTTCCCGGTATGGTTATTAGATATCCTCTGTGGTTTTCGGAATCTTTCCTTTATAGCCCAAAACCCTTTCTCTCTTGTTCTTTTTGTCTTCTAACCTAGAAGGTTTTCTTACCCCTCTCTTCTGAGTTTCTCTTTCCTGCTACTGTTCCCGATCCCTGTTCAATTTTTCTGTCGGTCTTATCAGCAGGTGCTATGATTTCTTTTTCTACCCTGTACTAAAACTTCCTTTCTGAAACCTTCCCTTCTCTCAAGCGTTTTTCTACCTTCTGCTTCTTTTGTTGGTTTTTTTTTTGTCGTCCACAACCCTTCTGCTCCCGGGTTTGATCCACAGATCAGTGTCCTTTTAAACACTGTTTCCAATGGATTCCTGATCCCCTCCTGCATACGTTTCTTTTTCTTTCGCTGATTTTCTTTCTTCCAGTGGTCTTGACTCCTGCTGTCCATTCCCCTCCAGGACTCCGCTTCATTAAATGTTTCCTCTTATCCCCTGCGAAAAAAGTCACCTTGTTTTTTCCTACTTCTTGATCTTCGTTTTCCCCACCTTTCTTTTTTCTCCTGTCGTCTCTTTGACTTTCCTTCTTTTCCCCCTCCTTTTTCGCGGCTTTTCCCTAACGTTTTTCTTCCACTTGTATACCATAAAGGAGTAGTCACTTTCTCATCCTTTTTTCTCTACCTCTTGGCTTCCTTTTTTTTACCTCATACTTGTTTCCCCTCGCTACTTTGTCTGATTTCGGCTTTCTTCACACTCCCACAAGTGTGGCGTCTTCTCATCCATCTTTCCCCTCTCTTTCCGTTACTTTGTTCGACCTGCGTTTACCCATTATCCCCGACGGTTCAGGCTTACCTTTCCATTCTTCCTGAGGAACACTTTTTTTCCTCGCGATCCATCTTTTTTTCCTTCTTCTTATTGTACTTCCCCCTTGCGACGTTTTAAAGGAGGACACTTGTTTTCTCACCCCCTTCTCTTCAGCTTGTTTGTTCCCCCCCTCTCCTCACTTCTCTTTCCACTTTGCGTCCTTTTCCTTACTATCCCCTGTCTTCCCTGTCTTTAGACTCCTTTGTTCGCTTGCTGCAAGAAGTTCGGTGGTCTTCTTCTTTCCCCACCTCCAATCTTCTCCCCACCTGCCCATTCTTCCCCAGTCCCCTTTTTTTTTGGTAAACTCTGCAGCCTTAGATCTGCCCACGTTTTTTTTCTCAACCTTCTAACAGGAACAGGACATTTTTTTCCGCGCTTTTTTTCTCCCTGTGACTCTTCTTCTTTTTGTGTCCTTCTTCTTTTCCGCGGCCCTAGTACTTCTCCTTACTTTCCCTCTTCTCATGTCTTTTCTCATCACAGCCCTTTTCCTTCCCTGAAGCCGCCCCATTATAACCTCTCCCTTTCGGGTTTCACATTTTCCCCCCTTTTTCCCCGCGCCCCCTTTTTTCCTTTTTTTTGCCCCACTTTCTTCTCTAGCATTTCCCTCCCCTTTACAATGGTCCTCCGACTGAGTTTTTGAAACATCCTATGGTCTCGCTCGTTATTTTTCCCTCAACTGTGTTCATCGCCTTTTTTTTTTCTTCAAGGCCCTTTCCTGCATGTTTTTTTTATTCTATTCCACTCCCGGCGTTGTGTACCCATGCGTGGCATGAAGTACCTTTGCCTTCCCCCCCCCTGTCGCTTTAACTTTCTTCCTCGTCCTTGCCCAGACTTTTTCCCCCTTCCACTTCCATCTTCGTTATAGCTCGCCTGAACACTCTTTGTTTTCCCTCCTCTTTCTCCCTTCTTACCTTTTAAAGGGATTTTAGCTCTAACCTTTTTTCTCCCAGCTTCCACTTTTCTTTATTTCTTCATAATTTCTTTCACATCAAGTCTCGGCTATTGCTCTTCCTACGCCTATGCTATCACCGCACTCGTTGACATTGTCTTTCATCCTTTTTATGGATTACCTCCCTTTTCCTCCTTTTCCTGGTCGCTATCTTTCCCCCCTATATATTTATTATGCTAGTTCACTGTGAGATCCCCCCCTTTCTGTCCCTACTTTGTTTTCTATTATTTCACGTGTCATAGCCTCATTCCCCCCCCTTGTCCTTCGGTTCACTATTTTTTACTTAAGGGCTCCTCGTAAATTCACTTTACTAGTTTTATAATTTCTTTTTCTTGTCTTGTCCCTTTCTCTCCGTCCCCATGGGTTCTTCTTTCTTTCTTTCTCCCCTTCGACGGTGTACCTGCATGTGCTTACCATCCTTTTGTAAGTAACCCGCCCTTTATCCCCTTCTTACTCTGCTCCCCCCGGAATTAGTTAAGCGTTCCCTTCCCTCCCTTTGTTGGATACCGTTTTTCCCGTTGACTTACCCCCTTTCTTATTATGTGTTCTTTTCTTTCTCTTCATTGAAATTTACATCTACTCTTGCTCTTGTCCCTGTTCCTTAACCTCCCACTTCTTTTTTCCTTTCCGCATTCTTTTCTTTTTCTTTCTCTTGTTTTCCTTTTTGAGGGATTTTCTTTGCACACCGCACACGCTCTTTATCATGATTCTTCTCCTTTTTTTTCTCTCCTCTTTTTTTTCACAGATTGTCCTTCCCTTTCTCTCGTTCGAGACCCTTCCTTCCTTTGCTTTTTCCCTTCCCTCTTCATTTTCCCGCTCTCGTGAACCTTTTGTCCGATTTTTTCCTTCTTCTACTGAAAGCACTTCTTTCTCGATTTCTTCCTTTTTTTCCCAAGGGTTCTTCCTGGATTTCCTCCTTCCTCTTTTAGCTTTGCTTTTCTCCCTCTCCCAGGTTGTTTTCCCCTCATGTGTAGACGAAATTGTTCAGTACCCCTGCTTTCCCAACTCTTTTTAGACTTTCCCTTTGTAATCCTTTTTTTGATTTGGCTCTTTTCCACCTGACTGCCTTGGAGGAAGAATGTACTTAGCGCCAACAATTCTTTTTCTTTTTGCTAGTGCGATTTCTCCTTCTACTCAACTTTTGTTTTTTCAGACCTCTCCTTTCTTCCCTACGTGCCCCCCTTCCTTTCTTTTTTCCCCCACCTTCTGATTTTTTTTTTCATGTTATCTTAATACATTTGACTTTCTCCCCGATGTTTTTTTCTTCCCTTTGTCCTCTTTGTCGGGTGTTTCTTTTCGCTCAAACTCTTTTGTTCTTATGATTAGGTTTTGGCTTTCCCCTCCTTGAAAGTGTGAAGAGATCCTTAGTCGTGGATCATTCCTTCTGCCCTACACCAGTGATGGTGCTTTGTTTGATCCCCGGGGTTTCCTACCGCCCGTTAATGTCCCCATTCGCCCTTCTAATTTTTTACCTTCCCTAAATCTTCTCGCTCAGATAATGGTGCTCGTATGCAGATCGCTTGGTTCCTATGTACCCATCTCTGGACCCCTTTTTTTTTCTGCGTGAATAGGTTCCTCCTCCCATTTTTCCCTGTTTTCCATTGGCTTCTTTTTATTTTTGATCCACACTTTGGACCTCTTCGTTAACCGATTCCTTTTTCCTCTCTTTTTTCTGTCCCTCGTGGCCCCTTTCGATTTCCCCCTTGTTGAGCTTTTTCCCGCTCTTTTACTTTTTGCCAAAACCAGAAATGGTTCTCTCCTTCGAGTCGTTTATCCCCTTTGTCACTTTACACCCCATTTCTTATCCCCCTTTTCATGTTATCCTCCTTCATGTTTTTTCCTTTTCGCCAATCTCGTCCAACAACAATTTTTTCTTCTTGTCCCTTTCCATTACAGATTTTCTATTAAGTCTTTTTTTTCTTTTGTCAGTGATTCCTTTCTCCCCATCTCTCTTTATAAACCCCCTTCTTTTCTTTTTTGATGTCCTCTTTGCATTTTGGTTCCATACCTGTCTATCTCTGTTTTTTTTTCCCTTCTTTGTGGTGATCGGCGGAGGATTTCTTCCTCTTTCTTTCGCACGAGAGCCTCCGTCACATTAAAGGACCGAGACTTTTTCTCCCCCACTCTTATTTCTTTCTCCTTTTTTTTTTTTTCCATCGCGGTTTTCCTTTGCTTGTTTCCCTTTTGAAGTAGAACAAGCCGTCTTTTTTACGTCTTTGCATTCATTTTTTTTCTTCCCCAGAAACTCCCCCTTTTCTTCCTCGCAGACCCCTTTCCCACAACCCATATGCCCCCAAGACTTCCTCCCCTTCGATCTTCTCTTCTTCCCCTCCTATTCTCTACTCATCTGATAGGACTTGATGCGTTTCTCTTTCCCCCGTCTAAGATTTGTTTTACCGTGTCCCCTTTTTCCTTCCCCTTTTCAGGCCTTTTTCGTTCGCCGGGGGGATACTCACCTTTCGCAGTGCGACCCTATTCCCAGATTAGATGACTGGCGCCCCCAGTCCAAGTCGTTAGTAAGACTGCCCCTTGGTTTTTCCCTCTTTCTACATTGGGTTTGCTCCCCTTTCTTTTGCAATCTCCTTCTATTTAGAGGTCCTTTTATGAAATTCCTTTTTTCTTTTTGTCTTTTTCTCTTTCTTCACACGCCCCCTATTCTATTCCCATATTACAATCGTTTCCCCCCCTTCTTCGCTTCTTTTTTAGCTTTCCCCCCCTTTCCATCCGTTTTGCTGTCTTTTCCTTGAAACCTCCTTCCTTCTGGTTTTTTGCCTTTTATAGACGACGGTCCACAACCCTCTTTCGTCTTTTTTCATTATTTTTTTAGTTCCTCTATCCTATTCTTTTCTCCCCCGAGTCCTAGAAGAAACCCTTGTTCTTCTCGGTTCTCCTTTTGCTCCCATAACTTCTGACTTTTCTAGTGTCTTTTGGTCTTCATATTTTTTTCTCTGTCTTTGTTGCTTTTACTCCTATGTACCTTTTCCTCCTCCTGCTTCTCTCCATTTCTTCTCCCTCTTTTTTTCTTCTCCTTTTTGCTATTTTTCTTTCCACCCCCCTTCGTAGTAGACCCACCTCTTCGGTTTTTTTCTTTTTTTCCTAGTTCTGCCCTCCCATCCCTATTCCCCCTTCCCTCTGCTCCCCTCCCACCTTTTCCTTTTTTTCCCCGCAACATTTGATTCTTACTTTTCTCCAGCACCTTTTCCTCCCCCTTTCGTGTCCCCAATCACCTCCCCCTTTTTAACTTCCCTCTTTCTTTTCCCTTTTTTTTTTAGCTTCTTTCTCTTTAACTTTTTCTGTTTCGTAGCCTTTCTCTCTCCCCCCATTTCTCCCGCGTTTTTTCCTCTTTCTTCCATAATGGTCAGCTGGAGACTCGTTTTCTTCTTCTCTTTTCTTCCCCCTTCAGTCCCCCCTTATACCTTTTTTTTCCCCCTCCGGATTCACCATTTCTCTTTCTTTCTTTGTTGTACATTCTTATTTGTTCCCCTTCTTTTCCCCCCCTCCATATCTCTCTTTGAAATGCCCTTCCTTCTGGCTTCCCCTAAGTGGTGCCTTGTACTATTCCAACTCTGTAGGGTAACATTCGTTTCTTCCTTTTTCCCCCCCCTTTTTTTCTTAATGAGACTCTCTTTTTTTTGCCCGCCCTCCCTTTAGGGCTCGCACCCTTCTTTCCCTTGCATTGTTGTTTACATCCAGCACCTTCCCCCCCCTAACGTCTCTCCCGGAGGCTGTTGGAAAAACTCGGAAATTACTAACCCTTCTCCTTTCCTCAATGGTGCCTTTCTTTCTTCCACTCCCTTTTTTCTGTTGTTGTTGCTCCCCTTTTTCTGCCTCGGGTTTTTTTTCCAAACGTTTTTTTTCCTTGATCTCCTCCAAGAACAGATAGGTTTTTTTTTTCCTTTTCTGCACACGGTGCAACTCCCCCTTCTTTGTACCTCTTCCCCTTTTCCCTATAACCTCATTACCGGCTCCCTTTCCCTGAGTTATGTCTTTTTTTCTTTCTAGGCCTAGACACCTGTATGCCACTGCCCCCCCGTCCCCCGGGGTTGACCCGTTATTTTTTTCTACTTTGCCTTCTTTTCCCCACCTTCTGTCCTTTTTTTTTTTCTGGAGATCCCCGCGGCGGGCTTTTTTGTCACACCTTTTTTTTTTCCTTCCTGTGCAAGCCCCCTTCCATGAAATGCCCCCCCTTGTGTCTGACGGTCTTGTCTCAACCTTTCTACGTCATCTCATTTTTCCTTTTTTTTCTTCCGTGTCATACACCTCCCTGCAACCCTCCCCTCCTTGGTTTATCTTTTTTATCCTCCTTTTTTTTTGTTCACCCTTTCTAAGTTTTCTCCGATTTCCTTCATTTTCGTCAACTACTCCCCGCCTCTTCATTAATCCCCCTTTATTTACTAGATATTTATGCCCATTCCGGATTTTATTTATTTCTGTTGTTCTTCTTCTTTCACTCTATCCATTCTCTTTCTCATCCTTTTCCCCCCGCACACTCCCCCGCCTCCTTGCCTTATTTATCGTTCGACTCGTCTTCGTTATCCTTTCATTAACTGCTCAGTTCTTATTTTCTCCCTGTGACCCTTTCCTTTGTTATTTCTCCTATTTTTTCTTTTTTTCTCATGATTTTTCCCCTTTTTCCCTGTCCTCTCTGTCGTTCCTCCCCTTTAGGAGATTATGATCTCTAAATTGTCCCTTTCCTTTCCTGTCACCTTTTTTTTTTTCTTCTTTTCTCCCTGGTTTTCTTTGTGTCCTCCTGTCCGTGCTCCTGTCTTTACCCTTATCATTGAAGGCTGTGGTTTTTACTTTGAGGGGTTGTATGGTGTGATATTTTTTTTCTGGCCTCTCTGAATTTTTCCCCTATCTCTCTGGCTATGATCTATTTTTTGTACCGTTGTTTTACGTCATTTTCTTATCTGCTCACTCTTTTCTGTTTACTTTTCGGTTTTTCCTCCCCTTGATAAGTTTTTCTCCTTTATTTGTACCTTTTTCTTTTGTTTTGTGATGTAGAAGTGTTAGTGGCTTCAACTCTGTCTTGGCCCTTTCTGAGTTGTTTTTCCTTCTCTTCATTGCCATAGGAGCTTTCCTTTTTATTCCTGCGTTCATTTTGAAGTTGTCTTGTCCCTCCTCTCTGCTGTGGTGAGCTACGAACCACCGTGCCTTCTTTATTTTCCCTCATTTCACCTGCGCTACTTCCATGTCCCTCTTGTTTCTTTTTCTTTTTCTGACCCCTCCCTACTTTTTATTTCCCCTCCTCCTCCCCTTAATGTTTTGTGTCGCGCTCTTTTCCCTCTGTATCTTTTTTGTTCTTTTCCTATCAATCCCATATTTCTTTTTCTTTTTTTGCGGTTTTCCTTTTATTTCTCCCTTTCTTGTTTCCTTACAGGTTGTTTTCCGTTCTCGCGATGTCCGTGTCTTATGTGGTTTTTTCCTTTTTCTTCTTAACTTCCCCCCGTTTCTCTCCACCGAATTTTTTTTTTTTTTCCATCACCTCACTTCTGCTGCCCTCTCTCGATTTTCCCCCCACTAGAAAGGGGCCACATTCCCTTCTCTTTCTCCCTTCCCCTTCCTCCCTATACTTTCGTTATGCTTTCCCTTTGAATTTTCTCTCCAATTTTCCTCCTTTTGCACCTTGTTAGCTTCGTAAACTGAGTTCTTCTGCGTTCTCCCCTTCTAACCACTTATTCCTTCACTTTTTTTCACTTTTTTTTCCCTTTCCTTTCTTTCCCAGTCCTTTCCCTTCACTTTTCTTTCTCTTCTGTACGTTTGTTTTTTCTTTCTCACCAAGCGTTGCTTTCTGCCCCTTCTGCTCTCCTTTCTACTGGGTCGATCCCTTCTGTGTATCAAGGTAACTCCACCCCTTTTTCCCTCCTTTTTTCTCAAACTTTTTTACTTTGGGGTTCTTTCTTACTTTTTAAGTCCCCCTCTTTTTTTTTTTTTTCCCCTCTGCTTGTTCCGCCTCCTCCCGCGTGATAGAGCACTATTTGCTACTTTCCCCTGCCATCCCCCATTTCCCCTCTCATCTTTCTCTAAAAAGCCATCTCCTTTTTTCCACATTTTTTTTTTTTTTCTTCCTTTTTTTTAGGGTCACTTCTTTTTCATGCTTTGAGAGTCATCCGATTTTTCCTTGATTATTGCTTCCTCTTATTTCACTTCCTTTCCCTCTAACCTTTTTTTGGTTTCCTTTGTCTTATACCCTTTCCCCCTGACGTCCCTTTTGGATCCCCCTTTTTGCTTTGTGTATCACAAGGGACTGACCGTCCACCTGGCACCCTTCGCTCCCTCCGTACCTTTCTTTTTTTTCTGGATCTCTTGAGGCTTTTTTTTTTCGTTTGCCCCCTTTCTTTGTTTTTCTCAAGCTTGTCCTCCTTTCCTTGAAGCGAGTCACAAACACCCCCAGTGTCCCAAATATTATCTTTTTTTTACCCAACTTTTTTTTCTTTTTCTTCTTTACTCTTGTTCCTTATCCGTCCTTGGGGTCCCTTTTTTTTATGATTTATCTTTTTCCGCTCTCCTTTTTTTGCACCCCCCCCCCTTCCTTCCTAACTAGACAGTGGTTTACTTCTCTTTCTCTTTCGCTTTTTTATTTTTCTCCGGCTCCCGGCGTCTTAGAGAATGTCCCAAGCCTCCCCCTTTTCTCCCTTGTTCTCTCTTTTCCTTTTCCCCTCTCCGATTATAGTTCAAGTCCTTCCGGCTGAAGTGTTCATGATTTAGAGTCTCTTCGGCTTTGCTTATTTTTTCTGGAGCGGTTTTCCGACTGTAGTTTCCTCTGTCCCTATATAACCTTGTTCCTCGCTGCATTTTCGAGTTGCCAAGGTATGGGTTTATTTAAGGACACTCCTTTTTCTGATAAAATTTTTTCTATTTTCTAAACTCTTTCCTTTTGGGGTTTCCTTTTTTTTCTCCTCTTCCTTTGCCTTTTTTTGTTATTGAGTATCCTCCTGTTTCTCATCCAAAACTGGTGTTCCCTGGTATTCTTAGTCTCCGCTTTTCTCCTCCCCTCCTTCGTGGCCCTTTCTTTGGCTTCCATTTGGCCGCAATTCCTTCCATGTTCTTCCCCTAGCGTTCCTCTAACTTTCTCCCCTCGGTTTTCTTTGTCTGGTTATCTGAGGAGAGTTTTCTCCCTTAATCCGGGCCGTCCCCCGCTTACTCCCTTTTCTCGTCAACTGAGCTGATTCCTCTGGTAGCACAGGATTCTCTTCCTTCAACCCCCTTTCCCCTCATTTGTTTTTTTCCCTGCTGCGGGTTTCCCCCCCCACTTCCCGCACTGCTTTTCTTCCCAAGATAACAGGCACTGTGAAGCTTCCCTTGAGGTGTGTTCTCCACTGGTTTTAAGGGTGATTCCTAACTGAGCTTTACCCGGCCTCCGCGTTCCCTTCCTCCATTCCTCTTTTTTCATCATTTTTCTCCCTTTTCTCCCCGTTCCATGGGAACCCTCTCTTTATCAAATCTAGTTTTTCTGTTTCTTTCGACCCTCCCCCAACCCCTTTCATGACCCTTTTCTCTCTCTTAACGTGGCCCCCCCCTTCCCTCTTTTCTCTCTTACTCGCCTGCAAAGTTACCACTCCTACCTCCCCAATTACGCTTGATAGCGCACCTTTCCTTTTTACCCTTGAACTTTCCCCTTCTTTTCTCTTCTTTTTACTTTCTTTGATGCGTTACCCTTCATCCTCCCCCTCTAAGTATGATGTGTTAGGGCCTAGCTGTTGTATTTCTTACCCGCCCCCTTCAAACCTTTTCCCACCCTTCTCTTCCACCTTTCCATTTCCCTCATAGGGGGACCTCTTTCTTTAATATCAGGATTCTCATGCGTCTATTTTTTTCCCCTTTATCACTATTCAGCCTTTTTTATGATCACCCCCACCTTTCTTCCCCCTGTCCTCGCCCACTTCTCTTTTCTTTCCCCCTTCCCAAGCTTTCCTTGTTACCCAGCACTCTGGCTCTTTTATTCTAAGTATACTTCTCCCTCCTTGCAGTGTACCTCCTCACAATCTCAGTAAGCAGTTCCTGTTGCCCCAAACCATAGCTCCCCCACCGGACTTTCATCTTCAGCCCGTTCTTTGCGTTTCTTGCCCCGACAGCGTTGTAGGACTTCTGTGGCCAAACCCTCTTTTTTACTTGCTCTCCTCCCCGTGTTCAAACGAAAGTACCGCCTTCTCTTCGCCTGCCTTCCTTAGAAAGCCCCCTACCTTTTTCCACTACCGCCCCCAATCCTTCTTTTCTCCCTCTTTTCTCTGAGGTAAGGAGTACGCTTACTGAACATTCCCTTTCCCCTGACCCCCCCCGTCTTTTTACAACCGAGATTTTCTCCTTTCCCCTTCCTCTTTCCCCGGTTTCTCTTCGCCTGTGCTTCTCCCCTTTTCGATGCGCACTTTTCCTTTGTATTCCTCTTTTCGTATCACGTCTCTCCTGCCTATACAAACCCTATAAAAAGACTCCATTTATTTCTTTTTTTTTGTACCGATTTCCTCACCCCATTTCCTAATTTTTTTTTCGCCGCCTCGATGACCCATTTTTGCTTTGGTAATTTGTTCTTCATAATTCTTCTCCCTATTCTCTTTTTTCTCTTTTGTGGCATTCCTTCCCCTCTTCGTTTTTTTATCCCCCCCCCGGTCTCCTTCCTTCCCGTATTTAGCACCACTTTTTCCTATTATCTTATCCTGTTTTACACTCTTCTACGCCCCACCCACATCCTCTCCTTTAGGATTTTCACCGTGATATCACTCGTGTTGTTCCATCGTAACTCGTTTTTTTTTATGATCGTGTGATCTTTCCCTTTTTGTTAAGTCCTCCCGCGGTTTTTGTGTAGTTCTGGCGGCTTTGCCCTCTCTCGTTGACTCCCGCTCTTCGTCCTTTTTCCTCTTTCATTTGTTGCTCTCAGACTATGGGGCCTTTCTCTACAACATCTTTTCTTCTTGAGAGAACTTTTTTTTTTTCGCTAGCTATCCCCTCTCCTCCCACAGACCTCTCCCCTGTTTTTTTCCCGTATACCATTTCCTGCCCCTGCCTCCATCCTACACCCTTAGTCCTCTACTCCCCACCTGCTCATAGATTCTTCTTCTCGCCTCGGCTCCTCAGCCTGTATTTGGCGCTCTACTTTCTCCTTCCCCTTCCTGGATTGAGTTCGATGATCTCTTATCTCCTGTTTCCTCCTCTTTCTTTGTCGCAGTCTTTCTTCC
>Ga0179593_1283343_pt1 | contig 15624 bp, 16 predicted proteins | sample CZODoug2_1_08_16_FD_185931 | JGI IMG/M metagenome (GOLD analysis project Ga0179593, IMG submission 185931) | Vadose zone soil fungal communities from Angelo Coast Range Reserve, California, USA - CZODoug2_1_08_16fungal (PacBio error correction) | ecosystem: Environmental > Terrestrial > Soil >... | reverse complement strand
TTAGTCGTAAATAAGTGGGTCCCTTTTTCCAAAATTTCCGAATTTCACCTTGACCTCTCATTTTAGGGGATGGTCAGATTACAAGACCGGACATAGGCGCCCCAGTCAGAGCACTTCTCTATGGCTCAATCTTTTTTGCCTCCTTTTTTAAAGTGCTCCCTCGATGACGGATTCCCCTTTCGCCGCGACAACCTTATGTTATTTCGTTCCTTTAATGTATTCCGGTGTCGAACTGTCCTTGAGGATGTAAGGTTTTTACGCAAGAGACTAATTTTCATCCATCTTTTTCTGTCAACAGAATCCATAGTTCCCTCTTCCATACCCACCCGGAGTAGAATGATCATCTCCCAGTTGAGAAACCCAGTGGCCACAGTCACATCGTCTCACTCCCAGGTTCATCGAGCGTAGGTATGATCCTCCTCTTCTCCTTTGGCCCCCTTGCCCCCCCCTTTCACTCCCGCGGCTGCCAAACCAGCGTCCTTCATTACCACCTAGTCATAAAATTGTATCCCTCCTCCCCCCCCCCAAAATGCCTCGTTTGTGCAGCAACATGAGGAGCAACACTTTACGTGACAAAAACCCCCTCTTCCCCTCACCTGTCATGCCGCTATAAACCATTTTGAGACCTTCACGCCACCCGATTCCCTTGCACCCCAAGCCTCTTCCGATTGACTTTCCGCGGCGCGGCACTGAACTAACCACCCAAACCATCATGGAGAGCTCCCCGGAAGTTCCCTCGAAAAAACTACGGCTTATAGGGTACACATTCCTGAAAAATTTCAATTCTTCTTCGATTAAAGGTTGTCCCACCTTTATCACCGGACCCCCCCCTATTTTCAAAAGCCCCGGGGCTTCCAAACAATTTTCCCCTGCGATTAAGAGTTGTTGTTACCGCTCCGCTCCGATTTCTTGACATTAATCCAAACGTCTTTTTCGACAGAGGCCCCCTCGATGTTCGTCTCGACCTCCTTCACGCCGGATTTGAAATGATTCAACACCAATGAATACCCTCCCACACCAAGCAGTAATAATCTCCCGTGGATAAATCCCTTGTCAATTCTCGGTCCACTTTTCAAAGGCTTTCCTTTCAGAGACGAACTTTTACACAGTCACCGTCCCTAAGTGTAATCATGCCGCGACTCCCGGGCCCCTTAGAAGTTCCCACCCCGTTTTACTGGATTTTTGTCATATGGCCTTCGCCCCCCCCAATGTTGCTTCCCCCCCCCACTCCGAACGACGATGACGCGCCACGTTCACAAGGATGGCTTGTACTTCCTCCCCTCTTCCTCCCTGGCGTTCGTTCACATGGCTGAATTGGGGCGACAAAATAGGTCAAAGGCATCTCCCTCCCCCCTTCTCCCCCTTGACTTCCGGCTTCCCCAGCATAGTCTTACTATAAAATCAATTTCGGATTTGAATCTATATCAACAGCTCGTCCCCCGTAACATAAGATTCCGGGCAAATGTCTGGGTTGCTACACCTATTTTTCGACTGATTTTCTGAGAATGAGTCGTCCCTGTCTTTTGAAACTAGGCAAATCCACGCTCTTTAGTTCTGGGATACTTGTGATGTGGTTTCCCTCTTCTTTTGCCCTGCCCGCGTGCGCCTCCCTTAGTCTTTTATATGAAACATTCCCCTTTTTTAGAGACGCATGTTTAAACGCCGGGGGGAGCCTACGTCAATTTCGACAAACCGCCCCTCCCCTTGACTTTGTTTTTCTTCCCTTTTTTAACGGACGACTGTGGAACAGGTTGAATTTGTCCTTTTGATTGACAGGATCGGATTTCCTGGATCTTGCCCGTCGGATCTTTCAATCCTTTCTTTCCCCAACGTCAATTAGGATTGAGGCTTTCTTTGTTCTTATTAGTGGCCCGAGGGAAGTTCTCCTTGTGCCTTCGACTGAACTGTTGATTTCCCCACTTCCCCTTCTTCAGGCCGTTAAAGTATCCGCTCTTTTCTTTTTTTCAACCTTTCGCTCTTGTTTAAAATGCTGACAAGACCGCATCAAGTTATGTTCCGAACATTTTCCCTGTTCTCCTCACTGACCAATTACTCTTCATCAGTACGTATCTTGACAACAGTTTTTCCAAGCCTCCTACCCACCCCTAGGAGGCCTTAAGCACCTTTTTCAACAGAGCAGCCACACCATACCCAACAGGGCGAACTTATTTCCCAGTCCTTTCCATTCTTTAGTTTTGCCTTGCCTTCTCCTCGGAGACGACCCCCAGTGTTGCATCGTGCCGCTTAAGACCCCCCCTGCTTCCCAAACGAAACGGAACCTTTTCCCAACTGATTGATGAAGACTTTTCTTCTCCCTTCCATAGTGGCCAGCCCGTAATCTTCGCCCTCCTTATATTATACTTCCTTCCGGGAACTCTTTTTGAATTGGAGCGGCCCCTCCATCTTTTGTCCGTTGTTTCCCCTCAATCCACCCTCCCCCAATAACCCAAACCGTTCCCCCGTGAATGAACTTGCCGCCGACCACCATTGACCTGATTTGCTTTCGCTGATTATGGCGTCCCTCTGCCACTTTCCGCTTTTCCAACGTCCCTTCTCCCCCCATGGCGACGGTGGCCGGTACCAATAGTGTCCCCCCCCTCTGGAAGACCACTTTTAAGGCTTCAGGAATTTTTTGGTCGAAAACGGCGCGTGCCTTCACTCCTCCCCCCCCCCTGGGCCTTATAGATTTGAACTCGAAGGTCTGTGTTTGAGAGAGATACGCCATGTTGGTAGGAGGGAATGGGAATCGGAACGGTTCACCGTTGAGCTTGTCCGGACACCCCGTTCCAAAAACCCAGGAGTGAACCTGTGTCCCCTTATTACTGTGTGACTCGTCACCATGCTGGTCCCGTCCCCAGCCGGAGACAGTGCGCATTTTAAAATGATTTTTTTTTCGCCGGTCCTGATTTTACCCTTATTGTTCATCAGTTTCCTGGCCCCTCTTTGCTTCCTCAGGTCATCTTCCCTTTTTTTTTATGGCGGCATGTCTTGTTGATCCCTTCGTTCTCCCGTAAGCTTGCTTCCTTTCCTTCCAACGCTTCCCGTGAATACGTTCCTCTTTTTTGGCACCACTCCAGGGATGACCCAGCCATCTTTCCTCCCCCACTTAATTAGCACATTCAGTTAATGTTTCCCCATAAGCTGCGCTCGGCCCTGCCCTCCCCCCACGCAACGATTAGCGGGACCCCCTTCCCCACCTCTTTTCCTTTCTTCGGTTCTCTTTCATGAGCAACCCTAAATAATCATGGCTGATTAACTGCCTGTGCACGTTTTTCGCTTCTCCGGCGGCCTTAACGAGTTTTGCCTTGACTTTCCTCCCCCCACTCAAATGCTAAAGGCTTCCAGTTGACTCCCCATATTCTTTTGCCTTTAAGAGTAAACCCCATGAATTTCGTCCACAGACACGGATACCTGTGCGCCCTCCGCTCTGTTTCTACGTCCCAGCTGTTTTTCCCCAATGTCGTACCGCCGCACTAGAAGACGGCCCACGTTCGATTCCCTTATTTCCCATTCACACCCTAGATTCCCCCTCCCACTCATCCCTCCTTCCCCAATGAATCGTTCTTTCAGCGAATGATTGATCCCCCCTTGCATACCTGCAACGGCCTCGCGTCCACGAATTAGCCACCACCTTGCCACTAACCCCCCCTGTTGTCCAGCATGAGTGGAAGGGAAAAAATTTAGAAACAACAGCCAGTATATGCCGACGAACCCCCAAACGCCCTTCGACGTCATGGCAAGGCAAGTCTAGGCACTCCCATCCCAAACTTAATTTTCCCTCCCCAGACGGCCTTAAACACGCTTTGCAAGGGCAAAAACATTCTTTTCCCCCAAAAAAAAAAGAGCCCCCCCCCCCAAAACCACCCCACTGCCCCCCACCAACAAACTCTTGAATATTATTCGGTCCCTCTATACCCTCCAGTTAGCCATTTGTGACCCTTTGCAACCCCTCTCCCCCACATAGGGGTGCTGTGACTCCAAGCCACCACTCTGGAGCAAGTCTAAATACGCCTGCTTTTGCAGATTGAGTCCAATAATTCCCCCTTTTCTCTCCGTTTAAAACATCGTCGAATGGCTTATTTACCCTCTTTGCGGGATGACTCCAATTGCGCATCTAAAACCTCATCCCATAATTTCTTTCTGTCGCGGGGTTCATTTTTCCATCCTCCTCTCCTTTCAATGATTAGAGGCGAGGAAAGTTTTTTGAGTTTCCTTTTTTCTTAGCCATTCTGCCGCACTTGGATGATTTTCTCATGTCGTGCACTCAAGTACAGTTTTCTACAAAACCCGTTAAGGGTGAAGAGTTGTCAACCTCGATACACTGTGCTTTTCGTGCGTGACGTAAAAGCGTTAGGCGATCACCAAGTGAAGATACAGTTACGACGAAACACTGAAGACCTCGCTCCAGACCAAGCGAGGGGTACATGAAGCAGCGAGGGCCCACAAGTGGCGTAACGCAGAAGCCGAGCCCCCAGTAGAGATTGGGGTGGGGATTCAGAACACCACGACAAATTGACAAGTAGAAGCCAAGTTTCCTGAGCTGTTCTCACCGACTAAACGAAGTTCCGAGAGCAGCACCTTCGTTGCAATCCAAGATCTTTGCCTTCAGCACATCCCACTCCGTCTACGGGGAGTGGAAAAAGGCTGAACACATCTCAAAAAAAACCCACTCCACAAGAGGACCCAATGAGACTTATTGCAGACATATCATCCCCTCAAAATTATCTTGCCAGAGAATAACACGACCTGGTGGTCGATGAATTTGGAGGAACCTTTAATGGCGCGACATGATAGGGGATTTCAGTTACCCCGATCCACGTTACGATCCTCAGAGATGGTCTCTAACCCCGCGGATATTTCCTAGGTTTTGCTCGTTTTAATCGAGGCGTGTGAGTGAGCGCCATGATCTGCTCCCCCCCCAATATGGTTGACAGTTCCTTTCCCTAGAAAGAGATTTTCATTTCAAGGTCCACCACAACCCAAGATCCAATCTCCCATGACCGAAGTCCACCTTTAAAAAAAGTTTAGTCATTTTATTCAATTCTCTCACCGGCGAGTACTTTTCACCCTACCCCAGTTATTCTCTGTCTCCCCCCCTGTAGCAGGAGTCACTAACGGACTCAACTGACAAAGAAGGGGGCCCAAAAAAACTCGAAAAAACATAACATGCAGATAGATTCGGCAACCGCAAAACAATTTTGCTCTTGACAAGTGGTACATAGTGGAGCACCATTTGACTCACCGTAACCTTCTTTCCAAATAGGCCCCCAAGCCCCGGGAATGACCTGAAATGCGGTCTTTAGAATATCAGCTACGATGTCGCACCTTGGTTCGCATGTACGAATCCCAGATCTTCTCTTTCCTCTTTTCCCTTTTCTGTCTTTCTCCAGACTTTCCCCTATTAGTCAGCACCGATCCCAAGACTAAGATAACAGGAGACCCAAAAGTACCCATGTAACTATTCCCAGGACCTGTGTGTTCATTATTTCGCGACTGCCTGATCAAACAAACCGCCTGCGATATACAAGTTTTCACACCCAAGGAGCAACAACATCATCCTGCGCCCCTCTGACACCAAAATGCCCCCGCGGTTTTACTTGCCAGAAAGTAATCCCCCCCCCGGTCCCCTTTAAAGGCACATTCTGGATATTTTCCCTCCAACTTTTTCCTGTCCTGTACAGCCCCTGCGGAGGAAATTTTTTAAACACTTTGAACTAACTCACTCCCCCCCCCTCTTCTTACCTGATCAGAGGCCAACTGGAAGACCTTCGCGCTGCTTTACGAAAACACAAAGGATTCCCTAGCTTCCCTCTTTGCGTCCGATTTCTGGCTCACTCAACCCTTTTCTCTTGCGTTCTCCCCTTTTTCACCCCTCGTGTTAGATTCGCCGCCGAACATTATTCGACTCATTGTTTTTTCGTTCTTATATCCTTTTCCCCACCCCAGAATCAATAATCCCCTCCCCCCACTTCTGAGAAAACACGAGCAGCATTATGTTCCTAAAAACACTACCTCGTTCTTGCCGTATTTGCTGTTGATCTCCCCATCTAAACATTAACAAAGAAGAAAGTAGTGCCACCCGTCCCAGCCTCTCCCCTCGACATCTTACTGACCCTGGAAAATCGAGTTGTCTATCGCCAGCCTTCACAGCAGCGCCCTGAATATCGTCATAAAACCCTAACCCCGCTGCCCTCCTAGTGTTTAGACTACCTTGTCCACATTCTTCGCGGCACCCCGCCTGTCCTGTCTCCCTCTACGCAGAAAAGTCACAAGGGAAACCAAGCATGCCATTCTGATCCCCTTTCGTTCTCACCGGGACCTGGAGCATTTACCACGCGAACCAGATATTCACTGGAAGGATATTTGTCCTCCTTACCCACCATTGATCTGCCTACCTCAACTCCGTCCTTTGCACTACGGCTTCTGTTTCGTCCCGTCATTAGAAATCCCCCCACCTGCTGTTATCGCGACGAACAGTCCCCCTGTGGGCCTTTTTTCCCCACTGATGGCTGATTAAAAACTCCCCTTCAATAGGAAGGGAATCCCCTGCCAGGAAGCCCCTGAACTCCTTTCCCTCGCTTCCATCTAGGAATTATACCCCTCCTGGTTGAACAAACTTCGTATGTAACTCAGAATTTCTTAAGTTCCCCTGGAGGTTTTGGCTTGTCATGAAATGGCACCACCAACTTGGTGATCATTTACTGTCCAACTTCCCTGCTTATTTTTTCTAGAAATGGGAGTACCCTTTTCACCCGCGGATTTTTTTTATTTTTCCTGTTTTTGCTTCCCTCCTGTGTTTTTCCTTCTTGCGTGGCACCCCTCTCTCTAGCTTTGAAATATATGAACCCATCAGTTTTTATCCTAACGAAGGACCGTTTTTCCGAGACGTATGAGGTTTCCTTGTTTCCTGGGATGCGTTGCCTGCCGTCAGTTTTTTGACTGAGGTCCAGGTGTAATTTTGCAGGGGCTTCCAGTCCCGTTAGGGAAGTTGATCTTCTTTCCGGTCCTTTCTTGTCTTGTCACCCTTTTTCTTCCGGGGATTGGATGGTATTCTTTGTGAATCGCGGACGTTTTTTTCAGTGTGGCCACCGGGGTAATTCTCACAACTGCAGACCAGTGCTAGGTGCCCCATACTCCCCAACAACCTCACTTTTCTCCCCATCCTTTTCTGTGACATTACTTCACCTTACACTGTCTTTGCGACTACAATTTTGCCCCCCTTGACCTTTCCCTAATACTGGGGCGAAAGACTTTTTCCATCAGAGCCGAAGAAGTTCCCCTTCACAGGGAATCTCCACTTTACTGGCCCCTTTAATTAACCCCGAAATCACCTTCGCAACCCCTTACCGCGGAGAATGAGCCCATACCCTTTCACCTTCTCCCCTTATCCTTATTCTGCTGATACTATGCCGACTGACGGCTAACGCGGAGGAGCCAGTTTTTTCCTTCCTAGAATAGCGGAATCTGGTTCTCTAGCCGTTTCCCCCAAACAACCTTCCACGTTTCCCCCCCAACGACAGTGACTCTTTTAAGAGGGCTCCTTCCTTCCTACCTTTTGCCATTCCCCCCTTCTCTGGGGGTTCAAAAACCTGCGCCCGTTATTTCTTGCCTTTTCGCTTTCCTTCAGTGATTACCGCGGACCGCATCGTCGTGCTGAATGTCAGTCTTCCCCAAACTGAAGGCCTCCCAATACAAAACCCGTCCCTTGTATCTCCCCATGACGCTTAACAGACCCCCTGCAAATTTTGATGCCTTTACCTTTTTAAGCACTCATCCTGGGCAATTCTCCTTTCGCAAAAAGTCATTTACCCTTGCCATGTCTCCTTCTTCCCTGAAGCTCTTTTGAAGCGAACCCAAAAGATGGTAAGACGTCACGGTAGCTACCATGAGTGAGTTTTCCAGCAACTCGACCCTGCCGTTAAACGACTGGCCCGATTTTGATTGCACCCCCCCACCAATTTTCTTGTCTTTCACACCTCTTATGTGGTTGAGCTAAGATAAGCATTGGTGGTTATTCACGACATTTTACTTCGAGCCCGTTTTACCCGGCAGTGAGATTTTCGGACTCCACCCACAACTCCTTGAACACCTTATTCTGTACTTTTTGCTATGACTTCGGCCTCGTTCCCCTTGCCGGCTCTTTTTTTGTCCTCCGGATGGTAACTTTTAAAATGAGTGATACCGCCCAGCGCCTTGGTCCAAATGTCCTTTTTTGCGTGCTTCCTTGGTTCTGAGACAGTAGTCACTTTTTTATTTGATCACCGCGTAATGTCAGGCCACGCGTTGAAAGAAGGGCCCCCAACTCTTCTCTCCGAGGCAACGTTTCGGAAATACTTATAACCACCGTAGGGATTCCTTTCCCCATTTTTGGCAAGAATGTTACCTAAAGTCCTCGTGGACCTTCGCCCGAGACTCGTTAAAAGTTCCCGTTGATATTTGAACTACAGAATAACAAACCATCTTTCCATGCGTGACCTATTTTCCAAAGTGCGTCTCCGCGTGTGCTCAAGTTTCTGCGCACTCCCTGCCATATTACGGAGACCCTTTTCTGTCTCATGTTTGCTTTTTTTTTGGGCTTCGAGTCTTGCCGAGTGTTTCTGGCTGGCCCTCCCCTCATTCCTTCCCCTACGTGACATTGAGTTGTTACCTTTTGGCTAGTGCGCCTTTACCTTTCGGTCCCCCAAGACGGGAGTATTGACGCGTCACTGTTTTCCTTCCCTCCGCTCGTTTTGACGACTGCACAAAGCATTAATATCTTGTCGCCCCTCCGTAAAACCTTTTCTATGGCAAACACCCCCACAAGCGTTTCGTTACCTTAAAAAGGTTCTTTGTCCCCCCTCCAACCCTACCCGAGTTTACACCAATGACAATCCCCCCCTCCTCCTCCTCGAATGCGTTGGCCTGCCTTTGGACCATACCCCACCCGGCCCCCCGATGAAAGTAACGCCCTTGATTTATCATAAGTCCCCCCACCTACCGGGTGGTGTTAACCCCTGCAAAACCCATCGCCAGTTATTAGAAAGATGTCACAACTTCTGTCCGGCCCCGGTTTTCAGGAGGTTCTAAACCGTGTTTTCCCTCATGCCAGATCCGTCTAGGCTCTTTATCGGCCCAACCAGTAGTAGATAACCCCCTGCCCCCCCCCCCTCGTGACTTGTTCGTTCCTCTCGACGCCGCACGTCCTTATGGGAGAAAAATTCACCCCCCCACTTTTTTTCTTTCCCCACTCCACGCCCCACCTTTTCTTTTGTCCGAAAGTGCTGTTTCCGCAGGTGAGAGTTCCACTAAGAAATTTTTTATCTGCCGAATCTTTCTAAGCGGAGGTAGCCGGTCTTTTCCTTTCGGCAGTTGCGTGAGAGGTACCGTTCCCTTTTGCGCTTTGCGCCCCCCTTCCGCAATCCCCTTTTTCTATCGGCCGTCGATGTCGCCAGCACATTAGGGCGTTTGTGCTGCCGGCGCGAGGAGTGAGGACCCGAAGGTTTGTGCCAGGTCGGTGTTCGTCGATTTCGGTTAAGGGTGACCCTTTCTATTGTGCGTCCGGCCGTCGACCCTCCGGTCACCCCTCTACGGTTTACAGTATTCACTGCCAGTTTTCCGTGGAGGCGCAGTGCGTCAATTCTTGCCTTTACTTTCGGTTCACGTCGAGCAGGATGGCCGGCTGTTCGGTGCCTGCATGTTTCCACTGGCTTTCGCACGGCTTGGCTTCTGTGTTGTTTACATTCTATCTAGAACCATCTCGTGAATTCTTGCTTCCTTTTACGAAATTTCCTCTCCCCCTCCCGAGCATATAAGGACTCTTACACTCCGTTTTGTCCTTGAGTCCAATCGGTCTATTGGTAGGCGATCTTGTAAAATCCCCACCGTTAATGGTGCAAAAGGCCGGTTTTGATTTTTTTCCCATTCAAGAGGTGCTGGAGGACGCGAGTGGGCCTAGCTTTTTTTTTGCTGAAAGTCTTTGTAATGCCTACGATTCTGGCCCAGTCCTCGATCGTTTCTCTCATTTAGGAAGGGCCCAACTTCAATTCTTTATTCGATGAAGGTTATAACCTTGTTTAATGGTTTTTGGAGTGAGCCCTTTCGATCTTTCCAGAAGATGCTTTGTGACAGTTCGAGGCGGCTTTTACAGCCCTGCCTCGCTCCTTCTGTGTCCTTTGATTTGTCACTTTTTTTTTTCAAAATTTCTCAGTATTGACAATTTACTGATCCTTTTTTTCTCCCCTGAATTCCCGTTCATTGAGGTTCCGTATTTCGGTCAATGCGCGATGGAGTTATGTTGGTGGTTTTACTGTGTTGCCTTTCTGAAATCTCGAGAGCACTTGTCTCGTGTCCCCTGTCGCCCATCGGCTTCCAAATGCTTTCTGGTGGCCTTTTTTCGCCTTGATTCTTTCCGAAGAAGGTTTTGAAGCAATTGCTCTCACCCTTCCTCCTCCTACGTGGTTTTTTAGATCGTTCTCGTTCGATCAGTTCAACCAGGTTTCGAATCTAAGCTCCCTTGTCGCCCCCAAGGTCCTGCCCCGTCTGTCGGATAAATTCCTGACTCGAGGTCTTGCTCTCTCGCTTTCGCCACTTCTTTCTTTTTGGCAACACTTTTCTTTTTAAAACATCCTTGCGCGCCTTTTCCCCCTTTCCTGCGCTAACTGGACTGGCTTCTCCCAAGTAAAAGGATTTTGCCCGCGACCCTACTGCTCTTTTGTCCTTTGGTCGATTTTTACGGAAATTTTTGACCCCCTTGACCACTATTATGTCCCGACCTCGCTATTCCACTTTTCTAATTCGCCCTCTCCGGTCCCCGGTGGACGCGGTTTCGTCTGTACTTTATGCTTTTTTTCTATTCCCCCCCCCATTCCCCCTGGAGCGCAGCCTCCGACCCCCTCTCCTCTTTATCATCTCATTTACATATCCCTTCTGTCCTTGCGATTCCTTTTCCCGACTACCCCCATCCTCCTTAAGGAAAACCTCTCTCGGTCCCCCCGGTCTTCCCATCGGGGGTTGAGCATCGCTTTCCAAAAAATCCCCCCAGTTGATTTTCTAATCCCGAATGCTGACAATTTTCCATCCCTAACGGACAAGTGGTTCCCACTACGGACAAACATGATTTCCACGACCCGCTTCTTTTTCCTGCTCTTCGTGACCTCCATCCCGCACTATTTTAATATTCTGACGGCAATCTTTCCTTTCAACACCCATCAATCGCCCTTTGGATTGACTTTTTCCCACTTCCGGGGGTTAAATGCGGCCTGCTTTCGACCTCCACTTCCCCCAAGTGCACACACATGCCTCATTTCCTCCTCATCTAGTCTGTTCTCGATTGACATCTCAAACCCGTACCTTTGCCTACTTTGCCTCTCTTGATTAGCAAATCCACCTCGTTCACTTTTGTAAAATCTCTTCCCCCCTTACCTGGAGCAGGATCCAGATCTTCTCCGTTCTCCGCAGCTGCGTGTCAGAATCCCACATTCCCCCACTACACTTCGTTTCACTCTGGCTTCCTGGGGCGGCACAATATCCCTAGGACCGATTGAACCCTCCGCCCCGGGCCCGACCCCTGACATCAGACAAGTACCCCTGTCAATCTTCTTACTTATAAATTTCCCAATTTATGAGTATGACTCTAAAATCACCTTCTTTTTTATTTGTCCTTCCCCCGCCAGTTCCTGTGCCCCATGGAATTTGGGGTTCGTTTGCCTTGACCCTTTTTCCCCCAAGTGTTTGAATTTTGCGCCATACCCACGGTGGAACATTCCGTGCTCCCCCCATTGGTTTACCTCGGACAACTCTAAACGAAGCACCATTTCTTTTGGCACTTGCTGCGCGCGGCTCCGCTTGCCAGCGTTCCTAAGCTCCGATTAGAAATGGCATTATTCCAAAATCCGGTTTTAAGAGCCCTTCTGATTTTTGACGAGACGGCGGTATTTTAGATCTCTCCCTGTTCGCTGTCTTTTTCTCTTTTTCCAAAGTCCTCATCCCTCGTGGCCAGGTGAAGGGGAAGGAAGAATGTTTCCCGTAAAAAAAATTTTCTGGCCACGGCCCCCTTCGATGCTTTTCGACTTTCAGGTGGAAGTACATTTTGACCCCAATTTTTTTCCCTAAATCCTTAAGGGTTTTCAACCCAAGATCATTTTTTAAAGGCTTCGTGGTGAGTGATTATATGACTCGACTCTTATGCAATGGGCAACACACAAACAAAGGGGTAAAAAGAAAAGCACCGAGACACAAACTGCCACGGACTAACTCCCCCATCAACCCCTCATCCTAGCGCCCGCCTTCGCACCTCCCATCAGCACAGCTCCCTCCACAACTCCAACAAAAAAACCAAAACAAAAACACAAACAAAAAGCCAACTAAAAAATCACCCAACCAAAACAAGTACAAGACTACACATAAACATCAATTCACACCAAAAAAACTTTCATAACTCAAACAATCTCTCCCATACAAACACCCACACACAACAAAATAAAAAAACCAAAACAAAACAAAAAAAAAAACACCAAAACTAAACAATTCTCTGTTGAAATAAACACACCTATGGAAGCATCAAGATATGGGGCCGTATTCCCCACCTTCACGCTGTTGGCCACGATACGCTTTCGTACTCCAGTATTGGGTTCAACCTCACGGGAAGCTCTCTCCTAATTTCACGATTCAACGGTTGAGTCCAGTCTTTATCAAGTTTGTGCCCCCGCACTTCAGTTTTTAACCCCGTGGACCTCCCTGCTAAGCCCCCCTATTTCCACAGGCGACCCTTATCTCAAGTCATCTTCTCTTCTAAGGCCAGACGTCCCAGTGTTCGTTCTTAAGCTAATAGTTCCGAGGTCCCTTTTTATAAGGTACATTTTTGCCCCAACCTCATGTGAAAACAACCCCCCTTCATGTGATCTCTGAAGACTTTGGACGCGGACATGTTAAGCCTTTTCCCTAACTGATGGGATAATAGCTCCCTCTTTTACTCCAGGTTCTTTGGACGGAGTTGCAGATGATAGATTTCCGGGAAATAGAGTTGCAGGATTTTCACTCCTCAAGAACCCCTCCTTCCACTAAACCCCCTGTGCCCCTTTCTCGAATTCTCCCCTCAAGAAACCCTACCTGCGGGGCGCCGGAGGCCCTTTCCTTGTGGTCACTTCCGTATGGCTTTTCCCCTCCACTGGAAGTTGTAAAACTGTCGCCTTTTCCTGTGGGCGTGTGACCATCGGATACGCCACCAAATCGTGGTAACTCTACGGTCTGTTGCAGGAATTTTTGAGGTTTCCCGTCCCTAGTAATCGTGAACGGGTTTAGGACTTTGCAAACACCCCTGTCTGAGAATTCTCTTTCCTTCCTCCCCGTGTGTTTTTTTTTTTTCCCCGTGTTGTTTTCCTTTCTCCTCGGCCCCGGAGTTAAGTTATCCTTAGGAAACCGGCACCCCCCCATTACTTGTCTAAATACGTTGATCGGACACCCTGAAGACACTTTTCCCCTTCGCAGTCTCCCCCTTTTCAGTGTTTTTGATGGACCTGCCCTTGCCATGATTGTTCCTAAAGTATAAGCGCCCTTCCCCATTTTGTTTAGGCGGCAGCTTTCTTCAGGACTACAGGGTCTGATGTGCCTTTTTTTTTTTGGTGTCGGTTTAGGCAACTCTCTTCGCCCGCATTCCTTTTCTTTTTTGTGGGACAAGAGCCTTCCCTCTTCACCTCAGTAACTTCCTATTTAGTCAGTCTGGCTCAGGGGTAAACATAAGTTACACGTGTAACTTTCATGTCCTTCGTCTATAGCCCATGAGTTTCCACTTTTTGAGTGGCAGCAGGACTCCTTCCCCCTCTTGACTTATTTTTTTTTACCCCTTTTCCAACGGTTCTTCTCCCGCGTTCCCTGGCCAAATCCCCTCCGCATGGCTTGAGATACTTCTTTTTTTTTCAGAGCGTTTCTGGTCTTCCAGGTATATTTTCTTTGTCCGTTGATGAGTGCCTCCGATTCCTTAAAACATACCCCCGATGCTTCCTTTTCCCTATTTTTTTTCCAAGCTTTCCCCAATTCCTGAGTCTTATTTCTTAACCCTTTATCCCGGAACGTTCGTTTAAGTTTTTCTGGAGCTGGGTCGCCCAGTCTTCTCATCTCATCAGTGAGAGGTGGAGATTTCCGGTATTGTCAATGACCCGTCACGTCATTCCACATCCCAATTTTCTTAAGAAGAAGGAAGTCCATTAAGCGTCCGCTGGTTCTGCCCCTCACCGACCAGGTACAGAGCCTTCACGTTTTCACTGGTCCTTTTAACCTGAAACTTCCCCCCTTTCCCCGCCGGGTTTTTTTCCGTTCGCAACATCGCCCGTGCCCGGTCTTTCTCCAAATTTACTTCTCGTCCGGTTGCTGTTGCTCCCCCCTTCTTTTTCCCCCTCTATGAGTCTTACGGCCCTTTTCAACGCTTTGCCCCCAGCCTTGCCTCCCGCAAAACACTTTCAAACCACCCCTTTTGACCTTCTTCCTTCCTCCCCTGCTTGAAGTTCGCCCCTTTCCCCTTCCCCCCCCTTTCTTCCCCCTTTCCCTTTCCCGGTTTAACTTCGCGTTACCCCGCCCTATTTCCTCAGCCCCCTCTTTTTAATTCGACTCTTTCTTCAAGATAGAAGGTTTCAGTTTCCCGGGTCGGTTTCGTTCTCTTTTTTTCCTTCTTTTCTGCACAAAATTAAGAAATTTCCCTGAGCGGATGGTATTTCCCAGACTGTTCTTCTCAATCCGTCCTTTGGTTTCAGTTTCAAGGCCTGTCTTGACCGGTCCTGTTTTCTTTTCTGACCAATGCTTTTTATTCATTGAGCATCTTTTTCGTAAGGCCATTTCTCTCAATTCATTTTCCCACGGTCCGGGTTCGCGTTCCCTTTCTTCTTAAGTGTTTCGGCGCAGAGTGCTTAACTTTTTGTCTTTGAGCGTAAGGACTCTTGCCCTTACTTTAGCATTGGGACCACTTTCTTCACGTTCTTCTTCTGGCCTTGTTTCGCCCTATCAAGGACCCACCATGAGTAGATCTTCCTCTTGACGCCATCCGTTAAGGACCTACCGTCGTTGTCAATCCAGGTCTTCATATTTCCTTCTCTGATCCGGAAAATCCTTCCCTTAACTTGCAAGCGCCTTTTCTTTTTTTTTACCACTCTTCTTTAAGAGGGTCTTCTGAGAGGGGACTGATAGGCTTGGAAGACTGTGTCTTTGCCTATGCAAATCTTTTATCTTTCCACACTCTGTCGTTATGCCTCCCCCATGGGTTGTGCTTTTCTTGAGATCTAGGCTAAAATATCGTTAGGGACGCCTTTTTTCCCCCCTGTAGTTTTTCATTCTCTCCTGCCGTTCTTCTTTTCTTTCGTTCCCTTGTTTAAACAATTCCATAATATGCTTTAAGGAAGTCCGTTTTTTTGTTCTCTTTTCTCAATTCATATTACCGGGCAGCACTCTCGGTCCACGGAGCATTCTTTTCCCCATTTTTGCCGGAAAGACCGGCTCGTGCAAAGTTTGTATTTGTCGTCTCTCCCGAGGCGTCAAAATCTCTGTTCTGTTCGATTTATGTGTTCCGTGTGTCGTGGACTCCATGCATTAGGGCAGCCTGGCTCCGCCCAACTATATATCTTCTGGACGAAGACCAGAATTTGGACCCCCCCCCCCCCA